>Ga0123353_10006441_pt1 | contig 15623 bp, 19 predicted proteins | sample TergutLab28metaG_3_FD_92763 | JGI IMG/M metagenome (GOLD analysis project Ga0123353, IMG submission 92763) | Labiotermes labralis P3 segment gut microbial communities from Petit-Saut dam, French Guiana - Lab288 P3 | ecosystem: Host-associated > Arthropoda: Insects > Digestive system > Gut ... | reverse complement strand
GTTGAGCTCATTGTCCTGATTGCGGGTGAGGCGCTCGTCGTAGAGGCCGATGCGGTCGAACAGGTCGCGCCGGAATGCGCCGAAGGGTACGGTGTCCACGTAGCCGCTGTGGGGCGTCAGCCGGAACCGGGCGTTGCCCACGCCAAACACCGTGGTAAGAGCCCCGGCGATGGCCCGGCCCATGAAACCCTTGCCCTTTGTGATCCACACGCCGCCCGCATTGTCACAGGGTACGGTGCGCAGCGTTTGGATGGACAGGGACACATAGTCCGGCGCGTATTCGGAGTGGGCGTCCAAGCGCACGATGTACTCGCCCACGGCGGCGCGGATGCCGATGTTCATGGCGTAGGGTACGGTGCGGCGGGGGTTGTGCAGGATGCGTATCTGCGGGGCGATTTGGGCGGCTTCTTCTAAGATCGCAACGGTACGGTCGGTGGAACAGCCGTCCACAAACAGAATCTCCATGCGTTCGGGCGGGTAGTCCTGCATCTGGATGGAGCGCAAACAGTCCGCGATGTACGCCTCCTCGTTTCGCAGCGGGATCACCAGCGAGATGAAGGGCAATGGCTCCTGTTGCAAGCGCTCACTTCCTTATACAAAGATGAGAAACAGCATTGAAATTCATTTTATTATAGCATACAATTGGGGTACACGCCAGTTCAAAGGAGGCCCCGCCCATGCACAAAACCGAAGTCTGGGCCCACAGAGGCGCATCCGGTTACGCGCCGGAAAACACGATGGAAGCCTTTGCCTTGGCCATTTCTCAGGGGGCCGACGGCATCGAGCTGGACGTGCACCTGAGCGCCGACGGCCACGTGGTGGTCATTCACGACGAAACCGTGGATCATGCCTCCGACGGTATTGGACGCGTGGCCGATCTGACGCTGGCGACCCTCAAGGCGCTCAACGTCCACAAGCTTAAACCGCGCTATGCCCCCGCATGCCGCATCCCCACCCTGGAGGAGGCGCTGCGATTGCTGGCCCCTACCCGCCTGGCTCTCAACATCGAGCTCAAAAATGATACGCTGCCCTATCCGGGGCTGGAGGAAAAATGCGTGGCGCTGGTCAAGGGCGCCCGCATGGAGGAGCGGGTATGGTTTTCCAGCTTCAATCATCAAAGCCTGGCGCGGATCAAAGCTGTTGATTCGTCGCTGCGATGCGGCGCGCTGTACGGCAAAACGCCGCCTGATCCCCTTGGGCTGGGTGTGGAGGCGCTGCATCCCCATCACGGCACGCTGCGGGGCGGGGATGCCTTTGTATCATCTTGCCATGCCAAAGGATTGCGGGTACACGCCTGGACGGTCAATGCTGCCCGGACGGTACAAGCAATGGCCCGCATCGGTGTGGACGCGGTGATTACGGATTATCCGGATCGGGCGTTGCGGGCGCTAGGCGGAGAAAAAGATTAAATGTTACTGAATTATTAAAAATTCATGTTGACATTCGAACAATTCTGTAATAAAATATGCATACAAACCCCTACCCAGGGGAATCAAGCGAGGGATTTGTATGCAACCTAGATCGATTGCGAACTATTTCAATAAGCCCAGGATAGCGGCCGCGCTCCTGGCGTGCGCGCTTTGCTGCGCCCTTCCCCTGCTCGCTTTGGCAACCGGCCAGACCGTAACCGCCAATACCTCCATGAACCTGCGCAGCGGGCCGGGTACCCGGCATACCTCCCTGATTGTGATTAAAGCCGATGCCGAAATGATGGTCACCGGCTCCTCCGGCGACTGGTACAAAGTGAGCTACGGCAAGAGAGTTGGCTATGTGCGCAAAAACCTGGTAACGGTAAAAAGCGCATCATCGGCCGCAATGACGGCTTCTGCATCGGACACCGCCAAACCCGCCGCCTATCGCACGCTCAAAGAGGGCATGTCCGGCGAGGATGTGCGGCAACTGCAAGAGGGGCTGAGCAATGCCGGTTTCATGGATTCATTGCCCGACGGCAAATACGGCGCGGGTACAAAAGCTGCGGTAACCAAGTATCAAAAGGCCAATAAACTCAAAGCCGACGGCATCGCCGGAGACGCGACCCAACGCAAGCTGCTGGGCGACCCGGGCGCCCCCAACGCCAACGCAAACACGAGCGCCGGCACGCAGCCGGTATATACCGAACCGGCCGCGGGCAGCTCCTTGCGCCTGGGCGCTAAGGGCGACGCGGTGCGGGCGCTGCAAACCCAGCTGCAAACCCTGGGGTACCTAAAGAGCAAGCCGGATGGGAGCTACGGCCAGCAAACCGAGCAGGCGGTGATGGCTTTCCAGCGCGCCGCCAAACTCAAGGCCGACGGCGTTGCCGGCAACGCCACCCAAACCGCCATCAGCGCCGCGCTCACCGCAAAAAACGCGCCCACTACACCGATTGAAGCGCCCTCCTCCGCCAATACCAACACGGTGCTCAAAGAGGGCAGCAAAAACGATACCGTCAAGCAGATGCAAACCGCGCTGAAGAGTCTGGGGTACTTCGGCGGCACGGTAACCGGCAACTTTGGCCCCCTTACCGCCGAGGCCGTGAAGTCCTTCCAAAAGACCAACAGCCTCAAGGCCGATGGAGTCGCCGGGCCGGCCACGCTCACCAAGCTATTCAGCGGATCCGCCGTGGCCCACGGCAAGAGCGGTTCGGGTTCGTCGGTATCGGCGGCGGGCAGCGGCCCCAGCGCCTCCAGCGTGGAGCACATCGGCGCGTCCACCATCCGGGCGAAATACAAAAGCGGAACCGTAGTAACCATCTACGATTTCCGCACCAAACTCACCTGGAAGTGCCGCTTTTACAGCGTGGGCGCCCATGCCGATTCCGAGCCCCTCACCCAGGCGGATACCGACATCATGTACAAAGCCTTTGGCAACAAAAACACCTGGACGCCCAAGGCCGTATGGGTCACCACACCCGATGGGAAAACCTACATCGCCTCCATGCACAACATGGGGCACCTGTCCGGCAGCATCAAGGACAACGGCTTTAACGGCCACCTGTGCATCCACTTCCCCCGCACCATGGCCGATGCCATCAACACCGGCGCGTACGCGGTGTCCCACCAGGAGGAGATCATCCGGGGCTGGGCAGAGACCCAGAAGATGGCGGGGCGGTAATCACAGCGTATCTACAGCGGGCGCACCGGAAAAAGCGCCCGCTTTTTTGCACCCCTTTTTGTTCGAAAAGATTAATGCCGATTTAATGTCGAAGCGCTGTTTTTTGATAGCGCTTTCTGTCGAAATATCGTATACTGGGTAACATAAAGGAGGATGTGTTATGGAACAACAGCCGCAAAAAGAGACACCTCGCCGCCGCAGGGGCGGTTTCAAACGTTTGGTGCGCGGATACCTAATGATCGCCGGCGCCGCCGCAACGATATACGCGGTGGTGAGGGTGGTTATCGTGGTGCTGGTGGAAGCGCAAAGCTGGAGGACGCTGCTGCCTTAATCCTGAAAAAAAAGACGGGAAGGAGGCCGCCAACCATGTGGAAGTTCATGAAGCGCATGTTGGGGATGACGCTGCTGGTCGCCGTCACGTTGTTGGCCCTCAGTGTTGGCCCTCATTTGCTTACCCGCTTTTTGTCGGCCGACAATACCCAATGGATCAGCGAGCGGTTTTCCCAAGAGCTGAAGGTTCAAAACGAGCTGGTGGTGCTGGAGACCACCATCACCGGCAAGGAAGTCGCCCGCCTGGAAGCTTGGCTGGTGGGTACGGTGCAGGAGGTGCAGATACCCTATTCATATTCCATCAGTTTTTCCGTGGATTTGAGCCAGAGCGTGGTGCAGAGCGCGGGCAATACCATCGAGGTGATCTTGCCCTCTCCCCGCGCCGTGTTCTCCAAGCTGCTGGTGGATGAACCCAATGTACAACGAAAGGATTGGCTCTATCCCCTCACGCCGGAGCGGTACGCCGATATCAAGACCGAAATAGAGCAAAAGCTCTACGATGAATGCGCCGTAAACCCCGAACTCTTAGAGAGCGCCCGGGCCACGGCGGTAGAAAAAATGGAGGCGCTGTTCTTCTCCTTTTCTGAAACGGCGGAGCCCAGCGTCGTCAGGGACATTTTGGTGATCGTGGGCGATTCCACTGCCCATGAACCATCTTTGGATGATCCCGCGGGGTAGGCAAAAGCGATGGTTGATGAACGGGCGCGTGATGATCGCGCTCGTTTTTTTGCATGCAATCAGTACAGGTTGCGGATGGGAATATCTTTCTTTTTTGCGTACGCCACGGTATAGGCGGTTCCGCCTGACGGCTGGCCGTTGTAGCAAGCGATTGCTAAGTGCGCTCCGTCTATCAGGGCGCGGTTGCGGCGGAACATGCAGCTTTTGTCGAACCTTGCTTGAATATAGGTTATCTCATCAGCCTTTGACAGCGCGTCAAAATAGCGCTCCCGCCAGCATTCCGGCCAATCGTTGGCCTGTGTCTCACAGGGCAGGATAAAATGCAGCTGAATGTGGACATGCTCTTTTTGGATGCGCAGCACGGCTTCCGCGCACCATAAGTCAAAACCCATCGCGCCGCCGGAGCGGAATACGGTATAGCCCTCAGCTATGGCTTGGCGAATGTTTGCCTCTATGGCGGCGCGAAGCCTTTGGAATTCGGGGGATGTTTCGTTGTCCCCGCCGGGGATACGGGAAGGGCGGTGGCCGGTGAAGGCGCAGATTAGAGAAGACATACCGACAAGCCCTCCATTGAACCATTGTGAACATAACAAGGCATATAAATGCATTGTAAAGGACAAATAATAATCTGTCAACTTATTTTATTATAATGACGATCTATTTGATGCTGTCAGTAGAAAAGTAAAATGAATATAACAAAGAAAGGTTGGAGAGAAGGTATCGCGTGAAAGATGAAAATAGGCCATATTACCGCAAGCTCGGAATAAAGATTGCATATTACAGAAACCAGCGGGATATGACACAACAAGAGGTTGCACACAAGTTGGATGTTGAACCACCCAACATGAGCAACATTGAGAGAGGGAAGGTCGGATTGTCTTTTGACAGAATTATTGCTATCGCAGAAGCGATAGATGTGCCGCTACACTTGCTGTTTGATTTTAGAGATATAATCGAACAATGATGAAAACAAAAATAGCTATTCGCAATCGCATCTTGCGGCTCTGTAACGATCGGGACATCACCATCAACAAATTGGCCACGCTATCCGCATTGCCGCCATCATCCATCAAGAACATATTGTATGGCAAAAGTCAAAACCCAAAGATACTGACGATCAAGCTTGTTTGTGATGGTTTGGGCATCACGCTTGGCGAGTTTTTCAGCTCACAAGAGTTTGATCAATTGGAGCAAGAGATCAAATGAAAGAGCAAAATAAGCCCTATTATCGCAAGCTAGGAATCAAAATTTCGCATTACAGAAAACAGCGGGATTTGACCCAGCAAGAGGTGGCAAACAAGCTGGATATCGACCCATCCAGTATCAGCCGCATCGAAAATGGAAACATTGGCATGTCTATAGACATGCTCATCGCCATCGCGGAAGCGATAGATGTGCCGCTGCACTTGCTGTTTGATTTTAGAGACATAATCGAACAATGATGCATGCGAACCAAGGGTTAATGCGACCAAGACAGGAATCCATGTAGGGGACGATGGCAATCGTCCCGCCAATACGGGCGGATTACCATCCGCTCCAAACGCGAGCGGGCGGATTACCATCCGCCCCTACAGGAACGGCAGGCTTCACCGTTGTAGGGCGCGGCCACCGGACGCGCCGTGATTCACCCAAAACAACACGCCTTTAATGCAATACGGCGGCGCGTCCGGTGGCCGCGCCCTACGTTTGGTTTACATTAATGAATACAGAAATCGCTTGCGATTTTTGGCTTTTGCAATTCTATTGCATATCGCAACACAATTGATTATACTACTTGTGGAAGGAGGCGTTCTGCAAATGGAAAAAACATCTAATGTATTTGCGAACATCGGCCCTGCAGTGAATCTTCCTCTAGCAAAGCCGGTTGCTATGGGTGCACTGAGTGAAGAAGAGTTGAATGCGGAAATCGAAAAGGGATACGCCGATTTTCTTGCTGGAAGGGTTGTTTCTGCGGAAAGTGTTGCCGAAAACGTGCGGCGGCGGGCCTACAGATTATGATGGATTGGAAAATCCTATATGCGCAGCATGCAGAGGATGACTTGTTGGAAATCCTCGACTATATCACCCTTTCTCTGTTCGAACCTGTAATTGCACAAGATCAAGTGGATCGAATTATGATCGCTGTCTCCAAGCTGCGCGAATTTCCAGAAAGGTACCGTGTTTACGATAAAGAGCCCTGGCGAAGCAGGGGTTTGCGTGTGTTGACGGTAGATAATTATGTGGCGCTTTATATACCGATAAAAGGAACAAAAACAGTGACGGTTATCCGCGTGATATATGCCGGGCGCGATATCGATGAACAGTTAGAACACACGCGGATCATTGAGTAACTACGAATGCGAATCAAGGGTTGAAAAGACCAATGCGGGAGTTCATGTAGGGGACGATGGCAATCGTCCCGCCAATACGGGCGGATTACCATCCGCCCCTACAGGAACGGCTGGCTTGCCCGTTGTAGGGCGCGGCCACCGGACGCGCCTTGATTCACCCAAAACAACACGCCTTTAATGCAATACGGCGGCGCGTCCGGTGGCCGCGCCCTACGTTTGGTTCATATTGATCAATAGATAAAAGGCTGTCCCGCCGACAATCCATCGGCAAGGCAGCCTCTTTTATTTGCCTCGGCATGAAATCCACACACCCCGCATATGCTGTGATAACAGAGTTTTGTGGACAGGTGGAGAGAGATGATGATTAAGGACCAAGCCGAGGAGCGGCGCGTTCCCCCTTCCCGGCCCCATGCAATCACCCTGGAAAACCGCCAGCGAGCGGGGATTACCGGCGTGTCCGACGTGCTGAGCTTTAACGAGCAAGAGGTGGTGCTGGTCACCGAGGGCGGCGACATCACCTTGCTTGGCGAGGGCCTGCACATCGCCCGCCTCAACCTGGACGACGGCCAGCTGGTGGTAGAAGGCGATATCGTCGGCATCGAGTACGGCGCCCAACCGCAGTTGCGCCGGAGCGGCGGCATCCTGGCCAAGATCTTCCGCTAGGAGATTGGGTGATGATGTTTGAAACCGTAGGCCAGGCCGGTGTGTTTTTGGCAATGGTATATGCGGGGCTGATCGTAGGCCTGCTGTACGACGGGGCGCGCCTGGCGCGCCGCCTGGTGTCGGCAGGAGCGGTGATTACCGGGATTTTGGACTTGCTTTTTTGGCTGGCGGCAGGGGCGGTGGTATCGGTGGCCCTGGCTTTGCGCGGCGAGGATGCGGTGCGCCTGTACGCCTTGGGCGGCTGCGCCACCGGCGCCGCGTTATACCTGCTGGGCATCAGCCGCGTTTTGCACGCGGTGGGACAGGCCATCGCCCGCGCATACAGCCGGATGGAGGAAAAGCAGAAGATAAGGGCTGCAAAGGAGAAAGGGTAATCTTAAAGTTTTTCTTAATGCTCAAAAAGGGAGGAATTGCACGCGGTGTATAGAATATCGACTAGAAATCCGTATGAGGGAAGGTGGGCCGGTATGCCCAAACCTGGTAACCGCGTGCAATTTCAGTTTCGCTTCTGGTTGATATGCGCGGGGCTTATGTTGGTGATCTTCATCCCCATCTTCCGGGGGCAAAACGCCCAGGCCCTGCGGCAGCAGGAGGAACTTACCCAGCTTCAAGACGAGATGCGTGTCGAAGCCATGCGCGGGGACAGGCTCCGGGATCAGATCCGCACGGCGGAAACCCCCGGTTTCCGAGAGCGTGAGGCCCGCCGCCGCTACGGGTATGTTCGCCCGGGCGTGATCCGCTTTGTGGCGGAAGAGGCGGCCCTGGACTATGCGGACATTCCGATAGATTCCGAAGAAACGTTGGACAAGGACTGGTCCAGCTTTGGGAACTGACCGGATGCGGGTGGCGGTGATCGGCATCGGCTCCAACTCGGTGCGCCTGTTGGTGGCCGATTGCCACCACGGAAGATACCATGTGGTGCTGCGGGACCGGTGCGGTACCCGGCTCTTTGCGGGATTGGAGGCCGGAGCGCTGAGTTTGGAGAGCATGGAGGCTTCCTGTACGGCGGCCTGCGGCATGGCCCTTCAGGCCCGGACCCTAGGCGCGGCGGACATCTACGCTTTTGCCACCAGCGCCGCCCGGGACGCCGCAAACGGCGAGGATTTCCGGGATATGCTGCGGGAGCGTGCGGAGCTTGAGGTGCACATTTGCACCGGCGAAGAAGAAGCGCGGCTTTCGTATTATGGCACTGCGAAACCCGGCCTGTGCGGCATGATCGACATTGGGGGCGGCTCAACGGAATGTACCATCGGGCGCGATGGGGTTCCGCTGGCCGCCGTTAGTTTGCAAATCGGCGCGGTACGCTTGTATCGAGCGGTGAGCATCGCCGGCGTCGGCGACTTGCCTGCCGCCATCTCCCATGCGGAGGAGGCATTGGCTCCCGGACTGGTTGCGGTGGCCGCCGCGCCCCGGCCAAACTTGTGGACCGGCGTGGGCGGCACCTTTACCAACCTGGCCGCCATGGACATGGGGCTGCAATCCTTCGACCGGTCGCTGGTGGAGGGGCACGCGCTGAACCAGGAGCGCGTATGGTATTGGGCGCGCACATTGGCCAGCATGCCGGTGGAGGCGCGCCTCGCCTTGCCCGGCCTGCAGCCCCAGCGCGCCGACATCGTAGTCCACGGCATCGCGGTATTGCTGGCCTGCTTTCACTTATTTGGCTTTGAATCCATTGCCGTAAGCGATCAAGGCAATTTAGATGGGTATCTGCGTACAAAACTGGTATTTCTGTAAAATTGGAGACGAACCAACATGATCGAAACCAATCTTTTGCTCATCATCGCACTTATTCTTCTGTCCACAAAAGCCTTTGCAATTTTTATGAAGCGATACCACTTTCCCCAGGTGATCGGGCCGCTGATCGCCGGTATTTTGCTGGGGCCGGCCGTCTTCGGTTTGGTCAAGCCCAATGAAACGATTTCCGTGGTGGCGGAATTTGGCGTGATACTGCTTTTGTTCTCCGCGGGGATGGAGACGGATTTCAGGCAGCTTCGCAGTTCGTTAAAGTCCTCGCTGCTCATTTCGGCGCTGGGTATCGCGGCGGCGCTGGGCGGCGGGTTTGCCATTGCCTTTTTGTTCGGGAAGCCAACCTTCGAGAGTTTCTTTATCGGCGTCATCATCGCCGCCATGTCCACAAGCATCACCGTAGAGGCCCTTTCCGAAATGGGAAAGCTCAAAACGAAGGTCGGAACCGCCCTGATGGGCGCGTCGCTGTTTGACGATATCATTGTGATTGTCATCCTGGCGGTGACGATGAGCATGGGGGCCAGCGGGTTTTCCATCGGATCCATCGCCATTGTGTTGCTCAAAATCGCAGCGTTTTTCGCCTTCGCCATCGCGGCGGGCTTTTGCATCAATAAATTATACAATTACTCTTTTAGCAAGTTCGGCGACAAGCGCAGGCTTACAGTCTTTGCTATCGCCTATTGTTTCTTGATGGCGTATCTTGCCGAAGGATTTGGCTTGGCCGACATCACCGGGGCCTACATCGCCGGCATCGCCTTTTGCAGCACACGATGCGTCGAATCCATCGAAGCTAAGACCCACGGGCTTTCCTATCTGTTTTTTACCCCGGTATTCCTTGCCAACATAGGGATCCATACCTCCTTTGACGGTATGACCGGCAGTTTGGTTCTGTTTACGGCATTGCTGGTTGTCGTCGCCATCCTCTCCAAGCTGATTGGCTGCGGATTGGGCGCAAAAATCAGCAAGCTCACAAATCGGGAAAGCGTGCAGGTTGGCGCCGGGATGATCGCCCGGGGCGAGGTATCGTTTATCGTCGCCGCTAAAGGCATCGCCGCCGGGTATGTAGGTTCGATGATCTATCCCAGCGTGATCGTCGTGGTGCTGACCACCGTGCTGATTACGCCGCTGTTGTTAAAACTAGCGTTTGCCGAAAAGATGTGATATACTGGCACGGTAGCAAAAACGGCATCCCAAGGATGTCAATAGGGGGAAGAAACACGATGGCCAACATGAAGGAAATCTCTAAGCAGCTGCAAATGGGCAAGGCAAAAGTCGTTCAAGAGTTGGTGCAGGCCGCGCTGGATGAAGGCGTATCCGCGCAGGTCATATTGGAAGAAGGCCTGCTGGACGGCATGGCGGTGATCGGCGAAAAATTCAAGAACAACGAAGTGTACGTGCCCGAGGTGCTTGTGGCGGCTCGCGCTATGAACAAAGGCACCGAACTGCTAAAACCCCATCTGGCCCAGGCGGGGGTAAAAGCCCGGGGCGTGGCGGTGGTCGGCACCGTGCAGGGCGACTTGCACGACATCGGCAAGAACCTGGTGAAGCTCATGCTGGAAGGCAAGGGCATCCAGGTGGTGGATCTGGGCGTGGACGTGTCCCCCGAGCAGTTTGTGGATGCGGTGATCGAGCACAACGCGCAGATCATCTGCTGCTCCGCGCTGCTCACCACCACCATGGGCCAGATGCGCGGCGTGGTGGAAGCCGCCGAAGCCCGCAACATACGCAACAAGGTGAAGATCATGGTGGGCGGCGCACCGGTAACCCAATCCTTCTGCGACTCTATCGGCGCGGATTGTTACTCCGTAGATGCGGCAAGCGCGGCCGACGCGGCCTTGGGATTCTGTTCATAAGCGGCATCTCCGCTTTCATATGTTAGGCGCGGGGGGTTGACTATGGATATCATTGAGGCGATCATCCTGGGTCTAATCCAAGGTTTGGCCGAGTTTTTGCCCATCAGCTCCAGCGGCCATTTGGCGATTGCCATGGCCGCTATGGGCATTGAAGAGGAGCCCCTGTTGCTGGCGGTGCTCTTCCACATGGGAACCCTGGTGGCCGTGCTGGTGGTGTTTTGGCGCGATTGGTGGGAGATGCTGAAAAATCCCTTCAAGAGTAAGGCCCTTTGGTTGCTGGCGCTGGCCACCCTGCCCGCCGCGCTGCTGGGCGTACTGCTCAGCTCCAAGATCGACCAGCTGTTCGGCGCCCCTTGGTTTGTGGGTATCTTCTTTTTGCTCACAACCGCGCTGCTACTGGTGGCGGAGCGCTTTGCCAGATCCCCCGTGCCTACGGGCCGCCGTGCCCGCAAGCCGGGCGTGGAGGATGTGCGCCTCACCCAGGCATTGGCGATGGGCGCCATGCAGGGCGCGGCGCTTTTCCCCGGTTTATCCCGCTCCGGTTCCACCATTGTGGGCGGCATGCTGTCCGGGTTGGACCGGGCCACGGCCACTAAATTCTCTTTCATGATGTCCGCGCCCATCATCCTGGGGTCGACGATTTTTGAGGCCAGGGACCTGTTTAAGGCCGAAGGCGGCATTGCGACTGCCCTCTCAGGCGGCTGGCTGGCGCCTTTGATCGGCGTGGTAGTGGCGGGGATCAGCGGGTATTTCGCCATCCGGTGGATGCTGCGGCTGGTGCAGCGCGTATCCCTGGGTTGGTTTGCGCTGTACACCGGCGTGCTGGGCGCGCTGGTGCTGCTGGATCATTTTGTTTTTGATTTTCTCGTGTAATAGCCAAGGCATGAATTACTTGATGCTTAAAAGGGCGATCGCCCGAACGCCCCATGGAGGTTTGATTATCCACGGGAGACCGAGGCGGTTGCACCTATAAGAACGACTGGCATAACCGATGTGGAGTGCGGCCACCGAACGCATCTTACACGGAATTCAACCATTCTTGTAGCAGCGGATAGCAATCTGCTCGTCATCTGCGGGACGATTGCCATCATCTCCTACATGGATACCCACATTGGTCGCTCAACCCTTGATTCGCGTTATCAATAAGCATATAGCTCATTCTGCCCAAACACTTTTTTTGGCGTGGGAACAGGAACAGGAATCGTGTCCTTAACGTAGTTGAATAGCTTTTCTAATTCAATCCACCGATGCAAATAAGGCTTATTTTCTTCTCGCTTTAATTCGTTTTGGATTGCTTCATGAACTCCTTGCATCCAGTTAAGTGTCCATTTCAACTCAATGGTTTTGGAATATTTTTCTTTCACAGGTATGTTCCAGTGTATAAGTCTACGAAATAAGCCTTCCACTTTATATTCTCTAAACGGATGAAAACAGGTCGGATGCAATGCGACACCAATCCAATCTTGGGCATCTTCCGTCAAGTGCGCGTCAATAAATGGTTGCCCTATATATATATTTCGCAAAGGATCAATATAACAGTTCCCGTATGCAACACCACATCGCATAGGAAGCCCCATATTTATCGCACCTGACATAACTCTTGCTATAATCTCTGCAAGGATTTCAACGAGCTTGTGAACGGCCGCAATAGGGGGATTCTCAACAATCTCTTGCGACCAAAAGGTGGGATCTGGTATCTCAGTATATAAAACCAATGTGTCGGAGAAAATTACATGTTTTACCTCCCATTTCGTCATTAACGAAATCTTTTTTTCAAGGTGATTATACATGCCAATCACGTTTGCAAGCTTATTTTTCGCCAACATATCTTTAAAACCAAGTATATCCAGCATCGCAATATAACGCGGAGCGACAATGTGGGGAATAAATTCTTCATTTATTTTTTTTAGTTCGTCAAGCACCTTATCTGTATCCGCCCTGCTTAAATCCCCAAAAGAAGCAATTGTGCGAAGTTCATCTATTAGTTCATCCATATAAGCAATTTCGTTCATCAGATATCTTGCCTTTCAACAAATTTGAATCATCTGCTCTGCTCACCTTGTGATGTTTTGCCCCTAGGTTGTGAGGATTCCTTGAATTCATATCGTAGCATTTTTTCTTTACATAAGCAACATTGGGGAAGAGATTTGCGCCACCCTACGCTCATAAAATCGGACAAGTATAACGCTCCGATGTGTATTTTTCTGTGGACGCGGAGTGGAGTGTCATCAGGCAGACCGTTCAAGTAAAGCACCCAGCATAATAAAAAGCGGAGAGCGATTCTACGTGACTCCGCTTTTTTGTGAATTAACCCTCGGCTAAGGCTTTTAACGACGCCTGGTCTTTTCAATCTACATCTTGTATTTCGTGTGGGAAGCCACTACAATAGAAGGTAGATATCGGAAGGCAGATTCGGTTGACTCACAAGGACTAATTCACGAGGAGGACGGATTCCCATGCGCGGTATGCAGCAAATAACCCTTCTGGATTTTGGCGCGGCGTATACCCAACGGCTGGCACGGATCATCCGCGACGCCCATGTATACTGCGAGGTGCTGCCCTACACGGCGCCGCTGGACACCATCATGGACGGCAAACCGGCGGGGCTGATCCTGTGCGGCAATGAGCTGAGCGTCAACTCACCGGGCGCGCCCCATGCTCCGGAAAAGCTCTTTGCTTGCGGCATACCTATGTTGGGCATCGGATACGGCCTTACGCTGATGGCCCAAACCTTGGGCGGCGAAACCCGCCATCTTGAAGCCGAAGAGGGGGAAATCGAAGTAAAGCTGGCGGCAAACAGCACGCTATTTGCCAAAGCCCCGGCCTCTTTTCATGTGCGTAGCCGCGCCGCCGATCATGTGGAGCGCTTGCCTCGTGGTTTCACCGCCACGGCTCTATGCGCCGACGGCTGCGTCTTTTGCATGGAAGACAGCCAGCAAAACCTGTACGGCGTAGCAGCCCATCCGGGAGCAGGAGAACATCCTGCGAGCGTGCAGATGCTCCACAACTTCTTATTCTCCATCTGCGGCTGCGACGGCGGCTGGACGACAGGCGCTTTCATCGATGCATGCGTGCAAGGCATACGCGACCGGGTAAGCCAAGGGCGGGTGCTGCTGGGGCTGTCGGGCGGGGTGGATTCCGCCGTGTGTGCGGCGCTGCTCCACAAGGCTATCGGCGACCGGTTGACCTGCGTTTTTGTGGACACCGGCTTTATGCGCAAGGGCGAGCCTGAGCAGGTGCGCGAGGTGTTTACCAGTGCATTTCCGGTGCATTTGGTGTGTGTGGACGCGGCGGATCACTTTTTGACTCAAGTGGAAGGCATCGAAGACCCGGAGCGCAAGCGCAAGTATATCGGCGCGGCATTTATCGAAATATTTGCACAGGAGGCCCGCAAGCTCGGCCAGCTGGAATTTCTAGGCCAAGGCACGATCTATCCCGACATCATCGAATCCGGCGTATTGCCCGGGGCGCCCGTGATCAAGAGCCATCACAACGTAGGCGGCTTGCCCGATGATCTGCACTTCGCTTTGGTGGAGCCCCTTCGTTATCTGTTTAAAGACGAGGTGCGCCGGGTGGGTGAGGCTCTGGGATTGCCCGCCGATATGGTGTGGCGACAGCCCTTCCCCGGTCCCGGCCTGGCGGTGCGCGTGATAGGCGCGATCACCAAAGAAAAGCTTCACATCGTGCGGGAAAGCGACGCCATCGTGCGCGAGGAGATCACCGCCGCCGGTCTTGACCGCTCCATCGGCCAATACTTTGCGTTGCTCACCGGTACGCGCACCGTGGGCCTACACGATGGGGCCCGCAGCTACGACCACACCGTGGCCATCCGCGCCGTAACCACCGACAATTTCGTAACGGCCGATTGGGCGCGGGTGCCCCACGATGTGCTTGCCCGTATGTCGGCGCGCATTGTGGCCCAGGTACCGGGAGTGAGCCGGGTGGTGTTTGACATCACGGGTAAGCCGCCGGCGTCGATTGAGTGGGAGTAGCCTAACAAACCCCGAAAGCCTTATGGACGGGGAGTGGTTCAGTTTACGCTAGTGCGGCAGCCTAATTTTTAATCTGATAAGTATAAGCGGTCATGACTTTTCGCTCTTTTTTGGTCCATGAGGCTTGCAGGGAATAACCATCCCAGCACGTTTTCATCATAATCCAAGATGTACCTTTCTTGAAAGGAGCATTCATCATAAGCACGAAGCTCCGATTGCCTCGGTTGGCGGGCTGCATTGCCCTGGCGAGCCTGTGTTTCGTCGCATCCGTCGCCATAGCGGACGATCTGCCCGGATACGACAAATACAGAGGCGATTTTCTGCTGTCAGATGGGTCGGACCAAATTCTTTGTGTCGTCGACGAGGTCATGGAAGCCCATATCATGCGCCTGACGGACGGCACGGAGGCGACCGTCTTGCTGCTGCATATTACGGGGTATGAGGAGGATAGAGTTTTAAGCCTGCCCGTACTGCTCATGGATGTAGCGGGGCAGATGCACTATAGGCAGGCCGCCGATTGGGTGATAGACGCGAAACTCTTTTTTGCCGACTTTGACGGAGATGGCGCGGAAGACATTCTGGCCGTTACCGACTTCGGTATGTGCGGCGGTTTCAGTGGGTACCAATGGTCGGCCTATAAACTGTCGCGGGAAGGCATCATCCTTTTGTACGATGGTGACGTGTATGACGGCGATTATGGTTCCCACAACTTCCAGGCGACGCTAGTCCCGGGACGACAGATCAAGGTACGCCACAAAACGCTCCCTTTTGCTGTGACGTTTCCGCTGCCCGAGGATCATGAGGCGATGTACCTCTTTGATGCCGACGGAATGCCCAAGCCCGATTTCGCTTCGGATGAGGAATACCCGGTGGACGGGGAGTACCCGATCATGTACGTGGACCCCTGTTATCTAGTGTACCCTGTCCCCCGGGAGGACGGC
>Ga0123353_10006439_pt1 | contig 15624 bp, 13 predicted proteins | sample TergutLab28metaG_3_FD_92763 | JGI IMG/M metagenome (GOLD analysis project Ga0123353, IMG submission 92763) | Labiotermes labralis P3 segment gut microbial communities from Petit-Saut dam, French Guiana - Lab288 P3 | ecosystem: Host-associated > Arthropoda: Insects > Digestive system > Gut ... | reverse complement strand
GATATAATCCTCTCTTTATTGGGTGGCTAGCTCAGTTGGTTAGAGTACTTGCTCGACACGCAAGGGGTCGGCAGTTCGAATCTGCCGCTACCCAATATAATTATTAAAAAATTAATATATCTAACTTAAAAAACAATTAAACAAAAATTGATTGATTTTGTTTTTATATTGAAATATGTTAAAGTAACTTTAAACTATTATGAAAAACAAAAATAAAGAATTTATTAAAGCGTATAATTTCACACCTGTTTTAAAAGATTATGATTGGGGTTCTCTCTCCGGTATACAAAATATTATAGAGCGGGAAGACTTAAAAGGTAATCCTTTGGCAGAACTATGGATGGGCAGCCATAAAAATGGCGATGGAATGGTTACTGTTTCAGATGACAAAAAAATAAAACTTTCGGAATTTATAAAAACAGATAGCAGTGCAATATTGGGAAAAGCAGTAAGTAAAAAATACAATAAAGAACTCCCTTTTTTGTTTAAAATACTTGCAGCAGAAAAACCTCTGTCAATACAAGTCCACCCTTCAAAAAAGGAAGCTGAAAAAGGGTTTGATAATGAAGAAAAAGGAAAAATTGATATTTCTGCTTTCAACAGAACTTACAAGGATGAAAACCATAAACCAGAACTTATATATACCCTGACTGATTTTTATCTTTTAAAAGGTTTTAAGGATTATATTTTCGTATACTCAAATCTAAAAGATTTTTCACCTCTACTTATCAAAAAAGCAGAAAAAGAGAATTGTTTGTCAACGATCAAAAAACTTTTTACTTATCTTTTATCAATGGATAAAAATGATCTGAATGATGTTATTGATCAGACACTTTATAACTGCAGGAAAAATAAAGGAATAATATCTGATACGATAAATAACTTTTTTTCTGTTTATGGGTATGATCCTGGAGTTCTTGCTCCGCTTTTCCTGAATATTATAAAACTTAAACCATATAACGCACTTTTTATACCTGCAGGAGAAATGCACTCATATATTTCAGGTATTGGATTTGAAATTATGGCAAATTCTGATAATGTGCTCAGGGGAGGCCTTACAACAAAATATATAGATGTTAAAGGACTTCTTGAAATTGGAAATTTTAAAAAATCATCTATTGATAAGGGGATCACTGCGCCAAAAATAAAAAACAATACAGAAGAATATATCACCAGTGCTGGAGAGTTTATTTTTTCTGTTATTTCACTGGATAAAGGCAGTTATAGTCATAAAAAATCAAGAAAAAATATTGAGTTTTATTTTTATATTGGCAGTGGTTGTAAAGTAACATTCCCAAAAGAAAATAGCGAATATGATTTTAAAAATGGCGACTCATTTATTATTCCTGCATGCGCATTTCCATATACCATAAATGGAGATGGAACATTATATATGGCTTCGGTCAATATATGAAAATATGGATAGATGCAGATTCCTGTCCTATAAAAGTTAGGGAAATTGTTTTAAAAGCAGCAGAAAGAACAGGAGTATCCCTTATAATGGTCGCAAATAAAAAGATCCCGCATAAAAATTCAAAAATTGTCAAAGACATAATAGTAGAAGATGCTCTTAATGCAGCAGATAACTATATTCTTAATAATACTGAAAAAAATGATATTGTTATAACAAGAGATATTCCACTTGCGGAAAAGCTTGTAAGTAAAAATATAAATGTTATAAATGACAGGGGAACGCAATATACATCTGAAAATATAAAAGAAAGGCTTTCTATCCGCAATATTATGCTTTCAATAAGAGAGTCTGGATTAAAAATCGATGAAGAAACGAGTTTTAATCAAAAAGATTTACAAAAATTTGCAAATATTTTTGATTCACTTTTAACAAAAATAATAAAAATAAGTAGTAATTGATAAACAAAACTGTGCTAATATATAATAAGAACAAGTAATATCTTTAAATATTTTAAAATTATTTGGGAAAAGGTTTTTATGAATTATTTTAAAAAAGTTCTGACAATATTTATAATTATTTTTATTGGAATTTCAATTTCTTCCTGTTCCATAAATAAAATGGCTGTAAAAGCTGTCTCCAGTTCTCTGGGAGAAGCAGGGATGGCTGCGTTTTCAAAAGATGATGACCCTCAGTTGGTAAAAGAGGCTCTTCCATTTGCAATAAAACTTAATGAAATTCTGATTGAAAGCGATCCTGGAAATTATAGCGTTAAAATAGCAACAGGGAAACTTTTTATTATATATTCAAATCTTTTTATTCAAACTCCTGCAGGAATGCTTGATTATAAAGATTGGAAAAAACAGGCAGAAATGTATGATAGGGCAAAGAAACTCTATGTTAGGGGAAGCAATTATTTGAAAGAGTCTCTTGAGCTCAAATATAAAATAAAAATTGATATTTCTGATAAAAAAACTATTGAATATAATTACAAAAAAGAAGATGTTGATACTCTTTACTGGCTTGGCGCAGGGATGATGAGCGCAATAACAATTGATTTAACAGACCCTTTTCTTGCTCCATTCAGGGATGGCGCAATCAGGATAATGTTTATTGCTTATGATCTTGATCCTGATTATGGCAATGGCACATTGCACGAGTATTTTTTAATGTATTATGCATCAATGCCTGAAAGTATGGGCGGCAGTCTTGAGAAAGCTGAATATCATTATAAAAAAGCTCTTGAATTGTCCGGAGGCAGTAAAATATCCCCTTATGTTGCTTATGCAACAACAGTTTGTCCAAAAAAACAAACAAACGAGGGCGCTGCTGAATTTAAAAAAATACTTGAAAAAGCCATATCATTTGATATAAATAAATATCCTGAAAACAGGCTGGAAAATACAATAAGCAAAGAAAAAGCTGTATGGCTTTTTAATAATATTGATAATTATTTTAATTGATTAGTGAGCAAAGATAAAGGGTGCAATTATGAAAAAAGTATTAATGTTTTTTTTCTTTATTATTTTTATTGCAGCTATTTTTGCACAGGAAATTAAAATAGGTTCGGTAGCTCCTGCTGGTTCTCTTTGGGAAACAACTATAAAAGAGATAGCTGCGGAGTGGACAAGAATATCAAATGGCGAAATTACTGTAAAAATCTATTCTGGCGGAACAGTTGGCGATGAATTAGATATACTAAGAAAAATAAAAATTGGGGTATTGCATGCTGCTGCTCTTTCTCCCTATGGTATTAAAAATATATCTGATGATCTTTTTGCGCTCAGTATTCCAATGTTCATAGAAAATGATGATGAATTTGATTATGTTTTTAAGAAAATGATACCAACATATAACAAAGAGCTTCAGAAAAAAGGTTTTGTTTCTCTTGGATGGACAAATACAGGATGGGTAAGATGGGTAAGCAAAACAAAAGTTCTTTTTCCTGATGATCTCAGACAGATAAAACTTGCTGTTGACAGCAGTGATCAAAAAGCAATTCAACTATGGCAGAGAAGCGGGTTTAAAATTATTCCTTTGAGTTTTAATGATTTGATTTCCGGAATATTTAGCGGCATGGCTGAAGCCACCTATTTAACTCCATATACTGTAAGTTCAATAGGTGTCACATCGCATGTCCCATATATGCTTGATATGCCTATAAGCCCTGTATATTGCCTTCTTGCAATAAGCGAAAAAGCATGGAAGTTAATAAATGATAAATATAAACCTCAGATCATGCAGAGAACTAACGAGATCATTGGCAATTTTTATCACAGAATTCTTAAAATTGAAAATGAAGCAGTTGAAGTAATGAAGAAACAAGGTTTTACCGTTACTCCAGTAACTCCCGAAGCTTATGCAGAATGGAAAAAAATGGTAGATCTCAGTGTAGACCTTTATATAGATCAAACACTTTCTCCGCAAATTTATTCAGAAGTCAGAAAATATAGAAATGAATACAGAAATAAATAGAAAAAACAATTTTGAATATTTTTTAAATACGATTATTACAATTTTAATTATATTGCTCTCCGCTATTCCTATATTGGAAGTTATTATAAGGATTATATTTCAGTCCGGAATTATTGCTTCCCATAAAATAATGAGGCATATAGTTTTATGGATCGCTTTTATAGGAAGCTATGTTGCAACACTTGACAGGAAACATCTCGCAATAGAAGCAGGAAAAAAATATATTCCTGATTATTTAAAAAAAATAACATCTTCATTCTGTAAAATAATTGAAGTTTCAATTTTACTGGCTTTTTTTATAGTATCAATATTTTTTATTTTTATTGCTTTTGGCGCAAATGATAAAGTAGGTTATTTAAGCACCAGATTTTTAACAGCTATAATGCCGATCTGTTTTTTAGGAATGTTTTTATTTGAAATTGTGGATTTGTTAAGAAGGGAATCTTCATTTTTAATGAAAGCAGGTTTTTTAATGGCAGTATTGCTATTAGGGGCTCTTTTTGTAATGCCTTCACTCTGCGATAACATTGATACTGATAATGCCCTTCTTAAAAAATTACTAGATATTTCAATTGCTTTAATACAAATACTAAAAACACCTATGATCATTTTACTTATTTTATCGGGAATATTTGGCGCGCCAATTTTTATTGTTCTTGGAGGCATTACTTATATACTTATTTCCGCTTCTCTTGGTTATACGGAAATAGCTGTAAATGAAATTTATGTTGCAATTACAGGAAATATGATTCCGGCAATCCCGTTATTCACTATTACAGGTTTTATCTTGTCTGAAAGCCAGGCAGGAAAGAGACTTGTTGATTTTTTTAAGGAAAGTTTTGGATGGTTTCCAGGAGGAATGATAATTGCAGCAGTTCTTATTTCTGCTTTTTTTACAACATTTACAGGCGCTTCCGGAGTTACAATACTTGCAATAGGCGGGCTTCTTTATATAATTCTGGAAAATTATGGAGTGGATAAAAAATTCAGAACAGGTCTTTTAACATCTTCCGGAAGTATAGGTTTACTCTTCCCTCCAAGTCTGCCAATAATATTGTATGGAATTACAGCAAACCTTGATATAAAAAATTTATTTGTGGCTGGAATATTTCCCGGTGTACTTATTGTTTTATCATTATCGATCGCAGGAATATGGTATACCAGAAGGCATAAAATAAAAAATGAAAAAATAAATATTTTAAATATTTTAAAAGGTATAAAAAAGTGTTTTTGGGAACTACTTCTCCCTTTTATTATTATAATAAGTTACTTCTCCGGGCGTGCAACAATTATTGAAACAGGAGCAATTGCGGTAATTTATATTCTTATTGTAGAAGTTTTTATACATAAAGAGATAAATTTAAAAGGACTTATTGCTGTTGTAAAAAAGAGCGCTCCTGTTATTGGCGGAATATTGATTATTCTTGGAATGTCTAAAGCTTTCTCTTTTTATATGATAGATGAAATGATACCTCAACGGCTAAGCGAATGGATAGCTGCACGCATAACATCAAAAATTGTTTTTCTTATTATGCTTAATATTATACTTCTTATTGCAGGCTGTTTTATGGATATATTCTCGGCGATTCTTGTTATTGTGCCGCTTATTGTTCCATTGGGCGAAGTGTATAATATTAATCCTGTGCATCTGGGAATTATATTCCTTGCGAATTTGGAACTTGGGTATTTGACGCCGCCTGTAGGGCTTAACATATTTTTAGCAAGCTACAGATTTGAACAGCCTCTTGAGAAGATATATTCGTCAATTATTCCATTCTTCTTTATTATGCTTATTGCTGTAATAATTATAACGTTTGTACCTGAAATATCATTGATGTTTATTAAATAACAAATTGTCAGACGCAGTTAATAGGTATCACAAAAATAAAAGTTTAAAGGCAGTATTAGTAATAATATTCTAACTCTTTAATAAACCAGTTAAGAGTATTTATTATAATATTTTTTCTGTTAATATTAATTATATCGTATTTTTTATCCAGATATTCTGAAAACTGAGAAATTATTGCTGCAGTATGTTCATCGTCTACTGGAATATTCTGGCCTGAAAAATTGGATTCCACTTCTTTATTCCTGATAACAAAGGTATTGGAAGTGCTAAATATGAATTTTACAAAGTTTATATTTTTCTTTGTAAGCGATGCCAATGCTGAAAAAATAATGGGGTTGTCATTTTGCAAAGCGTCTTTGGATGAAAAAGTATTATTGACTTCCCTGAATATATTAATATCATAATCTCCAAGAAATATTTTTATTTTTGTAACGATCTCACCCGGGGAAAGATTGATTTCATTATCATTAAACAGATGATTTATGCTTATCCATTTAGAAGAACTGCTTGATCTTATTTCAAGTTTTGCATCAAGTATTGAAAGCACGGCAAAAATGCTGTTCCTTTCATTTTTTGTGCAAACCATTCCTCCGATTGTTAATATATTTTTAAGATTTGGAGGGGTGATATTTTTCAATGCTTTGAGTAATACTACTGGAATTATATTTCTTCCTTTATCAATGATATTATTTATTCTTGTTGCTGCACCTATTTCAATATATCTTTCAGAACGGTTCATTCTTTGCAACTCTTCGATTCTTTCTATATAGATTATATCTTTATCAAAAGAAATAGTTTTCTCTCTGGACTGACAGATCTTTTCCAGACCACCGGAATATATTAAGGCATCAGGATATTTTCTTAAAATACTTAAAAGAGAATTCATTGTTTTTGGTTCAAATATTGTTGACACTTAATATTTTCCTGCTTTTTTTCTTTTTATAGTAAGATGCGCGAGCTTTATTCCCTTTTTAAGAGATTTGATATCAATGCATCCGCACAAATTCCCCGAGAGCGTTTCGGAAATATCTGCATCGCTTAATTCTTTGTGTTGTTCTATCAGATGCTGGATAACTAATAGTCTTCCTTGCTGGCAATATCCGCAAAGATAACAACCAGCGCTTTTAAGTGATTTTTTTATAATATCGCAGTTTTCTGTTTTTTCAAAATATTCAAGTGTTATTACTTCCCTGTTTTTTACAGTAAAAGCAAGTATAACGCAGGAAGGGACAGGGACTCCATCAAGCAGTACAGTGCATGCTCCGCATTCTCCGCTAAAACAGCTTTCTTTTGTAAATACAAGTCCAAAATTTTCTCTGAGTACTGTTGAGAGACGGGTAAATGGATCAATATCCACAATTACTTCAATATTATTTAATAAAAATTTTATAGTCATTTTTGCCTGTTAATATTAAGAATAGTATCAATTTTATCAATACTCATTGGAATACTATTAATATCTTCTCCCAAAGCCTGTATAAGCGCATTATAGTAAGCTCCCGGAATCAAAGAAAGCGGTAAATCTCCTATATCTAGTGATTTGTCTTTTTTTGTTACATTGATATATCCTGTAAGAATAGGTATATCCAATAAATGCCGGATATTATCATTCTGTATAGACCATGCTTTTTCAGATGATCCGGATATCCAGTTAAGGCTGTCAATAATTCCGGAATATACACTTTTATCGATAATATCTTTATTTAACATATGTCCGCAGTCAAAACAACTCCAGATTCCTTTTATCTCAACTTCATATGTATAGGTATCAATAGAAAGTTCAACTACAGATGCTCCCCATGAAAGATCATTTTTATTAAGAGTGTTGAGCGAGAGTGAGGTTGTGATTTCTATTGGCAGCGAATTTGTTAATCTCTTTTTTTTCATATTGTTGGAAGCTTTCTTTAGAAGTTCGCTGAATCCAGCTAAGCCTTTTGAGAATGCATAAGGAGCTGAAACAGGCGTAGTATCTGTCCTGTGGGGGTGTGTGAATATCTTATCTGCTGGAATCGTCAAAAGTTCGCCTAAATATTTTCTCCATATTTCGTAATTATGATTTCCATTAGGAACAGTAAGCGTATGAATATTTAAATTTGAAGAATTATCAAGCACCATTTTTAATGATAACTTATCATTTTCCATTGATTTAAGAGGAATTACATTGCTGAAAAAGGTCAGTGAAAAACCAATTCCTGATAATTTGCTGCTATTATTATTTTTCCTATTTGTTCTCATGAGTTCAAACGAAGCATATTTTCTTTCAAAATCAGACAACGTGGAAACAGCATCTATAACTGAAATAATACTCTCCTTGTTGTATATTAGTGCCTGTTTGTTGACTCTGTTTTTTATATTTCCTTTTCTCCATTCTACAGGACTGAATCTCAATTTTCTGATCATATTTGAAATATGTTTTTCAAGTGAAATATCAAGCTTTGAAAAATTAAAACTTGAAATAAAAGACATTGGAGGTTTATTTGTTTTTATCACAGAAAAATTCATGGAGACATCGGGACAATCGAGAAAACCTGTTGCAGATAGAAAAGATTTTTCATTTAGCTCATCTATTATGATCGGATATGCACCTGCATCGAGCTGAAAATCTATTTCCATTTTTTTCAATTTCCCTGTTTTAGATATGGCAGATTTGTATGTAATGCGGAAAGGGAATTGAGCCGGAGTAAAATCATTTGTGTCCTGCTTTGACAATATTATCTTAACAGGTTTACCTGTTTTCCACGCTGCTATAGCTGCCTGGCATGATATAATGGAAGGGTACCATATCCTCCCTTCAAGAGGGGAGCTTAATGCTGTAATAATAACTTTAACATTTTTAGGACTTATTCCAATGGCATCAGCTACACTTTTTTGCACATGGGAAGGACATTGCGTAACTGTGTAAATAGTAATATTTCCATTTTTTTCCGGTTGGGCTATTGCTCCGTATGGTTCGTTATATGACGTATGGTATTGATTGGCAAAAAAAGTATCGATTTGAAGGAGCAGATCATTATCAGATTCAGGATATTTGTTTTCATCAAGTTGTGAAAGATCGATTTTATTATCCTGCTCATCTGAAAAAGAATATGATTTTCTATAAATAATTTGTTCTTCGGTTATTTTATCTTTTTGAAAAGAAAGATATGGATACTGTTCTATATCAAGGAATATTCCGTTTACTGCGAATTTACATGATTCTTCATTTTTATAAGCTATTATATAAACAGGTTCGCCTTTGTAATTTATTGTTTTATCTGCAAGTATAGGTACTTCATTATTAAGGAAACTTATTGTTTTATTTCCAGGTATATCGTTATATGATATTATTGTGTAATTTTTATCATTTAGAGGAGGAAGTTTTGCAGATTTGATTACTCCTCTTGTTTTATCTGATCTGAATATATAAGCATTTAGCATATTGGGAAGATAATAATCATTTAGAAAAAGTTGTTTTTTCTTTGTAATCAAGAAATCCTCTTAGCGATAGCTATCAGAACCTATTTCAATCACGCTATCTATTATATATTCAATTTTATCATCATCAAGAGTTGGATATATTGGAAGACTTATGGATGATAAATATTTTTCCATAGCTCTTGGAAAATCTTCTGGTTTTAAGCCATAACAATTTTTATAATAAGGCATAATATGAAGCGGAATAAAATGAACAGATACTCCTATCCCTTTATCAAACAATTTTTGAATAAATTCATCTCTGTTAATTTTAAGTTTAGCGCTGTTTATTCTTATTATGTATAGGTGCCAGCAATGGCTTTCAGAAGCAGGAGGGAGAGTAATAAAATCATACTCTTTAAATGCCTTATTATATAAATCTGCGATTTTAGCACGTTTTTGTTTAAAGATATCTGCTTTTTTTAGTTGTTCCACCCCTATGGCGCTTGCGATATCTGTTAAATTATATTTAAATCCAGGGGCTTTTACTTCATAGTACCACTTATTATCTTCTGTTCTGTACCTGTCCCAGACATCCCTGTCAATTCCATGAAGGCGCATCATTTTCATATGTTGGGCAATTTTATCATTATCAGTTACGACCATTCCCCCTTCGCCTGTTGTTATTGTTTTTGTAGCATAAAATGAAAAAACTCCAGCATCTCCAAATGTACCTGCAAATTTCATATTCCCACTGTCCTGAGAAGCTTCGCATACAGGGAAAGCATGAGCAGTATCTTCGAAAACAGGGATATTATTTTTATTTGAAATATCCATTATCTTTTTCATGTTACAAAGATCTCCTGCTATATGAACAGGTATTATGGCAGAAACATTTTTATTATTTTTAATTGCTTTTTCAATTAAAAGGGGATCTATATTATAATCTTCCTCATTTATATCAACAAAAAGAGGATGCAGATTTAAATAGCGGGTAACTTCTGCTGTTGATGTGAATGTATAGGGAGAAGTAATTACAAAACTTTCTTTTTTAAGATTAAAAGAATCCAGCGCAAGATGAAGCCCTGCTGTTGCGGAATTAACAGCAATTGCATGTTTAGAGCCAATTTTTTTGCTAAACTCTTTTTCAAAATATTCTGTAACATTACCGGTTGTGATCCAATTACTTCTTAAAACTTTTATAACAGCCTCTTCCTCTTCTTTTCCCAAAGAGGGGAGTGCAAAGGGGATAAAATCGTTATTTTGCATATTCTGCGAAGCGCTTATGACTTTTTTCAGGAAAGATTTTTTAGGATTAGAATTCCGGTTCATTTTGCGGCCTTTCAATAGTGGGAATATATTTTTTCAAGATTTTTCTAAGCTGGTGCCTGTTTCTGTATTTATTCTTTGACCCGGAATCAAAATAACATACAGGTATTAGTTCAGAAAGAAGTTTTTTAAGCTTCTCGCCAAGCCCTTTTCTGTCAATAAGTATATTGACCCGTTGTACTTCTGTATGTTCAATTTTTTCATCATCGCGCCAGAGTTTTTCCATAAATTTTTCCCCTGGTCTTATCCCTGTGTAAATTATTGGAATATCTATATCTGGCTCAAGCCCATAAAATTTTATCATCTGCTCTGCAATATCTTTGATCAAAAGAGGATCTCCCATATCAAGAATATAGAGGTTTCCTGATTTTCCAAATCCAGCAGTTTTCAATACCAGCGAAACAGCTTCCGGTATTGTCATAAAAAAACGCATGATCTGAGGATGGGTTATTGTAACATGTCCTCCGCTTAAAATCTGATCTTTGAATAACGGCAAAATACTTCCTCGTGACCCAAGAACATTTCCAAACCTTACAACCATAAAATCTGTTTTTGAATTATTGTTGCTGAGAATTATATCTTCGCATATAAATTTTGTTGCCCCATAGACACCAATAGGTTCTACAGCCTTATCTGTTGAGATATGTATAAATTTCTTAACACCTGCTTCTATTGAAGCTTCTACAAGATTTTTGGTACCAAAAACATTATTTTGCACTGCCTGTACAGGATTAACTTCCATCATTGGAACATGTTTATATGCCGCGCAATTAAAAATAACATCTGCTTTTACTCTTTTTAATATAAAAGTAATAAAATCTTTATCCTGTATTTCTCCTATTATAGGTATAATAGTAGCTTTTTCGCCAACTCCTTCTTTTTGAAGAAGATTCAACTCTTTTTCAATTTCATAAATACTGTTTTCACCATGCCCAAAAAGATAGAGTCTTGATGCGCTTGCTGAAAGAAGCTGCCTTGCAAGTTCGCTTCCTATGCTTCCGCCTGCGCCTGTTATTAAAACTCTTTTATCTTTAAGGTAATGAAGTGTTTTCTTTAATGGTATTACAACAGGGTTTCTGCCAAGAAGGTCAAGAGCAGATATTTCCCTTGCCTGTATCAAATGGGCGCTTCCATCAATTATTTGGGATATGCCAGGAAGGATCAATATCCGCTTAAATTTGCCCTTCTGTAAAATATCATATATCTCTTTTATTCTCTTGCGGGGAGTGCTTGGTATTGCTATAAGAGCTTCATCTGCTTTATATTTTTTTTGTATTCTTTGAATATCTGATATAGGCCCTTCAATTGTAATACCATCAACGTCAGTGCCTATTTTTGCTTTATTATCATCAACAAAACAGACAATTTCACCTGCGATTCCTTTTTTTATTATCTCTGATGCAAGAGATCTGCCTGCTTCGCCTGCTCCAATAATAGCAATTCTATTTTTCATCTATTCCGCCTGTAAAACCTTTGGCATAAAGCCTTTGATATAAGCTGAAAGCTTTAGTTACTCCTCTTTATAGAGTTCAATTAATTCAAAACCAAAATCAATCAAAAAAGAATTTTCATATAGCTTTAATTTTATTTTTGCCCTTTTTTTCCTTTTATCTACTTTAATGATCTCGCCTTCCAGCCCTTTCATTGGTCCGCTTACAACTTTTATTCTATCATCTTTATTAAAATAGATTTTGGAAATTCCTGCTACTTCGCCATTTAAAGATAGCTGATAAACAAACCTTTTGTCATCATTTGGAAGAGGTCTTATATCATCATTATCTCTTAAAAATCTGCAAAATCCTGGAAATTTTCTTATGGTTTTATAAAAATCATATGAAATACTATCTGATTCAACAAAAATATATCCTGGAAATATTGAAGAAACTGTTTTTTTGGGTATACCTGCTTTTTTTATAAAAAGTTCTCTTCTTAGCCATAAAAAGCGGATATTTTCATCTAATATAGTTTTTTTTGCATGTTTAAGAAAAGATTCTTCTTTTCCTGTAAGCAATTGAATAACATAATATTCCATAATTGTTATTTTTTATGTCCCAACCCCTGCGTAGGAGCAAAGTATTTAAGTTTTTTAAAATTATCATTTCTAGTGAACATCATCAAGATAAATAAGAATTCTTGACATTATTACTTTTTTATGCAAATCTAACATAATATATTAGAATTGCATAAACAAGGATTGGATTATGTACATCAAAAGGCATATAGAAAATGCAGTATCAAAGCGCGCAAAAATGAAAGGAGCAATTGTTGTCACAGGCGCAAGGCAGGTTGGCAAAACTACTTTGATCAAAAATCTGAAAAAAGATATTACTCATCTGTCTTTAGATGATTTGCGTGTTCAACGCGCTGCTATTGATGAGCCTGCGGCATTTATTGAACTAAATCCTCCGCCAATTTTTATTGATGAAGTGCAGTATGCTCCTGCACTTTTTCACTATATCAAAATTTTGCTGGACAGGAGCCATAACAAGGGAGATTTTTATTTGACAGGTTCGCAAAGTTTTGAGCTTATGGAAAATGTTACAGAGAGCCTGGCAGGAAGAGCAGGAATTTTGGAGCTATTGGGATTATCGCTTCGTGAGATAAGAAGCGAAATCTGGAATATCCCTTTTTTACCAACAACTGAATATTTAATAAAACGAAAAAAAATCGCGTTGCCTCTTTTGATAAAGGATGCATGGAAAATCATACATCGTGGCAGTATGCCGGAATTAACAGCAGAGCCAACTTTTGATTGGCAGGATTTTTATGCAGATTATATTAAAACTTATATTGAACGGGATGTTCGAAAATTAGCGCAGGTTGGCGATGAAGGGGATTTTTTAAAATTTATGACTGTTGTCGCTGCAATGACAGGGCAAATGTTAAACTTAGCATCGCTTGCCCGTGATGTCGGGATAAGCGAACCAACTGCTAAAAGGTGGCTCTCTATACTAAGGGGAAGCGGTCTGGTTTATATCTTAAAGCCATATCACAATAATGCCATTAAAAGAGCAATTAAAACGCCAAAAATTCACTTTCTGGATATTGGGCTGGCAGCTTATTTGACACGCTGGCTTACATCTGAAACATTAAGCGCAGGTGCAATGAATGGACATTTTTTTGAAAGTTTTATATTTGCAGAAATATTAAAAAGTTACGCAAACGCAGGTAAGGAGGCAGATTTTTATTTCTTGCGTGATAGCAACCAAAGGGAAATAGATTTATTGATCCATGAAAACAACACGCTATACCCCCTTGAAATAAAAATCCATACAGCGCCAACAACAAGTGATATTAAACATTTTAGCATGATAGAAAATCTGAAAAATATAAGAATCGGAGAGGGCGGCATAATATGTCTTGCCAATGAGATTTTGCCGCTTAAAGACAATCATAAGGTTATACCTGTTTCGTTAATATGATTCTAACTAGCAATCTATATTGCTAACCAGAAATATAAGATAAAATAATAACCAATTATTAGCTACATAGCACATATAATAATCTTTTTAAAAATCTTTAGATAATACCGATAATAAATAAAAGGATGTTTAAAGTGGAAAGAAAAGTTCTATTTTGCTTATTTTTTGCTATTATTTTGTCTTTAGCTCCTGCAGGTGCAGAAACTGTATTTGTATATATTGAGAAAGGAAATATAGTTTTAAATAGCGGGATAAACGAAGATGCAGTATTGTGGATAACCAGAATCGAAGATGGGATCATGGATATTCTTTTTGACAGTGGTCATATAGTTTTTTCAAATGATTCCGGAAGAAATCAGATTGGAGATTTTGAGTCCCTCAATCAACTGGCAAAATCAGGAGGAGCGGAATTTCTTGTTTCTGCTGTTTTAAATTTAGATATTGCTGATGATACGATGATAATATCAGGAGAATATAAAGTATATAATCTGTTTACTGATGATATTATTTTCAAAAATAACTATGTTTTTAATGACCCTATGCAAAGACTTTCATATAACAATATTGAAGAGAAACTATTTTCAGCAGGTCAGAGTGTTGGCAAACAAATTGAACCAACCCTGTAAATAGAGTTTTTCAGGATGCCGGAGTTTTTATGAATTATTATAGAAAAATATTTTTCGTAACATTTCTTCTTTTAATATGCTGCAGTTTTATAATGGCAGATGTTGTCTGGGAAGGGACAGCTGCTATGAGCAGATTTGGAGAATTTCCCCTTAAAGGATTTTATGGAGCTTCAAATTCTTTTCCCGTAAACACAGTTATCTCTGTTGAAAATGCTAAAAATAAAAAAAGTATTGAAGTAATTATTGTTGATACTCTGCATGATAAAAATCTTTTTCTCCTTCTTTCCAAAGATGCTGCTGAAATTCTTGATATAAAGCAGGATGAAATATTTCCTATAAAAGCACAAATAGTTAAAGAAGCGCCTTCTGGAATAATTAATGGTGATAGTAAAACTTTGGGCGCTAATCCAGATAGTCCGATTCTTGCAAATGTTGCAGAAATTGAAAATTTCTTGTCAAAAGATACAGCCACAGATAGTCCTGTAGCATCTTCAGCAGATAAAGTGCCGCAGAAAGTAGTAATTATTTATGGTGATGCAGGAACTATTAAGCTAGTTGAAGATAAAACTGATGAGGCTATAAACGAAGAGCGATCCATGGAAGATTCTTTGGTAAGTTCTGATTTTGAACCAGCGCCTGTTAAAGAAAAAAGTGATTCTACAGCTATTGCTAAAGCCAAGAGTGTTGATGAAGAAATTTTTGCTCCAACAGATAGATATTATGAAAATGGAGAGAAAAGATATTTTCTAAGACCAACAGATCTAAAACCTCCTGTAGTTGATGATAGCAAAGAAACTATTGCATCAGTCCCAATAACAAAAGATACAGCTGTATCAGGATTAGTAGCAGATAATACAGTTGTTATTCCAACCCCGGAGAAGAGAGATAATTCCAAAATTGCTAAAGAAAGTTATTATGTTCAGCTTATAGCATTTAAAGATTATTCAAGCGCAGAGAAAGTAAAGAAATCTGTAAATATTGATTATCCTGTAATTATTTATTATGATGAAAAGCAGTTTTTATATAAAGTAATGGCTGGCCCTCTTAAAACAGATGAGAGGGGAGTTGTTCTCCATAAAGCGAGAAATATTGGATATAAAGATGCTTTTATAAGAAAAG
>Ga0123353_10006438_pt1 | contig 15625 bp, 13 predicted proteins | sample TergutLab28metaG_3_FD_92763 | JGI IMG/M metagenome (GOLD analysis project Ga0123353, IMG submission 92763) | Labiotermes labralis P3 segment gut microbial communities from Petit-Saut dam, French Guiana - Lab288 P3 | ecosystem: Host-associated > Arthropoda: Insects > Digestive system > Gut ... | reverse complement strand
CCAGATAATGTAACACAAAATAATCCATAGAGAAAAAGTCAGACATAGAAGTAAACCCATAAACAAGACGAAAACATAACTAAATTGAGCTACAATGAAAAAATTACCAACAACACTTCAACCATTCTATCACGAAAAAAATGTAACACATGAATGCAAATTCCCAGACGAATTTTACATCGACTTTGGGCGTGGACACTATTACAGTATAGACGCATTAGACGCTACAAAATTAACAGAATTAATCAAAAAATACGATACATTACAAATAGTATACAACAATCACCCAACAGCACAAACATACTTTCTAGAAGTTGACGAAATAGAGGCAGACAGCGATGAGGATGTTGTAGAGTTTGAAAAACAATTAGACCTATGCTTTATACGCGAAACTATTGTCACAACAGAAAAAGGAAAACACATAGAAGACATATTTATGCTAGACTTAGACGGAAATATTGGACCATGCGTAAACTGCGTATTCTCCCGCGGAACATACCTAAACAAAGAATGCGAAGAATGCAAAGTAACAGGCACAAACTACAAACCAAAAACAAAATAAAAACAAACAAAAATGTTACTTTAAGGTTAAGTCAAATACAAAACAGCACATAAACATGTTAAAAACGCTTTTAAACTCTAAAACATAAATAACTGCAAGGGAAAAACGTGGAAAAATCCAAAATAGTATTCATATGTTCAATAATATGTTTAATATCAGCATGCATATCCACCGTATCTGTCGGTGTACAATACTTTTTTCACAATACAGACAACACACACATACACTATTACACCCCAATAATGTGCTTCTGCTGTTTTGCAGCACTCTACACAATAAGCAAAAGAACAAAACTACAAGAAAAAGAAGAAAAACAGACAGAAACATAAAACACGTCAACATAAAAAACAATGAGGAAACACTATGAAACAGAGAACACTTAGACTTACACCGGAAGAACTAATACGCACACTCCAAGGCAAGTCAACACAAATTAACTACCCCACAGACATGGAATTAATTGACATAAAATATGACGCATTCACTAAACAAGTAATAGCAGTCATTAGAAGCGACACCTTCGAAAACACTCCAGAAGGCACACCACACCCTGAAATCACATACGAAACAACAACAGCAATACCACCCCAGATACAAACACTACCACTAACACCTGCTACTGCAATAATAACAGATACCACCACCACCACCACACCAAAACCCCCCATAACCACTCAAACCACCACTACCACACCCATAACACAACAAAAATCGCTAATTCAAACATTAACAACAACACCCAGTCAACCAACCACGTCAACTACCAGTATAGGTACAGGAGTTAAAACTTTAAGCACTAAACCTGAAACAAACATAGACACAGGCGGGTTTGAAGATGAATTCACAAAAGAACAACGTAAATTACTCAAATTTACCGCCACAGACGAATACGTTATTGTTAAACCAATTCAATTCCTAAAAACCGAATGGGAAGACATAAACGACACGGTAAAAAGCATAGGCGGCAAATGGGTAAAAGGCGCAACCATAGATTACTGGGCCATTCCTAAAAAATTAAAACAAGAAGAATAAACAACAAAAAATAGACCCTGCTAAAAAGTAAACAGGTGTTTTCTAAACAAAAAAGTTTAGAAATTGGAATGCTATGCCGCCTATTATTAGTGCTGTGCAAATGTTTGCTATGGAGATTAGGGTAGCTGTTTTCCAGCCGAATTCTTTTCCAAGTGTGGCCATTGTTGAAACACATGGAATATAGAGCATAGCTACTAAGGCCATTATAACTAATTGTATGGAAGTGAAACCTACAAGTAGGTTTGTGGTACCAAGTATTGCGGTTGCGCCTAAAATGATTAATTCTTTGCGAACGGCACCAAGGAGTAGTAGTATGCCGGCGAAAGCGGGTAGGCCTAGCCATATGACTGTTATGGGGTAGAAGGCGTTACTTATAGGGGTTAGTATGTCGTAGAAGTATAGGAGTTGTATGAGGGCGCTGCCAATTATGTATATTGGGAAAACTAGGTATATTATGGATTTTGTGCGGGTCCAGGTTTGTTTTAGGGCAATTTTTAGGGAGGGACGTTTAAAGCTGCTCATTTCCATGATTAGTCCTGTGGATTTTCCTGGAACGGCTTTCATAGCTATTTTGCCCATAGCAAAAATTATAGCAAGATTAACAACATAAAGAAGCAGCGCCCAGTGTATACCTACGAATAGGCCAACCATGCCAAAGAGCACTATGGTTCTAGCAGAACAGGGAGCGAAGGTTATAGCAAAAGCAGCTAGGAGGCGTTCGCGTCGGGTTTCCATGATTTTGCAGCTATGAATAGCAGGAACACTGCAACCATAGCCGAGAATTATGGGAATTAAGGCTTTGCCGTGTAAACCGATTTTGTGCATTGCACTATCCATCATAAAGGCTACGCGGGTTAATAGACCAGAGTCTTCAATAAATGCTAAGAGCAAATAGAAGGGTATAACAAAGGGAATTATAAGTGTTAGACCTGCTTCAAAACCGCCCCAGACACCGTTAAGAATAATACTCAAAAATGGAGCAGACGTAGACAATAGGGGGTTAATAGGGTTGATATAGTTTAGTCCTTGGGATATAAAATTGGAGAGGGTGTTGCCTATAAAAAATGTCCAAAGAAGCAAACCGCCTATGACAGCAAAGGCTGTTATGTAACCAAATATACGGTGTGTAGAAAACCAGTCTAATTTGTCGGTGAAGGGATGCCAAATTTCATCTTGCTGCAATGAAGAGACTACAATGGAATTGGATAGGGCATATCGTTCAGAGGCTATTATAGTGAAGCATTTTTCTTGGCAGTGTTTTTCAAATTCTGCGGCTATAAACCTTGACTGGGCTATAACACTTGGAGATTTTTCATTTACCATTTTAGCAATTTCGGTGTCGCCCTCAAGAAGTTTTATAGCTACCCACCGAGAGGGATAACCTAAATTGAGATTTTCTTTTTCAATTAGATGCTGCAGTTTGCTTATTTGCTCTTCTAAATCTTTTCTATATCTTAAAAGATTAGATTTAGGCTTATTTGTCGCAAGGTTTACAGCTTCTTTAACAGCCTCATATATACCCTCACCACGGGTAGCTGTAGCAAAAACCACGGGAACACCTAACAGCTTAGATAAGTGATCTTTATCTATAATTATACCCTTATTTTTTGCAATATCTACTTGATTTAAAACCAAAACAAGAGGTGCATTCATTTCTAAGAGCTGTAAAGTAAAAAAAAGATTACGCTCTAAAACAGAGGCATCAACCACATTTATAACAGCGTTAGGATGTTCTAAGGCAACATAGTCACGAGAAACAATTTCCTCCATAGAAAACGTTGAAAAAGAGTAAATACCGGGCAAATCTATAACTTTAATATTATAACCTTCAAAAAACAAAAGACCCACAGCACGATCAACAGTTTTCCCTGGCCAATTACCAATTATCTGATTAGACCCCGTTAACTGATTAAAAATAACACTTTTACCCACATTAGCATTCCCCGCAAGAGCAAAAGTAAACTGTTTACCAGTATCATCATTATTGTTTTTAGCAGATTTTTTTGTAACATCAGATGTAGGGGTTTTATTTTTTTGATCAATATTAGGGGTGGGGGTGGTCACGTGTTTTCTTTTCCTCATGTTATAGGTGGTGGGTGTTGTGTTTAGTTTGTTATTTCTACAAATACGTTGCAGGCTATGTTTTGTCCTATGGCTAGTTTGGAGCTGCGGACGGATATTTCTACAGGGCCGTCTAGGGGGGCTACTTTGATAACTTGGATTTGGGTTCCAGGGGTTAGGCCCATGTCTAAGAGGCGTTGGAGTACTTTATGTTCGCCTCGGATGAAGCTGATTTTTCCGTAGGTACCGTTTTTTAGGTCTTTTATGGAGACGAGGTTTTTGTCGCGTTTTCCTACTTGTTCTAAGCCTTTTTTGTGTAGTTGGACGCATTCTTCGCAGTTTGAGAAAGGTAAATCGCAGGCGGGTATGGTTTTGCCGTCGTCTGGGCAGGTGTCGGGGTGGTTTAAGAGGCGGCAGAGGGATTCTTCTGCTTCGTCGGATAGGGTGTGTTCCATTTGGCAGGCTTCTTGATGTACTTTGTCGTTGCCTATGCGAAGTACATTTGATAGGAAGCTTTCAAGGAGTCGGTGTTTTCGGGTTACTTTTTGAGCTTCTTTTAGGCCTTTTTCGGTTAGGGTGCTGCCGTGGTAGGGGGAGTATTTTATGTAGCCTTCTTCGGATAGTTTTTTTAGCATTTCTGTTACACTAGCGGGGGTTACGTCAAGTTTTTGGGAAATGTCTGTTGTGTTTACTATGCCTTCTTCGTTTTTGGATAGACTGTAAATGGTTTTTAGGTAGTCTTGAGCTGATTTTTGCATATTGTCACATAACACCATTTTTAGGTGTACCTAAATTATAGTTAAGAACACATATAAAGTTTAGGCTAACCTAAAAAAAACAAAAACAACCCAAACAAACAACCACAAAACATGCCAGTAACGGCTAAATACTGCAAACCAATCGTTTGTAAATAACAAACGTGAAAACACATGAAAGACCTGCAAAACATAGTCCTAGATTTAATAGAAGCAACAAAAAAACACGAACAATACCGCAATAAAGAATGCATAAACATGATAGCAAGCGAAGGCACCAAATCCCCCGCCGTATGCCAAATGCTCGACATATCACATGACCTATCCACACGCTACGCCGAAGGAGACAACAACACAGAAGGACACGTAAAAAAACGATACTACCAAGGCCAAAAATACAGCAGCCAAATAGAAGACCACACAACAGACGCCATAAAAAGCCTATTTCACACCACATGGGCAGACATAAGACTAATCTCAGGCACACACGCAAACACAGCAACCTTCAAAGGCTTAGCAACAGCATCAAAAAACAACAAAATGATAGTAACCCCCCTAAGCTGCGGCGCCCACATAAGCCATGACTACACAGGACTATCAGGCAGCATCCTAGGCCTAAGCAACATAAACCACGTTTACAACATTAACGAATTCAACATAGACCCAGACAAAACCGCCCACGTAATCCGCGCCACAAAACCAGGCATAGTAACCTTCGGCGGCAGCCTATTTCTCTTCCCACACCCCATAAAAGAACTAAAAGAAACCTGCAACGAAGTAGGCGCATACATAGCCTACGACGCAGCACACGTACTAGGCCTAATCGCAGGCGGACAATTCCAAGACCCCCTAAGAGAAGGCGCAGACTTTATCACTGCATCCACACACAAAACCTTCCCCGGCCCACAAGGCGGCGTAATCATGGGCATACCCGACACACCAACCAAAGAAAAAGCTGTACGAAAAATCCAACACGCCGTATTCCCACTAACCGCTTCAAGCACACACCTTGGCAGATTACCCGCCTTAGGCATAGCATGCCTTGAAATGAAACTTTTCGGCCAAGAATTAGCCACCCAAATTGTTAAAAACGCCCAAACAGCAGGCCAATACCTATACGAAAACGACGTCAAAGTAGTAGCAGAACATAAAGGCTTCACAAAATCACACCAAATAGCCCTAGACATAAAAACATACGGAGGCGGCAACAAAATCGCCCAAGACCTCGAAGACGCAAACATCATCTTAAACAAAAACTTACTACCCTATGATGATCAAAACGATAAAGAAAACCCCACAGGCCTACGTGTTGGCTTCCAAGACGTAACACGCCACGGTATGAAAGAAGGCGACATAAAACACCTCTGCGACTTAATGATGGATATAATTAAAGGTAAACGCACTCCAGAACAAGTCAAAATAGACGTTATGGCGCTTAAAAAAGAATTCAGCCAAGTAAAATATGGCTTCCAAAGCGTCGAAGAAGCCCTAAAATACATCAAATCATAAATAACATCTCAAACACAGGATAACTACTACAGAAGGCGGTTAGGGTGGTCTGCAGTAGATGTGTAGCTCTTCTTTTTTTGTGATCAAATAGATGTTGTTTTTTTGTCCCAAAGATTATTAATTAGTGTTGAAATGTTTTTCGTGTTGAAGGTTTATGGATTTAGTTTACGTTCTTGTGCCTGTTGTGGTGGTTGGTTTTTTGGTTTTGTTTGTTTTGTTGCCGCGATATGGCCCTCATTATACTTCGCGTTTGGTTTGTCCTAGTTGTCGTAAGGGTTTTAATTTTCATTGGGTCCCCGGGGCAACATTGACTTCGTTGCGGTATGGTAACAGGCGACGTTTGAAGTGTCCTTATTGTAGACAAGTTAACACTTTTGATGTTGCATCTACAAGGGTTAGTCAGCCTAAGGTTAGGCAGAAAGTTTGAGTTATTGTTTAGAAACTTTATTAGTTATAGGTACTATTAGTTTTTGTTAACTATTATGGAGACTCTTGCTGTGAAAGTACTCTTAAATGATGGTTTAGAGGCGCAGGGCCTAAAAGTTTTTCATGACGCTGGAATAGAAACAGATACAAGGAAACGTGACTTGAATGGATTACTCTCTGAGATAGGAGAGTTTGACGCGTTAGTTGTTAGAAGTGCTACAAAAGTTACGCGTGAGATTATTGAAGCGGGTGCTAAGGGTAATCTTAAAATTATCGGTAGAGCAGGGGTTGGTTATGATAATATTGATGCGGTAGCTGCTTCTGAGTATGGTGTTGTGGTAAAGATTGCTCCTTTTGGAAGTACTAATGCTGTGGCAGAGTTAGCTATTGACTTAATGTTAAGTATTTCGCGTAATACGGCGCAGGCGCATCATTCGCTTAAAAATGGGGTTTGGATAAAAAAGAAGTTTGAAGGCACAGAGCTTGCACATAAAACGTTAGGCATTATTGGTTGTGGCAGAATTGGTCAAAAGCTTGCTCAAATAGCTAAACGTGGCTTTGACATGGAAGTTATAGGCTATGATCTATTTCCCATTCAAGAGAGCGGAATTAAGTATGTGAATGATAAAGAGGAAATTTTCAAAACTGCAGATTATATTAGCATTCATACCGGCGGTAAAGATATTATCATAGGTGAAAAAGAGCTAGCTCAAATGAAGCCTAAAGTGTTTATTATAAACACGTCTCGAGGTAACAATATTGACCAAGTAGCGCTCTATAACGCTTTAAAAGATAAGAAAATTGGCGGTTACGCAACAGATGTCTATAAAGAGGAACCTAAAACAGAAGGCGACCCCTTTAATGATCAATTAAAAGAGTTAGACAACGTAGTATTAAGCAGTCATCTTGGTGCATCAACTGTTGAATCTCAAGTAGAGACCTCCGCCGAAATTGCACGAGTTCTCTCTAACTATCTTAAAAGCGGAGACTTTACAAACGCTGTTAACGCAAGCGAAAACATTACCGTAGAAGAAAAACCCATATTTACACTCTTCATACACCACAAAGACGTCCCCGGCGTATTTGCAAACATAGACAAAGTCTTAGCTGACAACAACATAAACATCCGCGCTAACTATAGCCGCCAAATAAGCAACGGCCACGCCATAAGCGTATATGTACTACACCAAAAAGTAACACCAGACATCATAGCACAACTAAAAACAACACCAAACGTCTGCAACGTCAAATACTAACAAAAAACCCACTCTTCTTTAATTTTTATTTCATAAACAACAAAATAACAACAACCAATTTTAACCAAAATAATACGCCCTGCTTTGATTTGAAAGTAGCATTCTAAAAAAAGGTTGTACCGTTAAAGTTTTTAGAGCCGAACGTGTTTATTGATTAGTTAGGGTTTTTTTGAGGGTTGGTATGATTTCTGCTTGGTTGCTGTTTATGCCGTTCCATTTTATTTTGTAGTTAAGTTGGTCTAATATGTTGGTTATGTCGTTTACGCCTTCGGTTTCAATTAGGGTGGTTGCTTGGCTTAGGGTTATTTTTCCTTTTTGTTGTATAGTATGGGTTAGTGTGTTGGATATTTGTTGGAGTTTTTCTTTGCTTATTAAACCGTTAGATATGGGTATGTAATCAGGAGGGGGGTTAGTGGTTAATACTTCTTGTACGGCTTCTATGGTAAGTCCTATGCGTTGGGCAAATTCATCATAGTGTAGTATGGGTTCTGTGAATGTGATGTTCATGTCTTTTAGAAGCTGGATTTGTTTTGTTTTGATTTCTTGGAATTCTTTATGGAGGTATTGTAGTATGGGTGCCAAGGGGATTTTGTCTTTGTAGTAGATAAAGTGTAGTTGAGGTCGTTTTTCTATGGTGGCGAGTTTTTCGCAGGCTAAGGTTTCGCGGACGGCTATTATCATTTTTGTGTTTACTTGTTTTAGTTTTTCTATTTTGCGTTGTAGATATTCTTCAGTCCAAAATCCGACGATTTCTAAATAGATTTTGAGGCCTGCTTTTTCTATGGAGAAGTCAGGTATGAGGACCGTGTTGCCTGTTAAAACGGGTTCAGGTTCACGTTTAAGAAGCCATCCCGAGTTTACCGCACTAAATTGGCGGGCAAAATTTTCTTCATCAGAGCTATCATAAGTTACTGTTGACGTGTTAGGGGTGGTGGGTGTGTGTAGTAAGGTGTTATGTTTGGTGTTGTTTATTTCAAAATTGCATATTTCGTTAGTGTATCGCCAGAGTATTTTGGCGTTTAGGGTCCATGTTTGGTTGGCCATAATTATAGGTAGTAATTTTGCTATGTTAATGCCATAACGTTTTGTTAGTTTAAAGAGACTGGAGGGACCATTTATTTTTACGTTGTAGTCATCAGGGGAGACTTCATAGATAAGACCTAATTTTTTGACGCGGTAGAGAAGTTGTTGCCAGTTGCCTGAAACTTTAAAGTTTAATTCACTGCATTCAAATAGAAGGGTTTGTGTTAAACTAAGATTATACTGTTGCAGTAGCTCTAATGCTGTTGAGGGGTTAAATTTTTCAAGAAATAACTCAGCGTCTAAATCGGCATATAATTGTTTGTCAACCTCTTCTATAGTTTGTCTGGTTTCAGAGGCAATTAACTCTAAGATTTGCGCTCGTTTTTTAGGTGTGGTAGGAACCCCATATTTTTCGGTGATTTGAAATATTTTTTTGCGGATATCATAGGGGTTAATTTTGCTGTTGCAAACAAAGTGACTTTTTCGGTCAAGTAATAAAGATAAAGCACGGATAAAACGGTAGTCATACCCTTGATTTTCTATCTCGGAAACAAAAGCTGTTATAACTTTTTTCTTCTCCCCCACATGCACAGCATACACGTTTATTAATTGATTTGCAACTCTAAGATTTTCAGGGGTAGTTTTTGCATAACGTGGTTGTATTTCGCCCTTGCGTTTATACACCAAAAGCAAATTACTAGGCAACACTAAGAGCCACCTCCATTAGAAACAGAAGAAGTAGAAGAGGCCTTATTGTTGTTGTTTAAGCGTCGGCGGCGGCTAATGTCTACCTCTACGGTAGATTTAGAAATTATTTCCACTAATTTGGCTAGTTTTCCCTCTTTTTTTCTAAGAAGCCGCCCTAAACGTTGTATAAACTCTCGTTTACTTCCCGTTCCACCAAGCACTATACCAACAGACGCGTCAGGAACATCCACACCCTCATCTAAAACCTGTGACGTAACAATTACCTTATACTTACCGTTACCAAAATTTGTCAAAATTTCTCTCCGCTCCTCTCTAGGCGTTTTATGAGTAACAGCAGGCACCAAAAAACGCTTACTAATAATGTAAACTAAATCGTTATATAAGGTAAAAATTAACACTTTCTCATCTTTATAGACTTCAAGCTTTTCTGCTAGTAAATCAAGTTTAGCCTCAGAGTTAACAGCAACTTTTAAGGCTTTATTTCGTGCAAGAAGAGCCTCCCTAGCCTTAGGATCACGCCCTGTAGACATTATAAAACGTCTAAAAACACTAGCAGAATACAACACAATATGACGTGACTCAAGATAACCTCTAAAAACCGCCATATTCTCATCATACAATTGCTGCTCCTGCTCTGTTAACTCTACAGCTATCTTTTCATAAGTATAATCAGAGAGATGCTTTCCAGCCGTTAACTCCTCCACGGAAACAGAATAAACAGGATCACCAACTAACAAGGGAAGTAAAGTATGACGTTGATCACTACGCTCATACGTTGCAGTCAAACCCATACGATAAGGCGCAAAAAACATCTCAGCAATCTGCATATAACCCGGCGAAGCCAAATGATGCACCTCATCAAAAATTAACAACAAAAAATGATTACCCAAAAACGCCGCCTGAGCATAAGCAGAATCATACGTTGAAACCGTCACCATACGCAACACACACTCACCACCACCCACAACACCTGCCTCCACCCCAAGACAATCACGCACCCGCTTCCGCCACTGATCAAGCAAATCCAAAGTAGGAACAACAATTAACGTCTGAACTTTAAGCAAATCAACCGCTTTAAGAGCAATAAAAGTTTTCCCAGCAGCAGTAGGCAAAACCAACACCCCCCGCTTACCCGCCACTAACCATTGATCCAACGCCTTATCCTGATAATTCCGCAACTCAATACTACCCTTTAACTGCTCAAGAGCAGGCAAACTCGAAACAGCATCCTCAACACAAATATCACTCGCCTTAAAAAAATCCAAAACATCCCTATAATGACAAGCCTTAATCCTATAACACCCACTACGAGGATCCCATTTACCATACGGAGTACCAACCTCCCCCTTTAACAACAACGTACCCTTATCAAACCATAAACGAGGCATACAACAAATAGGTTAAACGACATCAATTAAACTTACGCCAAACAACCAAAAAATCAGCATACAAAAAACAATAGCTATACAAAAACAAAAAATCAGATCCTAACAACAAACAAACTTAATGTATAGGTTTACCTGCTAATAGATACAAATGAAGCTTGGTGTGTTATTTTCAGGTGGCAAGGATTCTACACTTGCACTACATTTAGCAACAGAAAAAGAGCAACAACAAATAGTTTGCCTAATTACGATTGTTTCCAAAAATAAGGAAAGCTACATGTTCCATACACCCAATGTAAACATTACAGATCTACAGGCTCAAGCATTAGAGTTACCGTTAATTTCGGTGGAAACTGAAGGACACAAAGAGGAGGAGCTAACTGACTTGGAGCGGGCAATTTTGCAAGCTAAAACGTTGTATGGTATTGAAGGTGTGGTTACGGGGGCGGTGGAGTCTGTTTATCAAACCAGCAGAGTTCAAAAAATTTGTGATAAGCTGAATTTGAAGTGTTTTAATCCTCTGTGGAAGTATAACCAAAAAACGTTGCTAGAGGAGCTGTTGGAGCGTAAATTTATAGTGGTCATCTCGGGTGTTTTTGCTTATCCGTTAGATGTGTTCTGGTTAGGGAAAACGTTAGATCAAAGGGTAATTGAACAGTTGTCGAAGTTGTCGGAAAAATATGGGCTCAGTATTACAGGTGAAGGTGGTGAAATAGAAACCACCGTTTTAGATGCGCCTCTCTTTAAGCAGAAAATTGAAGTGGATAATTTTGAGATAAAATGGGATAATACCTCTGGAGTTTACGTTATCAAAAAAGCGCAGCTAACACCAAAATAAGTGATCATGTATTGCTATTAAGTTGGTAATGTGGTTTTATTCGGTTCTTTTCCAAAATAATTTTGTCTTTTGTGTTTTCAATTAATGGTTGGTTGAGTTATAGAGGTTGGTGTTTTTAGGTGGTGTTTGGGTTTTAAATAATGTTTATATGTTTATTTTTGGTTGTGTTGTTTGTTGATGTTTATGTTTGAGGGTTTTGTTGAGTATAAGCGTAGGGAGTTTTGTAATGATGTTAAGTGTTCTGTTCAGTTGGAGCTTAATAAGCAGGTGGAGGGTTCAGAGGAGTATGAGAGAGTTCGTAGAACTTGTGTGTTGGGTTGTTTGTTTTCTACGTATCAGTTTCATCATTGGTTGATTGATAAGGGTTATTTGATTGTAAGGCCTGTTGGTAAGTAAGTTTGGGTTTGTTGTTTTGGTAGGTATACTGTGTAGTTTTTTGTTGTTTGGGGTTGTTTTGTTTAAAGGGGTTGTTTTTTTGGTTTTTTGTTGTTGTTAAATGTGTCTATTTTTTTCATATTTGTGTTTTTGGATTGGCGGTTTATTTTATGGTTGGTGTGTAAAGGCTTTAAATAGCACTATTTGTAGTGTATGTTTTGTTTGTTAACACTATATGGTGTGTATTCATGAAGTGTCCTTATTGTGGCTCTGAGAACTTTAAAACGCTTGAGACTCGTGATTCGCCAGATAATACTACGCGTAGGCGAAAAGAGTGTATTAGTTGTAGTAAGCGTTTTACAACATATGAGTATGTTGAAACGGTAGAGTTAATGGTGCGTAAAAAGGATGGTAAGCTGGAGCGGTTTGATGTTAATAAAATAATTAGAGGTATACAGAAGGCAAGTGAGAAGCGGCCTGTGAGTATGTCTCAGATTAATGAGTTAGCAGGGCAAATACGGCAAGAGTTAATGTTGAAGGACACAGGTGAGGTTTCTTCTCAAGAGATTGGTGATTTAATTATGAAGTACCTCAAGAGTATGGATCGTATTGTTTACATTCGGTTTGCGTCGGTTTATAAGAGATTCGAAGACCCAGAGGATTTTGGGCGTTTATTAATGGAAGTGGGAAAACATGAAGTTTGTACTAAAGCGTGATAGTAAATTAGAACCCTTTGATCAAGAGCGAATTACTCAAGCTATTTGGAAGGCAGCGAAAGCTGTTGGAGGTAAAGATAAGGAGCAGGCTAAGCGTATTAGTGATGAAGTTGTAGCTGCCTTATTGAAGCAGTACGGTGAGGATGGTGTTCCTACTGTTGAGGAAGTTCAAGATTATGTTGAGAAGCAGTTAATTGAAAAAGGTCATGCGTCTACTGCGAAGGCATACATTCTCTATCGTAAGCAGCATAATGATATGCGTGAGTTAGCGGCTTTATTGAGTTCTGCAGATCTTGTTGATCAATACCTAGATGTTGAGGATTGGCGAGTAAAAGAGAATAGTAACATGAGTTATTCTCTTCAGGGATTAAACAATTATCTTTCCTCTACAGTAATTGCCAAGTATTGGATAGGCCGCATTTATCCGGAACATATTGCTGCAGCTCATTTTTCTGGGGATTTACATATTCATGATTTAGGTGTTCTGGGACCATACTGTGTAGGTTGGGATTTGAGTGATTTGCTGTTTTCAGGGTTTGGAGGTGTATCTGGGAAAATTGAGAGCAAACCTGCTAAGCATTTTCGTACGGCATTAGGTCAAATCGTAAACTTTTTCTACACTCTTCAAGGTGAGGCTGCGGGTGCACAGGCGTTTAGCAATTTCGATACCTATTTAGCACCATTTATTCGTTATGACAATTTAAGCCAAAGAGATGTTGAACAGGCACTACAAGAGTTCTTTTTTAACATGAATGTTCCTACACGTGTTGGTTTTCAAACGCCCTTTACCAATCTTACCTTAGATTTGACTATTCCAGAGTTTATGAAAAATGAGGCAGTTATTTTCAATGGTGGCGTAACAAAGGATACCTATGGGGATATGTCGCAAGAAATGGAAATGTTAAACATTTCCTTTGCTAAAATCATGTCAAAAGGTGACTCTAAGGGCAGAGTGTTTACTTTCCCCATTCCAACATATAACATTACCAAAGACTTTGACTGGGACTCTCCTGTATCACAAGCAATTTTTGAAGTTACTGCTAAATATGGTGTACCAAACTTTAGTAATTTTATAAATAGTGACTTAAACCCTGAAGATGTGCGTAGCATGTGTTGTCGATTACGTATTGATAATAGAGAACTACGTAAACGTGGAGGCGGCTTCTTTGGAGCTAACCCCCTAACCGGCAGCATAGGTGTAGTTACATTAAACATTCCAAGAGCCGGTTACCTCTCAAAGAATGAGGATGAGTTCTTTGAAAAATTAGGCACACTCATGGATACTGCTAAAGAGAGCTTAGAGCTTAAGCGTAAAGTGTTAGAAGCCTTTACAGAAAAAGGATTATACCCATACTCTAGAAGGTATCTACGTAACGTAAAGGAAAGATTTGGTAATTATTGGAAAAACCATTTCTCAACAATTGGCATTGTAGGTATAAACGAAGCTATTCTAAACTTACTAGGACAAAATATTGCCTCTAAAGAAGGCCAAGCCTTTGCAGTAAAAACCCTAACTTTCATGCGTGAACGTATAGGTAAATATCAAGAAGAAACAGGCGACATTTACAATTTAGAAGCTACCCCTGCAGAAGGCACTGCATACCGCTTAGCACGCACAGATCAAAAAAGATACCGTGACATAATATTTGCTAACCAAAAACACATTCAAAAAGAAAACGCAGAACCCTTCTACACTAACTCATCACAACTCCCCGTAGACTTCGCAGGCGACCTCTTTGAAGCCTTAGAACACCAAAATGGCCTACAAACACTCTACACCGGCGGCACCAACTTCCACATTTACTTAGGTGAACGTTTATCTTCATGGAAAGCTGCAGCAGAATTAGTTAAAAAAGTAGCAGAAAACACAAACATACCCTACTTCACCCTAACACCCACATTTAGCATTTGCCCCAACCATGGCTACACTACAGGAGAACACAAACACTGCCCAACATGTGGTGCATACAGCGAAGTCTACAGCCGCGTCGTCGGCTACCTACGCCCAGTAGACCAATGGAACAACGGAAAACAAGCAGAATTCGCCATACGCAAAACCTTCGACCGATCAAACACCATCACCACACCCACCCTTGAAAAGCAATAGGGGAGCGGTAAATGAAATTTAGCGGGTTACAAAAAACAAGCTTACTAGACTACCCAGATAAAGTAGCCAGCGTACTATTCACCCCCGGATGCAACCTACGCTGCCCATACTGCCACAACTGGAAAATAGCCACAGACCCCCAACCCCCCTTCTTACAAGAACCAGCTACCTTAGAAATCTTGGAAAACCGCAAAAAATTCATAGACTCCGTAGTCATCACAGGCGGAGAACCATGCATGCATAAAGAATTACCAAGATTTCTAGTCAAACTAAAAGAAAAAAACTTCTTTGTAAAATTAGACACCAACGGATTCTACCCCGAAGTACTAAAAGAATGCCTAAACCACGTAGACTACGTAGCCTTAGACATCAAAACAAGTCTAGAAAAATACAAACAATTAGGTGCACAAAACACCGACAAACTACAAAGAAGTATAGAAATACTAAAAATAGGCAAAACACCATACGAATTCCGCACCACACTAGTCCCAGAACTCGTTACACTAGAAGACATAAAGTGTATAGGCGAATTAACCAAAGGCTCCAAAACTCATGCGCTACAACAATTCATACCAGAAAACACCCTAGATAAACACTATCAAACACTACAAAGCTACGCACCAGAAAACATAAACGAATTTTCAAACACATTAAACAAATTCACAGAAAAAATAATACTACGCACCTAACAAATCCAATTCATTAATAATCCTCAAACAACAACATGCACACCTAAAATACACACCAAAACAAACAACAATTTTTCACAAGTAAACATAAACCACACATACTATCTAATTTAAATAAAACACACAGATATATTATTGAAAAAAACGTTTTTATTTGAAACGTAACTGAACGTTTTTTTTTTT
>Ga0123353_10006436_pt1 | contig 15630 bp, 8 predicted proteins | sample TergutLab28metaG_3_FD_92763 | JGI IMG/M metagenome (GOLD analysis project Ga0123353, IMG submission 92763) | Labiotermes labralis P3 segment gut microbial communities from Petit-Saut dam, French Guiana - Lab288 P3 | ecosystem: Host-associated > Arthropoda: Insects > Digestive system > Gut ... | reverse complement strand
TCCTGGGCCAGCCCAATCCAGTCTATATACCCACATCCCACCTCCTGGAGATCCATCCTAATATTATCCACCCATCTACGCCTAGGTCTCCCCAGTGGTCTCTTTCCCTCCGGTTTCCCCACCGTAACTTACGTAATAGTTACAGAGTGTGAGTGTATTTATAACGCGCAGGAGCAGTAAAACAAGGAACAAACCTGTAATAAGTTAATATAATGAAATGTATTTATGAAAATCACTGGAAGCCGTTTCTTCCTCTTATTTATTTGAAATGGAATGTATTAACTTTATAATACAGCTACGAGTACATTGTTACGTTTGTAATTATTTTTTTTATATGTATGTCATTTTAGACGTTGAAAGAAAATGTGTTTGGTGTATAATGCGCGCACTCAAGAAAGGTTCGCGAATCGCCTGTGTGCGTCGTGCTGTTGTCTCCAACGAGCTGTTTCACCCACGTTTTCACCTCACCACGATGATGCATTTTCTCAATGTACTTACAAGTTTGTCCGGACCGCAGCCTGCGTGAAAATTCTTGCACGAACGCGAGGCCTGTGGGAACCTAGCATTTGAGCTCTTACGTATTATCGCAGACTATGTCAAGATCTGTTTCTGATGTCCGTCAGCACATAGTTATACTTTACATTATTTCTGGGTCTATGCAGCGTGACTTCGCAGTAGACACAGCTTCGTTAGGTAAGCTGATAAGCAGGAAGGCAAGACGTTTATGTGTAGTTCCTGAGAATAAAAGGCGAATACGTCAGTCGACCTGTACGACTTTCAGTTTTCGCGTTACGTAGTCGAAGATAGGATAGACGGTCGCTTTTAACTTCGTGCTCTGAATGTGTGTGGAATACTGTGTAAATTTGCGCAGGATTCTGCACTGCGATTCTTCGTGTCTCGTGGTGTTGTTTGTTTCTTACAGACACAAGCGCTCTGCTCCTGAACCAGTGAACAGTATGGCTGTTACATTGTTTTAGACGTACAATCGAACCCGGTTATAACGACTTCGGTTTATGCGAAACCTCGTCAATAGCGTCAGATATTCTGGGGTCACAATTATTTCCTCACCGTTAACCGTGACATTATTTATACTCCTCGGTCATAACGACACAAAATATTCACGCACTTTCATGACGTTATAACCGAGTTCGACTGTGTTTCTCTTTCGTTAAGTATTAACCACATCAGAGTCCCTTCAAGTGAAATTTGAAGATGGCAAGTAAGAATGACAGTAAATACAGTCAAACACAAGTTATTTATTGTACTATTATTTAAACAACATGATTTTGTGTAAAAGGCCATCACAAGGTTGAACAAGAATAAAAGAATATGTACACAGTTTATGTGGGAATTGAGGTCTCATCTCCATCCAATTTTGTATTTGTATTTTTGGTATCTATAACATAGGAGGAACAACCTTGAGAGTTGAATAATTTTGCTTCTTCTTTGAAGGACTGAATCATAAGTGTGTTAATAATATAAATAATGTTTAAACGTAGGCCTTCAGACTCCAACAAGACACGACTTGCCACACTTCTGAAACATGTCATGTAGAGTGTGTGTTTCGATGTAACAGTTTTATAAACTGCATGGAGTAAGTGGACCAATAATGTGTAAAATCGATTCCGTAATTGAAAAGAAGTTTCTCGTTACGACTGTGGACATAACGTATTCTCTGATACAAGTCTCTAAAGGTTATAGCAATTTCAACCCACTTAGACTCCTGTCTTCGGAAAATATCCGCCTTCCTTAAGAGAGACCACTACACCGGATGCATACAAACCGTCTAAAGAAGCACGTATTCCTCCACTGATGTTATTTGAATTCGTATAACATTTTAATATTATTGTTTATATTGGCATTTATGTTGCAGCTATTGAAAACAGAAACAATTACTCAATTCTCAAGGCTGTTCCTTCTATGCTATAGGTACTGAACATAAAAATGCAGAAATTGTAAGGAGCTGAAATCTCATTTTTCACGTATACTGTGTACATATCTTCAATTCTTCTTGTTCAACCTGCTGGCCCTTAAGGACGAAGGATGTTGTTGAAATACACTAGAATAAATTATTTTAGTTTTTTGGGTTTACTACAATTCGTATTATCCAGAACGCAATGGGATGATTAGTCTTAAAGTGGAATGTAGCAATTGGAATAAGGCATTACGTCTATGATGTGTCATCCGCCGGATTTTTTTTACCCCCGTTGAGCATGTTAGAAGAAATGTGATGTATGATTTGACTTTGTACATAAAGCTTGCATAAACGACCGATAATGATAAAAATTGAACTGGACCCAAACATCTTTTCCCGCAGACTCTTGGTGTGGGGTTTCGTCGAAATCCCTTTAGTAGTGTCGCACAGAACGAGGCGGATGAAGAAAGACGTCGAGAGTATGTATATGTACTAGCAGAGGTGGGTTAACGAACGACTTAGTAAATCACAAGATTACGTTTTAAAGTGATACCGAATTGATTTTACTCGAAGTAACATTAGTAGAACGCGCTTCATTTTAGGTTCTTTTGTAAACCGTTTTTGCCTTTATGGAGTCTATTGCTTGTTCCCGGTTTGTCAAGATGCTAATGAACTTTAATCTGACTTGAGTTACTTGGCACATAGAAACAGTTCCAAACAGATTACGTAGTTGCATCAGATCCTTCGTTAGAAGAGACAAATATGCCTTGATATAATGTCTGGTGTATAAAATACACCCTATAGGCCTGTACGAAGACATAAATGAACTGGATGAAAGGATGTGCTTCGGAGCGTGATCTTCATGCACAGAACTAAACTATATTGGCTGTAAATGATCATTTTCATCATGACGTTACCATATCTGTATGCGCAGAAGACATTTCCAATAAATCGCCAGTTTTTCAAAGTGATATGTCTGTGTGCGCAGAATAGAGTGCCGATAAATGATCAGTTTTTATCATCATCATCGTCAAATCCCTTTACTCCTTGTGGAGCTAGGGCATAAATGAAGAGCTTCCAGGCATTGCGGTCCCGAGCTATCGCCTTGACCTCGTTCCATGATCTTCTTGAGCTTCTTATCTCATCCTCTGTTTGTCCTTCGCCACGTTCTCTTCGGCCTACCTCTCCTCCTATATCCCTGAGGATTCCAATTTAATGCAGTTTTCTCTATTGCTCCAGTTTTTTTACGTAATGTGTGTCCAATCCAATTCCATTTTCTTTTTATTTGATTTTCTATTGACTTCTGATTGGTGATTCTCCATAGTTCTTCATTCGTAATCTTACCGGTCCATTTTATATTCATTATTCGTCTTAAGCATTTATTTACAAATATCTGTAGTCTTCTTGTTATCTGGTTGGTAGTTTTCCAAGTTTCACAAACATATAATAATACTGATAGTTTTGTCATAATATTACCATATCTGTGTACGGGACAGAGTACCGATAAATGATCAGCTTTTAGGCACGTTCGCAAAATTGCTACAAACGACTGTCAGCTTCGTCATATCTGTGTGTATGTCTGTCCGTCCGTATCGAACATCTCGTCTCCCACAGGGCGGATTTTCGTGATATTAGATGTTTGAATATGTTTTCAAAAACCTGTCGAGAAGTCAGTTTTCATTAAAGTCTTGCGATAATAATGGGTTCTTCATCTGAGGACTTGTGTACGTTTATGATAATGCCTAGCGGAATTCTTCTTAGCATGAAAAATGTTTCAGAAAGAAGTTGTAGAGAAAATCAAAACACATTTCATTTTCAGTGCATTTTCTTTACACGGAAAATCGTGTCGCTTATGAGATAATGTGGCAAACTATGGTAGAGCCAGTCAGGCCACCGGTGCGTGCGCATTGCATGCCGGATAGCTAGGCTACAGACACACACTCGGAATATGTGATACGTTTCTTCTGACACTGTCGGTCTTGTTCGTGATGGTATTACCATATCTGTGTGCGCAGGAGGGAGTACCGATGCTTACAATTAAACGATCCACCGAAAGGTAAAGCGGTAGCGTAGTGCTGTGCCTGTGGTTAATCAAAATACGCGTTATGAATACGCATGTTGGAGTAACCACGAATGCCTACCCTCGGCACGAGATGGTTTTAGTAATTTATCTCAAGGCAGACCAACTTCAGCCCACCAGAGGGTCACACAATTCGGAAGGACTCACCCGAGGGCCGCCCTTGTGTATACACGTATCGAGGGAAGTGAGGGTTTGAATTAATTATAATGCAGTTATTTACAGACGCTACATTTGTTTTTTTTGCTGTTTATCAAAGTTGCCATTTTATGTTCTGTAGACCTATTATATTATGTTTGTTTAATTGTATTACTGAAACTCTTGGGGTGACTGAAAGCCGCAGATACTTTCCGTGATGGTCGCATGTTGGCCAGCACTAGTCTACCTCATGCTCTTACCGTCGTGCCACTGTATACCAATAACCGTTGTATAAGTGTGTGTGTGTGTGTGTGAGAGAGAGAGAGAGAGAGAGAGAGAGAGAGAGAGAGAGAGGTTATTTTTTGTTCAGAATTAGACCTGTTGCCGATTGCCGTTCACCGTACAAGCTAGTTGGAATTCACCAATAATACATCGGAATTGGACTGATTTTATTATATAGTCACTGGAATTAGCATGCTACGTGATAACAGGAATTTTGTGGTGTTCTTGTGGGCATACCTTCTTCTAGGGCGAGCTGTGTGTCTTTGGAAGTGTACCGTGAAAGTTGCTGGACAACAGTCAGCTGTTTTCACTGACCAAACAATTCGTAGGTGTGCCAGAATACATAACCAGTGCAGTACTAATTTCTAATTGAGGCAAGATACAATTTTAAGACGCCATACACAACCGCATCATCTGGAGCGCTCCCCACGCGACTATCTTATAGCCAGTATAAGCAAGAAAAAGTAGTAAACACATGTTATAGGGACTCGCAAACTTGGGGTTTTAGTTAAAGTCAGTGTGTTAGTTTATGAAAACCCATGGTAATAATGAGTTCACTGTCTGAATCCTTTGCGGGCCGGACCGAAGTTTTTTCTTTTTTAGGGGGTGGGACTGCTGACTGTGTTTTTCCCGTCTCTGTGCTGGGTGAATCAGCTGGTTAGTCATAGATACGCTTTACGTGCAGCGATGTTGTAGAATCTAATATATGCAGCAGTCGTTTTATCGGTTGTTCTTGAAGCCAGAACAATATTGTCTGAATTTAGGCGCGTTCGCGTAAATAGCTGAAAGCGCCTGTTGGCATGGTCATGTCTGTCCGTCTATCAGCATGTATCAGCGGCTGTCCCACTGGACGGATTTCCATGAACTTTGATATTTGGGACTTATGCGAAAATCTTTCGAGATACTCCAGAGTTGTTTAAAATCGGAAAACAAATCCGGGCACTTTAATGCGGACCTAAGTACGTTATTATTTCCGACAGCAGTGTGGAATATTTTGTAGCTCGACAGCAGTGCAGAGGGTATCAGTTCTTGCACTCCCATGGCAACACTCAACGGTTTTGTATTATTGACAGCTACATGTAGGTCAACAGCCATGCAAATGGAACACATTGTTGCGTTTCCCTTGCAACATTGGTTACGTAAACGCGCCACATTTTATACGTTATACGTACATTGTCTGTCTTGTTTGTTCTCTTATAAGGAAGCTTGAGTCGAGCTTAAGTAGTATGTGCTATGTGTTGTGACAATTGTATGTTTTGCTTGACTCTGATTCCAGGATATATGATCCTTATGTTTGAGCATAGCGTTGCATTATGTTTTAGCCTCTCATTAACGATGCAGAGGTTAACGTTTGAACATGCAGGTTACTCTAGTTACGTGTGCCATTGTCTTCAGCGTTGGTGATTTGTAACTTCGTCCCAACCTGCGACCCGTTGAAATAAACAATCGAGCAATGTATTGCCATTTCGTGTCCCAGGTGCATCATAACAGTTTAGCTCCTAAAGTGTACTATTCTTGTTCTCTTCCCCTTCTTTCCCCCCTCCTAAGTGCGTTAATAGGCGGCTTCAGTGGACATAACACATTCGCTTTTTATACGACCACATTCCATGGGCGAATGACCGACCGTCCGCCATCACGATGACCCGTCACAAGGCTCAGGCGGTACTGAGGACGCGATGCTTTTCAGGTATGCTTAACTGTGCGTGTGGGCAGGCTGAAAGATCGCAATCTTAGTAATCCGGATAACGAACACAGGCCTATTTATGGTAACGTACCAGACCCCAGAAGTTTTAAAACCTGTCGTGATGTGTAGTGGCTCGAAGTTCTCATTCGTTCGCATTAGCCCGAGACCAAACACGAACATGAAACAGAATGATCGTTTGTTTAACAAATACGGCTTAACTCCATGGATCTGAGCCGTTCTTAAGAAGCTGGTCAGGAAGTTGCATGCCTTTTGTGGAACACGAGAACTCATTACGGTGTTCACAATACTGTCGAGTCATTTGAATTGTCACCACTTTCACCGTCTGTTAAAGTTACACTGTATTATTATACTGCCATGTTTGCCTTCGTCACCCATATCTCATCTGTCCTTATGTGTGAGCATGTCCCGGCCATATCATCATATTTGATCACCGTAATAATATTCGGTGAAGAGCACAAATTGTGAAGGTTCTCATTTCGTTCTATTCTGTTAAACGTTGCCCTCCTGAGACAAAAAAAAAATGATACAGTGTTTGTCATACTCTTGGTAAGACACTATGCAAGTACCTCGAACAATATGTTTGTTTCGGTGTTCATTTAGTGACGTTTTCTCGTCTTCTTAGTTTTTATAGCTGCGAATGGTAGAATGGTGGTGAACGATGAGGTTGGAGAGACCGTGGAATAGAGTGTCATTTAAGGCGGAGCCGGCATTCAGTGCCAGAAATGTTGCGGTGTTTGTGTAGTGCCGTTTCGGAGGTTGTTCGTCCTATCGAAATCGGTACTCTGATATACTGATTAGAACTGATAGATTTTACTAACGTTTTCCTCTCAGTGTCACTGAATGTGAGTAGCGAACTAATTAGCACTGGTTTATATTAAACACATCGGTAGTAACTACCACCAGTCAGAAATCTTCTGACATACGCAAAGTTAAGCTCATTGAACTCTGGGTTGAATGAAACAAACACTTAATCAATTCCACAAATAAACCAACTACAGTTATAAAAATAAATCTGTATTCTGCTCTGTCGAATAATTTACTACAAATATAAATAATATCCTAACAATTTCAAGGTGTAAAAGTAAAAGAAATGTCTTGCCCGTTTTGTAATTTTGCCAATTGTATCAATTTAGAATTTCTAATTAAGTTGCCAAATTAGTTTCAAAGTCTTCGCTCTACTCGAACAACGTAAATTTTAAAATTTCTAATGTATTAATTTCAGTCAGCACAGCTTACCTTTTAGTAACAGGAAACAGTACAGCATAGCCCGCACAATAAAATCACTTTAACAATGTACTGCTTTCAGTATGTAGCGTCGGAAATACGTAGCGACCGGTAAATGTTCAAACCTGGAGTGAGAGCTGAATCATTGTTAATTTCTCAGTTGTATCGGGGCAAGATTCTAAATAAACATTCTTTCTAGTACAGCGAACTATTACGTCACCGCCCGGGTTCCATACACCTAAAGCGTATTGAACGAAGTGGTGTTTGCTGACCGGGTAACGGCGAGTGAATATTCTCTTCCGTTACATAGAAGTCAATAAAATTTAAGCAGTATCTAACTTTACAGAAAGAAAAAAACCAAATTTGTAATATGCATTACATTTGTTAATGAAGCTTTAATTTTGCACTGTGTTAATGCTGCACTAGAATATGCGTAATAAGTTAATAAAATGTAAACAGCATGTTTCTCTATATATATTTATATAAGATTTATTTAACAGTATTTGTTAATATCTCGTACTGTGTAACATCTAATGGCAGAATAGGGAGTGAGCAGTGAATTGGAAAGCGTGTAGAAGGAAGCTGTTTTAACCAAATTATTGGTGCTGTTTCGGCATTTGCCTGGAGAGACTTCGAAGAATAACTTCAAGATTGTGAACTTTGATGTTTGGCATCCCGATGTGTTTGTATTAATGTTCTTATTGCCAGCGTTGAGAGTGTGTTGACAGTGCGACACAACACAAGTAAGTGTACCGATGGGAAGTTATAGTATATGTATTGTAAATGCATAACACATTAATGAAATAATAGTCAGTATTACAGAGTACAGTTCAATTAATTGCAGGAGTCTCTTCCAGTGCGATGCCTGTTAAGTTGCTACTAAAGAACGCCAACGTGCCGCACTGAGATATGTTGATGTGATTCTATAATACAAAAACTTGGGGGCCAATTTAAAGAATATCAGTACATATATCTTACCAATTTTATTTGCTTACACATAAGATTATTGGAAATCCTTTGATATCATAAATATACCAGTCATTAATTAATACGAGGGGATATTGCTAAGTCTTCGGCTTTGTACAAAAGACAAGCTACAGGTTTGACACATTCTTTATTCAGGTAACCCATCCACCCCAGTTCAACAAACTTTCTTACTCCGCTGCTCCAGCAGAATATTTGGACTTATGAGAGAATTATATAACGAGAGAGAATAATAAAACGGGGTCCTGGAGAAAAGCAAGACATTGAACGAGAAATCTGCATGATATCTGCCCTTCACCGGAGTGATGAAATGAAGGAGAATGAGCTGGGCCGTGCGTGTATCGTACATAAAAGCTATCAGAAATGCATGTGAGGGGCTGTGGAAACATGAAGAAAAAGAGTTGCCTGTAGATTGAAAGGTAATTAGCAAATTGATCTGGATGTGGAATGGATTCGTTCGCTGGGTATAGGTCCGTGGAAGGTCTATGAACACTTTGATTGGCTTTCTGGTTGCATTAGAATAAGGGGCGGATAATTTTGTGACTAGCCGAGAAAAAGTAGTTTCTGAAGTGCTCCGCACCTTGAAGTTAAGTTGAAATTTTCGGATATGCACAAATTAAGCCATAGATCACCGGCTGTGTAACATAGTTGCACGTAATTGACTAATGCAGCGTTCCTTAAGTGGGCCACGACTGACTTTTAAACATCCATTTTAATTAATCTGCGAGAAATCTCCCATTTGTTGTTATGTATAAAATTCGTACTGAAATTTGTATTGTGATAAACTGAGGAATGTTTCAAACCTCCATTGCAGCGCATTGTGGAGTTGTAAGTGCAGCGGAAATTCCTCCAAGAAGTTCGTGACATTATCGCAGTTGCCGCGTGATGCAAACTTAGGAGAACTGTTCTAAGCAAACCATGAATATCAGACGGTTGTATGGGTATGCTGTTTGGAATAAAGATCCATCCTCATTCCCTTGTACAGATAAGATTATACCCGTGCGATTCGTGAGTGCATTTGCAGAAGATACTAAGAGGACAACAAACTTCATTCCCTTGTCTGAAGCACGATTCTAATTAATGTGTAGCTGTTGTGCTTTGAAATGTAAGTGAATTTGATACAGAAGTGCGACAATGACTACACTGAATATATTGACAGCAGTGTGAAAATGTCTACACTGCATATATTGAATCACGCAAGTGATAGATTTTTGCGGGGCTGGATGTGTTCTGTCGGCATACGAAGTAGCAGAAGAGAACAGACTTCCATTGTCTCCAGCCTCATGATGCTTGTTCTCCTTCATGCTTTCACGTTCAAATTGTTCGAACATTGTTTGCCGAGGACATAAGGCAAGGTTGTTGCTGGATGTTAAAGAATAAAAGCACAGTCAAAGAGCCTTAAAGAATAAAAGCACGGTCAAAGAGCCTTAAACAGTGACAACAGTTACTCCGTTTAAATACGTAATTGAAAATATCATTGCATTTCCTTTGTGACCGGTTGTTGTTGCGGGAAATAAATTATCTACGTTTTATCGGCGTTTCTTGATACGTTGTAGCTCTGGCGGTGAACTCAAGGTGTACGTCTTGTGCTGTTCTTCCTAGGTCAGTAATTTGTAAATTTCATATAAAGTTACGGGGGTTTGTGCTTATTGCTTGGTTCGTTTGATACAAGAAACACTGTAATGCATCATCGGTTAAATTGTCCAGAATCGTAACAGATGAGCTTAAGAAACAAAAAAAAAAAGTGCAGCAAGATGCCTGGTTACCTACAAATTGCTTGGAGATTTTTAAAGCAAAGTGGCTCTGTGGAAGACAGACGACATCCCGCTCGCCCAGATACGTCATTAGAAGCTGGAACGCGAAATTGTGGGCGAAAGTAAGTGGTGGTGGTTCCTAGACGACATTGAGTACTTTCTGTGACCATATCAGGTTGCAGGCTTGCGGTGGAAAAATTAATGCATCTCATCTCAAAAGCACTCAGTGAAGTGTACAGTTACGTGTTCTGTTGTCCGCAGAAATACACTGCGATCACGTGATGGGCATGAAAAAACACTGTAAAATAAAGAAAACAGTGAAAGCAATTACGCATATTGCCCTGGGTTCCAGGCTTGTCGGAGAGCATGTAGAATAATATATATCGTTATACATCAGAAGTACTGAACAACGGAAGGCGAAAAAGGAATTGTTTGTAGGTCAGGTGTTAGTCTGTGCAGAAAGAGAGCGTTAGATATTTACGTAATATTTGCGATGCTAGTAAACTGCGTTTGAAATGTGATGGGACACGCGCAGAAGCCAGAATTCGTCTTACGGCGAAACGGACGAGACCATTTAAATCGGCGGGGGCGTCAGTTCAGTCGACTACTGGCAGCCGAGGTGTGCGCATCAGCGGTAGTAATACTGGATACACCATGTTCCGAAGAAGTGTGAAGAGTACTGGCTACCCACTCCATCCGCCAGTTTCCCTTTCACCTCCCCTCCCTTGCGTTACCGTGTGCCTTCACATTTAAACTAGACTCTAATTGTATAATCGCCTGTAGAACAAGGTAGTATAACTTAAATTCTCAGCACTGGAGGAAGGCAAATATTCCAGTATGGCAGCATTTCTCCGCCGTGTCATTGTGTTCCTCGTGCACCCACCCATACCTAGAGGGTTAGGAACGATTAGAATTGCAAGTACAGTTAGGACAGGTTGGGGCAATGGAATTAAATGATCTGTTCCAAAAATGTCCATTACCTGCGAAACTAACGCCACTGTTCCTCAATAATTCATTGGTTTTTGGGTTGATGTCTGTACCGGACGAAGAGGCAGACTCACGTGGACCGACATGCTTCCTCTTCACGAAGGTCCCCACTTCCCGGATCCACAGCACGAGTCCGGAAACTGTTGCAGGAAGCCGGATAAGATGACAGGATCATTTCTCTGACTACGATCAAGGTCTCTAACCCCTCTCACAGGAAGGCCTTTCTTATTTTTATAATGCTAGGGAACGGGGCTACGCAAATCCTGTTCTTTGGCGCGTTCACATAGTCGCTAATAGCGCCATGGCCTTCCGTCTGTCCGCGTGTATCGGCGACGCCGAATTTCCATGAAATTTGATACTGGGGACTCTTTATGAAAATCTGTCGAGAAAATCCAAATTGGGGCAAAAATACTTGATATTTTACATGAAGACCGAAGTACGCGTTATTGTTGCCGGCGATATTAAATCACCATAAAGCACTGTCGCCGGTCCCAGTGGCAGCGCGGTCTAAGGCGTACGTCTGCGGCCGCTCGCCTGTTGAGATCGTGGGTTCGAATCCCATCGGGGGCATGATTGTCTGTTGTGAGTGCTGTGTTTTGTCAGGTAGAGGTCTCTGCGACGAGCTGATCATTCGCCCAGCGGAGCCCTAGCGACTGTGATGCGTCATGTGTGATCAAGAAACCTCAAGAATGAGGAGGCCATGTCCCGCGTTGGGCTGCAGCGCCACAGGAAAAAGCACTGTCCTTGACTAAAATGCTATCTGACCGTTAGTCTGCCTGTCCGCATGTATCATTGCGACTCCCACTGGACGATTTTACGTCATATTTGATATTGGGGACTTTAGTGAGAATCTGTCGAGAAATTAAAGATTTGGTTAAAATCGGAAAAAAGTATTGGACACTTTACGGGAAGTTATAAGGACGTCTGTTGTTGCCGGCGACATGAAATCGCCATAAAAGTGCTGTATTCTAGTGAAATATCAGGCTATTGGGATAGCCGAGGAAGTATAAGCTTTACGCGAACTCGCAACAGTGTTACGTTTTACGTACGTCGTAGCCTGTTTTGCTTTCTTTTTTGTGTGGAACATAGTTGCAGTGCGTGTTTATACTCGCACAGTTTAAAATTACGGTATTTTCAGCTGATGACGTTGCGAAAGTGGTATAGAGCGAGTATACATAGACTTGTTCATCGCTTACTTTGTCTTGCGCAGCGTTACATAAGAAAGTACTGCTGCTATGTTGATCACAGCTTTCAGCCTGCGACGCAGTAAGAATCCTTTCAGTTTATCTGCATCGCAGTCCGTAGAAACTTTCTGAACATTGTGGTTAGACCTTCCAAGCTTGACGTTCTAAATAATTAGAAAATTCAGTCCCTGCCGTACATAAAACAAGTAGAAAAGTAATATATGTTTATTCTGAGAATGATGTGGCTCGTAAATGCAAAATTTTCGAACATTAAGCAGTTGATGTGCAGAGTCACCGTGCTTTAAACCATTAACAGAACTGCCTTTGGAAACCGTTCACGGACAATCCGTTCGTGGGCGCGCGCATCTGTAGTCTATGGTCCATACACGTACGTGTCGTTAGAGCTTAATAAGGACGTTTGCATGTTCACGTTCACATTGTGCCTGTATATGCTCTGAGTTGTACGTTGCCCGTCATAAGAATGGGTGTGATACCAAATTTCTGTGTTTGTTCTTGTCTCAGGTTAGTGAAGTAACAGTGTATATTGTGCAGGCGAGATTCTTTAGGTTAGCAGACCAGTAAAAAAAGATTGAGGAGTGTTTGAGCCACTGATATAAAATGTTAGGTGTCTTTGAATTTGGAATAGCGTGTATGGAATTAATTACCAGACTGCGCGGTGTCTTAACCCAGAAGACATTATGAATGACTGTATAACAAAATGACGCATTTCTGTGTATGATTTAATTAATAAAATTCAGTATTTCATTTTAAATTTGTGGATGTACTCTTGGTAGGCCTTACTTTAGTTAACGCCATCAGACTGAAGCCTAATGTACGCGTTTTGATATTTACATCGTATAAAAACAGTCCGAATTAAATCTGGGCGTTTCTTGAAAATGTTTCACTGTACCAGATTTCATGATGCTTTATTAAGTGACCTTAGCGTCGTTGGCACATAAGTTGTTCGTGCGGTCGCCATGTTGGTATTATTGGTGGTGGGAAACTAGCATTACAAAAGCTGGGTAGGGTTTAGTGCCATGGTGTGAATCTACTTTGTGTTATAAACTTGCGTCCATTTATTTGAGATGTAGGGGTGCGACAGATACACGGCCCTGGTGATAACATATCACTCTTTCGGTATAATGTCAGGTAAGTAGGTTTACAAAATGAAAGACGTGCTTAGTGAATTACAGGACGCCACGATATTTGTATTAGTACGAAGCCTTTTCTTTTATCTTAAAAGAAGAGGTAGAGATCAAAGGTAGCCGAAGTCCTTTTACGTCGAATGGCGTGGTCCTGTTTGAACCTAAGAATGCGGAATTAAGAGCTAATTGGGGTAATCGCGTAACGATGAACTGCATATATGAGTGCTGAAGTACTTAATCTCGGAAGGCAGAATATGCTGCGCGGATGCAGGAAACAAGAAATACATTTGAAACGTTGGATTGGAAATGTCACATCAAGAGACCAGTCACATACAGTGGTTATAGTTGCCGTGGTCTGTTCGGGGCTGGGCAACAACTGAAATAACAATTAAAATGATAGACACGTTACAGTTATATTTGTTTATTTCTTACATTCGTCTTTACTGTTTATTGCTCCATGCGCAGCACTGTTGCCATCTCCTCTTCGTGAAGGTGGAATAAAAATCGGCAAAATTGGGGACAAAATTAATCGGGACATGAATCTTATTTCGGGAAATGCCCCTGAAAATGTGGGATGAATGGTCCTCTTACGCTGGGAGACGTTGACGTAGATTGGATGGTAGGTGAGACAAACAGGGTGTGATGATGTGGACTGTGGATGCAGTTGAGTGCCACTTGTATGGTGACGGTAACTTTGAGTTCTGTAATGGAACGCTTTTTGACGATTCAGATTACGTCGCAAAAAAAGCCCTTTCTGCTTTTTGTATTGCGTTTTTGGCACGTGAACTGTAAGGAATACGGGATCCACTTGTCCGTGAATGATGTTGCAAACATGTATGACGTAAAAGAATATTCCCATTGCCCTGTGTTGGTGAGTCGAGCCTCTCCTTTTTGCAGTTCACGCATTCTCGTTTGAGCTCAGTGGTACAAAAAAAACCGAGAGCGTACCCTTCTTGCAGAATAGTCTTTGCAGTTAATTGTACATTATATTAGAGCACGTTTTGGAATAAGACGTTGTGTAGACTGATACGTTAGTTACCGACGGTTCGAAGGGGCCTGCGTCCTCTATCTTCGGGGTAGTTCAAGAAGCGAAAGCTGCATTGAAATTTCGGTAACTAATTGCCAGTTTTCATCCTTTTCAGGAATAAATTAAGCGCAGATTGAAGTCAGGGAATGCTTGCTAACATTCGGTGCAGAATCTTGTGTCTTTCAGTTTCCTATCCAAAAATGTTAAGATTAAGATATACAGAACTATAGTTTTGCCTGTTGTTTTGTATGGGTGTGAAATATGGTCGCGCACATTGAGGGAGGAACGTAGGCTAAGGGTGTACGAGAATAGGGTGCTGAGGAGAATATTCGGGCCTAAGAGGGACGAGGTAACAGAGGAGTGATGAAAACTGCATAATGAGGAGCTGTGATCTGTACTCACCCAATATTATTTGGGTGATCAAATCGAGAATGAGATGGACGGGGCATATAGCACTATGGAGGAGAGGAGAGGTGTATACATGGTTTTGGTGGGGAAACCTGAGGGAAAGACACCATTTGGAAGACTCAGGCTTAGATAGTGGGTTAGTTTGAAGATGGATCTTCATGAAGTGGGATGTGAGGGCATGGACTGTATCGATATGGCTGAGGATCGCGACAGGTGGCGGGCATTTGTAAACGCGGTATTGAACTTCCGGAGTCCATAAAATGCGGGGAATTTGACTAACTGAGAACCGGTTAGCTTCTCAAGAAACACTCTGCTCCGTGGAGTAAATAAAATAACTGATTGCCAGTCCTTACATCGTTATATCCCAGAAGGCTTTAGCCTTCATTAATTAACGCTGTGAAACCCCCAGATCATTCATTATGTGTCACTAATTACACGACACCTGAATTCAGGTTTATTGGATTTGCGAACTTGATGTTCTGGATACCGTCTTTAGCGTAGAGTCTTCCAGGTACAAAAAGAAAGTAATGAATCCGGTTCTCAGTTAGCCTGATTTGTCTTTTCATTTTTCTCTTCCTTCATCATTGTCACATTAGAACATGTGCTAATGACTCGCGTGCGTGAGGGCGTAATGACATTCCGGATTTATGAAATTTCTTCCGTAAATTACAAGTATACCTTGGCGCTTCCACAAAACTCCGCTGTTTTGGTCCTGCCCTAAATATTTGTCATTTTCTTGGCGCAACAACCCCCCCCCCCCCCCCCCCCCCCCCCCCCCCCCCCCCCCCCCCCCCCTCTCT
>Ga0123353_10006434_pt1 | contig 15631 bp, 10 predicted proteins | sample TergutLab28metaG_3_FD_92763 | JGI IMG/M metagenome (GOLD analysis project Ga0123353, IMG submission 92763) | Labiotermes labralis P3 segment gut microbial communities from Petit-Saut dam, French Guiana - Lab288 P3 | ecosystem: Host-associated > Arthropoda: Insects > Digestive system > Gut ... | reverse complement strand
ATATCAACAGGCGCAGGTGCTGGCAATATTACATTTGGTGGTACTGTGAATTCAGCAGGTACTGACTCTCTTACTTTGACAGCAGGAGCAGGGACTATTCAGTGTAATGGCATTGTTGGGCCTGCTTTAGGTTTATTATCTATTGTAAGCGCTGGTACTGTAAACTTTACACAGCCAGTACAATGCGAAGAGATTCGTCAGGTAGCAGGAACAGGTACAACAACTTTTGGCAATATTGTTACGATAAGTAATCCAACAACGACAACAGCGATCAATCTTACTGGAACAGCTTTTACTTTTTCAGGCGCTGTAACAACAACAGGATATGGAAATGTTAGTATAACCAACAGCGGAGTGCTTACAATAAGCAACACTGCACCTTTTGTTCTTGCAGGTTCTTTCACCAAGAATGGTGGAGGAACTGTAACGCTTGGCGCAGATATAACAACTGCAAATGCTTCAATATCTTTTAATGGAGCAGTAACTTTAACAGATCCTGTAACACTAACAACAAATGGAACAACTACTACTAATGGTATCACGTTTAGCAGCGCAGTATCTGGCGGAAATAATATACTAACCATAAGAGCAGGAAGCGGCGCAGTATCATTAAATGGGATACCATCATCATATAGTTCAAGCGGCACAGGTGGTGGATTGGATGTTGTAAACTCAGGAAGTATAGCAGTTGCAGGAGCCTTGTCGGCAGGCAGCGAGAATATAAAACTTGGGTCAGCAGGAGCTATCACGCTTAATGGCCAGGTCTCAACAGGCAGCGCTGGAACAGTGACAATAACAAATGCTGGAGTGCTTACACTAAACAGTGGGGCGCATTTTGATACTCTTGCTGGTTCACTTACTCAGAATGGAGCAGGAAGTGTAACCCTCAATGCTAATATAAATATAATTACAGTAAATCAAAATGTTGCATTTGACAGTTTAATATCTGGTTTAAGTAATCTGCTGACAATCAATGCAGGAAGTGGCGCAGTATTCTTAAATGGGATACCATCATCATATAGTTCAAGCGGCACAGGTGGTGGATTGGATGTTGTAAACTCAGGAAGTATAGCAGTTGCAGGAGCCTTGTCGGCAGGCAGCGGGAATATAAAACTTGTGTCAGCAGGAGCTGTCACGCTTAATGGTCAGGTCTCAACAGACAGCGCTGGAACAGTGACAATAACAAATGCTGGAGTGCTTACACTAAACAGTGGGGCACATTTTGACACTCTTGCTGGTTCACTTACTCAGAATGGAGCAGGAGGTGTAACCCTCAATGCTAATATAAATATAATTACAGTAAATCAAAATGTTACATTTAACAGCTTAATATCTGGCTCAAGTAATCTGCTAACAATCAATGCAGGAAGTGGCGCAGTATTCTTAAACGGGACACTATCATCATATACATCTACCGGGACAGGCGGCGGATTGAATATAGCAAACTCCGGAAGTATATTAATTGCAGGAGCCTTGTCTGCAGGCGGTGGGCATCTAAATATGGTGTCTGATGGAACTATAACTCTTAGTGGAACAGTAAACACAACAAACAATGGAAATGTAACAATAACAAATGGCGGGTTGCTAAGAATAAATAGCGGAGCAAATTTCAACCTCACTGCAGGGAACTTTTTACAAAATGGAGTTGGAGATGTTGTTTGTGCCGGAGGTTTAATAGTAACAGGAACAGGAACTATTACTTTTGGCACAACTACAGATACTCCTCCTGTATATTTTGCAGGTAATCCTCTTAATTCCAATTTTACGATATCAGCAAGCGCAATTAAATTTTTTGGAGATGTTCATATATATCTTCCTTCAAGAACTATCTTTTTTAGCAATAGTTTTACATGCAGGAATTTTATACTATATAACGGTACTGTTAACCTGAATGGTGCGACCAGCGCTAATAAGATTCTTACAACAGAACAGGATTTTGTAGCTTTTGGCGCAGGATATACTATTACCGACAGTGTATCAAGTTCAACGAACCTTTTTGCATATAACAACCCATTAAGAGATGATCCTGCATATGGATTTGCATCGCCAAAAGCACCTCTTATTACAGCAAGTACCATTCATGGGATCTCTTTTCTTCCAATTTATAACACTGCTTTGGGTGGTTATAATAATAGTACAGGTCTTGCTGGTCAATTTGCAGGACTTAGTGACGCAAGGATCTATGTTGGAGCTGAGAATAATATCAATGGGAATTTTTATGTAAATGGCTGCAACATGAATCCTGGATCTCAATGGGAACTTGTTATTCCTGATAATGGAAATTCTGCAAATGCTTTTGCAGAAGCATATAACATGAGTGTTTCTAATTGCAGTGTCAATCTTACTAGCCCTTATAACACAAGAGAGTCATGGGTTGCTGCTGGTGAATGCGGTCCAGCTAATGTTGTTAATTCTCCAAGATGGGCAGGGCCACAATATTCGCTTATGGATGGCAAAGGTATGGGTAGTAATCTTATTCCTCTTGCATTGCCAATAGATTGGAACATAGCAACAGGAGTTGATATTTCTAATTCATATTCATCCGGTGGAAGCTATGATATAGGATGTGTTACAATTTTTGACGATGTCATAAGAATACAAATGAATGCCCCTCTGGGTTCAGGTGTTTTGTTTGAGAATGATAATAATGAAATATCAAAAGCTGTTGAAGCAGGAGCATTGTGGATAAATGGCAGCGCTATAAAAACAACACCATTTATAGATAGAGAATGTACAACCACTACAGATGGCGCAGGAGATCTTGCAGTATTTTATTTACAGGTTCCTCCTGCTGATACATGGAATACAGATGCTACAGGCGCATCTAGCGGAGACCCTGATAGCACAGATATGTCCGGGAATAAGAATAGAGGGGTTACGCCCAATATTTATGCACCAAAAGCAACAAACACAATTTATTTTTCTTTGCTTGATAATAGAAAAAACAGGGTCACTCACTCACCTGCGCCTGCTCTATTTGCAAATGTAGCAGATTTTTGCAGACCTGTTGTTGTAGACATACAAACAGGGCGTGACCAAAATACACTGGGCTCTACATATAACTGGCACAACTATTTTCAGATAACATATTCAGAGCCTGTTGATATTGGAACAGGTGCAGATGTTTTTCCCGGAACAGCTGTTACTTCGGTTGACGGTGGTGTAAGGGCAACTGCAAATTTTGATCCTTCACTTGGTCAATATGGTGGACACCTTTACGAGTCTGGTGCGAATACAGTTACAATGTCTGGTTACTTTAGTTATCAGGGTCCTCAGGTAAAATTTAAATCTGCTTCAAATGATAGCATGCCGGAAACAAATTCATTATTCAGAACAACAGCTACACCTCCTGCTGGTGGAGTCCATGGACTCAGGATATATGTTGTTGGATGGAGGGCTAATGCTGCTCCGACAACACCTTGGCCTGGTTATATGTGGGATGTTTTTCCACCTGAAGGACGGGACGCAACAATTATTGCCAGTGACATGGTATTGGATGCAAATAAAAACAGCATCAATATATTTGATCGTGATAATGTTACTCCAAAAACAATAACAATTACTGCTGATGTTTCGGCATATAGTAATATTGGATATCCGAAGTGGTTGCAGCCTGAAATTGCTCCTTATATGCGTGTTATAAATGAAGTTGTAGGTATAGATATACGAGAGGTTGTAATACTTGATACTAATAATAATGGCCTTACAGACAGGCTTGAGTTCCATATATTTAACCCAACTGATCCATCGCAAAAATGGGATACTGATGGACATCATCCGGAAGACTATGGCCCTCCCATGGTAAATACATTTAATAATGGAAAAGGTATTAGGGAATCATCTTTTGATTCTGGCAGATTTTATGATGCTTTTAGAATAGGTTATGATACTGATCCTATACTTTCTCAATTGCCGGGAATTACCTTAAGCCAATTTGTCAACAACTCTCTTTTTAACCCAAATCTGGCAGCCATCAATTATGCTGATGATACTTATTTTTCAATTACTTTTAATGATATTGCGCTACAGCTTGATTCTCTATTACCGCATATTTTCTCGTATGAATCTCATGTAGGAAAACTCACAGACCTTGCAGGCAATCTTTTAAAAAGCGTATCGTCTGCTATGACTGTTGAAGTTGCGCCTCCCATGATTCAGTATACAATAGCTTCTGCAGGTGGCACAAAAATATATGTAAAATTTTCTGAACATGTGTTCTGTGCTGATCGGGATATTTTAACCAATAAATATACACTGATTAATGAAAATCATTTTGAAATTGCAAAACCAGGAGATGCGCCTGGCTCATCATCATCTGCATATAGAGTTGATTCTGTTATACCTATAGAGATAAAAGATTCTATTGTAGGACCCGGAGTCATTGATGCTTATTTTATTCTCAACAGACCTTTGGATCCTGATGATCTGTTGGTGGAAAAAATAAGAGTATTAGATGGGAAGGTATGCAATACAGCTGGTTTAACGATGATGCCTGCTACACAATATCGTATAAGCAATTTTGCAATCGGGCTTGTAGAGCCTGTGTGGGCAATGGATAATTTTGACGTTGATGGCTCAAGCTCTGCCAATATAACCATACGCGATTTTGCAGGAAAAGATAAACTTCGGGCATCGGATATAACTGTTGAAGTTAAGACTAATACAACAAATACATCTCTTCCTGTTACAATGTATTTTGATGCTGATCCTCCTGCGAGTGTACGAGTAGCTTCCGGCTTCTGGCTTCCTACAATGTTTAGAGGTTTTAATGCAGCTGCAAATAATGCCGCAAGAGCGCTTAGTCCTGTTCTGTCAAACGGAGCTCTTAAGGATTTTGTTATCCCTGAATCTGATAATGAAATGACAGAAGGAAAAGATATTGAATTTATATTTAACTTTGCAGGGTTATATACAGGCTATCTTCTTGATCCAAGTGATCCAAGAACCATAACCACGTGGAAGATCCCAATCCGTGGTATAAAAAAACAGCGTGGCGGAGTTACAATACTTAACAATGTTATAAATGTCTCTAGAGGAGAAAAAGCAATACTTATGTATGATCTTCCTAAAACAGGAGCTGTTACAGTAAATATCTTTAGCCTGTCCGGCGATGTTGTGAAAACACTTGTTAAAGGGACTCAACCAAAAGGTAGCTACAGCTATACATGGGATGGAACAAATACCGGAGGAAGAAAGGTTGCAAGAGGAATCTATTTCATAAGAGTTGTGGGACCCGACATAGATGAATACAGAAAAGTAATGGTTGTCAAAAATAGGTGATCAGCCCCGGTAACCCCGGGGTGAAAACCCTTGTCGTACTGGTGAAATACTTCGTCATACCGGCGGAAGCAGGTATCCTACGCAGGAAGTTTATTCTGATATGTAGTATAGTTCCGGGAATGCTATGAGCACACTGCCTATATCAAGAGTTGTGCTTCCTCCGGATCTATCTGCCGGTGATATTAAAAGTACCAGAGAGTCCCCATCTCTTATCTGAATAAATTTTTCTACAGAGAGCTTGCTCCAGCTTCCGGATGTTATTGTTTCAGAAGCAACAAACCCTTTAACAGTTGTTGTAGTCAAGGTTTTACCAATGCCTAAAGAAATGCGTGAAGAATTAAATCTTCCAGGTGGTGCAGTGGGCGAGGGCGAAGCATCTGCAGGATCTTCTGCTTTAAACCAAACAGAAAAGCGGTATGTTCCGGAAGGGAGATCCGGGCGCCCGGCTTCTGAATATGGGACTGTAAGTTTAAGATAATAATCAATATCGCTTCTGACTATGCGAAAATCATCGATATATCCTTCGTTGTTCGAATTGTAAATATCATCAAATAATACATAAAAATAGTTGTCGGAAGATTCTGCTACAACTTCACTATTATCCAAAGAAGCATCCGGGAATTTTGTATATCCAAATCCCCACTCTCGCTCTGCTTGCGGTTTCCAATCTCGCTCTGTATTGAATCTAAATGGAGTATTGCTATACATGGAATATTTATAAAAATTTAGACGTATTATATATCTGTTACCTGTAAGAAATCGATCTTTAATTGTTGATGGCCCCATGTTAAACCTTATATATTCCGGTTCTATGCCAGCAAATAAATCAAAAACATATTTTAAGCAGGTACTTCCGATACTATCAGGAGCAAGTTCCCGGGTAATGGCTGCTCCGGGGATTGTCCCTACCATGTTGGGACTCCATCCTGTAAGCGCAGGATCAAATTCAAATCCACCATCATGCACAAGATTAAAAACCTCGAGTCTTGAAATATCTCCAATTGCATCGTTTGGAAGACCAGTTTGGTTGATTCCTGATGGAACAGTAGTTGCTCCAGTCTCGCTGGAATTAAAGCCCATATAGTGATAGCCGTTTGGAGCAATACTATCATTAAAAGTCCAAGAAGCTGTGCTGAGCGATATATCTGAGGTAAATTTATATTTTTCAATATAATCAATGCCGCGATACATTGAAAGGTCAGGCGCAGGATCTCCACATGAGATAAATCCAAGAGAAAGAGCGCATAGCAATAAGACTTGTAAAATAATTAATCTATTATTCATTTCAAATCCGTAAATAATTATATTATTTATATCTAATAATGTCTATTTTTATTATCAATATGATACTATATAATATTATCGGAATTTTTTGTGAAAAAGCCTATTATTTCTGTAATAATTCCTGTTTATAACCGTTCAAATCTCTTAAAAGAGGCTGTTCAATCTGTAATAAGTCAGAAATTTGCAGATTTTGAGCTTATAATAGCTGATGACTGTTCAGAAGAAAATATAAAAAAAACTCTTGAGACTATCCCTCAGATCGAAAGTATCAGTTTAAAATATCTAAAGCTGCAAAAGCATTCCGGGATGCCGGGTTTTGTAAGAAACGCTGGCTGTAAAATAGCAGAAGGAAGCTATATTGCGTTTCTTGATTCTGATGATTTGTGGCTGCCTGACAAGCTTGAAAAACAGATTTCACTTGTTGCCGGCAATATATTGATCTGCCACACAAGAGAAATATGGCAAAGAGGGGATAAAATAGTTTCACAATCATCGCAGCGCCATAAAAGAGAGGGAGATATTTTTAAAGACTCCCTTATCAAATGTATAATAGGCCCTTCAACAGTAGTTATGGAAAAGGGGTTGTTTGAAAAACATAATGGCTTTAGGGAAGATCTTGAAGTAGCAGAGGATTATGAGCTTTGGCTTAGAATAACTGAGAGTACCCCGGTAGCATATATTGACCAGCCTCTTGTTATAAAAAGAGCAGGGGAGTGGGAACAGCTTTCTGAAAAATATGGGCAGATAGAAATATTCAGAATAAACGCGCTCAAGCAACTTATTGAAAAATCTTTTTTTAAGACTGATAAAATGGCACTTGCCAAAAAGGTTCTTTCTGAAAAATGCAGAATATATGCAACAGGCTGCAGAAAGAGGGGAAAGGATGATGAAGCTCTTTTGTATGAAGATATTGCCAGGAGTATGTCATAGAGGTCTCTGCACTACCGCGATCACTTTGCCACGATCACACTATAACTGATTTATCCAAAAATGCCCTCATGTCTGCTGGAAGTTCTGCTGTAAACTTTCGGGCTTCGCCTGTCCAGGGGTCGATGAATTCAAGGCAAGCAGCATGCAGCATGAGCCGCCGGACTGCAACAGGAAAATCCTTGCGAAAAGCAAAGCGAGTCTCTCCGACAAGCGGATGTCCTGCTGCCTTAAAGTGCAGCCGTATCTGATTCTTGCGGCCTGTTGCTGGATTTACCTCAACTACAGAGAAGAGAGCGCTGCCTGTTTTTCGCTGCTCTTGTAGAGAATAGAGCGTGTGTGCTGGCTGCCCTTCGAGAGCGCGTGTAAAAACCCCTTCCTTTTTATTAAAATCACCCTGCACAAAAGCAATATATCTCTTATGTACCTGCCGCAAACGAAAAAGTTCCATCACTGTTTTTTGTTTACTCTTGCCCTTGGCAAAAAGGATAAGACCAGAAGTTTCTCCATCCAGCCTGTGGCAGGGGTGAGGCTTCCAGGAGACCCCTTCCCGCAAGCATGCTTCATGGAGTGTTTCTGTAAGAGCAGCAGAACTCTTGCCAGGCGCAGGAATAGTCAGAAGCCCTGCTGGTTTATTCAGCACAAGTAAATTTTCATCTTCGTAAATAATTGGAATATTCTTTGCCACAAACATCTTAAAGTACTCTATCATATATATTTTTTTAAGAAAATCTATGTTTTTTTGATTAACAAATTAGCTAATAACAAGTATAATTTCTTAGGAGGATCTTGAAATGACCATTGCTAAAACATTTGAAGATAAAAAACTGACTCTTGTCATTGAGGGCAGACTGGATAGTGTTACCTCGCAGCAGTTTCATGATTCGTTGATCCCTGCGTTTGATGAAGCCAGGGAGATCATTCTTGATTTTTCCAAGGTTGAATATATTTCTTCTGCTGGATTGCATATACTGCTCATTGGGCAGAAAACAGCGAATTCTAAAAAAATAACCATGAAGCTTTTAAGCGTTTCGGATGATGTCATGGAAGTGCTTGAAATGACAGGTTTTACCAATATGCTGACCATTGTCCAGCAATAGTAAAGGAGGAGCTCATCATTTCTATCAGACTTAAAATAATGGTTATTGTGCTGGGATTCTTTTCTCTCCTTGTGGCAGCATTTGCTGTATATTCAAAAGCAGCTACTGATAATTACAGGCAGCTTCGTACAAATGAAGTTTTAAAAACTGTTGCCTTTGAAAGCGAGCGTGTAGATAAAGTCATTGCTGAGATGGAGCGCAACGCCATAGACCTTGCGTTGGCAGGCAGGCATTTTTACAAGATTGGTGATATCCCAAGTTGGCTAGGGATATCCATTTCTGTTGAAAACTTCAATGCATTCACAGCCGCAGTGGGAGGCGGTATATGGTTTGAGCCATATTCACATAAACCTAGTAAGAGATGGGAGTGCTACTACTCGTTTTTCGATCCATCCATAAATGCTGTGCGCTATGATCCTAATTTTGAAACCAGGGAGTATGATTACCACACCCAGATGTGGTATAAAACAATTGCTGCAGGTCTTGATGGAAAGCATCGCACTGTGTGGACAGCTCCATACTATGACGACACAGGAACCAACTCCATGATGACTACAGTTGGTGCTGGCATTTATGATGATGATGGAAAGTTTGTAGGTATGTCCACTGTAGACTGGGAGATACAAAGCATGATAGACAGGCTTTCAGCAATAAAGCCAACTACAAACAGCTTTGTTCTTATCGCTTCAGTCCATGACGACTACATCATCTCCAATACCTACACAGCATATGGGAATAGAACAAGACATATCGGAAAATCACTGAGTAGTCTGCCGTGGTTTAGCAAGCTCAATTTTACAGAGAGTGATGCTGTAGATATTAACCGTTTCAAAGATGGCGGGGTGGAATATCTTGCTTTTAGCTGTTTGCTTGATAACAACTGGTTGTTTTCTATACAGATACCAGTGAGTGAAATTTTTTCTGAAATAGAAACGCGGAACAATCAGTTTAGATTTGTAATTGTTGTATCCTCTTTTCTCTTGTTCGCGTTGGTATCATGGCTGCTCTCATGGCTCATCAATCGCCCGCTTCTTAAGTTGACCTCAGATGTCGCAGAATTGGGCAGTGGTAATCTTGATAAGCAGATAAAAATAAATTCAAGAGACGAGATCGGAACATTGGCCTTGGCATTCAATAAAATGACTGTAAATTTAAAAGCCTCTATTGAGCAAAATGTCCTGGAGCGCGCAGAGAAAGAACGGATTGCTGCTGAATTGGATGTTGCTGCTAAGATACAATCAAGTATATTGCCCTGTATCTTTCCCCCTTTCCCCAACCACACAGAGTTTGATATATATGCCAGTATGCAACCGGCAAAACAAGTTGGAGGAGATTTTTATGACTTTTTCCTGGTAGACGATCATACTCTTGCAGTAGTTATAGCTGACGTGTCAGGAAATGGAATACCTGCTGCATTGTTTATGGTCATTACTAAAACGCTTATTAAAAACAATGCGCAATATGGAAAAAGTCCTAAGAAAGTTTTTGAAGATGTTAACAATATTCTTGTAAAAAACAATGATGCCAATATGTTTGTTACTGCATTTATGGGGTATCTCGATATTCGTAGCGGGAAGTTAACATACGTAAATGCCGGGCATAACCCGCCGCTTTTGCGTTCAGGCGACAGATTTAACCGCGTATGGGTCAAGCCAGGCTTTGTGCTTGCGGTAATGGAAGATATAATTTACACACAGGAAGAAGTTATTTTAAAACCTGGTGATGAGTTGTTTTTATACACCGATGGTGTGACCGAAGCAGAAAACAGAGAAAAGAAATTATTTGGTAACGCGCGCTTGCTCAATGCTGTAAATAATTATCTCGATTTTCCGATAAAAGAGTTTACTGTAAAAATAAAACGAGAAGTCGACAAATATGCAGATGGTGCGGAACAATCAGATGATATTACAATGCTTTTGTTGCGGTATAAAGGATAGAATGCAGTGGTAAAATGTAATCTTGTGAAAAAGATTTATTTTTCTTTTGCTGTAATGGTTGGGCTCTTATTTATTGCTGCGTGTACAGCAGATCCAACAAGTGAAAAGGTTCCTGGCAAATTTTCTGAAAAAGAATCTGCTCTTAACTATACTGATTTTGCTGGAAAAAAAGTTGGTGTGTATACCGGAGCTATTTGCGAGCAGGTGGCAATGGATATCAACTCCATTCCTGCATATTATACAGAATTATCTGCAGGACTTGAGGATATCAGAAAAGGGAGGATAGCTGGATTCATGACCGACCTCTCTATGTTGATGGTTTTGGCTGCTTCTCCTGGCAACGAAGATCTGCAGGTTATTAAAGTGCCAACAGAATTTTTCATTGCACCCATGGGTGCTATATCGACAAATCAGAATATTATAGATCGCTTCAATAAATTCATAGCTGGGATCAAGGCCAATGGAGTACTGGCAGAGATGCAGGAGAGATGGCTTGATGACCTGGTAGACCTGGATCCTGTTATGCCCAACATATCTTTAACAGGACTAAACAGCACACTAAGAGTCGCAACCAGTGGAACAGAAGTGCCCTTTGCTTATACTGGTGCGAATGGTCAGTTAAAAGGATATTGCATTGAGCTGGCTTATCGTTTTGCTGAGCATGAAGGTATGACCATAGAATTCGCTGATATGGAGTTCTCGGGACTTATACCATATATCATCAGTGGAAAAGCAGACCTTGCCATATCAACGATCTCTATAACAGAAGAGCGAAAGAAAAGCGTACTCTTTACAGATTCTTTCTATGATGATCAGTTTGGTATCATTATCTTAAATAATAATAGAGGAACATTTGCATCAAGTGATAATGTTATAAAAACAAACCATAGTTTTAAAACCTGGTTTAAGACAGGCATTGAGCGAAACCTGATCACTGATAACCGCTGGAAGATGATAGTAAATGGTCTTGGTATAACAATGTTTATTTCGCTGTCTGCACATTTTTTTGGTACTTTGTTTGGTTGCTTTGTCTGTTTTGTTCTGACACTTAAAAATAAAATACTAAGGAAGCTTGGAGAACTTTACTGCGGCCTTATTTACGGTACGCCGGTAGTGGTGCTGCTGATGATAACTTACTACATCATATTTGGTAACACGAATATATCCAATGTGATCGTGGCGATCGCAGCATTTACTCTGGTAATGGGTGCCACCATTGCTCAAAATCTGAAAGGCGCGATTGATACTGTTGACCCTGTTGAGATAGAGGCAGCGCGCAGTATCGGGTTTTCGGCATTCAAGGCATTCATGACTGTAACACTGCCACAGGCTGTACGCCGTGCGCTGCCTGGTTACACAAACAGTTTTGTGGAACTTGTAAAAGCTACTGCTATCGTAGGTTTTATTGCTATTCAGGACTTGACCCGAGCAGGCGACATCATCCGCAGCCGCACTTATGACGCTTATTTCCCTCTACTGCTTGTAGCATCGATCTATTTGATAGTAACAACAATCTGCGTACAGTTATTCAAATTTGTTGTAAGTAAAGCGAATGGGGGTGAAACTCAATGAGTATTATTTCCGTAAAGAATCTTGAAAAGAAATTTGGAGACAATGTAATTCTGCAGAATGTAAACGTAGATATAGAAAAAGGTGAAGTTGTTTCGATCATTGGGCCTTCCGGTACTGGTAAAAGTACATTGTTAAGAGCGATCAACTTCCTTGACCCGCCCTCATCCGGCGAAGTGTTTTTTGATGGCGAAAAAATTACTAAAAAGAACATGGATGCTACACGGCGAAGAATGGGGATGGTGTTCCAGAGCTTTGGGCTGTTTAGCCACATGGATGTCATGGAAAATCTCACATCAGGGCCAACCAAACTCTTGAAGATGCCAAAAGATGAAGCAGAAGAAAAAGCATCTGTTCTGCTTAAAACTGTGGGGCTCTCTGAACGTGCCAAGTTTTTTCCGCGCCAGCTTTCTGGCGGACAGAAGCAGCGTGTGGCAATTGCGCGATGCCTTGCCATGTCTCCTGAGGTGATCCTGTTTGATGAGCCTACCAGCGCTCTTGATCCAACAATGGTAAGCGAGGTCATGGCTGTTATGCGTAGTCTTGCGAAATCAGGAATGACAATGTTGGTTGTTACGCATGAAATGGATTTTGCTCAGGATGTTTCAAGCCGAGTGCTTTATATGGACGAAAGAGGTATTTATGAGCAGGGGAGTCCGCAAGAGATCTTTGGGCAACCAAAAAAAACAAAGACGCAGGCATTTATCTACAAGATTCGTTCGTTCACCTATGAGGTTTCTAGTCATAACTTTGACTATGTGGAAATGCTCAGTGGTATTGAAAATTTTTGTTTTAGTCATGCTATGGAGAAAAAAATCTCGAATAAATTGCAGCTTCTTGCTGAGGAGATGGTTATCAATATTGTTACTCCGAAGTATGGCGCATGTTCTCTTAATTTAAATTTCTCTGAAAAGTTAAATACTTATGGACTTTCAGTTTCATACAAAGGTGAGAATTCCAATGCACTTGAAATCTCCGGGGATGATCTGGCAGTAACTATGGTACGGGGCACTGCAAAAGAAATACACCATGAATATACTGAAGGTACGAATATTATTACGCTGGGGTTGTAAAATGAAAGAGCTTTTTATCGAAGCAAAATTGGAAAACATGGAGAGAGTGATGGACTTTATCAATGCACAGCTTGAAGACTCTCCGGAACTTAAAGATTGTTCTCTGAAAATCAAGAATCAAATCGGGATCGCTGTTGATGAAGTGTTTTCAAATATTTGCAGATATGCCTACTATCCATCAATAGGGAGTGTGACAGTTCGTATTGCAATAGATAATAATATCAACATTGAGTTCGAGGATTCTGGTATGGCACATGATCCTTTTTCTGCTGATACTCCGGATATTTCACTTTCAGTTGAGGAGCGCAAAGTTGGCGGGCTTGGGATTTTTATGTTAAAAAAATTAATGGATTCTGTTGAATACCGTCGTGAAGAAAATAAAAATATCCTTTTGATCAAGAAAAAGATAGCAAATTAAAATGGCTATTGATGCAATCCCTTGAAAGTCGTTCTATGGAAGAAAGTTATTCCAGAGAAGAAAGAAATTTTACTGCATTATACCCATCAGTAGCAGTTGAAACAGGAGAATAGTCCGGCTCTCTGACTGCTTTTACAGCATCTTTTACCATGTTCTCGAAATAAGCTGTTTTTTTAAACAGCAAGTTTTCAGCCATTGTCAGAGAATTAAAACCTGTATAGTATTGGCTCTCCTTGCTTTTCCACTCTTCATAAATTCCATTGCCAATTTTAATTGATCCAGACTCAAATGAAAGTTCAAGAGAAAAAGTAAGATAATCCCTTCCTGCTCCGCATTCAAAAAAGACCGGTATTTTTCCTGCGCTTTTATTTTTTATATATGCTGCAACAAGAGCAGTTCCCTCTTTTTTTTCAAGACTTCCAATTATCCTGTTTTTTTTAAGAACCCCTTCGGTAAGATACATTATTATATCAGCAAGATGAGTGCCATCATGCCACATTACATCAATAATTTTTTTTGTTTTCCCCATATAAAGAAAAGCAGAAATTGAAAGAAGCTTTCCGTATGTTTTTTCAGTGATCCTTTTTTTTGCCAATATATAATTATTGGAATAGCGCCTTTCGTGATTTGTAATTATTTTTGCAATTCCTTTTTTATGGTACAGCGCAATTTTTTTTGCTTTGCCAAGTTTGTCTGCAAGGGGTTTTTCGCAAACAATAACTTTTACTCCCTGCGCTATTGCTTTCTCTGTCATTTCAAGATGAGTGTCAGGATATGTTGCTATAAATACAATATCGGGATTTATTACTTTTATCATTTCTGTTGGATTTTCAAAAACAGGACAATTCCATTTTTCAGCAAAGAGGGTTCGTCTTTTGGGCTTTATATCGCAACCTGCTGATATAACAGTGTCTGGATTTTCTTTTACTGCTCCTGCATGAGTACATGGTTTTTCGCGCAAAGGGTCATCTTCAAGGAGGCTTGCAATTCTTCCAAGCCCTATAAAAGCGCATTTGATTTTATTTTCTGCTTTCATGTTTGTCTATCCATGCATCCGCGAAGAATGCGACTCTATAAATCTTTTATCTCTTCTTTTAAAACAGCAAGCAACTCTTTATCTTTTTTTGCATACTTTATTATTGCCCGGAGAAATCCAGAGGGAGTCCCTACATCAAGTCTTTCCCCTTCTATTGTTTGAAAGACAACCTTTTTTTTATCCATAAGTTTTTTAAGAGCATATATGTGGAAATATTCCCCATTGCTGTTCGATTCAATATGTTTTTTCCACCCCTCTTTAAGATATTTAAAAATATCAGGAGTAAAAAGATATCTGCCTATTGATGCCTCTTTGCTGGGCTCTTTTCCCTTTGCTGGTTTTTCTACGATATCAGTTACATGAATTCCATCTTTTGCAAGAGCAAGAACTCCATACCGCTCAAGCTGAGGAGGATTATGGAGACTGGACATTACGCTGCATCCTGTTTCGTTATGTTTTTTAATAAGTTGTTTTGCAAGAGGCACTTTGCCAAAGTGGAGATCATCAGGATAAGCTACTATAAAAGGCTCATTACCTATAAAAGCTTCTGCCTGCATTATTGCATGGCCTGTCCCAAGCATTTCTGTTTGCCGTTTGAAAAAAATATCTGCTTCCGGGACTTTTATTGCATTGAGCTTTTTTACACTATTTTCTGATTTAAAAAGTGCTTCAAGTTCTGTATCTGTATCAAAATAATCATCCATTGCTTTTTTCCGGCGAGAAGTTATTATGAGTATTTCCCTGATTCCTGATTTTATGAACTCGTCGATTATAAAATCTATTGCTGGCTTGTTGATAAGAGGAAGCATCTCTTTTGGAATTGTTTTAGTGACAGGAAGGAATCTTGTCCCATATCCTGCTGCGATTATTACTCCTTTCATATGGCAATTATGATAATAGAAGAATTAAAAATCAAGTGGGTATGGGTTGACGATATTCCTATTAACAACTAAATTTGAGTTGTGCTAAACAAAGTACTTATTCCTGTTTTTTTTACTATTATATTT
>Ga0123353_10006433_pt1 | contig 15635 bp, 9 predicted proteins | sample TergutLab28metaG_3_FD_92763 | JGI IMG/M metagenome (GOLD analysis project Ga0123353, IMG submission 92763) | Labiotermes labralis P3 segment gut microbial communities from Petit-Saut dam, French Guiana - Lab288 P3 | ecosystem: Host-associated > Arthropoda: Insects > Digestive system > Gut ... | reverse complement strand
GTGGTCTCCCTTGATTACGGAATTGCTCGGCGGCGGCGGTGATATCAGTGAGGCTATATCGTCTGGTGATGCTGGTATTGTCATCAATTCCGCCCTTCGCAACCAGAACGGTTTGTCGATCATCGCGGTAACTGGTGACCCCGCCCCCATTCCCGAACCGGCAACCCTTGCCATCATGGGACTCGGCTTGGCTGGACTCGGAATTGCACGTAGACGCATGAAGAAGTAATTGAGCCGGTACACCGGTTGAGTATTTAGCCGGTACACCGGTTCCCCGGAACTGACAAGGAGGGGATTTATCCCCTTGTCCAAGTTCCTTTGTGACGATAGATTTTTGGTGTTTCGGTGCGGTTGCCGCAACGGAATCTATTGTTTAGCACTTTTTATTGGTCAAGTGACCAAGAAAGGATGGAATAGTTATGAGCAAATATTTTGCTAGTTTTGCACTTTTATGTGCAGTTTTGGTTGCCGCTCCTGCAAAAGCGGATGTTCTCGGGGCGTTCGGTTTCGATTCGGAACTGTACGACCTGGTTCCGGTTGTCACGTACACTTTCGATAACGGTGTGGCGACAGTTACTGCCGATCTCTCGGTATGGGAGGCGTATGCGATCACCCGGGTTGTTGATTTAGAAGATGCGACCGGTACGCCCGCGTACGACTCTCCAGGATTACACCTTGGGGCGATTGATCCCTCGAAACTTGGGAAGTTCGCCAATTTTGTCCTTGGATACTCGAGTACGGTACATCCCATCAACGAAGTGGAGTCGATGATCACTCTGTCGGCTGCTCCGATCCTCGCGGGAGTGGATATTCCCGATGAGTTTTCGGGTCTCATAGATATGCTCTTTGCACCTCTGGAGTACATGCTTTCGGTAGAGGCAGCGTTGGGATTGCTAGGACCGGGCGGTATGCTTGAAGCCATGGCACCGGGCATGATCATCCCATTCTATGATGAAAGCGGTGGTTACCTTTACATCCCGGACTTAGGCGGCCTTGTCCGAGAGGGAGGAGAAGTTGATCTCGTGTTCTCCGATATTTACTACGGTTATCTCCCCACGAACCTGACGTTCACGCTCTATGGGATCGTAGAGAAGGGCGGAGATGCAGAAGTTCCCGAACCCGCCACGCTCGCGCTGGTCGGACTCGGATTGGCTGGTCTAGGATTAGCCCGCCGCAGGATGCGGTAGTAATTGTTCACTGTCGAGTGGGGTTTGTTGTTTCCCCCAGTTTGCAGTGGTTTTTCGACCATTGGTTGATTTTTCACCCATTGGTTTTCACACTTTAACATTTCCGTTTATACGGAGAAAGGACAATTAAAAATGACAAAGAATGTTTTTATGGGGCTTGTGCTCCTGGTGTCGTTGCTTGTGGCAGTTCCCGCCATGGCGGATGTCGAACGCGATTACGACCTGTACAAGAACGTCGGTACGTTTGTAGTGGGAGACACGACAATAACGGTCTCCCTAGTCGAACTGTTCACTGCGGTAGGTACGATCACTCCTGATAGAACTACCGTTAACCTGGACATCACATACGCAGATGGTTTTGCCGCGAAAGATTTTGATTTCGCCACGACCGCACTTGTGGTAAAAGGAACGTTGCAGCAGAACTTGATGGCTTCGTGGTACGATGACAAAGACACCTTCAACTCCTTTGTGGGTACATGGGACGATGCGTTCAGCGCGCTGAACGTCAACGGTACGGACATCGGTGGAGAGGGGAATGTTTTCCATAATCTCCTGTTCAACGGTGATTACATGTCGTTCGGAGAGGCGATCGTGTTGAATTTCGGTGCGACCGAGACTTACACGTTCACGCTCTATGGGGTGCTGGAGGTCAGGGAAACGACACCACCAGTTCCTGAACCCGCGACGATCGCGCTTGTGGGGCTTGGCTTGGCTGGACTCGGACTGGCACGACGAAGGATGAAGTAAAAGCAGAATTGCAATCGTAAGATTCCGATTCACAAAGCCGCCATCGAACGATGGCGGCTTTTTTTTTGCAGCAAGAATACACCTCACAGGGTGAGGCGGCTAAACGACCGAATCTGATATAATTTCGCTACGAAGCACTATCGAGTAATACCGTGTCTTCTCACGCAAAGAAAATTTTGGCAGGCTTGAAAAAGGCGTATCCCGATGCCGGTTGCTCGCTTTCGTTTCGCTCCCCGCTCGAATTGCTGATTGCGACCATTCTCTCCGCCCAATGTACCGACGTTCGAGTCAATAAAGTTACACCGCAATTATTCCGGCAATTCCGCTGCGCTCAAGATTACGCGACCGCTCCACTGGAACAATTGGAAGAAGCCGTTCGAACGACCGGTTTTTTCCATAACAAGGCAAAGAACATTCAGAAATCGTGTCAGGAAATTGTCAAAAGATTCGGTGGAAACGTTCCCGACACTATGGAATCGCTCGTGTCGCTACCCGGCGTGGGACGCAAAACGGCGAACGTCGTTTTGAGCAATGCATTCGGGCACAACGAAGGATTCGTTGTCGATACACATGTGTTCCGATTGTCGCATCGGCTCGGACTCGTTACCGGCAAAACGCCGGAAAAAGCCGAACAGGAACTGATGCCACTTTTTCCGCAGACCGACTGGACTCATTTGAGTCACGCATTGATTTTGCATGGTCGCCAGTTTTGCGTTGCCCGAAAACCGCGATGCGCCGATTGTCCTCTCAATAAAATCTGTCCGAAATTGGGAGTCCGGCAGTAGTATTTGGTCAAATTCCATTTTGCGGAAAAACATGAAAGTCTCGAGCGCCGCCAGCATAAGCCCCTGCTCTTGCGTGCGATGGTAGAAACCCGCTCTACTCTTGTTTGTCGAATCGGATATAATTGTGTTAGTTTTTCCTATCCCTAACATGTCCAAAAAAGTTTATCGTTGTTTCGTTGAAAAAAAACAGAAATTCGACGTGGCGGCACGGTCCGTCCAAGTCGAACTCTCGGAAGTTTTACGCCTGCCGCGCGTGCAAGTACGCCTCTTTATTCGCTATGACATCCAGAACCTGCCGCCAGAGCGATGGCAGGAAGTTCTCCAAACCGTCTTGAGCGATCCGATCAGCGACCACTGCTTCGAAGAGACGCTTCCGCCGCTGTCCGAGAATACCTTGCTCCTGTGCGTCGAATCTCTGCCCGGTCAGTTTGACCAGCGTGCCGATTCATGCGAACAGTGCATTCAGATGCTCCTCGTCGGAAAACGCCCCCTCGTCCGTACCGCTCTGGTCTATGCCTTCGAAGGAATTACCGAATCGAATTTCCAAAAGATCAAAACCTACCTTGTCAATCCTGTAGAAAGCCGCGAAACCTCGCCTACGGACAAGCCGGAAACATTGATTCTCCAACACAATCGCCAGCCCGATGACATTCCCGTCATAGAAAGATTGGGCAAACTTGACACCGCAGCCCTCGACGTGTTGCGGCAACAGCTGGGACTCGCCATGTCTCTGCCCGACCTCTCGATGATTCAAAAATACTTTCATGGAATAGACCGTGATCCGACATATACGGAACTTCGCGTTTTGGATGCCTACTGGTCCGACCACTGTCGGCACACCACGTTTAACACGATCATTGATTCCGTCGATATTCAGGATGAGCGGGTCAAAAATGCGTATCATCTGTTTCTGTCGGTCAATGGTGACAAACCTGTTACGCTCATGGAAATCGCTACCGCTACGATGAAGCATCTTCGGCGGCGGGGCGAGTTGCCGATGCTCGATGAATCCGCCGAAAACAATGCGTGTACGGTACGTATCCGGGCGAACTTTCCTCACGGCGGCGAAGACTGGCTTTTGTTTTTCAAGAACGAGACGCACAATCATCCGACGGAAATCGAGCCTTTTGGCGGAGCGTCGACGTGTATCGGCGGAGCGATCCGTGATCCTTTGTCGGGCAGGGCTTATGCATATCAGGCGATGCGGATAACCGGGTCGGGCAATCCGCGAAAGTCGATAGAGGAAACTCCGCCGGGCAAACTTCCGCAGCGTAAACTGACCACGACTGCCGCAAGGGGATACAGCGCGTACGGCAATCAAATAGGACTTGCGACGGGCTATGTCAAGGAACTCTATCACGAAGGGTACGTTGCCAAACGGATGGAAGCCGGTGCAGTAGTGGCAGCGGCACCGCGCGATTGGGTGCGTCGGGAAACACCGGCACCGGGAGATGTCGTAGTTTTGCTAGGTGGTCGCACCGGCAGAGACGGCATCGGCGGAGCGACGGGTTCGTCCAAAATGCACGGCGAAGAGACCGTTACCGAATGTGTGTCCGAAGTCCAAAAGGGCGATGCCCCGGAAGAGCGAAAACTACTCCGTTTGTTTCGCAATCCAGAGGTTACGAAACTTATCAAGCGATGCAATGATTTCGGAGCCGGCGGAGCGTCCGTCGCCATCGGAGAATTGGCGGAGGGAGTCGAAATCACGCTCGACAATCTGCCGGTGAAATACGAAGGAATGGATGGAACGGAACTCGCCCTGTCGGAATCGCAGGAACGCATGGCACTCGTCGTTGCCCAGAGCGATCTTGAAACTCTCAAACGCTATGCCGAGGCGGAGAATGTCGAAGCGACCGTTGTGGCACGTATCACGGAAAACAAAAAACTGACGATGTCGTGGCGCGGCAAAAAGATTGTCGATATTGACCGAGCCTTTTTGGACACAAACGGTGCGAAGCGCAGTACGAAAGTTCGAGTGCCGAACAATATGGAAGCCGGGAGTATGAAAGCCGGGAGCGCAATGCAATGGAGCGACCGAGTCAACCCGTGCTCAGATTATGCCGACTTGCGTTTTTGCTCTCAAAAGGGGCTCGTGGAACATTTTGACCCCACGAATGGTGCTGCCAGTGTGTTTGTACCTTTCGGTGGAAAGTACGCCTTGACGGAAACACAAGTAATGGCGGCACTGTTGCCTGCACCGAACACGACTACCGCTTCGGTCATGGCTTATGGATTTGACCCGTATTTGACCGAGGCTGATCCTTTCGGCGGTTCTGTGAGTGCAGTGGTAACATCGGTTGCCAAACTCGTGGCGGTCGGAGTGCCACTGGACACGATTCATCTTTCGTTGCAGGAGTTTTTTCCGAGCGTCCGTAATGATCCTGAACGCTGGGGACTCCCTTTTGCAGCAATGTTGGGAGCATTTTCAGCACAGATGGGTTTGAACATCGCGGCAATCGGCGGTAAAGATTCCATGTCCGGCAGTTTCGGCGACTGGGACGTTCCGCCAACGCTCATCTCCTTTGCGGTAGGCATCGGCGAGGCTTCGCAACTCATCAGTCCCGAATTCAAAGGAGCAGACCATCCGGTCTATCTTTTGCCTATGCCCGCCCTTGCCGATGGACTGCCCGATTATGCAGCCTTGCGGAATGTTTGGAATCGATACACGGAATTGTGCCGCAGTGGAAAGATACTCTCCGCCTGGGCATGTGAAGCAGACGGAGTGTGCGGTGGTGTTAAGGGCGGTATTACCAAAATGGCACTGGGAAATATGATCGGCATGAAATCCGAGACGATGCCACCGAACAGTTGCGCCAATGCCTCCATCATCTTCGAAGCAACCGAAAAACTGAACGATTTCCCTCTTTTGGGATATACACAATCGCAACCGGCACTTACATTTGGTCAAGAGAGTTTTTCATTAGAGCAACTTTGTGCCGATTGGGAGGCTCCATTGGAAAGCATCTTTCCTACGAGAGTCGACCAGCCCGGCACTGCACCGTTGATAGAAGATACAAGGCGACCTGTTCCACGCAAGGGGACTTCAAGTCAGGGAACAGTGATTGCCCGACCGAAGGCGGTGATTCCAGTCTTTCCCGGCACGAATTGCGAATACGACACCGCAGCCGCTCTCGAAAGGGCGGGCAGCATTGTGGAGACAGTCATGATTCGTAATTTAACGCCGGAATTGTTGCAATCTTCCATAGCGAAACTGGAAAAAGCCATCGCTTCTGCTCAAATGCTGGTGTTATCGGGCGGCTTTTCCGGCAATGATGAGCCGGATGGTTCTGGAAAGTACATCGTCTCCTTGTTCCGTAATCCGAAACTTGCCGATGCCGTTCACGAGTTGATTCAAAGTCGGGACGGCTTGATTTTAGGAATATGCAACGGTTTTCAGGCACTGATTAAACTGGGACTGTTGCCGTTTGGACGCATTACTCCGATGACACCAGAGTGTCCGACGTTGACGTTCAATCGTATTGGTCGGCATCAAGCGCGTTATGTGCGGACGCGTGTCTCATCGGTCATTTCTCCGTGGATTTCCGAGTGCAAGCCGGGCGAACTGTATCTTCAGCCCATTTCGCACGGCGAAGGGAGGCTAACAGCAACGGAAGAACTTTTGACTACACTGAAAGCCAACGGACAGATTGTGTTTCAGTATGCCGATTATGAGGGTGTGCCTTCGATGGACATTGCGCACAATCCTAATGGTTCCGATTGGGCGGTGGAGGGGTTGTGCAGTGCGGACGGTCGGATACTGGGCAAGATGGGGCACACGGAGCGGTACGGCGAGTTCGTGGCGAAAAACATACCGGGCAACAAGTATTTGCCGCTCTTTGAGGGCGGGGTGAAGTTTTTTCAATGATGTGGGGCAAAGTAAAATCATTCATTAAAAATGACGATCCGCGAAAGCAGATCAAGTGGTCGCTGTATGGTCGCGTTTGGCGGGAATGCGGAAAACCTTATTGGAAATTGCTTGCCGTCGGAATTGTCTGTACGATTATTGCCGCCGCCGCCGAAGCGTACTCGATCACATTGGTCAAACAAATCGTCGATGGCATGATGGCAGTAAAGAGCGCAGAGGGCGAAGGTATAGGAAAAGACGAAATCAGACGAGGAATGACCTTACTCTGCATCGTCGGATTACAAGTGGTTGCCGCTTTTACCGTTAAAAGCGTGTTCGGTTATGCGCAAACCATGACAATATCAAAAGCCGGTTTACTCGGAGTTTCAAGTTTACGCCGCCGTATTTACCGGCACATGGTTACACAGCCGATCTCCTTTTTCTATGGTTCTTCAACCGGTACCGTCGTGAACTATTTTACCGGATTGTCCACCGCCGTCCTCAATTTAGTAACACAAAATGTAATCAAAGCCGTCCAGAAAATGGCATCGCTCCTGATGATGTTCGGGTTGATGCTGTGGTTCGCCCCGCAAATGACACTCATCTTGCTGGTGCTTGCTCCCGCCATCCTGATTCCATTGGTCATCATCATACGAAAAAAACGAGTCATTGTTCGTTCCAACATCAAAATTGATGGCGGGACCCTTTCCCATCTCAATCAATCGATTCTCGGCATCAAAACAATCCAGTCTTTCAACACGGAAGGTGTGGAATCAAAAAATATGGATGCCATCGAAGCAACCCGGGTAAAACTGGGCATCAAATCTGTCCGGCTCACTGGCTTGCAGACACCCTTGCTGGAAATTATGATTTCCATAGGTTTATGTCTGGCGTTGATTGTCGGCGGATACATGATATTGAGTGGTGCCATGTCAGCGGGGGACTTTTTAGTGTTCGTTCTCGCTTTGACGGCAATGTACAATCCCGCGAAATCAGTAACCAATCTCGGCGGCGGAATACAGACAGGGCTTATTGCCGCCGAAAAACTGTTTGGCTTTTTGGACAGAAAACCGGAAATCTTCGACGCACCAGACGCTACCGAGTTACAGTCCGCACCGATGACGGTCAAACTCGACCGTATTACCTTTGCCTATAACGACAAGGATGGCGATGTCTTGCACGATTTTTCGTTGGAAGTTCATCCCGGCACGATTTGCGCTTTTGTCGGACCGAGCGGCGGCGGAAAATCGACGATTTTCAACTTGCTCGGCAGATTCTACGATCCGCAGCAAGGAAACGTTTTGATTAACGGAACGGACATTCGTCGATTGACGTTGGCATCCCTTCGCCGTAACATCGCGACGGTATCCCAAGATGTTTTCCTGTTTGATGGCACGATTGCCGACAACATAAAATACGGCAGTCCAGATGTGACGCAGGAACAAATCGAAGCGGCAGCGCACGCTGCCAATGCTCACGAGTTCATCATGAGTTTTCCGCAGCAGTATGACAATCCGGTGGGAGAGCGCGGATCATTGCTTTCGGGCGGTCAGAAGCAACGTATTGCTATTGCGAGGGCGATTCTGAAAGATGCTCCGATTCTCTTGTTAGACGAAGCAACGAGTGCGCTGGACAGTCATTCCGAGCAGCAAATTCAAGCGGCACTCAAAAAATTGATGTGTGGGCGCACAACGTTCGTGATCGCTCACAGGTTAGCGACAATTTTGGATGCGGACATCATTTGCATCATCAAATCGGGACGGATCGTAGAGCAGGGAACAGATGCCGAACTCTACGCATTGGGCGGAGAATATGCGAAGTTAAAGGCTGTTCAATTTTCATAACCGTTCACGCTTGTTCTGTGTAGTCACTGGTGAAATTCTTTGTCGAGAATCGATTGTTATAGGTGCCGAGAGATTCGGGGTGAAGCCAGTATAAATGTCATTGACGTTTGGTAGCGATAAGACTAGAATCGGATCGCTGTGCCGAAAATTTTCATTGTTCCCAATCTAGAACGACACCATCCGCCAGTCCGGCGGGAGCGGAGAAACGTCTTTTCCGATGAGACCAATCTCTTTCTGTTGCGGATTCTACAAGGAAAAAATGATCTACCCGACGCTTTGAACAAAGATTTTTCCTTGCCGAGGGATTTGCAACTCGAACTTGCCGCCGCCATCCGGCAACGATTGCTACCCTGGTTTTGGAGTGTTTCGCTGCATGCCTTCTTGTTACTCCTGCTGGCATTTTGGTTCTTGAAAGTTCCTCGCTTTGAACCACTGGACATTTTTTCCGGTATGGCGAACATCCCCTTTCCGCTAGCAGCCCCCTTCCATGCCCCGCCGGGCGGAGCAGAAGGAAACGCTCCAAGCGGTGATACCGCCGAGTCCGATTCGCCGACACCAACAGAAAACGCAGAAGACGTTGGCGTTTCCCAAACGGAGCCAACGCATCGTTCACCCGGTCTCAATTTTTCGGGACGCAATCCCGATTTGCGAGGGGCGATGTTCGGAAGTGGTAGCGGCGATGGCGGAGGAGGTGGAGGGGGGACAGACGAAGCCGTTCTTGCCGGTCTGCGCTGGCTCGCAAGTGTCCAAGACCCGGACGGTTCGTGGCGTTTTTCGTCAAAAAAATTTTCGCAATCTGCCGCTACAAGGCTGGAAGACGCTAATGCCGCAACCGCAATGGCACTGATAGCCTTTCAAGGATACGGAGTTACACCAGACACGCGGCATCCGCTTCTCATTGAATTTGCTCTGCCCGTGAGGAAAGGCTGGGATTGGCTGCTCCGACAGCAACACCCGGATGGCGGTTTCTATACGCCATCGGCGAACCGCAATCACCGGTTTTACACGCACGGCTTTTGTACCATCGCCCTTTGCGAACTGCTGGCAATGACCGACGATGAAACATTGCGAGAACCTGCTCAGAGGGCAGTCGATTATTGCGTTCGGCATCAAAGTGTTCGGCGCGGCGGCTGGAGGTATCTACCGGATCGGTTCAGCGAACAGTCGGACGTTTCCGTGACAGGTTGGATCGTGCTGGCACTCAAAAGCGGTCAGGCTGCCGGTTTGACCGTGCCGCTGGAAACGTACAATGAAGTGATGAAATTTCTTGATTCGATGATGATCGACACGCCGAAGGGAGCGAATCAGTATAAGTATCGAGAGGACGAGCCGGAGCCGCGCATAGCAATGACCGCCGAAGCGTTATTTTGCCGGATTTTGCTAGGCTGGAAGCGAAACGATCCGCAATTGACGGCGGGAGTGCGATTGATTTTAGGGACTCCGCCTTCCTTTGTGGAACAATACCGTCGGGACGTTTATTATTGGTTCTTTGCAACACAAACGCTGTACCATTACGGCGGAAACGAATGGCAGACATGGAATTCACTGATGCGGGAACAGTTGATACACCATCAAGAGCGAGGCGGTGCGGAGTCGGGCAGTTGGAATCCGAACCCCAATCGACCGGGATTGGTGCGCGATCAATGGGGAGCGCAATACGGTCGCCTTTATACGACGTGTATGTCGTTGTACATTCTCGAAGTCTATTATCGGCACTTACGGATTTTTCCCGAAGTGCCTTAGAAGGACTGTAACGTCGCTTTATTCAACAGAATCGACAGGAGTCGGATCGCAAAGAATTTTTCAACGTTTTTTTGCTTTTTCCCATATGTGGGCTATACTACAGTGCTTCCGTCCCCCACGCCGGTGCTGTCATGATGTTCCGCCTTGTTTTTTCTCAATTTTTCTTTGCCGTTTTGTGTATTTGTGCGCCGGTGTTCGGAGATATAAATGACTGTTTCTGGGGAGGAGGCAACGAAGAAACAACCTATTCTTCCCCCTATGTACCGGGCATGGGCGGAATTACGTTGGCACAATATCAAGCACCGATGAATTTGGGGGCACCGCAGCCTGCCATTCCAGTGCAGGCAACATACAACACGCAGGCGGTCTCTGTCCCGCAAGCGAACATTCCGACGATTACAATACCGACAGGACCGGTCGGTTCGGTCGGGCAACCGGCAACATTTCCGGGTACAATCGCACAGGCACCCCCCGGCGCAGAAATCGTCTATATTATGCCCTCTTCGCTCCCTACCCAAGCGGTGATCTGCGTGGATGGCGTACAAACGATTCCCGCCGCTGAAGCAAAAGTCGTGCCGGCAAATACACCGGGAGCAGTACCGGTCGCCCTGCAAACGGTGACGGTACGAAGACCAAAGGTCGAGTACCACTGGACGTATGCTCCCGTTGCGACAAAGACAGAAACATTGGTTCAGGTCGTTGATCCTCGGTCGGGTCGGGTTGTTCGGACATACTGTAAAGAGGATTCGGAGCGTACGATGTTGCCTTGGCTTCACCGTCGGGAAGTCATTACCTACGAAACGGTCACGGCAAAGGTGGGCGTACCAATTTCCATTGCTCCGGCATCGTCGTCCGCAGTGCATACACACGTTCAGGGCGGTTTGCCGTGAACGGTTAGCTCGGAGCGCAAAACGCACAAGAGCGGGGTACGGGTATTGTTATTTTCCCGTTTGGCGGGTATAATGAGTCTGGTGCGTCCGTCGGACTATTGAACTCATTTCGGAGAATACGATGCTGTTTTTGCCTGAATTTATTTCGCTATCGCTGGATTGGACTATGCTCCTCGGAGCAGGAATTGCTGTCGGAGCCGCCGGACTGGCGACCGCTTTCACTCACGGACATGAGGGAAATGTCGATCTCAATGCAGTGAAGAATCGGATCGCCGAGTTGGAAAAGTTACGCTCCCGGTCACTGGAACAAAACGACGAACTCGCCCATCTGTACTACGCCTGGGCAATCGTTCTCTCCGATGCCGAAGACGGAAATCTGGACGAAATTGTCGCCTTGTTTGCCAAAGCCGAAGCCGTTCTGAAAGCCGTGCTTGCCCAAGGCGAAGATGACGCTGTCCGGCATAAACTTGGCAACGTTTATCTAGAATGGGCAGTCGTGCTCAATGGTTTCGACGATCTTGCTGGGGCGATTGATTTCTTCCAGAAGGCACTGAGTACCTTGAAGCCGCTGGAAGATGCAGGCAACGGCGATGCCAAGTACGACATTGCCGGTATCAAACTCAACCTCGGAATCGCCTATCGTGAACTCGGCGAACTTGAAAAAGCAAAAGCATGTCTGGACGAATCGTTCCTAACATACCGCGCTGTCGAAAAAATTTGTGCGGACGACACAAGGGTGTACATGGCGACGGTCAGTGTCCAACAGGGAAACATCCTGCACGAAATGGGAGAAGATACCGACAAAGTGGTCGATGCGTACAACCGTGCCATGCGGCTTTACGTCGAAGTGATCGAAGACCAGCAAGAAACGCTCCTTGAGCGGAACCTCGCCAATGTTCTGCTGGATCGCTGTCTTGTGACCTACGAACGCTGGCTCGACGAGAAGTATGAGTCCGAAGAAGAGCGAGAAAAAATTATCAACGGCGTGTTGCTCGACATCGGTCGGGGCATCGAACTGCTCGAAAAACAAATCGAGGACGGAAACGCCGTTGCCCGATACGACCTGTTTCATGGTGTTACTCTTCATGGAAAGGTTTTGTGCGATGCGTCACGATACACGGAGGCACTGCAATCGCTGGACCGGGCGATCGGCGAATTTACCGATCTCTGTGATGATGACGACGAGATGTTCCTGATGCAGATGGCGATGGTGTACGCCGCCCGCGCAGTGGTCTGTCTGGGACTCGGAGACAAAAGTCAGAGCGAACAAGACTGTCTGAAAGGTTCGGAAATGATCGACAAGTTGTTACAGTCGGACAGCAACGACGAAGATATTCAAGACCTCCAACAGCAGTTCCAAATGTTGCTCGAACAGTTGAAATGAGGGATAGGGAAACAGGCAATACAACTGATGGGTAGTGCCGTCCGTACAAAAAAACACAGTTTTCCGAGAGTTCACAAAACTGATATAGCATGAATCAAAACGATACATCTGCTGCAAAATGATACAGCAAAATGATACACGTGACTCATTTTGCACGTGTCTTCACAGTTTTCCAAAAATTGAGGCGACTGTTTTCTTATACTTCAAACTCTTTTAAGCCCTAAAAACAAGGCACATCCGATGCATCGCCGAGGATTGAATAAAAAAATAAAAAATAATATTTTTTTGGCACACTTACTGCTACGTAATACTTATGTAGGGCAATAGGTGCCCAAATAACTCACTTTAACCAGAAAAGGAGAACAAGAAAAAATGAAACAGAATTATGCAACAAATTATCTCCCTGTTAAAATAGGCAAAGGGAGTGGGGTGAGCAAGACAAGTGGTCTGCTCGCTCTTGCCATTCTTTTGACTCTCTGCCTCGCTGTCAACAGCGCACAGGCGGATGCCGTCTTTTTCTTTACACCGGGCAATACCGGAGCGACAACGAACGACGTGTCTGGCTACATCTTTGCGACTGCTGCGGAAACGGCGGCAAAAGATGGAGTGGAATTCACGTTCACCTCTACCTGGACAGGCGGTTCCAACAACAATGGCAGAGGCTGGCTCCAGAACAACGGTTCCGAGAACATCGGCAGCCTCTACATCTGGGGAGGCAGTGACGTGTTCACCACGAGCCAATGGGTTGTCGCAGGCAGTGTCCAGAACACGCTGGATAAACCGTTTGGTGGTTCCTATTTCCAAGTAGCGTCCGATTTCGTGGTGCAGATTCCCAATGCGAATGTTTGGTCCGAAGAGGGCTACAAGTTCTCCATGTTCTATGGGGCTGACGGAAATTGGAATGCCTTTGTGGATGCCGTACTTGATGGCTTTGCAATGGGAGTTCATCTCGGCGACCTCGGCGGTGCTAGCGGGGCGTACATAGGGCTTGGGTTTGTTCTTGACCCCATCCCACTACCGGAGCCTGCGACGCTTGCCGTCTTGGGACTCGGTTTGGCAGGACTCGGCATTGCCCGCAGAAAGATGAAAAAGTAATTTTAGCCGCCTCATCCAGTGAGGCGCATACAGAGCCGCAATCTTTAGATTGTGAACGCGAAAACAAACGAAGCCGTAATTTTTGGATTGCGGCGGGGTGTGAGCAATCTAAAGATTGCGACTCTGTTAGTACATATTTCATCAGTCGCATACTTCGCATAATGCCCAATGGCTGGGCAGTGCGTCGTACTAAAAACGTGTCAGGTTCTTGCCGGTCGGCAAGGTAAATTGTTGCCTGATGCAAGTTTGTTTGATCTTCCAGATTAAGGAAGAGAAAGGAGATTTAGTTGTGAAGAAAGTTTTTATGATGTTTACGGCATTTGCGCTCTTGCTCGCAATGTCCGTTGCCGCGTATGCGGCGAACGTGTCCGCCAAAATGGTCGGAAACGGTGCCAAAGCAAGTCTTACGATTACCGTAGATGGAGCCGACTATCCCGATCAGTCTTGGGTGAACAACGCGACTACGGGTTATACACTCGGTGGTCAAGAAGTTTCGGTTGCCATCAAAGGCAACAAAGTAGATAAAGTGGTCCACGTTGGACCCGCCGCCCCGGAATCTCAAGATGGTGTTGCCGAGATTGTCGAAGTCAGCGAAGTTACGAAACTGGAAGTAACTGTTCCGCTTGACAGCCTTAAGGGCGCAGGGTTCCATTGCAACGCGGACGGCGGAAATGGAAGAGTTTGGCCCAATATGCCGGCACCGTGGGGCAACGTCAAAAACGTTAACAATTCGGTGTACTTGTATCTGACATCGCTACCGGGAACCACAAAGTGGGACTTGGATGCCATTTTCGATGCTAAATCTGGCGAGGACATGGGCTTGCCGGTCTGCCCGAAGTGCGGAAGCACCCTTTGGGTCTCCTACAGCAACAACAGCGGCATTCCCGATGGAAAGAACATCCAGTTCAATCACCCGGCGAAGGGCGATGATGACGACGATGATGGTGGCGAAGACGGAGAAAAAGATACGCCCTCCTTGACCAAAACGGTGAATGGAGTCAACATCGCTGAATGGGCACTCGACAATGTGCCGTTTGACAGAATTATGGAACTGTTCGATGACATTACGTTCACGGCTTATCCGGTTGACGACGACGGTGCGGACTTCGACGAAGATGGCGTGTCATTCCCCGGCACACTTGACCCTAGTGGCGTGATCATCTTCCCTGACGATATGCCCGCCGGTTGGTATGCCATTGTAGAAGTGATGGGCAGTTACGCACAGGAGATTTTCGAAGAAGTCAATGATCCTCTGTACGTCGAAATCGGCGCAAACGGCAAAATTGTCGGCGGCGGTAAATTCGACTACCAAGGCGTGTACGTGATGGATTTGCCAGCGACGTTTTCTGGTGGCACATTCTTTGGAGAAAACGGTATCTACGATTTCCATGTTCGCAATGTAAATACCGATGAGGTAATCTCATCCTTCTGCGCCGCCGCGAATGTCCCGCACGGCAATGCGGGTGAGGAACTGGTCAACAATGATGGTTTTGACAGAAAAGACGATGTCATCAAGATGTTCAACTACATCTATGACAAGTACGGTAGCATTGACCAGTGGGCAAAACCCGGTGATGCTTATGGGTTCAAATTTATTTACTCCAGCAATTCATACTTTGCTCAATACAATGATGAAGCTGGGTTGCAATTCGCCACCAAAACGATTGCCCAGATTTGTTTGGGAGCGTTGCTTGGCGACGGAACGCCCGAGCAGATGAATGAGGAATGGGGATCGGATGTTGCAATCGCATACGGGATCAATTTTGCCGTTGCAGATGTCCTGGCAAACTACAAAGACGCACCGGTTGGCAACAACATTATCGATGTCGTTTTCTTAGCGATGTTGGACTATGTGCCCGGTCAATGGACTAATGCCCAACCGCAACTTGTTCCGGTGTACGCACCAACGTTCAATAACATCCCGAGGAACCCGGGCGGAGAAAAAGGTACGCTCTCCTTGACCAAAACGGTCGAAGGAAAGTTCTTTGCAGAATGGGCAGTCGATTTCGACGGCGATATTTTCGCTCTTCTCGATGACATTATGTTCAAGGCTTACGCCGTTGACGAAAACGGAAATTGGAGTACCGAACCGGTTGCCTTTGGCGACTTGGACCCT
>Ga0123353_10006431_pt1 | contig 15637 bp, 3 predicted proteins | sample TergutLab28metaG_3_FD_92763 | JGI IMG/M metagenome (GOLD analysis project Ga0123353, IMG submission 92763) | Labiotermes labralis P3 segment gut microbial communities from Petit-Saut dam, French Guiana - Lab288 P3 | ecosystem: Host-associated > Arthropoda: Insects > Digestive system > Gut ... | reverse complement strand
TTTTCCTCTCAAAGACTAGCAGTTTCTGAATTATATTTTCTTTCAGCACCCATGTTTCTGATGCATAGGTCACTATTGGTCTTATTACTGTTCTATAAGATTCCTTGCCAACACTGAATTTCTCAACTTCAGGTTTCAGACAAGAAGATGTCTTTTAAGTGCAGAGGAGAGTTACGAATATTGTAAATTGAAGAAGCAGTCGGGAACAGCAATGATTAGGCAAGCCTTCAGTGTTGTCTTCATTTTTAACAAGGTGAACTGATTGGGTGATACCAGGAAATACCTACAGCACCGTAACATAAGGAGATGAAAGTACTATTCACGTAGTAATCCATTCCATTTTTCAATGCGTTCTATCGCAACCACTGAAAAATAATCCCCTTTTAGACTCTCATGACGCCACTCACAGACTACGCTCTATCGTAACCGTGGCAATCTGATAATCATTGAAAAAATGGTAACACGGTAACCATAGCAGACCGGTAATTACTCAACCACTCACTCAATCACATGAAGTGACTTATATAAAGTAGATCATATAGTGGCGAACATTAAGAATCGTATGGTTTGTGTTATGCAAAAGTTTAAATCCAGGGAAAACAATGGACTTAGCACGTGACAAGAAAAGGAAATGGTAGTTTGCAAGATGGGAAAATAACAACAAGAAGATATACCTTAAGGAAATAGTTTATGGGGGTAGGAGGTGAACAAAAGCTTCTCTCTGATGTCAGAGATTTATGATCAACGATACAATCTGATATTTGTCGCATTTTGGTGGAATTTGTGTAGCCATGTGAATAATTGTTTAGAAATACGAATAAAGGCAGCTCTCACTTATGTAATATTTAATGCGGCCTGGAGTTTATACAGTGTAATGTGTGCCAGTCCAAATTTTTCAGAATATTAATTATGAATGTACGTGACTGCAGACATAATTTTAGAAATTCCTCTGTGTGAGTTTTCAGTAAGCCCATTGAATATAATGACAGATTCTTGTGAACTCCTGTACAATTTCAGATTCCATAAGAATGTAAATTTATTGACCGGGTGATAGAAACTGGTTTTAATATTTAAGACCCTGTAGATTGAAATCACATAGAATATATGGTTTTGAAACCTGGTCGATTAATTTGACTTTGAAGACCACAAACACTGAAGTAGGGGGAAAAAATGTGTGTAACGTGTTTGGAGTAAAGAGACGAAACGTGTGAGGGATAGAACGGAATGTTACGGGATAGTGTAGTTCGTCTTGTGACTGGCGTAAGGGATGGAGGATCGATGTCTTATAGTTCGATTCTCGGCAGGAGTAATAGATATTCTTTCCTCCAACTCGTCTAGATCGATTATGTGGCCTACCCAGCCTCTCATTTAGTGCGTCTCAGAAATCGGAGGGGCGAAGCGGCATACTCACGCCCATTCAGTACCAATGTCCCATATGCTGTCTTGGTGTACCCAGGGCCAACTCTTCTTTTACCTGTACATTACGCTAGTGCCGTTAACTTACATACCTCCTCTAGCATTGTCATGTGGCTAAATGTTAGAGGTCAGGATGCAAGAATATTTGCATTTGCCAAATGGAAAAAAGATAAACTAATAAGGAAACTTTTTTGAAAAAAGCCAAAATCACGCTTTTTCATCAAATATACATCGTCCTACATTATGGGAAATTAATCATGGTTGGAGTAAAGAAAGGCTTGTGGATCTTAGGAAGATAAGACGCTTGTGTCAGGATAGTCGGTAGTCAGGGTAAGAAACGAACAGCTTTTAAGTTATACAGATTTCAGGTCAAGAGTAACATCGCTGAAACAACAAGCTCCATAGGGAGATAGGACGATTATATTAAAATGAATGCAGAGACAGGACGAGGATACGAGCTAGACTGAATTTTTTTTAAAATGAAAATTGTGGTTGTGGTGCCAGGGAGCCGGTTGGCAGATTTGGTGATACCCCTGGTGTCTGGAGGCATCTGGAAACCCTTTAAGATATTAATATAAATACGCACTTGTACAGTGTGTAAGAAGGTACGGACTTTTCCTTTATAGGAAGAGGAGGGTAAGGGAAGTGCATTGTGCGGCACCGGAACACAGGGGAGGAGACGCCTGAGGCCCACACCTTAGCTAACGTTAGCTAACCAGACCAGTGTCATAACATTACAAATTGTATCACACAAAACCGTTAATAGATGGCAACACTGCCCGTTTCAAACTGTTTCTCAACGTAAAGGAAAAAGCCTTAGGAACTGGATGGGAGGGCATGGAATAGATTCGTCTGGCTTAGGATAGTGACCAGTGGCAACGAAGTGAACGCACTAATAAGCTTTCTGTTTCCATAAAATGCGTTAATTAACGCGGTTTTCCAATTGCTAAGATTACTTAGCGTCGGTGACAGATGAATGAATGAGTATGGGGCACTGGTGGAATGATACAGATTGGGGACATCTGAATTTCTGGCAGAAAAGTTTGTCCCAGCGGCACTTTGTTCAATAAAAATTCAATATAGACTGATCTGTGTCTGAACCCGTGCCCGCACCGTAACAGAAAAGCCACTAATCGTATGAGTCACAGCGCGGTCAAGTACCATACATTACAGGAGATTTCTTAACCTGCTGAGTATCTGTCGGCTTCTCACAAGGTTATGTCCCATGTAGTTGGTTGGTTAGTTGTGATTCCTACATGGTGATCTGACTACCCTTAATATCGGCTAACGTAATAGCATACAAACGTTACAACACTCTTTTCCAGCACTCCAAACTGTGAAGGTAAAAGTGTCATTATATATACCATGAAGGCTTACTGAGGTGTGGAGGCATAGCTCCGTTCATATTTAGCCTAGGGACTAGGTGGGGTTAATGCGGTATAGCGATTGACTACGGGCTGGACGGTCCGGGATCGAATCCCGGTGGGGACGAGATTTTTCGCCCGTCTAGACCGGCCCTGGAGCCTACCCAGCCTCCTGTAAAATGGGTACCGGATCTTTCCTGGGGGTAAGGTGCGGCCGGGGCGTGCTGCTGACAACTCACCCACTTCTAGTGCCGCGGTCATGGAAGAGTAGAGCTATACCTCTACCCAACCTCTGGGCCACACCGGGCCTGTAACGGGATCACTTTACTAAGTGGGGTTAATGGTCAGCTTCACGACACGGCCGCTTTACCCCCGAGTTAAGAGCCCCGTACCCACTGAATATTAAGCTGGGCGGACTCCAGAGGAACGATAAATTTATTGTTCCAGCACGACATCCGACATCCAGCCCTTAGCCTAGTCGGCATACGGATTACGCCATCCAGCAACTGTGAAGAACTGCGCACTGGGCTACGTTAATATATTCTTTTCGACTCCAAACCCATACGACAATAAAAAAAATTAAAAGTGAATATAATAATCTAACAAAGCACATGACGCGTCTCTCAAACTGTAGTACCTTAACACCAAAAACCCCTTTTTCTGCGAAACGTGACGCTGACAAGAGGGTTACTCTGTACTCTGATTACTGGGATACAATTCTTTAAATTAGTTGACGCATCGTGACTACATCCTGTGTAGAAGAAATGTCGCTACCAGAGAATTTAAGTTTAATTCGGTCGTTAACTTTCAAATGTAATTATTATTTAATATCGTCCAAGCAGCGAATAACCAAAGGAGATAGATTCTTATATTAAAACCAACTAGATGCCCTGTCTAGGGACCGCGGTAGCACAGTGGTTAAGGTGCTGTGCTACAAATCGGAAGGTTGCTGGTTTGATCCCAGCTGGTGTCTTTGGACTTTTCATTGACATAAAATCCTTCCGATCGCACTATGGCCCTGGGGTCGACTCAAGCTCTAACAGAAATGAGTACCAGGAGCATTTCCTGGGGATAAAGGCGGCCGGTGCGTAAGGCTGACAACCTTACCACCACCCTGTGCCGTTGTCACGAAATCTGGGAACCTTAACTTCCTGGAACCCTCTGGGCCCCTCCGGGCCTGTAACGGGACTGCTAAAAAAAAAAGATGCCCCGTCTCCTTTGACGTTCAGGTGACCGTGCGTCGTGTTAAGTTCTTATAATGAAACCAACTAGATGCACTAATTTCTCAAATTTAATTTTGGAATAATACTCTACAAGTTTCGGACAGTTCCTCTGTCCATCATCAGGAGTTTTTCACGTACACACAGCAATGATATATGTCATACAGCTGTGCTGACAGCTTGCGAGCAGCAAGCTGTCAGCACAGCTGTATGACATAACCTATAGTATCGAAAACTGATAAGTTTTTATTCATGCATGCAAAGTTCTTCGACACAAAATTTTTCGTTAACTGCATTAATTGTGAACGGTGAAAGACGCAACAAATTAATATTAAATAAGTAGCATGTACAGTATTAACGTGTTATTAATAAGAAGTCGAAACTAATAAAATTTCCCACGCAGGTATTCGAACCCAAAACTATCTGAGCCCAGTGACTATACAGACTGAACTGTCCGGCTCATGAAGAATGTGCAGCATTACTATTTCTGGCGCAACAGCCCATCTCGGGCCTTGGCCACTCCATCGTTCAGGGTTTTAGATCACGCACAATTAGACACACACACACGCACGCACGCACACTAGGACTCCTCTGAATAAGTGATCGGCTCGTCGGAGAGGTCACTACCTACAAAACACAAAACAAACACAAGTAACAAACACCCATGCCTTCGTCGGTATTCGAACCCGTGATCCAGCAAACGAGCGGCTTTTTCGTCCTACATCTTAGACCGCGCGGCCACCGGGATCGGAAAATAGTGATGTACTTCTATTTCCGGTTAGTTTAAGGCCGCTTTCTTCATTTCAGATTTTTAATGCGGATTTCGCAGTGAGTAACGAACTGTGAAATTCTGCGAGGCTGTGAACAGTGAAGGCTGTGACGTAACGTGACTTACTACTGCAGCTACGTACTAAGGATAACCACAAATACCTCAGTCATGATAACTGGATAATAGTCCGAGATTCGATCACGTTATCTTCTAAATATGAACCAACAGTGCTGCCCGCTGGACCACATCATACAGCTATCTATATCTCCCATACTGGCCAACATTGTCGACAATTTTGCGTCTAGGCTACAATACATGAAAGCCAAAGCTAATGACACATCTGGATTCTGTGTGCAGTGCGGGCCCAGGTGCAAACGACCTGCAAAATTGCCGTCTTGTTTAAGAGACTTAAGCCTTCACAGCGGGATATCTGATATCTTCGATCTTCTGGGACATCGCGCAAAAGGGTTAGTATTTACCGACGTTTCGGGATAGCGTGCTGGTCCCATTTTCAATGGTCAGCATGTCGAAAAACCTTTCAAGATGGGGCAGACATGATATATTGAGACGTCATTAACAAATTACACCGTTGGTGGAGGATATCCCGTTGTGATTATAAAATACATTAATAAAATAATTTATATGTAATCCTTTCGACACAACAACATGTTTCTGATGTTTATTGGACCGTGCATCATTGTGATAACTGAAGAATAAAAAAACCAACTAGATGCCGTTTATTATTTTATTGTACTTCTTATAGGCTCGGAGCTCGCGACTATGTTGTTCATTACCACTTTGGTCGTTTCGTTATTGGTTGCAGGCTAGCCTGCAGCCCGGACACTACACTAGCCTAACCGCACCTAACCTCCAACACACAGCAAACCAATAACGAAACGACCAATGTGGTAATCAACATCATAGTCGCGAGCTCCTGATGATGGGCATAGTAGTGCCCGAAACATGTTGAGCCTATAAGAAGTACAATAAAATAATAAGTGGCATCTAGATGGTTTTTTATTCTTCAGTTGACAACGTGTTTATTTTATTATTATTCTATTATTGGCAAATAATAGAATAATAATAAAATAAGCATACAGTTGTGTCAGACGGAGTATATATTAAATTATTTTATTAAACTACCGCCGTTGATGCTGTGAAACATACCAGAATATCGAAGACCTCTGTTCTTCAATCTTTCAGGTCACTGTCACACTTAACCCCAATACTGGCGAAAACTATATTATGGTCAAAGTCTTAAAATTACAAAGAAAGACAGACCGGAAGTAGACCTGCCCTGGTGACTACTCGTGTGTTAAAACAACGAATTTCGAAGGCCGTCTTGCCTTGTGTATTTTTTTTCTGCATTTCAGAAATGGTACTCTGGTCCAATATCGTAGTCCAGATGTTCTGAAATTCAAACAAAATAAACTGGTTCCACTGTAGTTACACAGAAGCTATGTAAAAACAATATGCATGTCGGAGTCAATGAAGCTTGCACATACAGCAGTGTGGGTCCTAGCTAGACCTGGAGATATGGTACAATGCACTCTTGCGTGTGTCTTTGAATTAGCAATTTTACTGTCTCCGAACAAAAGCAGTACATGTTCATTAAGCTTAGGAATGACTAGACTTAGGTCGGTTCCGCGGTAGTTCTTGATGTGTGGTTCGATATCGGTTATCCTGTCTGCGGTGTCTCGGGGAGGGGGAGGGATTCTGAGGTACTATCTTCACGCTTTGTGCCACCAACGATATCGTGTACCGACTGGAATCTGGTAAGTCACATTCTGCATACATTTTGAAATAGCACTCGTTTCTGGTTTAACGGCGATAAATATTTAACCATACGAAATTTAGTTTGTAGAGAGATCCTACAAAGCTATAGGGTAGATATATGTCTGTCCACAAAATATCGGCAATCAAGGGGAGTAGAGGTATAGCTCCACTCATTATTAACCTCAGCGCTAGATGGAGTTGCGTGGTCAGCTTCACGCTGCTGCTACTTTAACCCTGAGATCCACATAACAGGAGATTGTTTAGCCTCATAGCCGGTCTTAGCATCTTGGGTCAGAGAAATCTCTTGCTGCCGTCGAAAATCGAACCCCGGAAGGTTTAGCTCGCAACCTAGTCCCTATACTGACTACAACCTCCTAGCTCCCAGCGAGAGATCCCACAGGAAAACAATTACAAACACAGAAGACTCGCGAAATTTTTATGACTCACAAAAGATATTCAATGTACATGAAATCAATTGTAATGTGTTTTCTTTTGGGTAATTTCCCGGCGTTCGAGTTCTAATAGGCGACGTTTCGGAACACTCTATCAGTTCCATCTTCATAGGCAGGTGGATGAAACGTCGGCTATTAGAACTCAGACGCCGGGGAATTACCCAAAAGAAAACACATTACATATAGAACACGGCGAAAGCTTAAAATCGTGAAATCAATTGTTTACACACAAGTGAATCTTTAACTTGAATGATGGCTAAACAGTTACTCTAGCTTTGTGTTATAGACTGCAACATTTGAAGCCAAGTGGGAGTTATAATTTTTTCTAAGACCATTTTATTTTCTAGCTAACGGTATCATTACTATTTATGCATGCGTTAGTTCACAGACCGTAATGCAACATGGGAAGGTGACGCTGCATGAACACCTGTTTATCTCCGTTATTCATCTAGAGGATCTGAGTGAAATTGACGAAACAAGTGCACTCCACATAAGTTAAGAAAAGTTCCTAAATTCATTATTACTTTCTTTGTCTTTCATCTATTAAGGTATTTTTTTGTGTTCATTTACTGAAAATAGAAATGTTCACTGTTTACAGAGATGAGAAAGCATTTGAAACACAAGGAGTAGATCCATCTGTTGCATTGTGGACAATTAGTATCAAGAGTTTGTTTTTGGCGCGACAGCCCCCAAGTAGGCCAGGGCCTCCTCATTCATGAGGTTTCTAGATCACACACAACGACGCGTCACAGTCGGTAGGACTCCTCTGGAAGAGTGATCAGCTCGTCGCAGGGACCTCTACCTGACAACACACAACACTCACAATAGAAAAACACCCATGCCCCGGCGGGATTCGAACCCACAATCTCAGCAGGCGAGCGGCCGCAGACCTACTCCTTAGACCGCGCGGCCACTTGGACCGGCAGTATCAAGAGCAGGGAAATTGAATCTCTTCCCTTGTATTCATGTGAGTACGGGTGTCCAACGTATATAAAGACATTTAAGGAGAAACTTAAGACAAGCTTACTGAGATGTCTTTCTTATACACGTTAAGCGCAGAAAAATTAACGTGTTTGAGCAAAGTGACGAAACCATTTCAGCTCCGCATTAAGCTAGGCGTGAGAGGGTAAAGGTAAAGGTAAAGCAATCCCATTACGGGCCTGAACAGTCCAAGAGGGTTCCAGGAGGTTGACACTCCCAGATTTCAAGACAATCGGCACATGAAGGTGGTCAGGTTGTCAGCCCTACGCACCGGCCAACTTTACCCCCAGGAAATAATCCTGGTATTCATTTCTGTTAGAGGCTGAGTCAACACCAGGGCCATAGTGCGGCCGGAAGGATTATGTCAATGAAAAATTCCGATGACACCATAGGGAATCGAACCCGCGACCTTCCGGCTTGTAGCGCAGTGCCTCAACCAGCTGCGCCACCGCGTGCAGGCGTGAGAGGGACCGAAACACATTTCGCTTTATAGCTGTCAATGTGGACGGTACTGAATACAAAATTTCATTGCAATTTGTGGTGCTTTTTAGAGGGTAAAAGCATGGCGAAAAATAACACCGTAGATGAAGACAACCGTATTATATTTCAATTTTACATATTTCTTACAAAGCATGCATTGACAGTTTCGGTAAATAAATCACAGGCGAAATGTGATTTTAATGTCAGAAGGCTAAGCAGGCGAGCCGTCATCAACTTTTGTTACAGAGATCAGTTGTTAGAATATCTACTGCTTTGAGTCAATTTTTTTTGCGCTCTTGATGCTTTCGCCAAGAAAGTTACAATAACGCGCGTGACAACTATGCATGTCTGTCCGTCTTTCTTTAACAACTCAAGAACCAATTACAGGATTTTCTTGAAATTTCATGTTGCAGATTTTTAACAAAGTTTGTTAACGTACTGAATTTTCCATTAGAAGTAGATGAAATAAAGGAATAATAGATTAATAAGGTGGGCCTGGATAGCTCAGTCGGTATAGCGACTTGTTACGGGCTGAACGGTCCAGGGATCGAATCCCGGTGAGGTGCTAGATTTTCAGCACCCGTACAGATCGGCCCTGGAGCCCACCCAGCCTTCAATACAATGGGTACCGGGTCTTTCCAGGAAGTAAAGTGGCAGAGGCCGGGCCCTATCTAGTGCCGAGGTTAAAGAAAGAGTAGAATTATACCTCTACTCCCCCTCTGAGCCTTCGTGGCCTGTTCTAGGGTGAACTGTACCTTTACTTTACCTTTACCTTTGCATTAAAAGTGCATAAATTGGCCCGCTCGCTTCTCGAGCCTGTGTCACTAAGCACTCGCATTCATCGGACCGAAAAGCATCTAGAACAAAAGTCTCAGACGAACGAAATACAAGCGTAAGATGTAAGGTACATGGATCTGCGGGGCTTTCTGTTTTCGAAATAAGGAAGACCTATTCATATCATCGCTAACATTTAAGTTCTCCAAAGCTGCAACCTTTTTGAGATCTTAATGTGATACCGTTTCCTAACCTCCAACTCATTTAGCTTCCTGAAATTAAATCTTTCCCCTTCAAATTTCTGTGCTGTTTGTTTACTTACTGCCAATCATTCCCTAACTTTTGCAATCACCAGATAGTGATCAGTGTCACAGTCAGTTCCCCTAAAAGATAATACATCATATATAATAGACCATCTCCTATCTATCAATATGTGATCAACCTGGATGTGAGTCTTCTCATCAGGAGGGTTCAGGTGTACTTAATGCACGTTTCGGTGTGGGAACATCGTGATCTTAACATCTAAATTTTTTGAAGTACAAAGTTCACTATTCGAAAACCATTTTCATTACTCTCCTGATGTAGACTCTGATTTCCAATTGTCGGTTTGAAAATATTCTCTCTCCACACTTTCGCATTAAAATCCTCTAAAATAATTTTTATGTGGTACTTAGGAACAAATAGAAAACCTGCTCTAATTCCTCATAAAAACTGTCTTTTGAATCTTCACTATTCTCCTCACTTGATGAATGCACTTTCGAAACAATGATATTAAACCAGCTACCTCTCAGAACTATATATGACATCCTGTCACTAACAAACTCTACTCACTAAACTGCTGATAGTATTCTATGGTGTACAAAAAATCCTGTTACCAGTTGATGATTTTCGTTTCCTTTTCTATAGAAAAAAAATATAATTCCCTGCTCTTACCATGTCCCTTTTGTCCCACCTAACTTCCTGTACACCCACTAAATCTAATTTACATCTTGCTAATCCCTTGACTGTGTTGTAAGTGAACCTGCCCTATACAGGCTCCTAACATTCCACGTACCAAATCTCATATCACTTTTCCATTGCTTAGGTCGTACCACAGGATCAGTCCAGGTCCGAAGCACAAGATGTTTCGTAACAAGATACGTTTTAAAGGGGAGGAGTTGTTAGCACCTCGTCCAATCCCCAAGGTGGAGGACCACGCCTTGTCAGCTGTCCGCGACTGCTTATTCAACATATTCGCAGCCACCCTCCATATCGGAGGCCGTTCCTCTATCCGCAACCTGAGGACGCGCCATGCCGTGGTGACAGGGACCCACTAATCACGGACAATTCATGGTACGAGGGCGAGTCAAATGAAAACCTTAAATATGTTTCATCTCGTAATTTATTGAACACAAAAGGTATAAATAACTTCACTTTTCTATGTAGTATCGTACTGCCACCTGTCGGCCACTCTTCAAGCCATGAGTATCATTGTTGAAACTTACAAGACAGTCGAGTTGTGGTTTGAATTTTTATCGCACTTTTAAGGTTTTCAGTTGACCCTCCTTCGTACATATAGTGTTATTTCCCATGATGTACTTTTTACTTTTATATTAATACATATTATTGTTATTGCTATTATTATTATTTTGTTTGTATGTTATATACGTACTCGTGCTGACTGTGGCCGGTAACTAGGCTGTTGAATCAGGACGTAAACCACTACATAACTGAACTGAATTAAATCACTCTCATTTATGTTGCTGTTTGTTATTCCTTGGTGCTACAAAGAGCCCCAGTGGATGTAAGCTATGACCATAGAGGTTTTCTATATCACGGGCTTCATGATAAGTGTGTAGTCAAGTGTCACTTCTTAGGAGACTGTCCTGAAGGCCAGAGACATTCTCACTACAGTACCGTACATCTTACTGTCACGTAAACTTTGCTACGAGGATGCTGAAGGCGTTCATGTTACAGATTCAACACAATCGGCAGAATGGAAGAAGGGCTAAAATGTCCAGTCGTGATACACATACCCTGCACATAAGCCACTCTTCCCGTGTGATATTTATACAGCCATAAACTTTTGGAGTCTTAAGAAAACGCTTGGAGGGATTTCAAAGCATTTTAAAGTCGGTTCGGTCTTGATCACGCGCATTAAGTTGCTTCTACATAAGAAAGTATTTTTACAATAGGCCGGTATCCTGACCGCAAGATGGCCGGTCCAACAATCACAATAAAATCCTAACAGTAAATGAGAGTGCCTGTTCATGCAGACCCTGTAGCTCCAAGCAGGTAATTATTGACCACTCACCATGATCGGTGAAGTCACTGTGCCGTGCTATGCTGACGCGCCATGAGATTTTGAATTCAAATGCATTTGTACACAATTAACAATAGGCATGTAAATTACTCCATTCTGGTACATGATGCCACTTACTGCATGTTGCAATGTGCTCTGTCAGTATACAGCCACTTGCCTTTACCGTTGTCGAGGGCCCATAATCCCTGGGTCTGCCAACCCCTCTGTAAACAGTACACTATCCTTCCCATCGCAAAACGTTTGTCTACTCTGATGATGGAGGCAGTAAATTGCAACGAAACTTTAAAGTAAAGTAAATTTTCATCACACTACACGGTGTGGTATCTGGAAGACAGCACTTTTCATAGATATGGCAGTGACAGCCTCAAATCTCGCATAAATTTAACAAATTTCTCACGGCGATCCATGATCATGAGATTGGTCGCCAGATTCTTATGACGGAAGCCCGATTCGATCTCCACTCATTCCATAAGGAATTTACTGTGGACAAGACGGCATTTGGACACATTTATCTACGGGTCCTTAGGCCTGTCAGTATCATTCCACCAATGTTCTACATCCGTATTCAATCATCTTCCATCGAAGGTGAAGCGACGGGGTAGTTAGCTCAGTCGTTATAGTGACTAAGCTCAGGCTGGACTGCCAAGAAATCGTGGTTTGTTTCCCGGTAGGGACAAGAGATTTGTCTCTTCTCCAAAACGTCCAGACAGGCTTGTGGCTCACCCTGCCTCCTATTTAGTGGGAAACGGACGCTCTTCCCCCGGAGGCAAAGCGGTCGCCGCGTGAGGCTAACCAACTATCACATATAGTGCTGTAGCTCAGCTCCTAGATTTATCTTCTTTACTTGCACAGGGACAAACTATACCTCTGCCATCAAAGCTATACGAGTATAGCCGATATGCTGAACGCGTCGCTTAGAAAAGAACAGCTCACAAACTGACAGCATTAGAGTACCATTTCGAGCTGAAAAATGAATAGAACAGACAAGTTAGGGGATCTTCCATGTCTCTAGATGGGAGGGTAATATTACGAGGGGTGGTGTGAGGTTCTGGACGAGAGTGGACTGGCTTAGGACAGGTTCCATTAGCAAGCACTTGTTACCAGGGTGATGATTCTTCGGGTTCCATAAAAGGTGTAAAATTTCTTGAGCAGTTGAATGACTACCCACATCTCAAGGCGAACTCTGCCAAACGGAGTAAATTCAAGAAGTGGGCTTGATCATCCCCATTTTATTGTCTCGTTGGCCTGCGCTGACGTTTCTTACTTAAAGTGCCGGTGCCTAATATTTTTCTGTATTTGAGCTTAATATATTTCTTACATGCTAAGTTTTCAGTACACCAGTTGTATCCTGTGTACCCATAAATCTAGTCTTTTATTAATTGTTTATGAAGTTTTATTAATTTTTAAAAATAGTTCATAAATTGTAATACAAATAAAGGAGCTAAATAAATGTTAAACAAGACAGATTACTAGGAATAATACGTGTACGAAGAGAGATTGCACAAATATTTCTACATACATAAACAAACACACACGTGGAACAGATATACCATATACTATAATATAAAATACCTTATTATATTACGAGTATAATAGCTTAATATACAGTTTAGTCTAAAGTGATGTAATGCACTACCTTTTAGTTTAAAAAACTAAGCTGTCTTCTGATAAGACGGTTCGTTTATGATAAAGAATATTTATCAACTTGTTCGAAGAAAAGTTTATTATTGTGGTGATCAAGATTCATACAGAACAAACATGTCCTAACGTAATTTCTTACAGTACAAATTCCTTATACCGGCATATCGATAGTCCAGACTGTTTTCCCACACACAACAATTGTACTACACATAACCTGTGCACTTGTGATAAAAATCACAAATCCGACCTTCAGATTACTTACGTAACTGCAATGTAACATGAAATTCTTCTTTCTTGTATTTTCGAATGTTCCATTTCTTATTTCCTTCCTTTCCTCTTCTCAGTAGCCCGTCACATTATCCTGCACATATTTTGTCACAAAGAGGGCTAAATCTTTCCCAGACATTATTTTTACATGAGTTTCTAGGAGGAAAGCATGCAGAAGAACAAAAACTACGAGTATTTAAGTGCAAAATTTTCCTTGTTATGCTTATTTTCTTTATCGCTTTCCAAGTAAACAGTTTCCTTTCATTACAGGTAATCTTACGAAAAAAATAAGTGAAATAAAACAAATTGTCCATAACATTTAATTATCGCACCAACAAATGCACGTACATGAAATTTCACATTAAAACACTTAAAATCGCTCCAACATGTTTCGATCCTAAGATCATCTTCAGGGAGCTAAACTGTTCCTTGCTAAAGTCACATTTTAAAAACACTCACTGATTAATTTCCATATACTAACAGGGTGCTGTGGCAGCACGTCTTATTGTGTAAAAGTACGTTGCTGGGAATGCGCCTAACTATGGGTATGCGTCGTGTGTTATGCTGCATGAGACTGGCCTATGCTAATTAAATGACTCTACGAAATGCACGGTGCAAAAATAAGGATGTCCATAACATATTTTCAAATAAGAGTAATATCATAGAATCAACACTTACACTTTTTAATTATATCTGCAGGATTTTATATGGATTTTATGTGAATTTTGCCATTTTCTAACGTTTATATAATACAACAAAGTATATAATTTAGTAATTTAGACCACTCACTTCTGTCCAGAGTGATGATACCAGATGCTGTACTAATACAATTGTCTTCCTGAAGATGAGCATAATAGTGGTCGAAACATGTAGAGGAGTATAATAAATGTATTAAAATAAAGAATTTGTGCATCAAGTTGGTAAAAAAAAACTATCATTATATTAGGATGCACGGTCAACAAAATATAAAAATCACAGAATTTCCCGAAGGTGCTGAGGTGAACAACCAAGAACTCTCAATATAACTAGCCTGCAAACTGATGTCCGAACCCATGGCTTTCACAGTAAGAAAGAAGAGTTGACAACTGTACTGCAGTGCTCTTACCTACTTACTTACTCCATGGAGTAGAGTCCTCCTTGGGAAGCTAACCGGTTTTCAGCTAGTCAAGAAATTCCCCGCATTTTATGAAACCCTAAGGTTAATTACCGCATTCGCAAGTGCCCGCCACATTCCCTATCCTGAACCAGCTCGATCCAGTCCATGCCTCCACACCCCACTTCCTGAAGATGCATCTTAATATTAACCTCCCATCTACGCCTGGGTCTTACAAGTGGTCTCTTTGCCTCAGGTTTCCTCACCAAAACCGTGTAGAAGCCTCTCCTCTAAACTACAGTGCTCTATCGATAATAGCAGTAAACTACATAACATACTAATTGTATTCATGTCTAAGCTTTACTTTCCAATTCATATCTCAGTCCTCTTGCGTTCTTAAATTGTACTGTTAAATAGGGTATACAACTGTAGATTTTTTTCAGACGTAATAAGGTTCAAGTTATCTGATTTTCCGCAAAACGTTTAAATATTTATCTCAAGAATTACGACCGGTTTTGGTCTTGTTCCTACCCCCACACGAGTTTTTAATATTTCAACCTCAGCAGTTCACGTACGTGAAATTAAAAGTGTGCGATAACACATATCGCGCCATATCGCCGCATTAATAATGGCATCTGAAGTCCTTAAGGAAGCTAAAAATAGCTCTAACCCTCAACCTCTTCCGCCTTACATCTGTTTGTACAATAAAATATCACATAATCAACACAAACAGCTGACTATAAATACATCGTGAGACACGACACATTTATTTTTAGAACGCGTTGGCTATTTATGGAAAACGGTGGAATAAATCCTAGCAGTTGACCAACTTAATGCACAAATTCTTGTTTTATAAAAACTTTATTATGTTCTTCTACATGTTTCGAGCACTGTTGTGCTCATCATCAGGAGGTCAAAATTGTATTATACAGCATCGGGTATCGTCACACTCTGTGGGTGGCCGTCCGGTGGGCAACCGGTGACGATACCAGATGCTGTATAATACAATTTGACCTCCTGATGATGAGCACAACAGTGCTCGAAACATGTAGAGGAATATAATAAACTTGTTTCTCTGCGCACTGGACGGCTACCTACAGAG
>Ga0123353_10006429_pt1 | contig 15639 bp, 15 predicted proteins | sample TergutLab28metaG_3_FD_92763 | JGI IMG/M metagenome (GOLD analysis project Ga0123353, IMG submission 92763) | Labiotermes labralis P3 segment gut microbial communities from Petit-Saut dam, French Guiana - Lab288 P3 | ecosystem: Host-associated > Arthropoda: Insects > Digestive system > Gut ... | reverse complement strand
CTATCACCGAATCATCTGTCGGATCGATTATCACGACAAACGCGATTTCCAGCACTGAAGCCCTGTCGAACCCGTATATCAGGTCCCGCCCCAGGATCAGGTCGAAGACAGTATCATACAGCAGCCCGCTGATACTGCTGCCTATCAACTCCAGCGCCGGTTCCCCGAGCGCTTCCAGAATCATGCCGCCCAGCAACTGAAACACCGCGTCTCCAACGATATTTTTAACCAGCCTCTCAATCAGGCTGTCTATCAGACCGGCTACCAGGTCGTCGATCAGTTCCTCAAGCCTGACCGTAAACGTTTCGGTCCAAAGATCAAGGTTGATGAACTCAGGGGATTTGATGTTTGACTCGGGCGCCGCTGTGATGTTCATCGTTAGTGATGCGCCGCTTCCAACTGTAATGAAAACTGTGCTTTCGCGCGTGCCGGAACGATCGCGGTAGTTCCAGCAGGCGTCCAGCGAGTACTGAATGTTACCGCCGCGGACAGTAACGATCATTTCCCATTGGTCATGCACCGACGCGCCGAAGTCAATCGCCGCACGCAGCCTCACAGGATCGCCGTTATATGTGACGTCCCCGTCAGCTTCGATCCGCAGCAACCTGCCGCCGCGCCCGATATAGAACGACAGCGTTATACCGCCGCTGTAACTGCGTTCAAAAATCCTGATACTCGCCTTTACCTCCCGAAGGAAGTCATCATATGTGACGCCGGTCGGAAAAACGCCTGATATCACTGCGCCTGGAATGCTGAGCCGCGCACTAAGGCCTTCGTCGCTTTCAAGCAAGTCTATTACTCCGTTCATCAGGCTATGCAGGGCTTCCTCCGTTATGACAAAACTGACTTTCGTACACCTTGCCCCGGAACCGGACTCCAAGGAAACCCTTTCCGACGATACTTCGCATTTTCGAAGGAAATCGCTAATAAGCTCAGAGTACGCAATGCGACCGGCTTCTGCCGAAGGTTCGTCCGCATTCAGCGCCGCGCCCAAACCTTCGATCACGTCCGCCATTAAGTCCATTGTATCTTCAGGCAAACCTATCTGCCTGCCGAAATCCCGTATATCGTCCCTGAACGAGATATACCGGAAACCATAGTATTTATCGTCGAAAACCAGTGACCGTGCGGCGACGCGCTCTCTGTTTATATACGCTTCAAAATCGAGCTCCATTCCATTGTACTCGAATCCGGCGTCCAGGGAATACTCCCTCTCCCCCGAGTCGGAGGATAACACCGCAAGCCCGTTGACGCTGTCTCCGGTTTCGACGTCAAAAAAATCGAAATCGACCGAGAAGGTCCCGTTTTCTGCACTACCAGGCAATACCTCCAGTACCCGCAGCGGCGTCGCATCGATGCGCTCCGCCGCTTCCGTATAGAAGTTGCCGAGCGCCCTGCTCAACGTAAGAAACGGGGAGACGCTGCGATAGGCGAAAAACAGCGACGCGGCAAGCAGCAAAACCAGCGCAGCCGCAGGCAGCAGGAACAGGAGCAGTCTTTTTTCAATACTGCTGCCGTATGCGTTCATATGCTAAACACCAACATTGAAATCCCGAAAAACACTAGAAGCGCGCAAGCGTCGACTATTGTCGTTATGACCGGCGCCGCCATAACGGCGGGGTCGAGCCTGAGTGATTTTGCGATGAGCGGCAGCATACAGCCGACGAGCTTGGCAATAACAATTGTTATCCAAAGCGCCAGCGAGACGCTCCATCCGAGAACGAATACGTTCTGGCCGATTGCGTTTGAGTTGAACATTATCAGCACCCTGATGAAATTCACAAGTGCAAGGCCTGCTCCGCATATAAGCGCAACCCGGACTTCTTTCCAAAGGACCCTGAAGACGTCACGGCGCTCTATTTCCTCGAGCGCAAGGCCGCGGATGATCAGCGTCGAGCTTTGCGAGCCCGCGCTCCCGCCCGTATCCATGAGCATCGGGATAAATGTTACGAGGACGGGTATTACATGGATCGCCTCCTCAAATCCCGCGAGGATAACACCTGTGATAGTCGCCGCGATCATGAGGATAGTGAGCCAGGGCAGCCTGTTCCTGGCGAGCGTCCAGATGCTCGTTTTCAGGTAGGGCTCATCCGAGGGGGACAAAGCGGCCATGATTTCGAAGTCTTCGGTTGCCTCTTCTTCCTGGACGGTGAGCACGTCGTCGACGGTGACAATGCCGACAAGCCTGTGCTCGGCGTCGACGACAGGCATAGCGAGCAAACCGTATTTTCTGAAGTCGTTTGCCAGACCCTCGACGTCTTCGCTTGTATTTGCATAAATCACGTCGCGCTCCATGATGTCGCCGATTTTATCTTCCGGTGAGGACAACAGAAGCGTCCTGGCTGAAACCGCGCCCAGCAGTTTCCTCTGTGAGTCAATGACATAACAGGTGTAGATCGTCTCTTTGTCGACTCCGTCGCGGCGTATTCTGGCAAAAGTTTCATCGACGGTCAAAAACTCCTTTAGATCGACGAACTCGATCGTCATTATGCTCCCGACGCTGCCTTCGGGGTATTGCAGGAAATGGTTTATCATGTTCCTTTTATTCTTAGGAAGGTTGCTCAATACCCTCTTAACTACGCCGGCGGGCATTTCCTCAATAAAGTCAACAGCGTCGTCAAGAAACAAGTCGTCGATGATGTGGCTTATCTCATAGTCCTGTATCGCGTTGACGATGCTCTCCTGCATATGCCTCGGCAGGTATGCGAAAACATCGGCCGCTGTGTCCTTAGGCAGCACACGGAACAGCCTTATGCCCTGCTGGTCGTCCAGGCGCTCAAGCCTTTCCGCGACGTCAACAGGGTTGCTGTTCTTGAGGGTTTCCCGCAACTCGGAAAAATCGCGGTAGTTCTCTTTTCTTTCTTCGACCATTATGCTTCACCTCTCACGCGAGTAATGGAATTATCGCGTAAATTTTGAATGTTGTCAACAGTGAAATATATATGTATAATGTATAGAACATACTGTTATGGAGGATTGTCAAATGGAGCGCAAAGACAAAGATAACTACTATCTTGATATCGCGGAGACCGTTATGATCAGATCCACCTGCAGGCGGCGCAGATATGGCGCGATAGTGGTCCTGAACGATGAAATCATCGCGACCGGATACAATGGCGCGCCGCGCGGCAGGAAAAACTGCCTCGACCGCGGAGTATGCATGAGGGACGAGCTTGGGATACCTAGCGGCGAGCGCTACGAGCTTTGCAGGAGCGTCCACGCCGAAGCAAACGCGATAATCTCAGCGGCGCGCAGGGACATGATAGGGGCGACACTCTACCTGTCGGGGCGGGACGCGAAAACAGATGAACCGCTCGACGACACAGAGCCGTGCAGTATGTGCCGCAGGCTGATTATCAACGCCGGCATAGTAAAGACGATCTGCCGAACCGAGCAGGGGAAGTATATCGTTATAAACACCCGCGACTGGGTGTTCAATGACGACTCCCTGCTCGACGCAGCTCAGGTATCGCCCAAAAAGAACACGAAAAAATGAAGCGGGTAGTCGAAACGCTGAAAAAAAACGCGCCGGTGGTGGATACTCACTATCGCGTTGGCATGCGCGTTATAAAGACCGTAGCGGCCGTCGGTATCTGCCTGATCGCCGCGCTGTTCACAGACGGGATGGCGTCCGCGACTATATCTGCTGTCGCCGCGATAGTCACTATCAGGGCGACACAAGGGGAGACGTTGCGGACAGGGGCGTTTCGGCTGTTGGGGACGTTTTTCGGCGGGGCGCTGGGGATGCTGACAGTGGTGATAGGATTGTTTCTTCCGTATTACCATGACTGGCTGTATGTAGTTGTCCTCCCTCTTATGCTGCTGCTGAACCTGTACCTCTGCAATGTGCTCAATATGCAGGACTCCTGCGTGATATCCTGCGTCGTTACGATCGTCGTTGCAGCGCATGTGGTCCCCGGGGAATCAGTGGGCGAGTCGCTTGTCTTCACCCTGATAAGGCTGCGCGACACGTTCATCGGAGTCACAGTCGCGACCGTAATGAACGTATTTCCGTACTATATTTCGGTGAGAGTAAAGAAACTCAAGGACGGGAAGTCAGCGACTTAACGACCTCTCCTGCCATAATAAGCCCGACGACCGGCGGAACGAACGCAATAGATGACAATACCCCCGTCCCCCTGTCATCTTGTCTCGTTTCCTTTGAGTAAACGACCTTGAGCGCGGTTGTACCGCGCTTGCGCAGCTCGCTGCGCATAATGCGCGCCATGGGGCAGACCGAGGTATCGAAGATATCGGCGACCATGAAAGCAGCCGGGTCGAGCTTGTTCGCCGCGCCCATCGCGCTGATGATCGGCACGCCGAGTTTTGCTGCTCGGCACACGAGCTCCAACTTCGCTGTAATAGTATCGACTGCGTCGACTATGTGGTCGTAGACTGAAAGGTCGATCCCGTCCGCCGTTTCAGGGAGATAGAATATCTTTCGCGCTTCGATCTTTACTTCAGGATTTATCTCAAGCAGGCGCTCCCGCATAACTTCGGTCTTATCGCGCCCGACCGTTTTGTGCGTTGCGATCAGTTGCCGGTTGATGTTGGTAACATCTACGACGTCGCCGTCAAAGAGGTCGATGGAGCCAACTCCGCTGCGGCACAGCGCCTCGGCGCAATGCCCGCCGACGCCGCCCAACCCGAAAACCGCAACGCGGCTGTCTTTCAGTTTGTCAAGATTATCGCGCCCGATGAGCGCTTCAGTGCGTGAAAAAATTTCAGACATAACAGTTCCCGCCTTCTTAAAGTCGAATATATCACTATCCGAAGCGAATATCAACCGCCGCATTCGCCTTTACCACTACCTTTTTCATCCTTTCAGCGGTAATCGCTTACGAGAAAAAACGTCGCGTCTTTCGTAGGGGCAGATGGCAATCTGCCCGAGAACCTATGCGTTTGCGTTCGTTTGCTGTGATTCAACGGGACGATTGCCATCGTCCCCTACAGTTTTCGCATAATTATTGGCATGAATATTTCGTAAGCGATTGCCTTTTTTCATCCTTTCGGCGGTATTGACACATACTTTAAAACCGTGTACAATCAACGGGAAAGTTTAAGGTTGCAGCACAGTGAACAGTGGATAAGATGTAACTGTCTTCAGTCAAAGAATACGGGGAGGAAACATAATGATTTGCCAGATTTGCGGAAATGAAAATGTACCAGGAGTAAAGTTCTGCAGCAGATGCGGTTCGCAGCTCCAGGCAGCACAGCCGGAGCAGCAAGCGCCGCCCGCACAGCCGGAGTATCAAGCGCCGTATACCCCGCCGCCCCCGCAGGCTGCTTATCCGGCGCAGCCGGATCAAGCGCCGTATCCCGCGCCGCCCCCGCCGCCCGGAACGCCCGTGCCGCCCCCGCCGCCCTCGTTCGACGAAGGGAACTCGTCGCCGGGGTTTATGGACAAAATCAAACAACTGCCGCTGAAGAAAATACTGATCATCGCGGTACCTGCTCTAGTGCTGATTATCGCGGCTATCATCGTGCTGCCTATGATTCTCGGGGGCGGTTCGTCAGTAGTCAAAAACAGCATTGTCTTTATGGGCGACGGAGACGAGATCATCGTTTCCGGCAACAATAACCCCAAGTTTACGATCAGCGGCGAGTACGAGAGCGCGCAGTGGAGTATGGACGGCAAGAAAGCAGTTCTTTTAGCTGATTTCAACAGCTCAAACGGAGGTACGCTATGGTATGTTACGACTTCCAAGTCCGTTAGGATATCGGAGGACGTCATGGCGTACAGGCTATCGGATACAGGCAGCGGCGTCGTCTATCTGATCGACTATGACAGCAAAAATGACATAGCGACGCTGATGCTGTACAACACCTCGAACGGGAACTCCACAAAGATTACTGACGAAGCGATGGTCTCCGGCCGCGGCGATATGACAGGGATATGTATATCGCCGGATGGAAAAACTGTGACATACATCAGCGACTATGACTCGCGTGACAGAGAGTTTACCGGGTATATGAAAGTCGGGAACAGGGCCGCGGAGAAAATCGGCAAGAATATGTATGCCGTCGCGATTTCGGATAACGCCAAACACCTATATTATGTCAAGACAGCCGACACAGGAGGCGACTCGCTTCATGTTAAAAGCGGAAGAAACGAGAACAGGCTGATATCTGAGATGTCGTGGAGCGTAACGATTTGGCTGAACAAGGATTACTCCCAGACGGCGTTCAATCATGACGACAGAGCCTTCTTCAGCAAAGCCGGAGCAGACAGGGAGAGGCTGTACAACCAACCGGTCAACAGATTCCTGACGCCTCAGGGTACCCCTACGACTACCAACCGCGCAGGGTCGGTTAACACGGTCGTTCTCGGCGTTAAATCGCTGACGCCTTCCGTAGTCATAACCAGCGACGGCCTTGTCCATATCAACAATAAGCTTGAGTCCAACAGGATATCACAAAGTTCAGATTACCCATACTACTCGGTGATTTCCGCTAACGGCAAAAAGCTGCTTTTCCGGACCAACAACGGTCATCTAGCGTCTATCGATCCCACGAAGGTCGGCGCGGACAGAAATGAAGTCGGAAGGAACGTCTATCAGTTCGTAGCCTCGAACGATTGCAACACGATATACTTTGTCAACGAAGACGACGACCTGTACTATGTGAGGGGCAATGCGACGCCTTCAAAGGTTGCCGAGGACGTCGACGGGCAGCTTGCCATGCAGTGGAACAGTACAAGGGCGTTTTTTATAGTTGATTACGGAAGAAGGGGCGGCGAGCTATTCTTCTCAAACAGCGGCCGCAGTAAAACGAAGGTAGCCGGCGCCGACGAGGTTATGGGAGTGCTGGCGTCCTCAACAAGCGTATTTTTCGTGAACTACGATGATGAAATACTCAGGAGCAACGGAAATGAAAGGTTTACGAGATTTGCGGAGGATATAGACGATTTTTGGGCGTCCGAAGTATACAGGTAGAGTATCAAAACAACAAACGGCGGAAGCGGGCGTCAATCTCCCGCTTCCGTTTACTTTTGCTGCGAAGTATTATCCGCGAAGGTATGCCGCCAATCCGTCAAAGTCGGCAGTTCTCAGGGGAAGCGGGAAACCATCGTCCTGCATGGCGCGGAACCTGTGAGCGTCGGATACTCTGATGCGCTTGAGCGAGTCGGGGATCCCTCCGCCCCGGTCGGAGTATGTAACCTCCACCGCGTCCGCTATCAACTCCTCAGGCCATATGCCGAGCACTGTCAGCAGGCTGTTTGAGCCTCTGTCAACGTGAGCCGGCCAGAATAAGCCGCCGAAAGCCTTTACGACGAGGGGCAAGTCGATGATAGATATGTTGGTTGCGGGGTATAGAAGGTATGGTTCCGTTTCTGTCGTTCCGTCGGGATTGACTATCGTCTGGTCGCCGAAAATATCCGGGCGGTTTTTTACGCGCGGACGCAGGTGCGCAATATGATCGTTGAACGCAAAAGCGGCGTCTACCGAGGGGAAAAGGCAAACGCAATGGATCTCCTCAGAAGTCGTAATCTCAGCGCCGGGAATGAAGCCGATACCGCATTCCTTCGCAGCGGCTTCAGCTGTAGGACAGTTTTTCGAAGAGTGGTGGTCTGTAAGCGCGATCAAATCGATACCGATCAGTTTTGCCATCCTCACAACGTCGCCCGGATCCATTTCGTCGTCTGCGCATGGTGATAGACAGGAGTGAAGATGCAAATCCGTACGGATCATAAGATCGCCCCTATTGAGGCTGCGGTTTCGTATGTAGGCTTATCGCTTCTGATAAGCGTTATGTTTCCTTTTGCGGCGTTGATCGCGGCTTCGTCAAAGGAGTAGCCCTCCGAAAGAACGATACACGCAACATCGGCAAGCGTCGCGACAGCCACAGTATTTGCGTTGCCGATGACGGTCACCCACGCCGAACCCTCAGGCGCCCTTGCCATAGCCACGGAAAGCAGATCGCAGCAAAAGACGCCTGTAACAGCGCGATCCTCCTCCTGAAATATCGCCTCAAGCGCCAGACTTTCACATAGCTTATTTACAGTCATAAAATAGCCCCCCTATAATATCCCGTCTCTTTCGTCCAACAGCTTCTGAAGCTTCTCCCTCACAACGAAGATACATTGATCTTCTTCCGCGAAGCCCTTGACGATGTCCTCCGCCAGCGCGTGGCAGGAAGGCGCGCCGCACGCGCCGCAATCCATGCCGTTCAGGCGTTCAAGCTGTTCGGTTATCTGCTCCATTTTTTCCATTGCAACGCTCAGATCGGGATCAAGAAGCAGTACAGGATCATAAATGATCTCCCGGTCCCAACGCATTTCATCGACAGGGCAGTCGTTGGTCGGAAGTACCGGCCCGACACGCCGCATCAGCGTCTCAAGATGAGCCCTGGCAATAAACGGGTTTTCTATTGTCAGCACACCGCTGACGCATCCTGCCCCGCATGAGTTCAGCTCGATGAGATCCACGTTAGCCAGCTTGTCATCTTCCAGCGCTTCAAGGATACGAATTGTGTTTTCCACGCCGCTAGCCGACAGATGGTTCGGCTCCATAGAAGCGGCGCCTTCCCCTCCCGAGGTTGCCCAGCCCACACCGAAAGCGCTGGACTGGACCAGGTTTTCAGGTTTTTCGATCTTTTTCATTGCGGCGAGAAGACGCGGATAGACTTCCGCGATCGAGACGACCGCGTCAACAGCGCTGCTGTCGGATCCCAGGGGCCTCCTTACGCTCGTGGCTTTTGCAGGGCAGGGCGATATGAAGATACAGCCTATTTTTTCCGCCGGCAGGCCCGTTTTTTTCATAGCGAGCCGCCTGCCCCAGTTGGCCGCCAGTTCCATAGGGGGATGATAGTCCAGGAGATGCAGGATTAGCGTTGGGAAACGCACGCGTATGATACGCAGCACAGCCGGGCAGGCTGTACTGATGATCGGGTGCGGGATTCGGTTAGACGCGAGTTCCATATGCGTAGCCGCGGAGATAGCGTCCGCCGCCGCCGCGACTTCAAAGACGTCGTCGAAGCCGATATGTTTCAGCGCTGTCAGCACATAGTTCCGATTATAAACTTTCGAAAACTGACCGTATAGCGTGGGCGCCGGCAGTGCGACTGTATATTCGTAATTTTTGAGCACGTCCAGCGAGTCGACCACGGCTTTCTTCGCGTGCTCAGGACAAACGCGGATGCATTCGCCGCAGTCCACGCAGCGCTCGTTTATAATTACCGCTTTGTTATTCCTGACGCGGATAGCCTCTGTGGGACAGCGCTTAACACATGCAGTGCAGCCTTTGCAAAGCTCGCTGTCGAGTCTTACCGAGTGTAAGTATTCGTCTGTCATAGTAACTACCATCCCTTCGTTGGTAACCCTGTTCCACGTCACCGTGATTGGGTTCCGTGCTAACGACGCCAAGTCCTACTGCTGCGCTTTTACGTCGATTTTCAAAGTAGTCCCCACACCCTCGCGCGTTTGTATGTCAAACTTGTCTACATTTTTATTGATGTTCGGTAAACCCATTCCGGCGCCGAATCCCAGATTGCGGACGTCGTCGGTCGCAGTGGACCAGCCCTCCTGCATAGCCAGTGATATGTCAGGGATACCCGGCCCATGATCCGCAAACTCCACACTTATGAGTTCGGGCGTTATGGTAGCGGTTATTACGCCGCCATTGGCATGGATGACCATGTTGATCTCCGCCTCATATGTTGCGATTGCAACACGGCGGATCACCTCAGGGCGAAAGCCAAGGTCTTTCAGCGTTCTCTTGATAGCTCCGGAAGCTTCTCCCGCCCGGGAAAAATCGTCGCCGCAGACGTCGTACTTACGGATCAGCTCACTCATCAGATATTATGTCCATTCCTTTCATCTACTGGTAAAAACCATGAAGCGGCTCAAGCGTTGCCGCTCCCCTCGGGGATCCCCGCTTCATACAGTATGCCGCAGGCAGTGAACATAGGGTAGTCGGTCTTCATGATGACAAGAGAACGTTCCGCCGCCAACCCTACCATCTCCGCTGTCGGAGTTTTACCCATAACAAAAACAATGCAGAAAATATCCATCATCTCCGCGGTCCTTATCACTTGCGGGTTTAGCAGGCTGGTAATAAGGACAGCTTGATCCTGACCATAAGCTAAAACGTCGCTCATCATGTCATAAGCGCAGCAGGAGGTTACTTCTCTTCCCGCCATCTCGATCCCATGGCTGTACTCTGCGTTGAGCAGGGAGGCGATATCTGCGATAATCATTAATATCATCCTTTCTTTTCTCCTGGCGTCACCGGTTTCAGCTTTGTAGATAATATCAAAAACATGACAATAAAACAAGCCGGACTTTTAATTTTGTGAAATCTTGGGAAATGTTTGTTGTTTTTGATTATTTAGAGAAAATCATTGGTTTTTACAGACGCGGTCATGCTATAATACGACTTGCGAAAACAGCCTCCGGGGACTTTACACTTTACACTTTACACTCCCTCACGAAGGAGCCGCCGGATATGATGCCTGAGATATCGCTGAATATTCTGGACGTCGCGCAGAACTCGGTTTCAGCTGGAGCCTCGCTGACCGAGATCATTATTTGCATAGACCGCGCCGCCGATACGCTGGAGGTGTCGATAAGCGACAACGGCAGGGGCATGACGGCGGAGCAGGCGGAACGGGTCACAGACCCCTTCTATACGACGCGCACAACGCGGAAAGTCGGCTTGGGCATACCCTTCTTCAAAATGGCTGCCGAACTCACTGGAGGAAGCCTGAGCATAGAAAGCGAACCCGGCATAGGCACAAAAACCAAAGCAGTATTCGGACTGACGCATATCGACAGAATGCCGCTTGGCGACATGGCGGGAACCATGACCGCGCTTATCGGTCCGAACCCTGACATAGACTTCGTCCTGCGCTACTCGGTGGACGACAACTCCTTCGAACTGGACACAAGAGAAATGCGAATAATCCTTGAAGGTATCCCCCTATATGAACCAGAAGTATTGGGTTATATTGCGGGATATATAAACGAAAACATAGACTCTGTAGGACCAAGATATTAAACTGTTGACTATTGCTCCGCGCGGTGCGGAGCAATACGCACGGCACACGAATTACAGCGTTTTTAAGTTGCAAACAGGATAGACTCATGATATTATTATACAGTTTCATGCGAATCCTGAATTAATATAATACAATTCTAGACATATGGAGGTTTTTTTATGGGAAAAACTAAGACAATCACGCCTTTTCAAGGCACGGCGGAGCAGGAACAGCAACTCTTGAAGCTCATCAATGACTACAAGAATATCCGCGGGGCGCTGATGCCTGTTCTGCAGCAAGCACAGGATATATACGGTTACCTGCCCATAGAAGTCCAAAGGATCATCGCTACCGAGCTTGGGGTGTCCCTGGAGAAAATCTATGGCGTCGTCACGTTTTACGGGCAATTCAACCTTAACCCCAAGGGCAAGCACCAGATATCGCTTTGCATGGGGACCGCTTGTTATGTCAAAGGCGCGGGCAAAGTCCTCGAACGCATCGAGGAGAAGTTTGCGATCAAGAGCGGAGAAGTGACGCCGGACGGCAGGTTCTCCCTGGACGCGACCCGCTGCCTTGGCGCCTGCGGCCTCGCTCCCATCATGACCGTGAACGACGATATCTACGGCCATGTTTCTCCTGCGGACATGGACGGAATCTTCGAAAAATACATGACAGATTAGAATATGGAGGTGCATTAATGAAATCACTTGCCGAGCTCGCCGAGCTCAGAGAAAAAATGAAAGCGGACGTCAACCTGCGTCGTGACGCCACCGACGACGTCCGGGTACTTGTCGGCATGGCGACCTGCGGTATCGCCGCCGGAGCCCGCGCCGTTCTTGCGGCTTTTGTCGAGGAAGTCAACAAACGCAGCATCAAAGAAGTGATGGTCACGCAGACAGGCTGTATCGGTATATGCAAATACGAGCCGGTGGTCGAAGTCGTTGTTCCGGGACATGATAAAGTCACTTATGTTCATATGACCGCCGACAAGGCGGTGCGCGTTGTTGCCGAGCATCTGGTCAATGGACACCCGGTCGCCGAATACACGATCGGCTATGAACAGTAAGGGGGGAACTGAATAATGGTATTTGTCAGATCTCATATTCTAGTCTGCGGCGGTACCGGATGCCTTGTCAACAAAGGGAACGAACTGATAGAGGCGCTTGAAGCCGCTCTCGTTGAAAACTCGCTGGACAAGGAAGTCAACGTCGTCCGTACGGGCTGCCACGGGCTTTGTGAAATGGGACCTATAGTAGTCGTATATCCGGAGGGTGCGATCTACTCGAAAGTAAAGCCTGAAGACGCAACGGAAATTATCTCGGAACACATACTCAAAGGCAGGATCGTTAACCGGCTTCTTGCCCAGGAAGTCTCGAAAGACGGCGTAACTATCAAAAATCTGGACCAGACAGATTTTTACCTGAAGCAGCACCGTGTCGCGCTGCGCAACTGCGGGATCATAAACCCCGAAGTGATAGGCGAATATATTGCGATGGACGGTTACGAAGCCCTTGGGCGGGTCCTTACATCGATGACGCCGCAGGAAGTCATCGACGTAATCAAAGCGTCGGGACTTCGCGGGAGAGGCGGAGCGGGATTCCCGACGGGATTGAAGTGGCAGTTCGCAGCCGCGCCCGCGCCTGTCAAATATGTTTGCTGTAACGCGGACGAAGGCGACCCCGGAGCCTTTATGGACCGTTCTATTCTGGAGGGAGATCCACATGTAGTCCTCGAAGCCATGGCGATAGCGGGATATGCTATCGGCGCAAGCGAGGGCTTCATATACATCCGCGCCGAATACCCGATCGCCATCGAACGCCTGCGGATAGCGATCAGCCAGGCAAATGAAATGGGCTTGCTCGGCAAGGGTATCTTTGGCACAGACTTTGACTTTAACATTGAACTGCGCCTGGGTTCGGGCGCATTCGTATGCGGCGAGGAGACCGCCCTGATGACCAGTATCGAGGGCAAACGCGGCGAACCCCGCCCGCGCCCGCCGTTCCCGGCGGTTAAGGGCCTTTTTGCGAAACCTACGATCCTCAACAACGTCGAGACATGGGCAAACATCCCGCGCATAATACTCAACGGCGCCGAGTGGTTTGCTGAAGTCGGAACAGAGGGCAGCAAGGGAACGAAGGTCTTCTGCCTTGTCGGAAACATCAATAACACCGGACTGGTGGAAGTACCGATGGGGACGACGCTGCGCGAGATCGTGGAAGACATCGGCGGCGGCATACCCAACGGCAAGAAGTTCAAAGCGGCGCAGACCGGAGGCCCGTCGGGAGGATGTATCCCGATGGAGCACATCGATACTCCAATCGACTTTGAGACTCTCAAGGGAATAGGCGCCATGATGGGCTCCGGCGGGCTGATAGTAATGGACGAAGACGCCTGCATGGTAGACATCGCGAAATTCTTCCTTGATTTCACAGTTGATGAATCCTGCGGTATGTGTACCGCCTGCAGAATAGGGACTAAGCGCCTGCTTGATATGCTTGAGCTCATTACAGACGGGCACGGGACTCTCGAACTGCTCGAAGAGATGGATGAACTCTGCCGCCACATCTCAACCGCGTCTCTGTGCGCTTTAGGCCAGACTGCGCCGAACCCCGTCCTGTCGACAATGCGTTACTTCCGCGACGAGTACCTCGCCCATGTCGTAGACAAAAAATGTCCCGCGGGCGTCTGTAAGAGCCTCCTGCTGTTCGAAATCGACCCGGCAAAGTGCAAGGGCTGCAGTATCTGCGCGCGCGATTGCCCGGCAGCCGCGATCAGCGGACAAATCAAGCAGCCGTACGTCATTGACAAACTCAAGTGCGTCAAGTGCGGCGTTTGCGTCGATAAGTGCAAGTTCGACGCGATCTCGATACGTTAAGGAGGGTTTACATATGAGTGACGTTAAACTAGTGAAAGTCAAGATAAACGGCATCCTCGTCGAAGTCCCCCAGGGCTCGACGATACTGGAAGCGGCAGTGGTCGCCGGCGTGCGCATTCCGACGCTGTGTTACCTAAAGGACATAAATGCTATCGGCTCATGCCGTATGTGCGTGTGCGAAGTGAAGGGCGCCCGCTCGTGGTGCGCCGCGTGCGTATATCCGGTGGAGGAGAACAGGGACGGCACGCCTATGGAGGTTCTGACGAATACTCCGGAGCTCGTCAAGTCCCGCCGCCACACGCTCGAACTCATTCTCTCGGACCACCGTTCGGACTGCCTCTCCTGTGTCCGCAGCACCGACTGCGAACTTCAGAAGCTCTGCAACGAGTACGAGGTCGATCAATATAAGTTTGAGCATTCAGGGCGTGAGGCGGAGATCGATGATTCCACCGTACACCTTGTGCGTGACAACTCGAAATGTATACTATGCCGCAGGTGCGTGGCTGTCTGCCACGAAAACCAGTACACAGGCGTTATCGGCGCCAACGAGCGCGGATTCAAGACGCACATATCATGCGCCTTTGACGCGAACCTCGCGGAAACGCCATGTATTCACTGCGGCCAGTGTATTGCGGTCTGCCCGACAGGCGCGTTGACCGACAAAGACGACACCGCAAGAGTCTGGGAGGCGATAAACGACCCGACAAAACATGTCGTCGTTGCGCCGGCGCCGTCCGTCCGCGTGCAATTGGGCGAGAGCTTCGGAATGCCGGTAGGCTTGAACGTGGACGGCAAGATGATCGCAGCCCTTAAACGCCTTGGTTTTGACAGGGTGTTCGATATCGATACCGCAGCGGACCTCACCATCATGGAGGAAGGCACGGAGCTCATAGAACGCCTGACTACCGGCGGGAAGCTGCCGATAATCACCTCATGTTCCCCGGGATGGGTGAAGTTCTGCGAGACTTATTATCCTGAGTTTCTCGAAAACCTGTCCACCTGCAAAAGCCCGCAGGGAATGTTCGGCGCTATTGTAAAGACGTATTACGCTGAAAAGATGGGGATCGACCTGAAAGACCTCGTCGTGGTAACGATCATGCCCTGCACAGCGAAGAAGTTCGAAATCCGGCGCCCGGAACTGGGCCGCAATGGTTATCCGGACGTCGACGTTGCGCTGACCACCAGGGAGCTCGCAAACATGATAAAACGCGCGGGTATCGACTTCGTCAAACTGCCTGATGAAAAAGCGGATCCGGCATTCGGGATCGCCTCAGGCGCCGGTCATATCTTCGGCGCGACAGGCGGCGTCATGGAAGCGGCGCTCCGCACGGTATATGAAGTCGTGACCGGAAAATCCCTTGAGAAGATCGAGTTCGACGGCGTCCGCGGCGTAGAGGCAATAAAGGAGGCAGAGTATGACCTGAACGGGACGATCGTAAAAGTCGCTGTGACCTCCGGGCTGAACAATGCCGCTAAGCTGCTGGATATGGTCAAGTCCGGCGAGAAAGACTACACTTTCATCGAAGTGATGTGCTGCCCCGGCGGCTGCGTAAACGGCGGCGGGCAGCCCCATCAGCCGGGTTATGTCAGAAACAGCATCGACCTGCGCGCCGAACGCGCGAACGCGATATACAATCTCGACGACAACTCCCCGCTTCGCAAGAGCCACGACAACCCTGAAATCCAGGAACTCTACGACACCTTCCTCGGCAAGCCTGGCGGCCATAAATCACACGAGCTCCTCCACACAAAATACATGCAACGCGACATGTACTGGTGATAGTCAT
>Ga0123353_10006427_pt1 | contig 15641 bp, 9 predicted proteins | sample TergutLab28metaG_3_FD_92763 | JGI IMG/M metagenome (GOLD analysis project Ga0123353, IMG submission 92763) | Labiotermes labralis P3 segment gut microbial communities from Petit-Saut dam, French Guiana - Lab288 P3 | ecosystem: Host-associated > Arthropoda: Insects > Digestive system > Gut ... | reverse complement strand
TTTGGAAAAACTCATATTTCATCTGGTTCATGCGGTCAAGCATTTCGTTGTCCGCTATCAATCCCTGTTCCCTCATTTTGACCGTCAAAACAAGGACGTCCGTCGCTTTTTGCAGGGATTTGAGAAGCCGTGCAATGAACATATTGAATATGACGAATATGAACAATATCACAACGAACACGACCACAAACAGCACGGTCATGGCGAGATCGTAATCGGCTAAACTGTATTCCATGATGGCGACGAAATGCCAGTTGGATAAAGACGTCGCGCCGGTGGAAACGATCCCGTTTGGAATGTCAAAGAGTTTTACTTCCCCCTGTTTGAGGGTTTTATTCTCAGCGAGTATGTCGATATTCAATCCTTGCAGCACGTCTGCTATGTTGGCGCGGCTGACGATCAATTCCTCTTTCCGCGCTCCGAATATTTTTCCGTCCGCGGCGAAAAAGTAAAGTTCCGTCCGTTCGTCAATATTCTTATAAGTCGCATTGACAAACATGGACAGTTCTATCCCCGTTCCCACCATTCCCACCGCGTTGTGCGCTTCGTCAAAGACCGGCGCGTTAATCCACAGCTTTATCTCGTCGATATCCGGGTTATAGTTGATATTGAAATTATACCTTTCCGTATCACGGACGGTCAAATGGTACCAATAGTTTACGGGGTCGTCGACGTCCACAAAGTACGGCTCGTTTTCGTCCGAGTAGAACATCTTGTCTATGTCGTTCATCCAAAATATCGAATACCCCGAAAAGGCATCCCTGTATGAGAACATTTCCTCACGGGCGATTTGTTCCAATTCGGGGTCGGTCGGGTTCATTAAATGCTTTTTTACAATCGGCGAGTTCGCCAGCTTCAACACGATGGCGATTTCCGGGTTCAAAGAGGATTCCAGCCGTATCTGCTCGGTTTCCAGCATTTGCGTTAATTCTCTGCTTTTGTTCGTTCTGATGATCTGCTGCATGGAAAACATAAAAGAAATGCCGCCCGCGATGAGAAGTATCACAAATAAAAGGGCTGAAAACATGATGAATTTACCCATTGCGGATCTTTTTTTATATTTATTTCTCATCGTTCCAACTTGTTTGTACGAATTTTTCACTCCCTTTCAAAAAATATAGTATCTCTGTAAACCGGGATTGCATATTACGAATCGCTATTACAGTATCAGCTCCAGATCCACAAGCCAGCGCAGGATCTTGGCCGCGTCGGCGGCGTTCACGTCGCCGTTTGCGGCAGCGCCGCGAGCGCGGGCAGCACGAGCAACGCGGTCAGCAGAAGGGCGCCGCTTTCTTTTTCATCGGCCCAATGCGTGACGGAACGCTGCTTCCCATTCGTCATACTGGCTCTTCTTCATCAAGGCGAACTTATAGACGCCGCCGGACGTATCCAAGGCAAATAAGGTGCTGAACCCCTGCTTGTCCTGGCTTATACCCGCCACGTCGGCAAGAGGGATGTCGAACGTGATGCCGCCTTTTTTTCGGGCAGGGGCAAAGTCCGCCGGCGCGCCGGGCGTCATTTTCTTTAACGCCTTGCCCGCGCCGAAAACAAAGCGCTTGTCCGTTAAGACGCCATGCCCGTTCTGGCCCAGATTGGCGGACGCGTTGCGCGCGATGCGGTTTCCGACGATGCCGCCGGCCAGGCTGCCGCCGACGGCGCCTGCCATATCCTTCAGATTGACGTTGGTAAACGTAACAAACCCCACCTTGAGGACCGTTTCATTCGCGGAATCGATCGGACACCCGCAGTTGGGACAGGCGACCGCTGCCTCCGCTACTACACTTGCGCATTCGGGACAGTTCATAATGTGTTACCTCCATTTTTTATTTTTAATTATATCAAATAATACGATTTCTGAAAACATCTCGAAATCCGCCCAGGCAAATGATGATGAGGTCTATCACAGCGGGTATCAGCGCAAACACCAAAAACACCAGCATGATACGCAGCGGATGGACGTCCGACGTTTCCTGGGGCGCGAGCGCTACAAGAATGCCGATTCCCCACAGCAGCGCGCCGTACAAAAAACGCAGCGATCCGGTCAGAAACCGTCCGACGGCAAAGTAATGCAGCCCGAAGGTGCCCAGCAGGCCCAGGGCCCATATTTTCAAGATCCGGCCTTTTGTCGTATCAATCCGCCGGTTCTCGGCTGCGCCGTGCTCCCCCGAAGTATAAACACTTCTGCCCCATGTTCTCAACCAGAAATACTTGCTTTCGGCTTTGAGGCAGTTCCAGAACCCAAAAGCAAGAACGTTTTCGGAAACGGCGGTTCCATTTTCTGAAGGAATCATCCCGCGCCCGCAGCCCGGGCAGGATGCCGCCCGGTCGGATACGCTCTTTCCGCAATAGGGACAACTAATGAGCGCCATGTCAATACCCCCCTCGTTTTATTTTATATCGACCCACAACCAACAGCGGGCGGGCCTAAGCCCCTACAGATCCTTCTCCAGATCCACAAGCCAGCGCAGGATCTTGGCCGCGTCGGCGGCGGAGAAGGCGCCGGAGGAGAAGGTCACCTTGGCGTTGAGTTGACCCTGCGGCGTGAGCGTTTGCAGTTCCACGAGCGTGCGCAGGATCGCCGCTGCGTCGGCCGCGTTGACATTGCCGTCGCAGTTCGCGTCGCCGCGAATGCCCTCGAAGTTGGCCGTGACCGTGACATTGCCGGCCGGCATGGGGAACGAGGTGCTCGCGTTGTTTGCGCCGGCGAAGGTCACCGCCGGAGAGGCCGTCCAGTTTACAAACCGCATACCTTTGAGCGGGGTGTCGGCTGTGATATTGACTGTCGCGCCCGCGGCGAAACTGCCCCCGCCCGTGCCGCCGATAACCGTGACGTCGTAGGTCGTCGCAGCCGAGTCCTTATATGTCGCGGTCACCGTAACAGCTTTCGCGGGCATGGTAAAGGCCGTGCTTTCGTTGTTCGCATTGGCAAAGATGACGCCGTCGAAACTCGTCCAACCGTCAAAAACCTTGCCCGCCGGAGCGGGGTCCGCCGTGATATTCACGGTCGCGCCTGCCGCATAGCTGCCGCTTCCCGTGCCGCCGATAACCGTGACGTCGTAGGTGGGCGGGGCCGGATCCTTATAGGTCGCCGTTACCGCAACAGCTTTTGCGGGCATGGTAAAGGCGGTGTTAGAGCTAGTCGCATCCGCAAAGATGACGCCGTCGAAACTCGTCCAACTGTCAAAAACCTTGCCCGCCGGAGCGGGATTCGCCGCGATGTTCACTGTTTCGCCCGGCAGATAGCTGCCGCCGCCCGTGCCGCTGTTGACCGTGACGATATAGGCAATGATCGGCAGGGGCTTATAGGTGGCCGTGACGGTCACTTCCCTGGCGGGCATGACAAAGGTGGTGAACGCGCTTGTCGCGTCGGCAAAGGTTATGCCGTCGGAAGTCACCCACTTGTCAAAATCCCTGCCCTGCGGGTCGGCGTCCGCTGTGAGCCAGACCATGGAGCCCGCCTCCACTTTGTCGTCCACCGCACGCATGGCGATAAAGCTGCCGCTGTTGACCGTTACCTGCCAGGTGGGGATATCCTTATAGGTCGCCGAGACTTCCACGGCCTGCGCGGGCATGGGTAAAGAGGTACTCGCGTTGATTGCATTGTCCAGGACTATGCCGTCCTCCGTCACCCTCTTGTCAAACGCCTTGACGGACATGGGAGGAAAGGCCGTGATATAAACTGTGGTGCCGGCCGAGTAGTCCTCTGTACCCCAGCCGTCGTTTACCGTAGTGCGGTAGCGCTGGGCGCCGGAGTCCTTATAGTTCGCGATGATCGTAACCGACTTTGACGGCATAAGAAAGTGCGTGTTCATGCTTGTCGCGTCGTAAAAGCTCACGCCGTCCGGCGAGGTCCAGCAGTCAAACTCTTTGCCCGAAGGCGCAAAGCCCGCCCTGATATAGACGATGGTGTGGTCCTCAAACACGCCGGTCAGGTTGAACAACGGTCCCATAGCGTTGTCCGCGCACCCGCCGTTGGTCAGGTCGTCCACCACCACGGTGACAAGATAGGTCGGCGCTTCTTTGTAAGTCGCCGTGACCGTTACCGCCTTTGCGGGCATGATGAAGGAGGTGTTGGAGCTGCTGTCGTCCTTGAAAACGATGCCGTCAGAGGTCGTCCATTTGTCAAACAGCTGGCCGGGCGAGGCGGTGTCAGCGACGATGGTTACCTCCGCACCCGCCAGATAGCTTCCGCCGCCCGTGCCGTTTATGACCGTGGCGGCGAATTTCGGCAGGTCCTTATACTCCGCTACGACAGAGACAGGATTCGCGGGCATGGTAAACGAGGTGACGGGGCTGGTGGCGTCGGCAAACGTTACGCCGCCGTTGATGACCGTCCATTTCTCAAACACTTTTCCCGCCGGAGCTGCGTTGGCCGTAACGGTGACCGTCGCGCCCGCCGGATAGTAGCCTGTACCCGTGCCGGAATACACCGAAACCAACTGGTTGGGCAGGTCCTTATAGCTGGCCGTGACTTCGACCGCGTGGGCGGGCATGATGAACGAGGTTTTCGGGTTCGTATCCACGAGAAAGGTCACGCCGTCGAAGGATATCCATTTGTCGAACATCTTGCCGGCCGGCGCCGCCGCCGCTGTGAGGGAAACCGTCGCGCCCGCCTGATAGCTGCCGCCGCCCGTGCCCATGTTTACCGTGACGGCATAGGTGGCGGGCTGCAAGTCCCTGTAGTATGCGGTAACTGCAACCGCCTTCGCGGGCATGATAAACGAGGTGCTCGCGCTGGTCACGTTCTGAAAGACTACGCCGTCCGTAGTCGTCCAACTGTCGAACACCTTGCCCGCCGGCGCCGGATTGGCGATGATATGGACCGTCGCGCCCTCGACATAACTGCCGCCGCCCGTGCCTTGGATTACCGTGGCGATATAGGTTTTTGCCACGCTGAGCGTTGCGGAACTTGACGTTGCGGCGCCGCTCGCGTTCCTGACCACACAGCGGTAGGAATAGCCGTCATAGGAGGCGGGCACATTGGTAAGCTGGAGATTGCTTGTCGTCGCGCCGGAATAGATACCGCCGTTTGAGATATCCGTCCACATACTCAGGCCGCCGCCGCCGGAGACAGACTGCCACTGATAGAGTATGCCCGGGCCGACGGCCCCGACGTAGAACGAGGTGTTTTGCCCCGCCAGGATACTGCGGGAGACGGGTTGCTGCGTGATGGAAGGCGGAATCGTGGGCAGCGTTACGGACACAAAGGCGGAGCTCTCATTCGAGTAAGCGGAGTAGAACGCGCCGGGCGCGTAGACCCGCACCCGGTAGGTATAGGTCTTGGTCACCTGGACCGTATTGTCCACATAGGTCGTGATATTGGCGTAGACCATATCCAAGCCCTCCCAGGCGCCGCTGCCTTCCTTTCTGTCGATGTAGGTTTGCGTGGCGACGGCGGAGTTGTTCGTCCATTTCAAGGTGATGCTGCCCGAACTTGCCGTCGCGGTCAGATTGGTCGGCGCGGCGGGCGGCGTGGCCACGCTGACTTCGTCGGTCCAGTCCGAGAGATAGCCGCCGCCGTTGATCCGCACCCTGTAATAGTAGGTCGTGGCCTCCTTTACGTTTGCGTCAAGGCAATCCCAACCACCGTACCATGAGCCCTCATTTATATGCGGCACAGGCGTCACGGACGAGAGCACGGTCCAAGTGCTGCCGCTCGTTTTTCGCGCGACTTCATAGACGTTTGTGGCGTCCTTCTCAAACAAGCCATCATACCAGTAAAAGTTCACGCCCCCCTCGACGAGTGTCGCCTCAGGAAACCTCGGTCTAAACACATCATTCGCGGCAGACGCGTTCCTTGGCAGAGCGGTAAACAGGCTGAGTAACAGCGCGAGCGCCAGCAGGCCGGATAACATTTTCTTCAATTTGATTTTCATAAGATTTCCCTTTCGATTTTCCTTTTATTTTACAGTATCAGTTCCAGATCCACAAGCCAGCGCAGGATCTTCGCCGCGTCGGCGGCGGAGAAGGCGCCGGACGTGAATGTGACCTTGGCGTTGAGTTTGCCCTCTTCGGTGAGCGTTTGCAGTTCCACCAGCGTCCGCAGAATGGCCGCCGCGTCGGCTGCGGTAACCTTGCCGTCCACGTTCGCGTCGCCGCGCATCAGCATTCTGGCGGCGGCTTGGTTGGAAGAGGCGCCGCTCCCGTCCCCCGCCACAGCCATAATGCGGTAGGTGTATGCCTTTCCCGCCTCCGCCGTGGTGTCCAGATAGGTCGTGGCGGTCGCCGGAACATCTGCCACAAGGTAAAATCCGCTGCCCTCGTGCTGTCTTTGCACTTGAAGATAGGCCGCGTTCACCGAGTGATTCGTCCAGTTCAAGGCGATGCCACCCCAACCCGCCGTCGCGGTCAGTCCGGACGGCGCGAGCGGACGCATGGTCGCGGTGGCCTCGTTGGAAGAGGCCGAATACCAGCCGCCCCCGGCGGGCGCATAGACCCACAGAAGGTAGGTGTACGTCTTGCCCTCCTGCGCGGTGGTGTCCACCCATGTCGTTACATTGGCAGTGCCGCCATAGATTCCCGCGAAACTGCCGCTACCTTCTTTTCGCGCGACGTAAAAGAGCGTCGCGGCGGGCGCGTTGTTCGTCCAGTTTAAGGTAATGCCGCCGGCGCCCGCCGTTGCCGTCAGACCGGTCGGCGCCGCAGGAGGCGTGGTAACGGTGGCCACGTTGGACTGGTCCGAATAGTTGGGGGATAAAAAGGCTTGCACCATGTATTCGTAGGCGGTGCCCGCCGCGACTGTGGCGTCTAAGAAGGTCGTTGTGTTGGGCGGGGTCGTGCCCACGGACGTCCAGCCCGTCGCACCCGCCACCCTTCTGTAGACGGAGAATCGCTCCTCGTTGTTTGCATTGTCCTTCCATGTCAGAATGACGCCGCTAAAGTCTATAAGGTCGAAATTCGCCGTCAGATTGGTCGGTGCGGCGGGCTTGCCGACGGGCACGGTAAGGACAAACCCGATAGACATAAACGTGTAGGACCCTTCCGTTATGCGGGCCGCCACATAGTAGGTGTAGGTCTTTCCGCCCACCGCCGTGGTATCCAAAAAGGACGTAGTATTGGCGGGGACCGTACCGATTCTGGTGATAGGCGGGCTGCCGCCCTCGTCTCTGAAAATGTAAAACCCGATCTCATCGTCCGAATTGTCCGTCCAGGTCACGGTCACGCCGTTTACGCCCGCTGTCGCCGCCACGTTGACCGGTACGTTCACCGCCGCGCTGGCCGTGGCGGTGAACAGGCTGAGCGCCAGCGCGAAAGCCAACAATGCGGATAAGATTTTTTTGAACTTGATTTGCATATCATGTTTCTCCTTTCATATTTCATGCCTTATTTTCAAGGGCGATAGGCCCATTCGATTTTGACGATCTTGTCCCCCGAGACGGTGACTTTCACGAAGGTCAGCCAGGTCTCGCCGTTCTCTATGGCGGGGATCATTCGGTTTTTGAAGGCCTCGTTGTCCGCCTTTTTGTTTACCAGGGTCGCGTCGGGCAGATAGTATACGGTGTCCTTCGTCGTGGAGAACCAGCGGATTAAGGGATTGACGTTGCGGATATAACCTGCCTCCTGCGTTTCGTCCTCCGCCACTGCCCGCGAAACGCCGTGATCCGCCATATACTTCACGATCGCCTCTTCGCCCGTCAGCCAGTCCACGTAGTCAAACGCGAAGTCCTTGTAGACGGTCATCGTCTCGCCCCAGCTGGTGATATAGGCGTAGGAGGTCTCGGCCTTCGGCGTGGCGGTGGGTGTTGTCGTTTCGGTTGGCGCCGGTTCGGGTGTCGGCAGAGCCGCAAGCGGCGTAAACGTCGGTTCGGCGACGATGATCGGATCCAGCGTGAAAAGGGGCAGCGGCTCCGGCATTTCCTGCCCGCCGGTCAGCTTGTCGCCGCGCGTGAGAAATACGGCCAGCACGACTGCGGCGGCCACGATCACAACGGCTGCGGCGCCCGCCAGGATTTTGGTTTGCATAGACAGCTTCTTGCTCATTTTTCCGCCCTCCGTTTTTTTTGATTGGATCGTGTTTGTCTCCGAGATAGAATGTGAGATCGCGTCAAGCGTTGCGTTTGCCGCGCTCTGGTCAAGGGCCATGGATTCGATATGCGACTGAATCAGCCTGCCAAGCGGCAGCAGAGGCAGGCCAATGACGCCGTAGAATTTCTCACCGCTTTTGCGCTCCTGCTCCTCGACCTCCGCTTTGATCGTCTTGCGGGCCAGATACAGGCGGGATTTGACCGTGCCGGGGCTGCAGGCCATCACGTCCGCGATCTCGTCCACAGACAGTTCATTGAAGTAATACAGTGCAATCGTCTGGCGCTGTACGTCGGACAGGCTGTCGATGATCCTGCCGAGCCGGTCTTTTAAGTCCGCCCGTTCGGCGTACACGGCGGGCAGCGTTTCCTCGGATTCCTCCGTGTCGATCGTTTCGATGTCCTGCTCCGCGTCCAGCAGGATCACCAGGTTCTTGCGGCGGAGCTGCGCGTTGCAAAGGTTCTTTGCGATGATCTGGATCCAAACGGAAAAGGCCGGCGGACTTTCCAGCGTGTCCAGCTTGCGCCACGCGGTGAGGAAGGTCTCCTGCAGAACGTCCTCGGCGTCTCGCTCATTCTTTAAGATCATGCGCGCAAAGCCGTATACCTTTTTGTAGTAGACCGTATACAGCTGCTCGAAGCTCTTTGTGTCGCCGCTCTGTGCCGCGATCACGAGTTGTATTTGTTGCTCTGTCATTGCCATGGGTGGTTTCTCCTTTTTTCGGTATTATACCCCGTTCGGTATGATACCCCACAGATGCGTTCAGACAGGTTTCGGTTTAATTTTTTGAAAAAAATGTTTTTATGCACACTCTTCCAATTACTATTTTACATCGTCTTCCTATATTTATATAGCTACCCCTTTGGGTAGGCCGGCAAAAAGTTTCCCCGTTATGGGAACCCCTGATTAAATCGTTCGCCGGGTAGATTGGCTATCAGAATGGTCCCAACATAGGAGCTTTTGGCAGGCCGACTATTCCCCCTCACGATTTAATCAGTGGGCCCTATGACAGCGCGCTTTCGAGCGCTACAAGATACCGCAGGATTTTGGCGGCATCGGCGGCGGAAACCGGTCCGGCGCCGGCCGTTACCTTGGCGTTACTCAAACCCCGCTCGGAGAGAACGGTGAGCTGCACAAGATAGCGCAAAATGGCCGCCGCGTCGGCCGCGTTGACAATGCCGTCGCAGTTGGCGTCGCCGGCCACCCGTGCTGGCGTTGGGGACGGTGCGGCTGAACCCCCCGGCGTAGGCACGGGCGTGGGTGTTGCGGCCGGAACCAATTCCAGCGCGCCGTCCAGATACCAGAACAGATAGTCTGTCCACCAAATAATGGCGTCTTCCAAAGAACTCGTGTTCCAGTACTCGAGATCAAAGGTTGCGGACAGCACCCTGTACTGCTGCTCGCCAACGATGATACTATCCCCCCGGGTTAAATGCAGCCAACCGTTTCCCATGTAAAAGTCGGCGATGTTATAAACGGTATGCTCGCCCGGCACGGGTGTCGCGGTGGGCGTGGGTGTGGGCGTTGGCGTGAACGCAGGCGTCGGCGTGGGTGTGGGCGTTGGCGTGAACGCTGAGGTAGGCGTTGGGGTGGCTGTAAACGCCGGCGTGGGCGTCGGCTCCGCCGGTTCCGCCAAAAAGCCCGAAAGGATCCCCATGCCTTCGCACAGCGGATTTGTCGCCACAAAATCCGCGCCGAGAACCGGATCGGCTTGCAGCGAGCCGCTGTCACCGCCTATATGCGCCTGCCAGGCCGCAAGGTTTGCGTTTGTCAGCGGAGAGGTCGGCCGGTTGTCGGTAAAGGTCGCGCTCTTGCCCGCGACATAATAACAGTTGTCGTGCATTGTCGGCATACCGTCGAGGGCGGACAGATCATAAGGCGGATAGCTGTAAAAACCCGTAATGTAGCGAATGTCTATCATGCGCCCGCTGTGGGAGGACGGCAGATGCACCACATTGTGGTGAACGGCGGGATTGACGTTCGGCGGGCAGCCGGCAGGGTTCGCCCAGTCCTGGTTTGCGACGCCGAAGTAAATCGGGCTGTGGTAGTTTCCTGTGCCGTAAGTCGTCGCGTTGACCAGAGTGTTGTTGTAGACTTGGGCGTCCATGGAGGCATACAGGCCGATCCCTTCCCATCCCGTATCGATCAGCAGATTGTTGCGCACCGTGCTCCCGATGTTTTCATAGTAGTTCGGGTTCACGGTCAGATCGAAAAACTCCGGACTGGTGTCAAAGCCGACCATGATCCCTGCGGCAAAGGTGCGTTCGATCAGGTTGTTTTCGATCAGCGTGTTGATGGCGCCGCCCTTGGCATAGACCCCCGTACTGCAAATGTCATGGATATAGTTGTTCTGCACGACCATGTTATCGCCGTTGACATTGTCTATGCCTTCGGAGTTGCACTCGCCCGTGGGAAAGTCCGGATGGGAGACATAGGCACGCCCTGAGTTGTAGATCTCGTTATAGCGAATGGTGACGTTGTCGCAGTTCGGCTTGACCTTCACCACGTCGTTTCTGGAATCGTGCAGGATACAGTCCTCGATGATGATGTTGGACGCACCGGACCGGTCAGGCTGACCCCAGTCCCATTTGGTCTCGATACAGACGGCATAGAACCCGCCTATGATCTCGAGATTCTGCAACCTGCAGCCCGAGGCGTTGACGTCGATACGGACGGCGGAGCTCTGCTTATAGGTGTCGGGGTCATGCGCGAGGGGCAGGTCGATCACCGCCCATTCGCCTTTTGCGGACTTTAGGGTGACGTTGGGGTGCTGGATACGGACATTGTCGTACTCATGATACGTGCCGCCGCGCAGGACCACGGTCCCGCCGGCTCCGGCGGCAGCTAGGGCGGCGTTGATGCTCTTGTAAGGCGCGCCGATAGAACCGTTCGCCGTGGCGTCGCTGCCGCTTGGGGAAACATAGACGGCGCCCGCAGGGTCGTCCGCGGTATTGGCGCGCGGCCCCACAAAGATGGGCGGGCCGTCGGCGCCTGCCGTTGGCGGCATCACCGCGAACAGCCCGAATACCACCGCAAGCGCCAGCAGTATACAAAAATTTTTCTTTGATTTCGTTTTCATTTTATTTTCCGCCCCTATTCTGATTTATTGCTTCTTGAATCGTATCATTGACTGTCGTCCGCCAAAACCAGCAGATACTCCGGTTGTAATACCCCGATGACCACATACCGCGCATTTTTGAACTCATAGGAGCAGGTAGACAGCACAATGATCTTGTCGCTCCGTGAATACTCTGTTTCGCTTGTGAATGTGGTATGTTCGGCGGCATAGGACAGCAGCGCGTCCAAGTTCTCCTGGTACACAAAAGCCTGTTCCCGCCATGTTCCCACACTGATCACGCACCCAAACATCAGATCAATCCGGTAGTTCTCCCGCTCGGTATACAGGAACATGAAAGGATGCTGTTCAAAATACGCCTGTTTCTTATACCCCATAAGACTTCCGAACATCCGCCCGGATTTCATGCGGTGTCCGTAGATAATCGTCAGTTCATCACTGAAATCCGGCGCGCAGTTGTAATCAATAAACAACGACCCATTGGAATTGCGCTTGCCGTCCGGCAGGTGACGAAGATAGTAACTGTAATCCGCCGCTTTCATGACAGGATAGTCAATCACTGTGTCCGGACAGTACAGCCAGGCAACAGCATCCGCATTGATTGCCTGCAGCGCTTCAAAGTCAAGCTCTATGCCGGGGACGTCCACGTTCAGAACCAGTTTCATTTCGGGAGGAATATCCGGAACCTTCGGTATAGCGGCCCCGTTGGCACGGACAAGGCCGGCCACCTGCCCATAGCTCTCGTTGGCCTCCCGGTAAACCTGCAGGGTTTCCCATGTCTTATATCCGGCTATTGCCATGCCACAGATGGAAATGGTCAAGATGAGCCATGCAATCCCGTTTCTTTTTTTCCTCATTTAATCCCGTTTCTTTTTAGTATGCCGCTTGTCTGCCGGCAGGCAGGCAAGCGGCATGAGTTCCCGCCTACATTTTTTGAGACTTGGACGTATGGCGGAGCTTTCTCCTGCGGAATATCTTCCAAAGGACGATGAACGCCGTTGTCGCAGAGAGCGCCAGAATTACCAGCCACAGGGTAAGTTGGGTATAGTCGTCGGTTCCCGGGCCGTCACCGGGGTAATTGCGGCCTCGATAGGTGTTGGTAATGTTATACCCGCTCACACGGTGCGTATAACGGGGGACGTTGCTCTCCGACACCGTATACTTGATCAGCCTGCCCAGGCTGTCGTACTTGGCCAGGTCAAAGGACCATGCCCAGTCGTCTGCTTCGGTAATGACTGCGCTGGCGATTACGTCATTTCCGTTCTTGATATACACCGTGATACTCTCGGGCCACTCTTCCACCGGATTTCTGCCATGGCTCCAGGTCTTTTTGCCTGATACCGTGACAATCTCGTCCGGTATGCTGTACGTGTTGGTAATCACGAATCCATCGGAAGCGTTTCCTGTCACGCTCTTTGCGTACCCTTCCGGAACGTCGATCTCATCGACCGTCCAAACGGGGCCTTTCTCCAGATTCGTCCAGATATACCGCCAGTTGTTGGAAGCGTTCAGCGTGACGGGCTCGCCAAAAGGCTCGCCGTCTCTGTAAAGCTGGACCGTGACGCTGCCCGGCCGCGACGGATTATTCGCGCCCGCCCATACCTTGCGGGAAAGAACGCTGGTTTCGTCCAACGCGTTGTAGTGGTTGGTAAAGACGGCGTTCCGATATTCTGTGTTCCCTCCGCCTTGGGTGGCAAAGGACTTCGAGTCGATAACCAGATCACCATCCGCAGTCTCCTTGACCGTCACCGTGATGATATACACCGTTTCATCATATACGCAGTCGGCGCTTCCCTTGATCTCCGTCACACGGTAGCTGTAAGTTCCGGCTTCCCGATATTCAATGCTGCCGAACGACCGCTCGCCCTCGCCGGTGACGGTGATGGTTTTTACGCCGTCCGCAGAGCCGTCCGGCATGGGCGCGCCGTTTATGGCTTCCAGTTTGAAGGTGAAGGTGTCGTCCGCGGCGGGCCGTGAACCGGTGATGACTTTCTTCACGGAGAAGCCATCCGTCGCCTGGCCGGCCGGTTTGCGCGTGTTTTTAATGTCAAACCCGTCAACTTCGCTGACGAAGCCCGGCACGGGAACCTCCTGTACCGTGTACTTGATTTCATTATCGTCCCCGTCGTGCATGGGCGCGACGAAACCGTACAGCCAATTGCCGTCCGCATCGGGCTTGACCATAATGGTCTGCACAACTACGCCGTCCGCCAGCAGCTGGACAAGAATATAGCTCGGAAGCACAGCCGTGGGATTATGGCTCATGTCCCAGGTTTTCCTGCCTTCCACTTTGATCCACAGGGTGCCCACATATCTGTTAGTGAAAATTATAGTAATCTCCGGCGCGCAGGCGGTGCCCGCGCCGTTTACCGCAGCGGTTTGCACATAGCCCCAATGGAACGGATCCTCCTCGGTGACGGAATAGGTGTCGCCGGAATTCAGTTCGAACGTTTTCTGCTCATCCGCCTTAAGCGGGAAGCGGATCGGTTCCCCGCCGTTGACCGTCAGATTGAACCAAAATACCCTGTCTTTTTCGCTCTCGGGAATATCGCCCTCGACGATCTTCTTCACCGTGATCTTGACCCTGCCCTCCTTGGGCTCATCATAGGTATTGGTAAACGAGGCGCGGCTTACCTTGTCTTTTCGGATGCTGCCGCTGGAATCATTGCTGCTGACGCTGATACAGCCTTTTTCGTCCGTCTCCTCGGTTTTCACAACGCTGTACCGGAGGGCGAGGGGCAGTTCCTCAAACACCACGGACCGGTCGGACGCCCAGGACAGCGTATCGCCGCTTGACAGGGTTTGCGGCGCGCCCACCGGCGTGCCGTCCTTGTGCAGCTGATACGTATATGTCCCCTCGTCCGAGAACGTCACGATAAACTCGTTCTCTTTGGCGGCGGAGCGCAGGCTGACGCCGATAGTTTCCGTGCCGGGCTCTCCGTCTTTATATACCGGCAGATAGAACGTTGCGGTTCTGCCCGGCTTAAGGGTAAGCATATCGCCGGATGTGAACGGTTCCGGCGCGGCGCTGCCGATGGCGCAGCCGTATGTTTCTCCGTCGGTAAAGACGGGAACGAATTCATAATGCGTGACGACAGAACTGCCGCCGGATTTTACGGAATAGCCCTTCGCCGGCGTTTCGGTCACGGTATAATATGTGCCCACGGGCACATCCTCAAACACCGCCACCTCGCCGTGCCGCAGCAGCAGCGTGCCGCCGTCGGTCAGGGATTTTTTGCTTCCCGCAGGAACGCCGTCCTTAAATATCTGATATACATAGGTCCCTTCATCGGAGAAGGTTACGGTGAACTCGAACTGTTTGTCCAGCTGCTCCGGCGTCAAAGCGGAACCGTCCTTGTTCTTTACGGTCTTGCTGATTTCCAGCCCGCCTTTCCGCCGCCGGTTGTAAGCCATTACCGATACGATCGCCAGGCCCTCCGCGTCGTCGGGCGTGATGGTGAAGAAATATTCCCTGATTTCGTTTCCGCCGCCGTCCGTGTCATACCCATACCCGTAACCCGGGTGGGTTTCCACGAATTTATAGGTTCCGGAATTGAGCTTTTCCACCGTGATTTTGCCGCTCGCGTTGGTGGCGAACATTCCGTCTATCTGCGTCCAGGTTCCGTCATGCATCTGCCTGAACAGCAAAAATCCGGCGTTCCCCACCGGTCGGGGGATGATATCGCCGCTGTGATTTTTTTCGTATTTATGCAAGGTAACGGTGGTCTTGGCCACCGTTCCCCTGAAATCATTGGTGCAGGACTGTGTGAAGTCATGCCAGGCCACCACCGTCATGACGGAGGACAACAGCGTCGCCGCCAACAGAATGACTGCCAATATGGGTTTGAATACTCTCTTTGCTCTGTTCATTTCCGGTGCGCCGTTTTCTCCTTTCCCTCATATTCGGCGGGATTCACCCGAAAGCCGATATAAAAGAATATCCGGCGGCTTTCGATTTTCGGGTGAATCCCGCCCGTGGCCGTTTTGGCCCCGGACGGGATCTCTTTTTCGTTTTGGTTTGCGGCTGTAAGGTTCGGTGAACCGTTCAGCCGTTATGGCCCGTTAGTCCAGCTGCAGTTGAGCCGAGCCTCCCGGAAGCACGAAGGCCAGCGTATTGGATGGGGTCCCGTTGACTGCGATCGTCAGCGTCGCTTGGACAGTCTGATCGGGAGAAGCGCCCAGCTGCTCTCTCAGCATCATAGCCTGACAAATGAGCTGTCCGTCCGGATTCACCAAGAGCGCGCCGCCGCCGACCGGCATCCACTCAGTGGTCATTACGTTTAGTCCCTGGGTTGTGATGGTAAGGTCAGGGTTGCCGGGGCTAACCGGAACAGCGGTCGCGCCGTCCATAAGGACCAGGGAGAAATATCCGCCGCCCGGCATACCGACGTCCGCGACCCAAGCCGCGCTCAGAACGGGCGCGCCCGGGATGACAGTCGCCGTGGCAGCCGCGACCTGGTTGAGCAGGGCGATGCCGTTGGCCGTGATGTCCTGGCTGAGGATCGTTGTGCCGTCGATGTCAAAGACCGTGACGCGGTCGATC
>Ga0123353_10006426_pt1 | contig 15644 bp, 15 predicted proteins | sample TergutLab28metaG_3_FD_92763 | JGI IMG/M metagenome (GOLD analysis project Ga0123353, IMG submission 92763) | Labiotermes labralis P3 segment gut microbial communities from Petit-Saut dam, French Guiana - Lab288 P3 | ecosystem: Host-associated > Arthropoda: Insects > Digestive system > Gut ... | reverse complement strand
CATTGCCCCAACCCCAGGATAACACCGGGATGCCCTTGTCAATCGACGCTTTGACGGCATTCGTTACTGTGCGTAAATTCTCTTTGATATATGCCGGGGAGAGATAGACACAATCGCGCCCAAAGGCGGCGAAGGCCCTCTTGATCACCTGCGGCGCGAAAAAACAGGCGGTGTAGCCGCTGTCGGCGGGCATTTCGTCGAGGGTATCATACATAGGCGTGAACATGTCGCCCGTGATGGCAGAAAAGAAATGCATCCCTTTGTTGCCGTTCTTCTCCGCAAACATCGTCAGCGCATCTTCGTCAAAGCCCGCGAGCTTTGCCACAGAGTAGATCGCCGAGGCCAGGAAATAGTTCTCCCAGTTTTGGATGCGGCGATATTCCGTGATGCGGTTGCTGGTGCGCGGCGGTTCGCCCCCGGCGAAGGGGTCCGCGATGCTGTCGGAGGGCAGCTCGTTTTTGCCGGCAACGGCCTGCGCAAGCTTCATAATCTCCGGCATGTCCTTCGGGCTGTAGCTTTCCGGGGCCAGGCCGGGTTTCTTCGCGGGTTCGCTCATGGCTATCGCTCCTTTGCCGTTATTCATACCCCTGATTCTATCACAAATTGTATCGTCTGTGTTGTCCGTTCGTTCCAAATTGATTGTCCGGACGGTTCATTTTTCGATAGGCAGGTATATTTTCACGCGGATGTCCTGCCTGTCGTAGCTCCCGCCGGCCTCATACACGGCGAAGGGAGGCTTTTCGACGTTCAGGCCCATACCCCGCGCCCAGGAGGCCAGCACCGCCTCGTAGGCCCCGGTGTCGCCGCAGCAGTCGCCCTCCAGCACGGCGTATTCCCCGGCGGGACGCGTAATTATTTCAACTTCTGCCGCAGCAGCATTGCGGCCGGGCGACAAGTTGAGGGGCGCTTGCAGCGCGACGCCGCAGACGTATAATTTGCTCCCCGCGACGCGCAGGCCCGGGCCGAACTCCGGCACGGACGACACGTAGAACTGCCGCGCGCTCCGGGCCAGCCTGGGGTAATGCGCCGCCAGGAACTCCATCACGGCCTTGGAAGCCGCTTTTTCGGCGTCCGCGCAGGACCTGCGGGCCGCCAGGAACTGCATATCATTGCAGCGGCACAGCTGGATCCTGTGGAAGCCGGGCCTCTTGACCACCGGCAGATAGAGCTGCAGGCGCTTGATCTGTCCATTGACATGAATGTATTCCTCGAAGTAGGGCCATGGATGCTCGGCCATAGTGTACATGCTGGTCTTCAGCCAGTCGTTGTAGAGATAATCCCAGGCGGCGCTGATTTCGCGCTCCGCGTTCGGGCAGGACGTTATGGCGAACGTCGCCGCAGCAGTGGTTCCGCTGAAGGCGGGCCTGTCTGCGTTTTCAGCCTCTATATAAAGCTCATAGCAGAGCTTCGCGCCCTCCTGCTTCCCGTTGCGGCCGAATATCCTGCCGTTATAGCCAGGCCTTTCGGCAAAGAACCATGCCAGGGCCCTGTCCTCCAGGCCGGGCAGGCGGCTGTCGTAATACCGCAGGCACAGCGTGGGCGGAATGGTCTCCGACGAAACCGTAACAGGCTGCTGCCATCCGCGGTCTTCCAGGGCGGGAAAGTAGTACTCAGCGCCGCCGGCCTTGTATTGCATGGGCGTCTGACCGATGGCGGCCTTCACGCTTTTGCACAGGGCCTGGGGGGAGCCGAAGCCGCATTCCTGGGCGATCTGCTCCAGGGGCATATCCGTATGCTTGACCAGCGCCAGGGCCCTGGAGAGCCGGCGCCTGCGGACATACTCTTTCACGGAATGGCCGGTGGCGCTGTAGAACTCCCGGTACAGCTGGGAACGCGAAAACAGCCCGGCTCCGGCCAGGCGCTCCACGCTGAGGTCTTCTGCTATATTTTGCTCCAATTCGGCAAGAAGTGGGTCAAGGGGCATGGCGGCGCTCCGTTTCGTTGCGTTTGACCCTATTATAGCACTGATGGGGGAGGGAGGCAAGGGGTTTATCAATTCCAGTGTACGAAAGCGGGCAGTAGACAAAGCGCTTCGCGCGTGCCCTGCACAACCACCCCGCCCCTGCGGGGCCACCCCTCCACGGAGGGGAATTGGGGGCTTGTGCTAAAGATTCTGCTTATATCGGACATCCCGTTTTCGCCTAATCCCCATTCCCCTCCGTGGAGGGGTGGCCCCGCGGGGCCGGGGTGGTTGTGCAGGGCACGCGCGCAAGCGCTTCGGCTATTCCAGCCTAACCACGCTGTCCGTATGCGCGGACTCGAAGATCGCCTCCACCAGGCGCAGCAGGCGGCGCTGCTGGTCATGGGTGACGATGGGCTTCGCGCCGTTACGAATCACCTGGTAAATATTTCGATAGTACTGTGTCCACTCGCCCTTAAACTGGGGCAGCGGACAGTCCTCGTAGCTGTCGTCGTCCCGGGGGGCCATGGTTTTAGTGATTCCCACCCCCGCCTGCACCGGCACGCACTCGCGGTTCTCCCAGTCGCGCACTTTCCGGATCGTGCCGTTGCGGTCCCAGTCCTCCACGACGGCGGAGCCGTTCTCGCCCAGCATGTACCACCGGGGCAGCGTGATGAAGTTGCTGGTGAGGATTTCCACCAGGAAGGTGACGTCGTCCTCGAATTTACAGAACACCCGGAAGCCGTCGTCCACCTCGTCGCAGGTGACGTAGGTCAGCTGGGCATAGAGCGAGAGCAGGCGGCGCTGGCCCATCATTTGCAGCATTTGGTCGCACATGTGGATGCCCCAGTCCAGCAGCATGCCGCCGCCGTAGGCCTTCAGGGCCCGCCAGTCGCCCGGCACGCCCCGGGAGCCGTGCACCCGGCTCTCGATGTTGAACACGCGGCCGAGATCGCCGCTCTCCAGCACCGCCTTTGCCGTGAGGTAGTCCGGGTCCCAGCGCCGGTTTTGGTGCACGGTGAAAAGCTTGCCTGTTTCATTGGCCACGGCGATCATTTCTTCCAGTTCATCTGAAGACATGGCGACGGGCTTCTCGCAGATGACATTTTTTCCGTGGCGCAGGGCGTCTATGACGATCTCCCGGTGGACGTCGTTGGGCGTGGCTATCGTAACAAGCTCGATGGCGGGGTCGCTCAGCAGCGCCTCGCGGGATTCATAGGCCTTCAGGCCCTTCTCCCGGGCAAGCTGCTGGCGTTCCTCCTTGATATCGAAGGTGCCGATGGCATTGAACTGGTCGGCAAGCTCCCCCATGGCCTGTTTTATGTGCCAGTTGCCCATGCCGCCGTGGCCGATGACGGCGAAGCCAATTCTGTTGTCTGACATGTGATCTTTCTCCTTCTCACAATAGGTTTTCGTTGAGAATGCACACAGCCTCATCCATGCAGCCGGCGCATCGGCGGATGGTCGCGACAATTTTCGCGCGCTTTCTGCCGGGCTTTTGCAGCGTCTTCAGCTTAATATTGAACCCGCCGCCGAGCTGCTCCAGGCCCTTCACCCTTTTGTATTGCTTCTTGAATTTCGCCTGTTCGGGCGTTAATTGCTTGCAGTTGCGGCAGCCCTGCTCGCTCCTGCACGGCTCGCCGTGGTTTTTGGGGCAGTCGTATAGGTGCCAGCCGTCCTCGCGGGAATCCCACAGCATCCCGGTGACCCTGTATTGATAGCACACATCCCGCAAAAAAGCGAGATCGGGGCACAGCCGCATGGCCTTGCGCATGAAATCCTGGCTGCCGCCGCTGTTGGTGGCCAGGGCGCAGACGTAGACCGTGTATTGAAACCAGCCGTCGAATTCCTCCTGCTTCATGCCCTCGAATTTCCCGCTTTCAATCTCGTCGGCCCAGGCGCGGAAGGCCTCGGCGCCGAAGCAGTAGCTATCGTTTTTTGTGGTCAGCAGCCTGGGCAGATTTGCGATTGCGTCCCGGTAGAGTTGGCGCAGGTCTTTCTGCTCTTTCTTGTCGCCGACAAAGATCCAGCCGAAGGAATCGAATGCGGCTTTTTCCTCCTGCCCGCCCTCGAAGAGCTCCTGCGACGTCACGCGATAGGGTTCTTCCTTGTCGCCCGTTATGCATAGTAGTGTTTTGCCGTAATCTTCGTAGCCGACGCACGCGTGCCAGCCACACCAATAGCGGATAACGGGCACGCCTTTATCAATATACGCAACTAGCCTTTGCAAGTACGGCTCGGGGTCAGCACGCAATATAGTTTCGGGGACGAACGCGGCGTCATAGCCGCAGGCATTGAAGATGCTCACGGCGAAAGTGTGGCCGCCATCGCCCTGCAAGTAGTCCGTCACGCCGTCGCCCCGGAACCTGTCATAGGTGTACATCTGCGCGAAATTGTCCCCGGTGAGGCCCGCGAAAAAGCAGTAGTCGTAGTCCGGCTCGCCCAGGCACTCCATTACGAAAGCCGCGCAGCCGTTGAAGTGGTAGTTCTCGCCCTTCATGCCGTCATTGAGCACCCGGAGGCTGGGGAGGATGTTCTTTTCTCTCATAGCGTCACCCACTGACTATCGTTTTTCGAGCTCTCCACGCAGGCATGGATGAACTTCACGCCCTCGATGCCGTCATCCACGTTGGGGAAATCCAGGTCTTCAGCCGTGAGGGTTTCACCGGCTTGCAGCTTCAGCAGGGCGTCGGCGTACTTGGAATAGATGTTCGAGAAGGCCTCGAAGTAACCCTCTGAGTGGCCCGAGGGCAGGCGGCTGGCGGCGTCGGGATAGAGGTAGCCATGACCCCTGTTCAGCGTCTGCGTAGGCTCCCCTGCCCTGGTGAATCGCAGGACATTGGGGAATTCCTGCTCCCACTCGATTGAGCCCTTCGTGCCGTAGACGCGCACCTGCAACGCGTTGTCGTTGCCGACGGCCACCTGGGAGGACCAGTACATCCCCGTGGCGTCGTTTTCGTACTCCAGCAGCACGGCGCTGTTGGTGTCGAGGGTGCGGCCCGCGCCGACGACGTCGAGCCTGGCCAACAGGCGTTTGATTTTCAGGCCCGTGACGAAGGCGGCGGTATTCTCGATGTGGCTGCCGATGTCCCCCGTGCAGTTGGAGACGCCCGCCATCGCCGGGTCCGTGCGCCAGGCGGCCTGGCGCTGCTCGCCCTCGATGACTTCGATGAGCCAGTCCTGGGGGTATTCCCCCATCACCATGAGGGCATCGCCGATCTCTCCGGCCCGCACCATCGCGCGCGCCTGGTGCAGCATGGGGTAGCCCGAATAGGAGTACATCACGCAAAACAGCAGTCCTTTTTCTTCGGAGAGACGCTTCAGATCCTCGGCCTGTTCGGCTGTGAAGGTGAGGGGTTTTTCGCATACCACGTGTATGTTGTTCTCGAGAAAGGCCTTCGCGGCGGCGTAATGAATGTAGTTCGGCGCGGCGATGACGGCGAAGGCTATGCCGTCGGCACGGTTGGCCTCCGAACGGGCCATGCTTTGGTAATCCGGATAGAGCCTCTCTTCATCCAGGCCGAGCTCCATGCCCATCTGCTTGGTGACATCGAAATCACGGGAGAACGCGCCCGCCGCCAGGACGCATTTGCCGTCGAAGGCGGCCGTTTTGCGGTGCACGTCGCCTATGAAGGCCCCCGCCCCGCCGCCGACCATGCCATAGCGCAGTTTGACCCGCGCGGATGAAGCTCTGCTGCTCTCTATCATGATAAACCTCCCGCAAAAATATTCTGCCTGCATTGTATCACATCGCATACGCATATGCAAACTTTTTGTGAACTTTATTGATTTCAGAGATGACGGGTTGCATTTTCCCGGCATGTGTGCTATACTAAATTAATAATAGCAGGAAATTCCGGCGCGGAGGAAAACGATGAAAGAGCCTGAAAAGCAAACGCGCAGCACTACTCTGCGCGCGTTGGCGTTTTGCTCCGAGATGGGCGTTTTGGTGGCGGCCTGCCTATTTGTGGGGGTGTTCCTGGGCAAGTATCTCGACCGCTGGCTGGACACCTCGCCCTGGCTGCTGCTGCTGTTTTCTCTGCTGGGCATGGCCGCGGCCTTGCGGTCGATCATCCTGCTGGTGAAGAAAGGGATCAAATGAAGCTCTCCGACGCGGCGAAGAAAATGCTGCTGATACTCCTGGCCGCGCTGCCCCTGCTGGTTGGCGCCGCCGCATTGTTCTACCGTTCGTGGGCCTTCCTGCCCTTCGCGGGCGGGGCCCTGCTGGGGACGGCGATCAATATCGCGAAAATTTTTCTGCTGGAGCGCACGGTGAAAAAGATCGCGGCGATGGAAAATAAAGATAAAGCAGTGAACTATGCGCGCATACAGAGCTTACTTAGGTTTTTGCTCACCGCGCTGGTGGCTGTGCCCGCATTCGCCATCCGATACGGTTTGCCGCCTGGAGTATTCTGGGGCGCGGCGGCGGGGGTGCTGATGTATCAGTTTGCGGTGTATGGCATAAAATTTTCATTGAAGAAGGGGTGATTGCTTGGATCCGAATGAAATGATTAATTTCGACAACAAAGCGCTCCACACTTTTAACCTGTTCGGCCTGGATGTCTGGCTGACGCAGACCATCGTGAACACCTGGATCATCATGGCGGCACTGATTGCCTTTGCCATAGCCGTGCGAATTGCGCTGCGCCGCTTCAAGCAGATTCCCTCCGGCTTCCAGAACGTCGTCGAGATCATGGTCGAATCCTTCGACAACATCGTCAAAAAGTCCGCCGGGGAAAAATTCATGTTCCTGGGCAACTGGTTTTTCATGGTGTTCGCGTTTATCTTAGTATCCAACATCAGCGGCGTTGTCGGCCTGCGGCCCCCCACCGCGGATTTTGCCACCACCTTCGCCCTGGCGCTGGCGACGTTCATCCTGATACAGGTAATGGGCATTTGGGAGCGCAGGGGGAAATACCTCAAAAGCTTCTTTGAGCCCGTATTTATCTTCTTCCCCCTCAATGTGATCGGGGAGCTGGCCAAGCCCATCTCATTGAGCTTCCGTCTGTTCGGTAACATGCTGGCGGGTATGATCCTGCTGAGCATGATCTATTCGCTGCCCATATACCTACGCTTTATCATCCCTGTGCCGCTCCACGCAATCTTCGACCTGTTCTTCGGCGCGCTGCAGACCTACGTGTTCTGCGTGCTGAGCCTGACCTTCATCGGCATAGCGACGAAGCAGGCGGGGGAGGCATAATCTCAACTGCAAATCAAATAAAGTATATTCGGGAGGAAACACAATGGACCCATTGGCTCTCATCATCGCGGCAGCGCAAATCGCGGCAGTCATCGCACTGCTCAACGGACTACTCACCCCCTTTGGTCAGTCCAAAGTCGCCGCAGCGGCGATCGAATCCATCGCGCGGCAGCCCGAGGCGGCAGGCTCCGTAACGACCAACATGTTCGTCGGCCTGGCTTTCTGCGAAACCGGCGGTATCTACGGCCTGCTGATCGCCATCATTCTGCTGTTCGCCAACCCGCTGATTCAGATTTATCTTGCGAATGCCGCGTGAGCCGCATAGCCTACATGAGAGGAGGGCCCTGCCTTGGATAGGCTATTCGCCCTTGACCAGCAAACGCTGGTCCAGATCGGGATACAACTGCTCAACGCGTGCGTTCTGGCCGCGGTGCTCACGCTTGTCCTGTATAAGCCCGTACGCAAATTCCTGCACAAACGCGCCGAGGGCATCCGCGCGCAGATCGACCGCGCCGAGGACCAGATGGCCATCGCCGAGAAAACAAACAGCCTCTATGAGGCGAAGCTCGGGGAGATAGAGCAGGAGCGGGCGGCGATTCTGGAGGAGGCGCGCCGGCTTGCGGCCGACCAGAAGAACCGGACGCTTGAGGACACGAAACAGGAGGTCTCCGCCATGCGCGCGCGCGCCAAGGCCGCCATAGAGACCGAACGCGAGCGCGCCGGCGAGGAGATCCGGCTGCATATCATCGAGGTGGCAGCGGCCATGGCGGAGAAATTTGTGGCCGACGCGTTCGACCAGAACGCCCACGACCGGCTGTTCGCCGAGACCCTCGCGGAACTGGAGGGCGCCCAATGACCTACACCGAAAAGACGGCGGCGCAGGTTGTCTCAGCGGCGGAATTGGCGAAAAGCCAGATCACCGCCCTGGAGACCGCGCTTTCTAAAATGCTTGGCAAGGCGGTGACAGTCTCGGCCCGGGTGGACCCCTCCCTCATCGGCGGGCTCTCCATCCAGGTGGACGGATTCTTTATCGACCGCACGGTCAAACGGCAGCTGAAGGACCTGCGGGAAAACATCAAATCCCGGGGGAAGAACCAGGGCAGCCACCAGGTCTCCATCAGCCCGGATATGATCAGCGCCGAGATGAAGGAACCCATCCGGACCTTCACCTCTAAAATGAGCATCGCCGAGGTGGGCACCGTGGTGCAGGTGGGCGACGGCATCGTGCGCGTGCGGGGGCTGCAAAGCGCGATGAGCGGCGAGCTGCTGGCGCTTGACGGCGGCTTGCAGGCCATCACGCTGAACCTGGACAGCGACAGCATCGGCGCGGTGCTCATGGGCTCGGACTCCCAGGTGCGGGAGGGCGGCGAGGTCCGGGCGACCGGGCGCGTGGCCGAGGTACCGGTGGGCGACGCCCTGCTGGGCCGCGTGGTGGACGCGCTGGGCCGGCCCATCGACGGCAAGGGCGGCATCGCCTGCACGGACACGCGCAAGATCGAGCGTGTGGCGCCGGGCGTGATTGAGCGCCGGGAGATCGATATGCCGCTGCAGACGGGCATCAAGGCCGTGGATGTGCTGGTGCCCATCGGCCGCGGGCAGCGCGAGCTGATCATCGGCGACCGCCAGACGGGCAAGACGGCGCTGTGCATCGATACGATCATCAACCAAAGAGATAAAAACGTGCTGTGCGTCTATGTGGCCATCGGGCAGAAGGCCTCCACGGTGGCGCGCATCGTGAAGACCTTTGAGGAGACCGGCGCCATGGACTATACCACCGTGGTGGCCGCCACGGCCAGCGACTCCGCGTCGCTGCAGTATATCGCGCCCTACGCGGGCTGCGCCATCGCCGAGGAGTGGATGGAGGCGGGGCGCGACGTCCTGATCGTCTACGACGACCTCTCCAAGCACGCGGTGGCCTACCGGGCATTGAGCCTGCTGCTGCGCCGCCCGCCGGGCCGCGAGGCCTACCCAGGCGATGTATTCTATCTGCACTCACGCCTGTTGGAGCGCGCGGCCTGCATGAGCCAGGAGCGCGGCGGCGGCTCGCTGACCGCCCTGCCCATCATCGAAACCCTCGAGGGCGACATCTCCGCCTACATCTCAACGAATGTCATCTCCATCACGGACGGGCAGATATATCTTGAGACGGAACTCTTTAACGACGGCATCCGCCCCGCCATCAACCCGGGCTTCTCTGTATCCCGCGTGGGCGGCGCGGCACAGATCAAGGCGATGAAGAAGATCGCCGGGCCGCTGCGCATCGAGTTGGCGCAGTACAGGGAACTGGCCGCCTTCGTGCAGTTCGGCTCCGACCTCAGCCAGGACACCCTGGACCGCCTGCGGCAGGGCGAGCGCATCGTGGAGATACTCAAGCAACCGCAGTTCCGGCCGATGCCGGTGGAGCAGCAGGTGCTCATCCTCTATGTGCTCACCAACCGGCACCTCACCGACGTACCCGTGGACCAGGTACGCAGGTTCCAGAGCGATTTCCTTGAGCACATGGCCGAAAGCCACGGCGATATCATAGACGAGATCCGTGAAACGAAGCTGATTTCAGACAGCCTGGAGAAAAAAATCAACGACGCCATCGAGGGGTTCAAGGAGCGCTATGCCATCCATTAAAATTATCAGGCGCAGGATGAACAGCGTGGCCACCACGACGAAGATCATGAAGGCCATGAACATGGTCGCCGCCTCTAAGCTGCAAAAGGATAAGGCGCGCCTGGAGGCCGCCCGGCCGTTCCTGCGGGAGGCGCGGGGCATGATTTTGCGCCTGCGCGGCCCATCTATAGACAACAATTATTTCCTGCGGCGCGCGGTAAAGCGCAGCGCGTACCTCGTGATCACGGGCGACAGAGGGCTGTGCGGCAGCTACAACATCAACCTGGCGCAGGCCGCGCTGGCGCATATGGACGACCAGGGCAAAAGCGAGGCCATCGTCGCCATCGGGCTCAAGGGATACGACTACCTCAAACGGCAGGGCAAAAATATACTGCGCCGATTTGACGGCGTGTTGGAGGCCGCCTTTTACGAGGACGCCCAGCGCATCGCCGCCTATCTGGCCACACTATACGAATCTAACCAGATTGACGAGGTATATGTGGCCTATACGCGCTACAAATCGGCGCTGGTGCACGAGCCGCAAATAGAGCGCTTGCTGCCCCTGCGCCCCGGTGAGGACGCGCCGGGACAAACCGACGACATGCGTTACGATGCGGGGCTGTCCCACTTCCTCGACCACGCGGTGCCGGTCTACCTCAGCGCGTCTATCTACGCCGCGCTTCTGGAGTCCTCCGCCTGCGAGCAGGCCGCCCGCATGGTGAGCATGGACACCGCAGTCAACAACGCCTACGAAATCACGGAGGATCTCACGCGCATATACAACCGCAGGCGCCAGTCCTCCATCACGCAGGAGATCAGCGAACTGATCGCCAGCACGAATATATTGGAGGAGTGAGAAACTCCCCCCTGTCGCCCGAGGCGACAGCTGGGTTAGAATGCGACCGAATAGGAAGCATTCTCCCAGGACGCCTTAGCGTCCCCCAAGGGGGAGCCTGGGACTGGAGAATCGCGGAGCGGCACACAAAGCTGCAATGTCAAGGGAGGAACACATTTGACCAGAAACACAGGAAAAATCCTGCAGATCATCGGCGCGGTGCTGGACATCCGCTTTGAGAGCGGTTTGCCCGCGCTGTACAACGCCATAGAAATACAGCGCGAAGACGATACCCTGGTGCTGGAGGTGATGCAGCATTTGGGGGACGGGGCCGTGCGCTGCATCTCCATGCACCCCACCGACGGCCTGATGCGCGGGATGAAGGCCGTGGACACCGGCGCGCCCATCCGTGTGCCCGTGGGCGAAAAGACCCTGGGGCGCATGCTCAACGTGCTTGGCAAGGCCATCGACGGCAAGCCGGAGCCGGACTCCGACGAGCACTGGTCCATCCACCGCGAGGTACCGGGGGTGGCCGAGCAGTCCACCTCCACGGAGATACTCGAGACCGGCATCAAGGCTATCGACCTGCTGTGCCCCTACTCCAAGGGCGGCAAAATAGGCCTGTTTGGCGGCGCGGGCGTGGGCAAGACGGTGCTGATCATGGAGCTCATCCGCAACATCGCCCACGAGCACGGCGGCTATTCCGTCTTCGCGGGCGTGGGGGAACGCACCCGTGAGGGCAACGACCTCTACAACGACATGACCCGCTCCGGGGTCATCAATAAAACGGCTCTGGTGTTCGGGCAGATGAACGAGCCCCCCGGCGCGCGTATGCGCGTAGGGCTCACGGGGCTGACCGTGGCGGAGTATTTCCGCGATGTGGGCGGGCAGGACGTCCTTCTCTTTATCGACAACATCTATCGCTTTGTGCAGGCCGGCTCGGAGGTCTCGGCCCTGCTGGGGCGGGTGCCCAGCGCCGTTGGATACCAGCCCACTTTGGCAACGGAGATCGGCGCCCTGCAGGAGCGCATCACCTCCACGAAAAACGGCTCCATCACCTCCGTGCAGGCGATTTACGTGCCCGCCGACGACTTCACGGACCCCGCCACCGCAACCACCTTCGCCCACCTGGACGCCACCACGGTGCTCTCCCGCGAGCTGGTGGAGCTGGGCATCTACCCCGCCATCTCCCCCCTGGACTCCACCTCCCGTATCCTCGACAGAGCCACGCTGGGCAAGGAGCATTACGACACGGCACGGGCCGTGCAAAGCATCCTGCAGCGCTACAGGGACCTGCAGGACATCATCGCCATCCTAGGCGTGGACGAGCTGCCTGAGAGCGACAAGCGCATCGTCAACCGCGCCAGGAAGGTACAGCGCTTCCTCTCGCAGCCCCTGTTCGTAGCGGAGAAATTCACGGCCATCCCCGGCAGATACGTGCCCGTGGAGGAGACCGTGCGCGGGTTTAAACAAATTCTTGACGGCGAGTTGGACGACGTGCCGGAGGGCCTGTTCCTCAACGCCGGCGCCATTGACGACGTGATACAGCGGGTGAAACGCGATGGCTAAGAAAAAAATCCGCCTTCGAATTGTCACACCGGAAAAAGTGAAGGCCGACGAGCCCGCCGATATGGTCATCATGCGCTGCACCAGCGGCGACATGGGCGTGCTGCCGGAACACGAGCCGCACTCGGCCGTGCTGAACTATGCCCCTCTGCGCATACGCGGCGGCGGCTACGAGCGCCACATCGCCGTCTACGGGGGCCTAGCTATCATTGAAGACGACGTGCTCACCATCCTCACCGACGACGCCCAGTGGCCGGAAGAGATCGACCTGGCGCAGGCCAAGGCCGACCGCGAGCGCGCCGAACAGCGCCTGCGGGAGAAAGAGGACGACAGGGAGCTCCAGAACGACCAGGTGCTGCTGCGGCGGGCGCTGGTACAGATCGAGGTGAGCTCGCATACGTTGACGCAGGGAGAGGAGTGAATGCGCTCCCCGGATCATTTGCTACGCTATTACGCATTTATTTATCGCACATCCATTATACCACAAATTAAAAATAATTACAAGACTTGTATTGCAGCGCGGGCGGGTTTATAATTGAAAAAATACTTGACAACCACCTTTCTCCGTGCTACAATGTTCGCGTTGCTACAAGCAATCGAATTTTGAGAAAGGAGGCGGCCAAGATGAGGAACCCTGTCAAGCTTGATAAAGTCATTGCGACCGCCTTGCCTTGAATGAGCGCTCGTTCGGGTTTTCGCGCCGCTGATTTTATCAGCGGCGCTTTTGTTATGCGGCAATTATACTCCTTAACTCCGTAAAACCATACCAATCAATCTTCGCAAAACCCATATGTCAAAGCTTTTTCTCGATCTCTTGGTGATTTTATGTCGTTAAGGTGTATACAAAAAAACAAAAAAGGAGAACCCATGGAAGAGAAGAAGATCAAGGGCCTGGCCAAGGTGAAGTACGTGTTTTTTCTGCTGAAGCCCTACTGGAAGCACGGCAGGGCCTACATGATCGTCACCATCGCGCTGGCGGCAGTGTTCCAGCCGCTTTCCACAACCCTGACCGCGCTGCTGCCGAAATACGCGATCGACGGGGTCATGGCGGGCGCGCCGCGCAACCAGATCCTGCTGACCATCGGCCTGTTCACCCTGGGCATCGCCCTGGTTTCGGCGGCGCAGAAGGCTGTCAACCTGGCATATACGCGGCCCATGCAATGGAAGATCGACCGCAGGATCAACAACGACGTAAACGAGAAAGCCCTGTTCACGGACTACAAGTATTATGACAATCCAGAGTTTTTCAAGAAATTCAACTTTGCCCAGGATGAATTCCCGCATCAGGCCTGGATGGCCATGTATTTTTTCCCCAATATCATCAAGGACATCGTGACGGTGGGCGCCATGACGGCGATCATCACCCAGGCGGACCCGGTACTGCTGGGCGTGGCGCTGGCGTTTGTCGCCCTCAACGGGGTGGTCAGCATACCCACCATCAAGCCGGAGGCGGACTGGAGGGTGAAGGTCAACGACGTGTGGCGGCCCATGGACTATGTCAGCCGCATGCTGCGCCAAAAAGAAAACGCGGCCGAACTGCGCTCCTCCGGCGCGGGGCTGAAATTCCTGGGAACCATCGATGTGGTGACGGAAAACTTCAGAACCCTGTTCCACGTCTTCAGAAAAAAAGTGCTTCCCTTCAACATCGCGGAGGGCTTCATCACACCCGTTCAGGCCGGCTGCGTACTGGTGTACATCATCCTGTTCGTCATCCGGGGCGACACCTCGCAGATCGGGCTGTATGCCTCCCTCACAGCGGCCTCCGCTACTTTGGCGCAGAACCTGGGCTGGATAGGCGAGAACGTAAAAAGCGTTTTGCAGCTGAGCCTCAACGGCGAGCGCATCGCGGCGTTCTTCGAGGCGAAATCTGAGATCGAGCCCCCGCGCGAAGGGGCTGCCCCCCCGCCCGATGGCGTATATGACATCGAGTTCCGCAACGTGTCCTTCGGCTACGACAACGCCGCGTTCGGCATCGAGAACCTGAACTTGCACATCAAGCCGGGGCAGCGCGCGGCCATCGTGGGCGAAAACGGCGCGGGCAAAACCACGCTGACCAAACTGCTGCTGCGCCTTTATGATACAAATGAGGGCCAGGTTCTCATCAATGGCGTTGACATCAAAGAATATGATATCCACAAGCTCAGGCTGCATATCGGCGTGGCGTTCCAGGATGTGCGCGTGCTGGCCATGAGCCTGCGGGACAATTTAACCGTCTATAACGACGTGCCCGACGAGCAGCTCATCGAGGTGATACACAGGCTGGGTTTGGAGGGCGTGCTTGAAAAAGCGGGCAACAATCTGGACACGATGGTCTCCCGGGAGTTCACCGAGGACGGCGTGGCGCTCTCCGGCGGGGAGGCGCAGCGTCTGACGCTGGCGAGGCTGTTCACCGGGGCGTTCGGCCTGATTGTGCTGGACGAGCCCTCCTCGGCTCTCGACCCCCTTGCCGAATACAAGCTCATGCAAATTATTTTGGATGCCTCCAACACCGCCACCACCCTCATGATCGCCCACCGGCTTTCCACCGTGCGGGATTTCGACGTGATCTATCACATGGAGGACGGCGCGATCATCGAGAGCGGCACCCACGGCGAGCTCATGGCCGCGCGGGGGAAGTATTACGAGATGTTCACAAGGCAGGCGGAGAATTATCAGAGCGGGGCGGAGTGATTTTTAGCACCCCCCGGCCTGCGGCCACCCCCCTCGCATGCGAAGGGGGCTTTTTACTCTTGCCAAAAATCACGATTGAAACGAAAATAGCCCCCCTCTTCAGAGGGGGGAAGCGCCGAAGGCGCGGGGGGTGCTACTCCGCCAGCTCCCCCGCCTCGCGCCTTCTCGCCTGCAGGGCCTCGAGCACCTCGGCGGTCTTCGCCTCGTTGAGCTCATACCTGCGCATGGGCAGCAACGCCAGGATATTGGCGATGGCGGGGATGATGGAAATGGCGACGAACATCATTGCGAAAAAATTGAACAACTGGCCGGAGGTCAGCGCGCCCTCTGCGATGCGGTGGACTACCAGATCACTGCCGCGCCGCATCAGATCACGGGGCACCTTGCCGCCGTCGATCATGCTATGCAAAATCAAGAGGTTCATGCCGGACATGCCAACAATTGCGCTGAGCGTCTGGTAGAGCAGCGTGGAAAGGCCATTGCCAATCTTGGCCATAAAGGTGAGACCTGAGAAGAACACGCCGTCGGGGCGCTGGTTGTTGGTGGCGTCCTCGTAGTCCACGGCGTCGGCTATCATGGCCGTCTGCAGCACGATGAACAGGCCCATGGCCGCGCCCTTGCACAGGAATAGCACAAACAGCACGGCGAGCATGGCGGGGTGAGTCAGCCCGCCGGCCAGCCGCAACGAGACGAGGAACATCAGGAACACCAGTATGTTCACCGGCAGCTCGCCCAGGTTGCAGGCCATATAGAGCTTATGCTTGCCAAAGCGGTCAATAAGCCTTGGAGCCAGCATCTGCGCCGGGAACATCCCCGCGAAAACGCCGCCGCCCAGCAGCGCGGTGTAGAGCAGCGCCTTGGTGGGGTCCTTG
>Ga0123353_10006424_pt1 | contig 15645 bp, 19 predicted proteins | sample TergutLab28metaG_3_FD_92763 | JGI IMG/M metagenome (GOLD analysis project Ga0123353, IMG submission 92763) | Labiotermes labralis P3 segment gut microbial communities from Petit-Saut dam, French Guiana - Lab288 P3 | ecosystem: Host-associated > Arthropoda: Insects > Digestive system > Gut ... | reverse complement strand
CCGATTTAATCGAAGATTCCATTTGCCGGACTTGTTTACCCGACTGGCATATGTCGCCACAAGAACTCCACCTATGCCCTACAGGCTGTTGAAATTGGCTGAGGATAGTGCGTAATCAGGTAATATTTTGGAGGTTTAAGGATGAAGTTGTTGACGACCACGCATTTGTCGTAGTTGTATAGGTCATCTTTGTATTTGTCGTAAAAAAGCCGCCCGATACCAGGGCGGCGTGACATGGTGATGTATTCGGGTTCTCGGCCTTGATAGTGGGCTTCAGCATCCTTTCCGGTTTGTTTTTTCATGATGTAGCGAGCAACATAACAAGCGGAATCAAAGGTGACAGTGCCAATAGTAGAAAAACCGTAGGGCCAAAGCTTTTCAAGGTCCAGAGAATGATAAAGAGATACACCAGCGCGACAAGAAAAGAGTTGCTTATCCATAAAATCATAACCAAAGATAAGGGCGTGATGATGAGGCCTGAAAAAATTCTCACCGTATTCTCCACATTGAAAGTAACGAATCCCTTTTCCGTATTTCTTCCTCAGCCGTTTCATAAACAGGGTAAAATGAGTCTTGTCAAGAGTAGGAAGGCCTTGTTCAGTAAGGGGTAAGTTCTCATCGTTATAGGTTAAAGTAACAAAACAGCTTTTTTCGTGCAACTTGGATTCGTGCATGATTCTGACGGCCCATTGGCGGGAGCGGGCTAAACGGCAGCCTGAGCACTGGCCGCAGGGGAGTAGGGTGTGCGTGCCGGGAAAACCTTTGGACTGTTCAAAGACCATTTGTTTGCTGGTCAAGTCGCGGGAGCGCCAAGCATCAAGTGGGGCAAAGCAGGTCATTTTGAGGCCTTTTTAAGGTTACGGTGGGAAATTGAAGCCCCCAGGGGAAGCTGATCTTGGCTTTCCTTCATGGGGGCTTTCACTAAAAGTGGGGAATCAAGGTTTCCTTATATACGGAATCCACCCCTCATGGGGGTTGCTCTAAGGTTCCTGCCGTGGGTTCTGGAAGCGTGCCGGGAGAAGTGTCTCCTGGAGCCTCTGCGGGACATACGTCTGCGTCTCATGGTGTTATCTCCTTCTTTTTTCTACATTATTTTGAAATCTTTGGTGATAATGCCTGTAAAATCCGCCCATGCCTGAACCGAACGCCGGCCTGTCTTTTGGGGGAGAGTTTGGGGTAAACTTTCCCTCGGGCATTCTATGCCTGAACGGATTTTCACCAGCAAGCCACTGTCCTAGGAGCCTCTCGGGTGAACCATGACTTCTAGCTATAACGTCCAGTTCTTGCGCGCCAGCTAAGCGCGCCTGTGCCCCATAATAACCAGCTTGGGCCAGTTGGGCGATTGCGCTTGCTTGTCCTGTTATCTCCTGTTGTTTAAGATTCGCTTCCTGTGCAGATGCAACTTTGCCTTGCGCAAGAGCCAAGTCAGTGTTTTGACGATTAAGTTGAGAAGTCGTGGATTCACGTTCAGTCACCGCCGCGTTCATTGATTTTTCAAGTTTGAGTTTTTCCTTTTCGATATTCCACAGTTGGTCAGCGGATTGGGCCATGTGGCCTGCGGCCTCCATAGGGTTGTCAGCAGGGATTACATGGCCAGCGCCGGAGTCTCCTTTTCCCATAGGGGCACCGCCGAGAGCGGAGAGTATAGGGTTAAGGCCAGCAGCTTTTAAGTCGGCTACTTGGCGTTGATGGGCGGTGCTGCTCATCATTTCTTGCCACTGGCGGTTGCGTTCAGCTTCCGCACTTCCATGGCCCATGGCTTCGCGGGACATGTCCATATTCATCTGGTTTGTGTTCTGCTGGCCACGATAAGACATGAAGGGGGCTGCAAGGCCCATTGCACTAGTTGCCATGCCGACACCTTTGGCGATAGCTCCTCCAATTGCGCCGAACATTAGAAATGGTCCATAAGGCCGGGCACGGAGTAGACGGGCATGGGCCGGGCGCATCTAAGGTTTATGTACGAGTCGAAAATATATTCCGGCTCAGACGGGACAGCGATAACGCGAGATATCGGAGGGTTGTCCTGTATAAACTGGTCAGAGAGTGTAGGAAGGTTCTCGAACTTCTGTGAGAGGTGCCAGACATCCAGACTTTGGGGGTCGGTAGACCGAAACTTGCCCGTAATGCGGGAGGGAAAATAACGGTATTCCGCCCAACGTTCTTGATAACCGAATACGTCGTTGTCCTGGGCGTTTCCTTGGGCATAGATTTCCTTGTTCAGGACCGCTTGCTCGCCGAGGTGCGAGAGGGCTGGCCAGTAGAAATCAAAACGTGTTTGGCGCGAAAACATTCGGTCAATACCTTGTTGGTACGTGAGGTCCGCGCGAACGTTAACCAGACCAATAATAATGCAATGCTCAACAAAAGACTTTGTAAAGCCATGAAAGTTATCACCACATACTCCGAAAGCAGCCAGGTTTCCCTGAGGAGACACAGTGTCAGTCGAGCTGGTTTGCTGGACAGGATTGATGTTAATTCGGGCAGAGCTTCCGCCGAGATATTCCGGGCGCTGCAGCCGGGCATCAGGGCTAACAACGCCAAAATGAGAGCGTAGAATTTCCGTATAACGTGTTCCACCACGGGCATCCCTTTCTAGGAGTTTTTGAATTTGGAAGGCTTGGCGTAGGCTATTTATTGTTGCGGCTGAGGCTTGGGTCAAGTCTACTTGAAGAGGGGTTGTGCCTCCGGCGTTGGGTGAAGTGGCCAAGTAGCCAGCACTCTGAACAAAAGGATAGAGAACGTCATTCTGAAGGTTTCTCGCATGAACGCGAGTAGTAGTGCCAGGCGTAGCCGAAAAAACAACAGGAGCAGTTGTGCCAAGAGGCAGTTCCACGCCGGGGCCTTTTTGTGGCCAGGGGAGGGCGGAGGTAAAATAGTCGTGACGCTTACAGCGGCGCATGAGTTTGTAGTCAGTGAAGTTGTCCGGGCCGTCGCCTTTGTTTACGGGTAGGGAGTCCTGTAGGTTCTGGTCACGGAACCATTCGTTATAAATGAGATTGTACGCTCGAAAGAATAGGGCCGATACGGAGATGTTATCAACGCCAGTTGGCAGGCTGTAATAATCCGCAATTGAGCCGACAGGGAAGCCGCCAGCAGGGGCATTGATTTGCGGAATAAGATAATCTGTGGCGTCACCGGGGTTCTCCTGTTCACCGTTGAACTTTTGCCAGTTTTCCCAGAGAAGACGCTTGGGTACGGCAAAGAAGAAGGTTTCGAGAAAGAGGTTGTCCATGATGGGTACGATGGGGGTAGCCATCCGGGCAAAGAGGGAGGCCTTCAGGTTGAAGGTATCGCCGGGCAGGGCTTCGTCAATAAAGAAGGGCACAAGGTAGCCGGAGTTGAAGGTTGTTTTGTAGCCGTGGGAACGGTTGAATTGTGAGCGGGGAATATTAGCTCTCGGGATTTGCGAGAACTGGTGTTTCATTACTGAGCGCATAGTTTCTCCAGTTTACGAAGACAGTGTTGACAGATGAGATTTACATCACGGTTGAGTAGTGCCCACTTGTCCATAAACACACGGCGGGGAGTTACCCAACGTTCACAAAGTGTTAGAGATACAGGACCTTTATGCATTCCGATTCGTTTCTTCAAGTGGAGCTTCATGCATGTTCTCCTCCTTTCGTCGTCGAACGAAGAAACTTTTTAATTAAGACACTCAAAGCAGGGCTTGGTGTCAGTCCGACCAGTTACATCCAGTTACATCAAGTGGAGCTTCATGCATGTTCTCCTCCTTTCGTCGTCGAACGAAGAAACTTTTTAATTAAGACACTCAAAGCAGGGCTTGGTGTCAGTCCGACCAGTTACATTCAAGTAGAGGGCTGGTCGGGTTCGGCCTACGGCCGTTCCGCGTCTCCTCCGCTGGAATTGCCCTGCGGGCTAATTCCCGCCTCGTCGAGCGGGTTATGCGTGAAAGGCATTTCACTTACGTGTTCTTTTTCTACAAGACCGAGCTCAACGGCTCGTGCATAGTTGTTGGGGTCATCAAGGAAACGGAGAAGGGTTCCGGGGTCATTGTCAAATTCCTTCCGGATTTTTGCGGGAAGCTCCATAAATCGCTCCTGAGCCTCGTTAAGGAAGTCCAGGGCCTCCTGGTATGAGGGAACGTCAGAAACGTCGGCAAACTCGAAGCCAGAAATAATCTGAGGGATAGTGCCTGTTTTGGTGAAGCGTTCGATGATGCGGTTAACGTCGCAGTCGTCTTTGTGGTTCTGCTGGGTCATGGTTTCCTGGGTGAAGGTAATGCCGGGTTCCCAATGGCGGTTGTAAATAGAGAAAATTTCCATGGTTATTCGTCCTTGGAGGTGTCGCTGATGAGGACCGGGGGGATTTCGTGGGTAAGGAGGCCGTCGCTGTCGGTAAAGGTGCCGATGCGGTAAAGCTGGAAGTCGCCGGGGAAATGGTAGACTTGGGAGTCTGGGTCACGTTTGACTTGTTGGAAGGACCGTAAAGCTACGCTGTCGTTGGGAGAAAAAAAGGGAGTAGAGTAAGCGCTGACCTTTAGGTCGTAGATAGAATAAACTTGAAGTCTCATGGTTTGGCTCCATAATAGCAAAGTTAACATAATTTACATTATGGGCGTTTTGTTATAATATTAGAGGCACAAGCAATTGGCTTTTAGCCATAAACTTTTAGCCAAAAGAAAGGCCGCTGATGAAGCGGCCATTTGGGAATGTTTCCTGGGGGGTGAAGTAATGTTTCCTGGGGGGTGAAGTTTTGTGCGTTGACTTTTTATTTCACCATTGGCAACAGCTCGGGATGGCTGTCCAGAATGCGTAGGAGTTTCAGCAGGGCCAGCGGCGGTTTTGTTTTTCCTGTCTCATAACGAGAAAAAGCGTTTACTCCACCCCCGAACAGTTCTGCCGCCTCGCGCTGGTCCAACTTCAACTTTTTACGGACGCCGGCGATATACTTGGGGTCAACAATTGAGGCGTTCACCTGTTTGTTGAATTCCAACATGGCCGCGCTCACGCGGGTCCCTTCGGTGGAATCAAGAATCATTTCTCCGCACGAGGGACAATACTCTCCCTGTACAGAATCAATCTTGGTTGATTCCCCCTTGTAAGAATAGTCAATATCCCGCGTGTCAAAAATAAGATCCTGTCCTCCACAAATCGGGCACTTCATCTCACAACTCCTTGAAAGAGACTATCAGCAATCCCTCAACGATAGTCAACTTTAAATACACTTCTCCCACATTTGTTTGCGGTCGGTACACATCATGCCATTCGCGGTGATCCCGGTACGAGGTCATGCTTTTGTAAAAATCCTGCATGGTCAAGCTCTCAACCACCGCCACCATGCCGAGGAAATCAAAATTCAATATCGCCGCGTTCGCGATAGCTGTAGTGGATGCGCGCACCCTACCCGCTTGGATGCAGGCTTTGACCTCGGATAACGGATACTGTGGCGTATGTTTTTCCATAAGATTTAGCCAACCTCGCGTAGACTATAATTAACCAAATTGGTTAAATTTGTCAAGGAAAAGAAAACCTATTTGCAAAAATCTCAAAAACCCAAAGACCCTTGGAAACTGCACTCCCAAGGGCCTTTGAGCTTATTTTGCCTTTGAATCTAAACCTATTCCGCTTCTGAATCATCCTCTGATGCCACTGGGTCGAAGTCTCCCACCAGCGAACAAAGGCGGTTGAACATAGCCAGTGGGACCATGAGCGTCTCTCCCATCTGTTGGATGGAAAAGCCGTTTATCTTTTCATCAGCCTCAAAATGATGCATGAGCAGCGCCATCGTGTAAAGCTGGTCATAGATCTTGCCAAACATATGCTGCCAGTCTTCCGCCTTGAGAAGCTTCAGCAGTTGCCGCTCTTCTTTAACCGCAGCTCCAGAAATACTGTAGGAGCGAATTTCCGGCGGCGTCGGCTCCCGGCCCTCTTCTTCTGCGGTTGAGGAAATGGCTAATAATGCCTGGGCCGTTGCTTGCAGCTTTTCGGCCAGTTCTGTGAAATCCGGAACATTGTGACCTGGGGATGTGGATGTGATGGTAGACATGAGGCACTCCTGGTGGTTTTTCTATTGGAGCATCCAAAATGAAAAGCTCCGGGAGCTAGAAACTGCTCACCAGACGCAGCGGGCTATTTCCCTGTTGCCAGGTATTGTATTTCGCCCACTCCCGGAAGATACAATGCGAGTATCGCGTCCTGAAACAGGACGCAATAAAACCCACAAACTGTCGGGGTGGGAACCGCTGGTGAGAAGGTAGGCGTTTCTAGCACCTGACAAATTGAAAACATATTCTCGATAAGCCGTCAAGTTTGAAATCGTACCTACCTGAAAACAGCTTTGCTGTTTTCAGGTAAATTGCGGGGTGCAGGGGAATCATTCCCCTGCCGGGGGAGTCTGAGGGGGCAGAGCCCCCTCAGATTTTCAGCGAAGTAAAAGCAAAGCCGCCATACACAAAACAAAGACGGAATATGCCCGTTTGATCCGCAGGGACAATAAGGCGCCAATGGCGGCTATGGCATAGAGGATGGGCCAATCGACATCCAGAGGGATAAGCTTGTCATGATCAAGGGAAAAAATAAAATAAACTACGGCATATACCAGCAGAAAAACCAGCAGCCCTCCTCCGGCCTGCTGTAAGAAAGAGCGCGCAATCAGGCGGCCCGGAAAATTGTTGAGCGGCCCTGGGCCTTCCGCCAGTGTAATAAGTTTTGTGGAAGCATTTTTTTGCAGATTGCGTTGTCTGTGTTCCAAAAACGGAATCACATAGGCCAGGGGCATTGTGACTGCTAAGGGAAAAGCAAGAGCTGTCGGCTCCGTCCAGCCCATAACACTGGAGAGAGTCAGCAGGATCAGGTAAGGAAAGCCCGGCATGGGGGGGATATAGCTGCCAGTGGGAATGGAATCGAGCCAGAAAAGTTCAAAAAAAAGAGCTAGGGGCAATGCGGGCACAAGCTCACCCGTGCATAGCCACCAGGCAAAACCTATAAAAATAGGCCGTTCGACAAAGCCGAAGTTACAGGCTCCTCTCGCAACCACCGCAAGAACAAAAAAAAACTTGGCAGGGCCAGTTCCTGCAATGCTCCGGGATGCATTACCATTCCTCCACTACCGGCATATCCGTCGGCACGGAACGAAAATCCAATTGCGTGCCTTTTTCTCGCAAAGCGCGCAAGCATGCAAGATCGTCGTCGGAAACCGCCACATGGGTGCACAGATGCCGTTTCCCATGAATATAATGTATATTGCCAACATTAAGTACAGGCACTGCGACCCCTTCCGCGGTCAAGCGGGATACATCCTGACAGGTCGCCAGCAAATAAAGGGCTCTGTTTCCTCTGGACTTTATATCATCATACAAGGTCTTGATTTTTTTAAACGGAACAAAATGAGTTTGTATCCGGCCGGGAATGGCCAGTTGCATGATTTGCTGCCGCAACTCGTCTACGGCCAGCTTATCATTAATGACAACAAGTTTCGTAGCATCCAAATACGGGAGCCAACCTTCTATTACCTGGCCGTGCACCAGCCTGTTGTCTACCCGGAACCAGGACATCACTGTTCTTTCTTGTTTTCAGTCTTGTTGCGCAACACCTTACCGGCAGCAATAATTCCTTCGCAACCGGCTTTCAATGCCAAGTCCGCCATTTCCGTAAGCGACAGCGTTCTATTGGCAAGCACACGCAGTAGCATGGGCAGGTTCACCCCGGTAAGCACCTCCACATCAGCACGTGACCCAAGCAAGGAAAGACTGAGATTGGTCGGTGTGCCCCCGAACATATCCGTAAGCACCAGTACGCCCTTTCCATTGTTCAAACGATCAACGGCTTCCTTGAGCCTGGATACGGTTTCTTCCACTTCAAGGGAAGAATCAACCTGTATGCAGGTGCAGTCCTGAACCGGACCGGTGATGAATTCCGCCGCACGCAACAGGGCACTACCATAGTCCACATGGGTGACAATGATAATGCCTGTTTGTTTGTCCGCAGCCTGTCCTGTCGTCATGAATCATATTCTCCTTTTGGCGCTTCACGCTCGCGCACCCTACTCTACCTATCTATACTCCCTTTGACGCGCATCAGCCAAGGGAAAGATGACGATGCTCCAGGGTCAGGGTATACCCATTCTTCCGCAGCAGATCGGCCAAGGCTTCGGCCATAGCCACGGACCGGTGCCTGCCGCCGGTACAGCCGATAGCCACAGTAAGACGAAAACGTCCTTCGGATTCAAATTGCGTCAAAATATAGCACAGAAAATCCGATAGGCGGGCACAAAACTCTTTGCCGGGATCCTGCCCCAGAACATAATCCGCGACCGGTTTATCCAGGCCGGAAAGTTCCTTTAATTCCGGAATAAAATAGGGGTTCGGCAAAAACCGTAAATCAAACATCATATCGGCTTCGGCGGGGGTTCCATATTTAAAACCAAAGGTGAGCAGATGGATACGCAATGCCCGAGTCAGGGAACGCAGATTTTTCCATTTATCTTGAATGACCCTGCGCAGGTCATGCACAGAGTGGCTTGAGGTATCGAGCACAAGATCAGCGGTTTTGCGTAAATGGCGCAACCTGCTGCGCTCCATTTCCAACGCCTGCTCAAGGCCCAATCCTTCTTTTTCCAAAGGATGCGGCCGCCGGGTGGTCGCGTATCTTTTGAACAGCGCATCCGGCCTGGCTTCCAGAAACAACACCCTGGGAACAAAGCCCTGTTTATGCAACTCCTCCATAGCCTGGTCATACTCATGGTTGAAGTCGCTTTGCCGTAAATCCATACCCAGCGCGATTCCCCGATAGCCAAAGCCCTCTTTGCGTATCATTCCGGCAATTTGTGGGGCAAATACAGCGGGCAGTCCGTCTACGGTAAAAAAAACCATATCTTCAAACACAGCCAAAGCTGTACTTTTACCTGAACCGGAAAGACCTGTTATGATAACGACCGAAGAGTCCTCTCCAGACTGGGGCTGTATGGGAAGTATCGTTTCGGTCATTACATTGTATCCCTACTTAGAGTTTGGAGGGGCTCTGCCCCTCCACCCCGCAAGGGGATTGAATCCCCTTGACCCCGCAATTTCCTGAAAACAGCTTTGCTGTTTTCAGGCGTTGAGGGGTGCAGGGGGCAAGCAGTTACTATAAAGGCTCATGGTGCTCACATCGCTGGATAATGCAACGGCACAACCGGCGGGTGCGGCCCCTGCCGGGGGAGTCTGAGGGTGCGGACGGTAGTGCTAAGGCTCACGTTAATCCCATTGGGAGTATCGTTGCTGATAACCTTTGCGCCACTGATCTGAGCCCCCTCAGAAAGTTAAGGAGCGATAACCGCTTGTCTGATTTCTTCCCGGCTTTTGGCCAGAAGTATTTTTGAGCGGAACACCGGTTCTTTGGCGCGGCGCGCTATTTGGGCCAAAAGCCGCAAGTGTTGCCCCGCTCTATGTTCAGGCGTCAGAATAAGGAAAAAAATATGACAGGGCTTTTTGTCCGGCGCATGAAACGGTATGCCGTCACGGCTACGCCCCACAACAAGAAGCAATGCCTCAAGGCCGACGACCTTACCGTGAGGGATGGCTATCCCCTCCCCCACGGCTGTTGAACCCATACGTTCCCTCTCGCACAAGGTGTGCATAAGATCATGCCCGTTCAGCTCCGGGTACAGAGCTATAAGCGGCGCAATAAGTTCCGCCAGTGCGGCCTCCTGCGTGTCCGCCTGTAGATCCGGCAACACTGCCTCGAGTGGAAGAATTTCGGCTATGTTCATATATAATAAGGCCGGAATGCCATCACATATTCGGATCAATAAGGCCAAAACCGCCTTGTTTGTTGCGATATATGACGTTAACCCGCTCTGTTTCCGCGTTAAGAAAAATGAGCACTACATCGTCGCGCTGTTCAAGCTGTAGAGCGGCTTCCTCCGCAAACATGGGTTTAGGCTCAACATTCTCTTCCATAATAACCGGGGGGGGAATATCCTTACGGTCGAGGAACGCGTCGCCTCCCCCACCATCGGCCACGACTTTGCCGGTACGCCGCTTTTCCTTCATGCGCTCGGCGTGCTTTTTCAATTGCACTTCCAACTTATCAAGAATCATATCCACAGTAGCATACATATCAGATGACTGCTCCATGGCGGCAATGGAAACCCCGTCACCGGAAAGCTGTGCATCAGCCTTGTGGCGGAATTTATCCACAGTAAGCACGGCGGTCAGTTCGACATTTTCAGCTTTGTGCACGAAACGTCCCAATTTTGCGAAGCGGCGTTCCGCATAACGGCGAAGGTGGTCGGACGGCTCAAAGTTTTTGAAGGTTAAAGCAATGTTCATGCGATCCTCCCGGGATTAGAAGCTGACAGAGATTTCATGTGGAGAGGAAACCATATACCATATAATATCGGGGCTCCGCCCCGGACCCCGGCAGGGGCATGATGCCCCTGCACCCCGCAATTTACCTGAAAACAGCAAAGCTGTTTTCAGGAATGCCCGGTCCAGGGCCGGCTAGGCCCTGGCGGGGAGGCTTGGAGGGGCAGAGCCCCTCCAAACTCTAAAAAAAGGCCCTGCGCTTGGAAGAAGAGGGAATATCCAGAGCCGTGCGGTACTTGGCCACAGTGCGGCGGGCGATATTGACCTTCAGGTCTTCTTTCAGGAGTTCGCCGATGCGCTCATCACTTAGCGGCTCTTTGGGATCTTCCGCGTTAATATATTTTTTTATCAGGGCCTTTACGCTTTCTGAACCGACTTCACTCCCGTCATCCAGAGAAAGCGCACTGTTAAAGAAGAACTTTAACTCAAAAATACCGTAGGGCGTTGCCGCGTATTTATTCGATGTTATGCGACTTACCGTTGATTCGTGCATACCGATGTCGTCAGCGATATCCTTGAGAATAAGCGGCTTAAGTCCCGAGACGCCGTGGAGAAAAAAGTTCCTCTGAAAACGGACGATACTTTCCATTACTTTATACAGGGTTCGCTGTCTTTGGTACAGACTTTTAATCAGCCAGGCGGCGGAACGCATTTTATCCTGGAAATATTCCTTGTCCGCATCCTTGGCCGCCTGCAGGCTATCTTCATAAAATGAAGCCAGGTGCAACTGCGGCAAGCCGTCATCGTTCAGAGCGATGATGAAGTCTTCGTCCATCCGGTAAACAAAAACATCCGGGGAAACATAGGTGGGCTCTCCTCCGCCGAAGCTGGCGCCCGGAAGGGGATCGAGGCTTTGTATGATATCGAGATATTCTTTAAGATCTTCGGGAGAAAGCTTGAACTTGCGCAGAATCGGCTTGTAGCGCTTGGCTTCCAGGTCTTCCAGGTGTTCGGTCACCAAAGAGACCAAAATGGGATCGCGGGCATAGTTCAGCACTTCCAATTGAACCATGAGGCATTCCTGAGCAGTGCGCGCGGCGACTCCCACAGGATCAAAGCGCTGGATAATCTTGAGAACCGTTTCAACCTCTTCGATGCTTGCATTGGCCAGTGCCGCGACATCCTCACTGGTAGCATGGAGATATCCCGAGGAGCTGAGGTTGCCGATGACGGCCTCCCCTATTTCTTTTTGCTTTTCCGTGAGCTTTGAAAGCCTGAGTTGCCAGTTAAGGTGTCCCTCCAGCGTGGGGCGCATGGAATAGCGCGCCTCGGCACTGAGTCCCTCTTCCGAAGCGATTTCAACCTCACGGGAGGAAGACTGCCGCGAGGTGCTGGAAAAGTCGCCAAGATAGTCTTCCCAGTCCGCATTTCGGGCAATTTCCTGGGTATAGGCGTCGGCATCCTCGTCGCTTGCAGGCCGCTTTTCTTCAACCGGCGCCGATATTTCTTCTATGCCTTCCTCAAGAAAAGGATTTTCCATCAACTCTTGCTGTACTGTTTCCAACAACTCCAGGCGGGAGAGCTGCAACAGTTTGATAGCCTGCTGTAGCTGCGGAGTCATCACCAGTTGCTGTGAAAGCTTGAGTTGTTGTCTAAGCTCAAGAGCCATGAACTATCCTTAACTTGAATATTTTTTGCAGGCAAAGGGGCACAAGGAAAAATACGGCTTTCCATGCCTCTTTACATGCCTCGAACTCCAGATACCTGAACTCATGATGCCACAGCAATCAATTTTATGCAAGCTCTGTGCCTATTTTTAAACTGTCTTATAGTTTAATATGAAAAGCCTATTTTAGGAAGGAACAGACGGCACGGGCCGGCATTTGACAAGCCTTGCCGATGGGGGGCAGGCGTGGGTGCTTATTCATTATATTTTTAGCGGCCCCGTTATTGTTGTGTACATATTTTTGTGGTATGGCAACAGAACGCATGTACATAATCGGCCGGGGTGCTGCCGCGAGCTTTATTGCTGTTGACGGCTTAAGTGCGGAGAAAGGCTTGAACCTCTTGTAAAATATAAATTTTGCGGGACTTCTGTGTATTTGCCATTTAAACGCATACTACCTGTACTACTCTTGCTGGGTATTGCCACAGCGAGCATAACCGCTTGTTTCAGAACGCCTGACGCAGCAGATTCTTCTGATACGAACTCAATTCAAAGCTATAAAGACATCCCAGGCATTACGGAAGACGAAATCAAGGCGATAGCAGCCCTGAGAGCTGAAAGACAGAGTTTGACATACGGCTGTGAAATGACAACGGAGTCGTTTGTGCTGCCTGACGGTACGCGTTCAGGCTTTATGCCCTTATTTCGCGGCTTACTTACCGAATTGTTTGGCATCCCCTTTGTCCACCAGTGCCACGACCGGTATGATTTGAAAAACGAATTTGACCGCGGAGCCATAGATTTCATAAACGAAACAAGAGCGGCGAACGGACAAGGGCATTATTACGCGACTGACCCAATCGCGTGGCGCTCTTTAAAGATTTTTACCGTATCAGATGCAACGGGCATCAACCATGAAAACGACATCGACGGGCTTACAATAGGTTTTTATAAAAACACCGCCATTATCAAAAGCATTCAAGATTTTTATCCTTCGTTGAATTTTTATATTGTAGAAGTTGAAACACCCGAAGAAGTGATAAGACTGTTGCAATGGGGCTATATTGATGCCTTTGTAAGTGAAGCGGTGCATTCTCTCCCCTTTGACGATTACGAGTTTATTGTAGCAAAGGATTTTTTTCCCTTGGTATATGTGCCGGTTTCTATGGTCACAAACAGACCCGAACTGGCTCCGATCATATCGGTTATGGACAAATATCTCGCCGCGGGAGGCATCGACAAGCTGCAAAGACTGTATGATGCGGGCAGCTTTGAGTATGCAAGGTATCGGCTATACAAGTCATTCACGCCTGCGGAGGCGGCGTATCTAAATAATCTGATTGCAAGCGGGAGAAGAATACGCGTCGCTTTTGACCCGGATTCTTACCCTGTCAGCTTTTTCAATGAAAAATACGATGAGTTTCAAGGGATTGCGCCCGATATTCTGGCAGTGATAGCTGCGCTGACCGGCCTTGAATTTGAAGTGGTAACAGATAAAAATTCGACATGGCATGAAAATCTTGAAAAACTGAGGCGCGGCGATGTTTCGCTGATTTCCCATCTGATGCGCCATGAAAATATGGAGAATGATTTTCTCTGGACACCATATGCAGGAACGACAAATGTGAGAATCAGTCTGAACGATATAACTCAAAACGACAGCATACAGCTGTTTACCCGAGACGGCAAACATCTCATTGGAACAACCATAGGCTTGAATGGGACAAGCGGTAATATTTATCCTGACTGGGGTGGATCAAACAATCGAATATACACTGAAGCTGATATGAACAGCAGGGTAATCACACCGGAAAATGCTTTTTTACCCGGCGCGGTTTACGATCGATCGATTTTGAACGGTATACCAGGCGGAGGCGATCCTACTCCCTTTATCCCAGGCCCCGGATACCCCAGCACTACCACTCCCCCAGGTTGGACAGGCCACGTTCTCAACTATAACGGCATGGTTTTCGGGTACTCCGGCGAAGGGAATTACCCAGGAGGTCCGGCGACGGGTTCGGGTAGTCCTGGTAATAATGAATATGTGACTATTGATGTGGTCACGGAAGACTTGGTGTTCATAGTGGTAGGACAAGGTTCTTTTCAGATGCGAGCAGAATGGGACTTCATGCCCACACAAGCCGACCTGGAAGCAAGAAGCGGGCCGCCATATTCGACCGACCCCATCCGCATCCATACGCAGGAACTTGCCCAGCATGCCCTTGAACGAATAGGCCATGCCATCATAGCAAAGGACAAGACCCGCGCCCATCTTGGCGCGCTCCAGAACAGGCTGGAGAACACTGTCGCCAATCTGCAAATCCAGGCTGAAAACATGCAAGCGTCTGAATCCCGCATTTCCGATGTGGACGTGGCACAGGAAATGACGGAATTCGTCCGCGGACAAATTCTCACCTCCGCCGCGGTAGCCATGCTGGCTACGGCCAACAGCCTGCCCGACACCCTCCTGACACTGCTGAGGGCCTAACAAAAAATTGGCTCAAAAAATGCCGATTTCCAGCAAAAAACAAGGCTAGCAATCACTCATTTTCCGACAAAAAAGGCGCTATGGAATCTATGAGTTTGGGGAGCTCCTCTTGAGCCGTACCCCAGATCAGATTCCACTTAATGCCGTCATAATCATGCACAATGGCGTTCCGCATTCCTCTTGCCTGACGTAACGGAATGGCGGGGTTTTGTTCGCAAAACTCCGGGTGCTTTCTCAAGAGAGCGGAGGCAGCTTCTCCAATTACGGTAAAACGTCTGGCGACAGCATCTTGGGTGGTCATAGAAATAGGATTCAGAAAGGATTCGAGCGTTTCCTTCTCCAGCATAACAAGTATTCGCTCAGCGGACGTATGGATATCAGAAAGGAGCTTGCGAATTCGCAGATCTGCGTCACTCATATGGCCCTAGCGTCTCTTTCGACAGTCATTTTCATATACTCATGCATATGAGTGCCGGAAATGATGATACTCACAGGCACACCCAGCAAATCTACCAAATCTTCATGTAACCCGCCAATATCAAAATATGTCGCCTCTGGAGCCGTATCCACAAAAAAATCTATGTCGCTGTTCTCGGTATCATCGCCACGAGCAACGGAACCGACAATACGCACATTGGAAATCATGGGGTAACGCGCAAAAATTTCCAGCACTTCCGTACGACGGTTATGGAGAATTTGTGAGGGCAGCATAATTGTTTCCTTATTGCCTAGTATCTATGGAGAACGAGCCTTCTGTCAAGCGCTGTGCAGGATGCCTACTATTTTTAGATGAGCCTATATCCAATGGCATCCCAATGGACGGATAAAGGCCGATATCTCCATATATTACTGGAAATATCGGCCTTTACCGGACAGGGCCGGACTTGAGCAGTCACGTATTTCTATGAAATTACAGTATAAAAACTTTGTAAAAAATTTTATACCCCCTACTATACCCCCACATTATTTGGATGGCAACGTCTTGGATTGGACGCTTTTTCTATGTACTTATTGGTTAATTCTTTGACTTGAAGGCTCAATTGCTTACTTCCTAAAAATACCTGTTGCAATCATCATGATAAAGCCTGGAACTGCAGCAAAAGTATTTATCACAGTAGATAGTCGTCCCTTAAAAAGTCTTTTTTGCCATCAGGTAGATGTTGCCTCTTTCTGATGGTTCAGTGCGCATAGGGAGAAAAGCGCCAAAAGTAGTCCTTGAGTCAGAATATTCAGCCATTTCTT
>Ga0123353_10006423_pt1 | contig 15646 bp, 15 predicted proteins | sample TergutLab28metaG_3_FD_92763 | JGI IMG/M metagenome (GOLD analysis project Ga0123353, IMG submission 92763) | Labiotermes labralis P3 segment gut microbial communities from Petit-Saut dam, French Guiana - Lab288 P3 | ecosystem: Host-associated > Arthropoda: Insects > Digestive system > Gut ... | reverse complement strand
CTTCCTCGTTGCCTTAAAATCCGAGAAAATCGGCACGCCGGAGGTCAAAATATCCTCGCCGTAAAGCCGGAAATTCATACGTAAAATGCGGTGCTTTTCGGTGCTTTTAATTTCCGTATAGTTTCATAGGTGCAAAAGCAGCTATGTCAAGGGTTTCCTGGCGCATGGGGGCGAAAGCCAAGCCCAAGAGAGCAGTCCCCATGGCTAATTTGCTTCAATACGGAGGTGGTAGTTATGGTCACGGTGAAGGCGGGCAGTCATGTGTATCGACTCCTGCAGCTGCTTGCAATTTCGGGGGAGTTCCCGGCGTCATCGCTGCATTTGTTGGGCAATGAGAGAGTGATCAAGGCGCTGGTGCATCGGTTGGAGTCAGCAGAGGATATCCGCTTTCCGCCGGATGAATCGGTGCTGCACACCAAGATATTTCAGGCGAGTGGCTATAGGGAGATGTGTACGGTTCGCCTGAACAAGGGGGCACTCCCCTTGCTGGAAGGCTTACATCCCAATGCGAGCGAATATTACCTGCGCGCGACTCGGAACCACCAGCTTTCCGGCGGTGTCCATCATGTTGGGCGCAACCACCGGGTGGGCGAGGCGATTGCCCTGACCATGATGGCCGGCCTTGAGTTCCGGCCCTATGCGCTGCCCAAATTGCATCAAGGCATCATCGCTCCGAAGGTGTTCCCCAAACCCAGTTTCTACATCGCCCGGGACATCAAGGGATCTGAGTTTGACGACATGGACAAGACTATGTTCACCCGGATCGTCGGCGCGGTATTCTACCCAGGAGGCTGTTACGCCGTGTATAACACACGCAACGCCGTGATGAAGTGGTCCGGCATGGGCGAGTTCAGGGCCAAGCATTTTCTCTCGGGGCTCAACCGCTACAATAACAGCCCAAACGATGTCGAATCGGCGCTGCTGCTGGGAAACGACCCGGCGGTGGCGCTGCAGACTATCTTTGAGTCTGACAAGACCAAGAACATGCGGAAATCCTCGCGCTTCGATAAGACCTACCAATGCGTACACTTCGTCCCCCTGAACTCAGACGGAATTCAACTCCTGCAACTCCTGACGCTCCCAGGCTGGAACGAGCGTGTGCTTGACGCCCTGTTTGAGTCTGGCGAAAGGCCCAAGGGCTACGGATTTATGGAGTATGACGCCGTTATCAACGGGAGATATGTTTTATCTCATTTGGACTCGGATTTAGCCAGACTGATTCGGTTCCGCGAGGGTGTCCGCTTTGAGAATGAGACGCGGCCGGGAAAGCAGTTCGGAGTGGTGTGCTATCCTTGGCAGGTAGAGTTCCTGCGGGCTTATTTTGAAGGCTCTGTAGGGCTCAGAATTATTTCAATGGAAGCACTTTGGGATGCGCTGCAATAAGCTGGTAACTTCGCGACTATAAAAAAATACATCTAAAAAGCCTGGCAATCCGGATGAAAATGCGCTATAATAGATGCACCTGCTAACAAGTTCCGAAAGGAGGTGCACAACGCATCCGAACGGTTGCCGGGCTGTGAAAGGAGTTGACACTCATGGAAGGTGTCAGCAACATGAACAGCGGGCCTGCTCAGGGGACCTACACCGCTGAGCAGGTGGCCCAAATCCTTGGTGTGAGTATCCGCAAGGCTTATTTGCTTTGCGAAACCACGACCGACTTCAAAGTCATGCGGCTCGGGAAGCGCTGTCTCCGGATCCACAAAGCGTCCTTCGACCAGTGGTTCAATGGAGAAGACAGCGAATCCTGACCACACCACGGAAAGGACATATTTATGGCAACTTATACAGTAAGAGGTACATCCCACAGCATCGTCTATTGGTATACCGGCCCCGAGGGGCGCAAGCAGCACTGGGAGACCTATGCCGCGGAATTGGAGGCTATGCAGCGCAAGGCGTTCATCGATTACCTCCAGAAGACCAAACAGGAGGAGCAGCTCTACAAGGCGGCCCTGGAGTACAAGCAGAAGCGCGCTGGCGAAAAGGCCGCGCAGGAGGCCGCGGCAGGCAAACCCGTCCCCGTGCCCGCGGCGCCGGCCAACGAAAGCGATGACAATACCCGTAGGACCTACCGCGAGTTTGCGGAGAAGTGGCTGCCTTATCACGCGCGCAAAAAGCGCTTTTCGCCCAACACCTACGACAGCTACACCGGTAACCTGCGCAATCATATCCTGCCCTACTTCGGCGACCGGGTTATGAACGGCATCACCGCAGAGGACATCGACAACTTCATGGACTACCTCAGCCGCAAGCCCTGCCGGGGCGGCAAAACCCGTAACGCCGCCCCAGGGGATATCCCGATGTTATCCTCGGCCGTCGTCAAGAAGTGCTACAACATCCTGTCGGCGGGCTTCCGCGTGGCGAAGAAATGGCACTACGTCACGGAAATCCCCGAGACCACAGCGCCGGCTGAGAAGTGGAAAAAGCGCAAGGCTTGGGAGCCGCCGCAGGTACAGGAATTCCTCGCGGGCATTCAGGACAACAAGCTGCTGCACCTGATCGTGCACATCGCTTTCGTCTGCTCACTGCGGGCGGGAGAAGTCGCCGGGATTGAGGCCGAGCGGATCGACTTCGACGACCGCAGCATGTGGATTCTCCAGCAGGTACAGCGGGTTTCCGACGCGGCGCTGGAGAGGAACAAGGCGTTCTTCGGTCCGGAGTATCAGGACTACGGCCTGCTTATCTGCCAGCCGGATGGCCGTCCCCTGGACCCGAATATCTTCGCAAGGTGGTTCAAGGACGAGCAGGCCGCGCAGAAGCTGGAGGATCAGATTGAGTTCCAGGGGCTTCGCAAATCAGGCCAGATGCACAAAGTGCGCCTGACGAAGAACAATTACCAGTTGGTGGCGGAAAACAGCGGGCAGTCGCCCGAAGTGCTTATGAGCAACTACAACGAGGCCCTCGAATCGGAAAAGCGGGCGCTCTCGCAGCTGGTGGAAAGCAGTTTCTACCCGCAGGCCACTCCGCCGCCGGACCAGAACGCCGAAGAAATCTTGCAGGCGATCCGCGGCAACCCGGCGCTGTCCCAGCAGATTTTGCAGGTATTGCTCTCAAATGCGGCTAACATCCCATGAGGCAGAGATTCCGGGATGTTAGCAGGCCAGCTCGTTTGCGGGGAAATATCCCATCCTCTCAGGCATAAAAAAACACGGAAGCCTTGATACACAAGACTTCCGCTGGAGCTTCCAAGCAGATTCGAACTGCTGACCTCATCCTTACCAAGGATGCGCTCTGCCGCCTGAGCTATGGAAGCGATATTCAGTTTTGTGGGCATACAAATAGTGGCGACCCGGAACGGGCTCGAACCGTCGACCTCCAGCGTGACAGGCTGGCGTTCTAACCAACTGAACTACCGGGCCGCATGCCACGGGGCCGTTATCGGATGATTATGGCCCTGCCGAAGTATTATATCACAATGGCATGTGAAATGCAAGCTTTTTTTGAAAGGGCGACATGTGATTTTTAATTTTAAAACAGAACAAGTTTTTCTTGACTAATTCCCCGCTTTGCGCGATAATTAAGTATAATACATACTAGGAGGGGTACACCATGAAAAGCATCGCAAAAAAACTGACATCGGTATTGCTGGCGCTGGCGCTGGTATGTGGCCTGGCGGCTGTGGCGGCGCACGCCACCTATGGCGCGGGCACAAAATTCGTGGTTCTGGGCGATTCGATCGCGGCGGGCGACTGGGCCAGCGATCCGTCGAAGCCCTACGCGCGGCTCATCGCCGACAGCAGGGGCTTCGAGCTGGCCAACCACGCCGTGGGAGGGGCCACCTCCAATGACCTGCTGCGGCTTCTGGAGGAGAGGGCGGACGTCGTGCAGGCCATCGAGGACGCCGACATCATCAACCTGTCCATCGGCGGCAACGATCTGCTGTCCTCCAACGTGATCACGCTGGTGGTGCGGCTGCTGTTCCTGGGGGACGAGACCGCCGCCGACGAGTACATCGCGAGCTTTGCGGAAAATTTCGAGGTGATCGTGCCGAAGATCAGGGTGCTGATGAAGCCGGGGGCGAGGTTCATCGTACAGACCCTGTACAACAGCATGGCAGGCGTGCCGCTGGTGGCGAACGCCTATGAGGTCGCCATCGTCAAGCTGAACCAGGTGTACTACGACTACCTGGATGCGAACCAGGGCGCGTACGAAATCGCGGACGTCTACGCCGCTTTCAGGGGGCGTGAGGGCCTGATATTCGACGACAAGGTGCACCCCTCCGACCTGGGCCACGAGATGATCGCCCAGGTGCTCACGGCAGCGATTGACGGCACCGCCCCGCCGGAGACCCTCACCCCCGCCGAACCCGGCTTCTTCCAGCAGATCGGCATCTTCCTCTGCGCGCTGTACGACTACCTGAGCTACTGGCTGTCGATCTACCCCCCCTTGGAGCTGCTCGGCAAGGTGTTCAGCTTTATTGTCTAGTCCGGACCAATCAGCTTCGCCTTTTGCAGGCCGAAAATGATCGCCGGAATCAAAACCACTTGGATGGCTATGCCCGGCAGCGCTGTGACAAAAGCGCCGCTCAGCCAGATCTGTACCGAATAATTTCCCGCGCTGAAAATGAACGCGTTCAGCGCGCCAAGGACAAGCCTCCCGGACAGCATGGCGCCGATCAGCGCGATATAAATCCTGGCATAGAGGTTTTTCAAGGGAATGCACCGCATGAGCAGGGATGCGACCAGTCCATATGCCGCAAGCTCGCAGAGCATGGCGGGCAGCATGGCGGCGGGCGGCATACCCGTGAGCAGGCTTGACAGCAGCGGGGCGACAATCCCGCAGGCCAACCCGTAGGGGATGCCGCAGATGAGGCCGCACAACAAAATGGGGATATGCATGGGCAGAAAGACCCTTCCCGCGTTCGGGATGGAGTGAAAGGCCAGTGGAAGCGCGATGCCAATCGCGATAAACAGCGCTGTGCCGGCCATTTTCCTGGTGTTGGACATAGGGGAAACCTCCAAAAAAATAAAATGAGCCAAGAAGGGGTCCGCTTTGAGCGAACAAAAGCCTTCTTGGCCTCATTTGTTTCATCCATTATATACGACGCCGATTCACCTGTCAAGTGTTTTTATATGCACGATGGCCGCCTCGATCAGATCGGAAACAGATAAATCCTGGATACCCGCAATGTAGTTGTTGCAGCGGTTCACCGGCAGCAGTATCTTTTGCGCGCCGCTCTGCCCCACCGCGACGGCCATGGCGGACGTGATCTCCCCGATGAGCGAGTCAGCCACAACAATGCCGATGGGGCCGATAATCACGTCCGCGTCGCGGCAGTTGACGACAACGGGGTTTTCTCCCGTGGCGCCAAAATCCGCGCCGGCCTTCATCATGGCCGATGTCGCAATGCTGTTGGTTCCGATGGCATAGATTTCCGCCCGGCTTGCCTCTGATTTCAGGCGGCTGACAAGCAGGGAGCCGATCTTGCCGCCCTGCCCATCGATGACTACGATTTTTTTCATTGTCATAACCCCACGAATCTTCCGATTTGATACACCCCGAAGGCACAGGCCCAAGCGATCCCGGTCTGATAAAGCACAACAAAAACCGTGCCCTTCAGGCTGCCCCATTCCCGTTTTACCGTGGCGATAGCGGCGACGCATGGGGTATACAGCAGCGTGAAGACCAGGAAGCTGAACGCCGCCAGGGGCGTGAAGAGGCTGTGTAGCGTATCACCGATCTCGGCTACACTCGCAGCGTCTCCTCCGGAGCCGCGGCTGAGCACCGCCAGGGTGCTGATGACGGCCTCCTTCGCGGAAAAGCCGGTGATGAGTGCCGTGGACACCCGCCAGTCCGAAAAGCCCAGGGGGATGAATATCTTGCTGACGCCCCGCCCGATGGCAGCCAAGATGCTCTGCGCGCTGTCGGCCACAGGGTTGATCCGGAAATCGAACGACTGCAAAAACCAGATGATGATCGTCGCCAAAAAGATGATGGTAAATGCCCGCTGGATGAAGTCCTTTGCCTTGTCCCAACACAGCCGCAGCACGGTCTTGGCGGAGGGGAAGCGGTAGTTCGGCAGCTCCATCACAAAGGGGACCGAGGCGCCCTTGAAGGCAGTCCTCTTCATCACGAGGCCGGAGAGGACCCCCAACGCAATCCCGATCAAGTACAGCCCCATCATCACAAGGGCCTGGTATTTCGGGAAAAACGCGGCGGTGAACAGGGCATAGATCGGCACCTTCGCGCTGCAGCTCATGAAGGGCGTGAGCAGGATGGTCATCTTGCGGTCCCGCTCGCTGGAGAGCGTGCGCGTGGCCATCACCGCGGGCACCGTGCAGCCGAAGCCCATCAGCATGGGCACGAAGCTGCGCCCGGACAGCCCGATCTTGCGCAGGGGCTTGTCCATCACGTAGGCCACCCGGGCCATGTAGCCGCTGTCCTCCAGGATGGACAGGAAGAAGAACAGCGTGACGATGACCGGCACGAAGCTGAGCACCGCGCCCACGCCGGAGAAGATGCCGTCGATCACAAGGGAATGCACCACGGGGTTGAGACCGTATGCGGTCAGGGCGCGGTCCACAAGGCCGCGCAGCGCGTCGATGCCCAGCACCAGCCAATGGCTCAGCCGGTTGCCGACGACGCCGAAGGTGAGCCCGAACACCGCCAGCATGATCCCGAGGAACGTGGGGAAGGCCCATATCCTGTGCGTCAGAATGTCATCCAGACGGACGCTGCGCCGGTACTCCCTGCTCTCCCCCGCCTTGACCACGCACCTGCCGCACAGCTCCTCGATGAACTGATAGCGCATGTCCGCCAGGGCCGCCTCCCGGTCGGTGTCCAACTCGGTTTCCATCTCCGTGACGGCATGCTCTATCATGTGTTTTTCGTTTTCGTCCAGCTTCAGGGTTGCGCACATGGGTCCGTCGCCCTCGATGAGCTTGATCGTGGCAAAGCGGACGGGAATGCCGACGCGCTGCGCGTGGTCCTCGATCAGGTGGGCGATGGCGTGGATCGTGCGGTGCGCCGGGCCGGAGCAGAAATCCACGCGCGCGGGCATCGTTTTGGACTGTGCCGTCTCCACGGCCCGCGCGATGAGCTCGGAGACGCCCTGGTTCTTCACCGCCGAAATGGGCGCCACGGGGACGCCCAGCAGTTCGCCCAGCAGAGGGACGTCGACGCTGCCGCTGTTGGCCCGCACCTCGTCCATCATGTTCAGGGCGAGCACCATGGGGATCTGCAGCTCGATCAACTGCAGAGTCAGGTAGAGATTCCGCTCGATGTTCGTCGCGTCCACGATATTGATGATGCCGTCCGGCCTCTGCTTGAGCAGAAAATCCCGGGTGATCATCTCCTCGCTGGTGTAGGGGGACAGGGAGTAGATGCCGGGCAAATCGACAACGGTGTCCTCTTGATAGCCGAGGATGGTGCCTGTCTTTTGTTCAACCGTCACGCCGGGGAAGTTCCCCACGTGCTGGTTGGAGCCGGTGAGCTGGTTGAACAGCGTGGTCTTGCCGCAATTCTGGTTGCCTACCAGGGCGAAGATCATGCCGCCGCCTCCTCCACCGTGATCTTTTCGGCGTCCTCCAGGCGCATGGTCAGGACATAGCCCCGCAGCAGCAGCTCGATGGGGTCGCCCATGGGAGCGGCCTTTTTCACGGTGATGGACGTACGCGGAGTGATCCCCATATCCAGCAGCCGCCGGCGAAGCGCCCTCTCGCCGCCGACCGTCACCACGCGGCCGCTTTTGCCGACCTTCAAGTCCCGCAGTGTCATACGCGTGCCCTCCTGTCCACAGTTAGTTCTTTCTAACCACCTATAGGTTAGCACAAACTAACTCACTTGTCAATAGGCAGGCGAAATTTTTTGTTTGACATGGGCCTCCGGCGGGGCTATAATGAATATCACTACACAGCGCGGGAGGTGAGGATTTGAAAATTCAGGAATCGGCTGAAAATTATCTGGAGACGATCTGCATTCTGGGCCGCAAGGGAGGCCCCGTGCGCTCCATCGATATTGCCAACGAGCTTGAATATACCAAGCCCAGCGTCAGCGTGGCCATGAAAAATTTGCGTGCGCGCGGATATATTGTGATGGACGACGACGGCTATATCACGCTGACCGAAAGCGGGCAAAAAATCGCAGAAACCATGTATGAGCGGCATATCCTTCTTTCGGATTGGCTGATTGCCCTGGGCGTGGACGGGGACACCGCCGTCAACGACGCCTGCAGGATAGAGCATGTCATAGGCGAGCAGACCTTCGCGGCGATCAAAAAGCACATCGAGAGTTGAAAGTATCCAGCCAGACCCCGCGTATCTGCGCCAGCGTGCCCGCCGTGATATAGTAGCTGTATTCCAGCGGCCGGAAGGACTCCAACAGCAGCGTGCGCAGCGGGGCGACATAGTTCGTCGAGGCGTCGTTGGGGCTGGCGGAGACTGTGCCGCCATACCGCCCTGCCAGCAAAATCTCCGCGCCGGGGGTGAAGAGCCCCACGCCGAAGGAATCCGGCTGCGTGCCCGCCGTCCACGCGCACCAGGTCTCTGTATTGCCGGGCGCGAGGTCCGTGTAGCATCTGGCGGTGTTCGCCGGCTCGCCCCAGAAGGGCAGGTCGCTCACCTGGGTGAGAGGAGCGCCTGTCCATGGCGCGGCGCCGTTGTAATAATTGAAAGTGCCCAGGGCGCTGACCGTGTAAAACGCGGGCATCTCCTGGTGGCGCCTCTCGTGGGTATATCCGCTGAAATCCACGAAGCGGTTGTCCACGGCGAGGACGCCGTTTTCCAGGGTATAGGTGTTCTCCATGTAGGCCAGCGCCGGCACGTTGTCCTTTCCCCACTCCAGGGGGAGGCACTTGATGTAGATCTGGCCCTCGCGCAGGTCGTAATCCACCAGCTTCGAGCAATTGCCGCGCACGTCGCCGCCCTGCACGGGGTTATAGCACCAGGGCGTGCCGTTGAAATCGCCCATGACATAGGGCGGATCGCTGGTGCCGTAGTAGGATTGCTGCACCAGCCGCCCCGCGTCATGCCGGTTGAACAGGTTGCTGTAACCCGCGGGCGCGGCCTTCCAGACAAAGCTGTCCAGGGCCCCGCCCCAGCGCAGGTCCACGCCAACTTGGCAGAAGGCGTCCTCCAACTGGATGTTGGTGTCCTTCGGCGGCTTGACCCAGTCCAGCACGGTGCTCTCAATCTTGAATTCGTCCGCGCCGGCGGATACATTCAGCCATATCTGGTCGCGCCGCGCCAGCCTGCCGTCTAAAAAGCCATCGATGAAGCTGCTGAACTGCGCGGACTCAACCGCAGGCTCCAGGTAGAACGCTTCCGTCATCTTTCGGTTGCCCACGTAATAGGTGATATCGCCGGCTACGGGCACTTCCGAGGTATATACGATGCGGTAGCGGTTGAACAGCGCCCCGGTGCAGGCGCTCTGCGGCAGCCACCTTCCCAGTGGCAAGAGCAAAGACAGCCCGCTGACCAGCCAGCACAGCGCGGCCCTGCACCAAACAGTGATTTGTTGAAACGGCATCTTCAAAACTCCTTTCATATCATCCGGGCAACCAGTCATATCATCCGGGCAGGTAGGCGCCCTCCTCCTTCAGCCTCCTGCGCAGCCTTTGTGCGTCCACGGCGTGGACATCCACTGTGGGCATATCCGCCGCGAGTTTTGCCGCGATGCCCGCCGCCTCGCCCATGCACAGGCAGGCCGGCATGACCCGCAGGCTGCCCTGCGTCGCGCGGTCGCTGGAAATACAGCGGCCCGCCACCAGGACATTGCGCAGCCCCTTGGGCGTGAGGCAGCGGTAGGGAAGGCCGTGGGATTCGCCCCTTTTGTAGTGCTCGTAGCGGGTGTCGGACCACCAGCGCTCGCCGCTTTTTTGCCTGTCGCCCTCCTCCGGGGTGTTGTGTATGTCGATATAATAGTTGTTGCGCAGAATTTCATCCGCAAAGCTTCTCCTGGCAAGGTAGTCCTCCAGCGTGAAGATATAGTCCCCGATGACGCGGCGGGATTCGCGCACGCCGATGGATACAGCTGTCGCCGCGAGGCAGGTGTTGGCAAAGGCCGGGTGGTGGTCTGCAAACCCCCTTTTGTGCTCATAGGCGAGCTTCCTGCCCGCGATCAGGCCCCGGGATATGGACTGTGGATCGGTGCCGTCCACGTCATGGACATGGCCGGCGTTGAACCCCATGGTATTCGGGCCGATCCACTGCTGGCAGAGGTGCTTGTCCGGGATGTCGTACTTGCCGGACTCCACCATGGCATGGATGCAGCTCCTCGGGTTGTCGATGTGCAGCGTGCCCGGCCCCCGGCGGAACGCCTCTTCATCCACGTTGGACAAAATAAAGCACAGCGAGGCGGGCTGGAGGGCGCCGCCCTCGCCGCCTTTTTCATATTCCGCCCCCGCCCGGGCGCACAGGTCCGCGTCCCCGGTGCAGTCGATATACACCTTTGCCCTGTATGCGCTTAAGCCCGCCTTGTTGTTGACGATGATCGCGTCCACTTGGGCTTCATCCGCCATCTCGGCGGCGCCCAGCGTGGTGTTGAAAAGGATATCCGCCCCCGCGCCCGTGACCATGCCGTCGTAGATGCGCTTCAGGCCCTCATAGTCGATGGGCACCCAGTTTACCGCATCTTTGGATACATGCGGCATCTGGGATTTCATCGTCTCCAGGATGGTTTGCGCGATGCCGCCGTAGATGACCCTTTCCCCGTCGGAAAACGGCGCGAAGGCGTTGACCAGGCCGGCCGTCGCCATTCCGCCCAGCACCCCGGTGGCCTCGATCAGCAGGGTTTTCGCACCCTCCCGCGCGGCGGCGGCCGCTGCGGCGCAGCCGGCCGGCCCGCCCCCGGCGACGATGACCTCATAGCCCTCGTGCAGGGGGATCTGACGCTGTTGCAAAGTGTACATCATGTTGCCTCCTGACAATTTTATTCGCCCCTGCCGGTACGTTCGCTCTCCCGCTATTTCGGCGCGTAGACCGCTGTCAGGTTGCCCTGCAACGTCACATAGGCGTTGGCCGAGGCCGGGATGATGGGGATATTCAGCCTGCATTTTGCGTTGCCCTCCACCTGCTGCGATCCCGTAAACGTGAGGGCCTTGATCTTTCCGCTGCCTGTGTCGACCGTGACGACATATTTCCCATTGCTCATGCCGCATTGCGAGTTGGACACCGTCACCTCTTTGATGGGGTTGGGGTAGATCGGGCCGATGATGCTGTTGGCCAGGGTGTAGGCGGCGTCGACGACCAGTTGGACCGCCGTATCCCTGTCAATGGTGCTGACATAGCCCCGGGTACCCGGTTTGGGGTCGAGATCTGGGTCCAGGCCGTGGTTCTTCATCGTGATGGTGAGCGTCGCGGTGTCGCCGCTCACGCTGCTTTTTGCGTCCGCCACCCAGCCCGCCTCCAGCGCGGCCAGGTCGCTGGGCCGGGCAGCTTTGTCCTCCTCGTAGATATAGGCCCCCAGATCGGGGTTCCACTGCATGTTCGGGTCGTCCAGTATGGTGATGCCGATCGCCTTGACAAGGGCCGTGATTTTGATCATCTCGCGTTGATACGATTTGCGCTGCATGGGCGTTTTCTTGAGGGCCTCGTTGTAATACCGGAGAATGCCCGCCGTGTCGGTCGGGACGCCGGGGACTTCGCCCGCTTCTGTTGAGACACCTTCCGTCGTTGTGGTTTCTGTGGCGCTGTCCTCGGTTGTCATGCCTTCGGTGGTGGTCTCCTCAACGGCAGCGCCTTCCGTTGTGATGGTTTCGGATGTGGGTTTCCCGGCACAGGCGGCAAACGCAAACACGAACATCAGGGCGAGCAGGCACGCGAGAAGTTTCTTCATCCGGATCTCCTCCTGTTGGATTTTGCTTCTTTATTTAATAGTATATGATTTCTTTTCGTTTGTCAATTATTTATGTTATGTTTGCCGCCATTCAAAAAATAGAAAAGCCACATATTCCGGGCCTTGAGAGGCTTTGGAAAATGTAGCTTATCGCTCGTAATGATCATCTCAATAAAATCCGTGGTCAACGCCTTGTCCATTCAAAAAAGTCCATAAAGCTGAAAAACGGTTTTTTGGGCGCGTTGACGCCCACCTCCGTAAAGGTTTCATTTTTAATGTCATTCTGCAAAAACTGCGGATAGTTCGCGCTGTCAAATACCGTGAGCTGTTCTTCGCTTGAAAGCAGCCAGCGGTAGAATTCCTTGTGCCCCGCATGTGTGGTGGCGTGAAGCATGTCGCGGATAAACCAGGTGTATTCCGGCAGGGCGCAGGTGGAAGCGTCAATCACGCCGTCCTTTGAAAGATGGTTATGCCCGTCGTCAATCTTTTGGCTGTAGCCTTCGCCCAGCGTGCCATTAATTTCGGCGCAGATTGCGCCCACCGACGCGAAATCGGTGTCGTCCGTGCCGTCGCTGTTTTTGCGGTGCGCCGTCACCAGCGGCGTTCTTTGTATATTATATCCCGCGATAATATATACCCTCACGCCGTCTTCCACCGCGCCGTTCAAAATTTCAGGCGCGCGGCGCATCACATTCATCTGATATCGGTCAAGCTTTTCAATCAGCCCGGCCTGCGCTTGCTCGTCAAGCATATATTCTTTTGCCGAATCGTAATATTCGACGGGCACAAACGACCATATCCCCGGCATGGAACCGAATATGGGAAACAAGGCTTCTTCAAGAACTCTGTCCTTCAGGTTCAAAATCAGCTTATCGGCAATCGGAAGCAGAAAATCCCAAATCCCAAGCAGATCGAAAACGTCCACTAAGTTATACAAAAATGTGCCCCAAAAACCGCCGTCAAGCGACGGCAAGGCGTCCTTCGCGTAGTTCATCAGGGCGTTTTTATCGATCTCGATCAGCCCGTTAAATAGCTCGCCCGCCACCGCCGTGCCCTGAAACGGGCAGCACTGGAAAAGAACCTTCTCGATATCGCCTATCCCGTATTCCTCAAGGTAGGCCATGACCACCACGCCGCCCATGCTTGAGGCTCTCAGCTGTACCTTGTCGTGGCCGGTCATATCCTTTATGGCATGAATCCACTCGTTCAGCCGCGCGGCGTGCTCATAGGGGTCAAGCCTGAAATCATAGCCGAAATACCAGTCCCGCTCAAGGCTGTGCTCATGATATGCGGGCATACCGGCATCCGCCGCTACATAGGACAGCGAGTCGCCGTTGCCGTCCAAAGCAAGCGCGCCGAACGCCTTGCCCACAAAATCAATCAGCGCGCCGCCGAACGCGTCATAATCACCGGTCACGCAAAGCTTCGCGGCGGCAGGAACCAGCCCGGCGGCGTCCTTCAGCAGAGCGGTTGTGTCGGGACGAAAAAGGAGCTTTTCATCCGCCGTCCCTCTGTTGGCGTAGATGCCGGCACTGCCGAGCGCGGCGACATAGATCAGCGGTGAAGTGCCGCATTCGCACGGCGTATCCGCGGCCCAAACGGGCACGGCAAGGCCCAAAAGCACGGTAACACACAAAATAAGCGATAAAAACTTCTTCATTGTAATTCCCTCCAAAATGTCGTGGGATTTGGGCGACGCGTCCCGGAATATGACCCTTTGGTCACGCGGTTAGTGTACCATTTAGTTCATCATTTGTCAAGGCTAACGATGCCATCGGTCAGTGCTTCCTCCTTCAACTTCGCCGCCAGGGCGCGCCGTTCGATCAGATCCGCCTCCACCTCCTTGGGGTCATGGGGGTATTTAAACCGCAATACAGCGATCAGCGCGACAATCTCACCAAAAATGGATCCGATGTGCAGCAGCGGCCAGAGGGTATCCAGAAAGCGCTTAGGCTGTTGTTCCAGTGGGATATCCCAGCCCAGGTAGCCGGTCCACTGCGTCACGGCGTTGCCAATGATGGAACCGAGATTATCCTTCAGGAGCTTCCGCAGCAGGCCGTTGACCGATTCGGTGATGCCCTCGCTGCGGTAACCCGTTTTCCATTCCACGTAGTCGAACATCTCATAGCGTATCATCGTATCGGGGATGGCCCTCCACTTGCCCATCACCTCCTGGAGCATCTCCAGGGTCCACATGACGACCAGGCGCGGCCAGCTCTTGTAGCCCACCGCGAAAATCGCAATCTGCGTCACGAGGATAAGGAAGGTGTGGGCCCGGACGAATTTGACCGGATCGCCGAATTTTTCCACCGCTTTTTTCGCGTAGGGCAGCAAAACCAAAGCCGGCCATTTGAAGATGACGTCCGAGAGGTTTTTCAGCAGCAGGCCGTCGATCGGCGCGCTGCCGAAGAGGGATTTGTTCGGAACCAGGAAGCGGTAGATGAGCATCTTGTCCGAGCCGGGGACCAGCAGGCGTATGAAGTCAATGACCAGCCACATCATGAACCATCTGTTGTGCTTGACGATGGCAAAGCTTTCGCGGATGCTGAGCTTTTCCTCGGCTTCGCCGCTTTTATCCTCTTCTCCCTCGGCACTGACCTTTACGGTGAAATCCACCCGCTGCTTGGCAAAGGAGGGCAGCCAGCGGCTGAAGATCGTCAGCGGCGCCGACAGCGTTGCGCCGACGATCATGATGCGGTAGTCCGAGAGGTCCCAGCCGAACGTGCCCGCCAGCCCCATCATAACCAAAGGCAGGCCGGAGACCAACGAGCCCACGTTGTCGCCCAGGGTCCGCCACAGCTGCAAACTGCCGCGCTGCCCGGAATGCGGCGTGATGCCCGCCCAAATCTTCGTTTCGCTCACGACGTTGGCGGTGCTGATGAAGTTCTGGAATACGCTGACCACCGTCCACAGGACGACGCGCTGTACCGCCGTCAGGCCGAGGTCGAAGCAGGTGAGCAGGATCAGCAGCGGGCTGAAGGTCGCGTTGAAGCGCATGATCCAGCGATGTACCGTTTCGCCGTAGCGCTTGTGGTCCATGTACATGCCGATGGGTGGATTGCAGAGCCCGTCCGAGGTGATCCGGATGACGTCGTGGATGCTCTTCATGTTCGGCGGGATCTTGCCCTCCCCCATGCCGACGAACAGCCTATCCTTCATGCTCTTAAAGCCGTCCATAAAGCCCTTGAGCAGTTCGGCCAAAAACTGGATGCCGCCCTCCCAGGGCCGGATCTCCTCCTCGGGCAGATCGGTGCCGCGCCACCAGGCGCGAGGGTTGCGCACCGCAAGCTTCATTTGGGCTTTGAGCTCGGGGCTGAGCAGTTTCTTAGCCATCGGTCAGCGCTTCCTCCTTCAGCTTCGCCGCCAGGGCGCGCCGCTCCACCAGGTCCGCCTCCACCTCTTTGGGGTCGTGTGGATACTTGAACATGAGCAGGGCAAGGAATCCAACCAGCCCGCCCGCAATCTTGCCCCAGTGTGTCAGCGGCCAGATGGAGTCCAGGAAGCGCTGTGGCTGTTCCTCTGTGGGGATATCGAAGCCCAGGAAGCCGGACCACTGTTTCACGGCGTTGCTGACAATGCCGTTGACGTTGTCCTTGACCGATGTCTGAATCATGTTCGAATTGATCTGCGACCCGTTGAGCATTCTGTCGAGGGTCATCATCATGCCTTCGCTGCGCTGGCCGGTTTTCCACTCCACATAGTCGAACATCTCGTACTTGATCGTTTCCCGGGGCACGGGAGCCCAATTGTCGATGATCCCGCGGAACATCTCGATGGTGAACAGCAGGAACAGCCGCGGCCATGTAAATACGCATGACCGCGAGCGGAAACTGTAGCAGGCAAGGTACATCCCGATGTGCGCAATCGCCGTGAAGAG
>Ga0123353_10006422_pt1 | contig 15646 bp, 7 predicted proteins | sample TergutLab28metaG_3_FD_92763 | JGI IMG/M metagenome (GOLD analysis project Ga0123353, IMG submission 92763) | Labiotermes labralis P3 segment gut microbial communities from Petit-Saut dam, French Guiana - Lab288 P3 | ecosystem: Host-associated > Arthropoda: Insects > Digestive system > Gut ... | reverse complement strand
TCTGGCCATTATCTCCGTAACCGTTCAAATTTGGATATAGGTGTTTTGGGTTATATCGGTATACTTTAACATAAGGAACACCCTCCCGAAGTCTGGCACATTCCTCCTGGGACACCCTGTATAATGATAACGTTATCAGGCGCGTTCGTAATTCCTCCGAAGCGCCTGTTGAAACACTTCTCCGCCTGCTCAACTCTCATTAAATGTTACCTAGTGAGAGTTGAACAGGCGGTGGGGATCGAAATGTATGTGTATCAGTACTTGCTTAGAAGAATGAAACAAACATCAGTGTTTGATTTCATCTGATGACGTTAATTTTTTAGGCGCAAACATATCCTATAAACGAAAACACAGAAGCTTAATTAGTCACCAGTAAGGAAGTTGGTTTAAAAGCCGGTTCTGATTATACTGGTGCGTGTTGACGTCTCTTGAAGTGTACGCAGGGCAAAATCACAGCAGTAAAAATTTCTTTGAAAATGTGGCGAAGTCTAAATATTTGGAAACGACACTTACCAATGACAATGACATGCGTGAACAAATTCACAGAAAGTGAATTCGGGGAATATCTGAGCTTCTCACGAAGAAATATGCCCGACGGAGTTTATTATATGTAGCTGTTGGATATATGCACGACGTATAACTAGGCCACCATAGTATTCGCGCGTTGCTGCACCTAAACAAGTTAACCAAACAGACGTGGCCACAATCCAAGCTGTACCGCAGTGATGTGCATCTCGCGACTTGCCGATTTATTGTGTCTGCAGCCCTCTAGTCTTTCGAACACAATTTATTCTCCAGAATCAGAATGAAGTAATATTTTTAGTAGCTTGGGAAACTTCGTGCTCACAATTCAATTAAATTTAGTACACAATATTTGAATTGTGTCGGGCTTCGAGGAATGTTACGGGAACGTCCTATGTTGGCAAATTTATAGCATTTGCTAGTGTGAAGAGTGAAAAGGATAGTGAGTGGTAAGCTGCACTGTCGTTCTTACTCCTTCAGTTTCATGTATGTTTTAATAATCAGTACAAGGATATTTCAGTGGTAATGTTATGTAATGGAAGACTGTGTATTTATTTAAAGTTACAATGAAGCAACTGGCAACCTCATCATTGACGTTCGTACATTCTTCAAAAATATTCTTGCTTGCTTTCTAAAAATGAGTTTGTAATTAATCAACAGTAATTATAATCCCTTACCGCATAGCACAGTGGTTAAGGTGCTGTGCTACAAATAGGAAGGTCGCTAGTTCGATTCCAGATGGTGTCACTGAAATTTTTCATTGACGTAATCCTTCCGATCGCACTATGGCCCTGAGGTCGACTCAGCCTCTAACAGAAATGAGTACAATGATTATTTCCTGGGGGTAAAAGCGGCCGGTGCCTAAGGCTGACAACCTTACCACCATCCTTGGCCACTGCCACTTAATTTGTGAACTTTAAATCCCCGGAACCTTCTGGGCACCTCGGGCCTGTAATGGGACTGATTTACCTATTTTTTATTTATAGCACCGTAATCGCTTAATGGAAATTATGTCCTTGAAAAAGATGTGCAAACATCCCTTGTGCAATGAAGGGTTACTCTACACTGTTCTGTTGTAATCCAGTATAGGCTACGAGTTAACTGTGCTATGTTTACAGCTTAGATTGTTATTCGGTTTCCTTGACATCTCTGATGTCGCGCATAAACCAAACTTAATCGGGGTCTGACTCACTCAATCATACAAGGATATTATATATATATATATATATATATATATATATGTGTGTGTGTGTTGATACGTATGCGGGTGTGTGTGTTCCCGTAGACAAGATCATGATATTTATTGACTTAATACCCCATAATGATGTGTTGTGAAAAAAATGTTTCAGAAACAGCTAAAAATATATTCGATTTAGACCACTTTTGCAGAATGCAACCCTTTATGGCTGCCTAGCCGTGGAATAAGTGTAGCAGAATGTAAGAAATAATTTAATGTAAAGTATCTGCCGTGTTGTGCCATGCCTGTCACATTCTTTGACTTCACTTTTTGCGGACTGCTTAATAGAGGGGGTTTTAAGTGCGAATCTTCTGTGCTTAAGAAAGCGTTCCTTAGGTTAAATTACATTTAAGTAATAACAAAGCCTGTATCCGAAGTTGAACGGTGGTGATAATGAAAAAATAAATTTCATTAAAGAATGAGAGCACTTATACATATACTGATTACGAAATACGTATTGAAAATACGAGGAGTTTGTAGATCCTGTGATGCTAATACGTATAATTGATAACTATTAAAGATCTGAGTAATATACAGGCATTGATTAAGTAAGAACAACGCGAACAATTTTCATAAAATCCTTCTTAAGGTTTCAAGTACTTTATATAACTGGCACGCCGCGGCACGGCCTAGTTTCGGTATCGTCTCAAGGACGGGCTTGCGCAGTGGTACAGTACGTGGCACCGCAAGATAACCACGTATCTGGTTTCAGTATTTCCATAACTGTTCAACGTCGGATATAGGTATGTCTGGTTGTATGGATGTTATTTAACCTAAGCAATGTTCTCCTGAAATATGGCAGATTCTCCCTAAAACGTCCTGTATATAAATCACCTGCCGTGACGTTGAGAGCCTCTCTGCATTTTGTCCACACAGGTGACTGTGTGCATCGTTTTATACTCAAAATGGGTTACGAATGTTTCCCTGAACACCTTTAAGCAACTGGCGCTTCTAATGGGAAAAAATGTTTCATTGTCTGAGGTAGTTTAATGCTTGTTGAAATCACGACGTCAGAATTTGATATTTCCGGTCTCTAGTTACAGATTCCACAGATAACTGTTTTGTTGGTCAGCGAAATGTGTTGTAGCCATTGCGGTGTATTTTAAATGGCAATTTCACGAAATATGCTCGCCAATAAATTTTTTCTTAACATTTCGTTACTAGTATCCCATGACGCATAGATTTGTTTCATTGCTGTTTGTCGCCGCAGTTTCTTGTTCCCATTCTTAACTACCAACGACTCTGATTGCTCCATAGTAACAGAATGGTAAACTTCAGCTGAACAAACACAACAACACTAGATTGTTACAAATATATGTACCAAGTTGTGGCCGTTCAACAAAACGAACTATTCATTATTTACCTATTTGTCCTTTCAGAACTTGATTTTATATTTGTTAGAGCAAGCCAGTTTAAATAGCCGCCAACTCGAACCAATCCTTATAGTCCAAGTGCTTGTCATTGTCCTGTTGTGATATGCATTATCGTATTCCCCAGACCGACACACACACACACACGTGTACCTACTCTCTGAATCACTCCACCGTCCTTCCAACATACTAGCCGTACTCTCAGCCAGGCCTCTGTGTGACAAGGAACACCTCCATGATGAGTTGGAGTTCCTCAAGACCACTTTCAGGGAAAATGATTGTAGTATCAAACAGATAAGTTGTGCCCTCAGCCCGGCGATTAGAACCTCCAAGCCGACAGACAAGCCCACCTCAGTCGCTCTTCTTCCATATGTCCAAGCGACATACGGCCAGCTCAGCGGAATGTTGGCCAAACGCAACATTAAATGTGTCGGACTGCCTCCTAGCAGATCTCCACTTTCCTGCGTCCCGTTATCGACAACCTGGGCCTGAGGACTCCGAGGGTATACATCATACCCTGTGAGTGTGGTCAGGTGCACATCGGACAGACTGGTCGATCTGCATAGGCCGGAATAAAAGATCACCTCCGGCATGTACGGCTTGGACATCCAGACAAATCGGCGGTAGCGGAACATATGTTCAACCATAACCATCTCATAAAATCTCAAGACACCCGGATCTTCTCTACTGTTCCCGTCTATATGGAACAACTTATCAGGGTGGCTGATGAGTTGGAGCTGCACCCAAACAGTATGAACAGGGAGGATGGGCTGACTTCGAGCGGGTTTTGGAAACCTCTCTTTCGCCTCCTTAGAGAAAGTAGACGGCCCCCTCCATAGCGGGACTAGCTTGCGGCCCTTTTAAAGTTCCAAGTCTCTGTCCTCCTGCCCCAAGTTGTGACGGTGACGGCAGTACCCACCCACAACACCATTCTCCGGTAGGACCCCCTGCGGGATGTTCTTCCCTCCTAAGTTCGGACAACTTTCCTCACCTGTTTCCTTGTGTCTGCTTCTTTTTTCTCACCTTCCCTATTTCCCTTCTATTGCTACTTTCGATTTGTTTCTTCCCTTCCCCTTTTTCCTTTAATTGTTATCAATTTCTACTCTTTCTCCTTCCCCTTGTTTTTGTTATTGCATATAGGTTCCTTGCTTGCTCCTCCTGTACCACTCAGGCACCCACCTCACAATAGTATCCACATTCTACATTTCCCCCTCCCATTTCTGTTTCACTTATTTGTTCATTGTTCCAGCCTTCTAATCTCCTTCCTCTTTTAGATTCTGTCTGCCCTTTACTCCACATTACTATGTTCTTTTGTCTCCCGGCTCTGCACGTGGTATATTTACCATGGAGTAGCGGTGGGCTGGGACATTTTCCTCCGCTCCTATAGTTTTGTTTTGTATTTTTCTATTTATGTATCATATATTGTACTGTCACTATTACCTATTTCTTCTTATTTTTCATTATTCTAGTCTTCAATCTTCTTCGTCTTTCAGGGTCCGCTGTCCTGAATCTCACACAGTTGAGTTCCTTGTGTCTCCCTGCTCTGCACGTGGCAGTTTTGCCATGATTAGCGCTGGGCTACGACATTCCCCTCCCCCTCCTATTGTTTTGTTTTGTATTTATCCAGTTATTAATCACACATTCCACTTTCTTTCCTTTTTCCTTCTCCCACTTTGCTCAAGCTGATGTTTTCCTGTGTCTCGCTACCGCACCTGTTAGAATTTTTCCCTCCCCTAACGTCTCTCTTCAAAGCTGCGCTGACCACCACACTCCCGCTCCCTCCCAGCTACGTGCATCAACCCTTTTGGCTGGAACCACCTTACTGATAGCTTATCACCGCCCACACTCTTCCCTATGTAAACCCCGTACTAGGATGTCCGGCTTTACTTTTGGATTCTCGACTCTTGGAGATGGGACCGATAGGGCGTCTCGAAACGTCGGTAAGAAATGACCACTACTAGCTGCATAATAACCCAGAAGAGCGCAGTTCTTACTAGAGTAAGACTTTTGAAATGAGGTAAATTGTGACCTGTTCTGTTTAAATGACATTTTGATCGATGGTCTCGTGGAGCAGAAACGCCGAGTTACATTCTGCACGGTGTATCTCACAGTCGCCCTGAAACTGCTGCTAGATTTCCAGTCTTGTATGTTTATTCTACGGTGAGTTGTGGCTGACACGGTCTTGACGCCTTCTATTGTTAGTACACGTAGATATAAATTTATTTGAGTTGGTAAAGGCATGCAATGGTTCAGGCGGTTAGTCGCCAGCTTGTCGCCGTGGTCCGATCCCAGACCAGTCCATGTAAATTTATGGTGGACTAAGTGGCACTATGATAGAGTCAGTCCATAGTCACACGTCGATTTCATTCCACGAATTCTCCATATTCATATTCATCTTAATTACAGACTTGTGTTTTACTCAAGCCGTCGTACGCGGCATACAAAGTAGGATAAGGATGGACTAGCTGAAGAAGGATGGAAACCTTCAAACAAAGAATAACCTTTTCAATATTGGCGAGAATTTGGCATAAAAAGTTATTTCACTTTTTTTTTGGTAGTTCTTAATTGTTATGTACGTAAATATGTACATGTTTATGTATGTACGTATATATGTATGTCTATGTGTATGTATACATATATATAGAATGTTCCGTATAAGATGTTCCAAATTTTAAGATGTTATTATGAATCATTTTCAGTGAAATGTTCTATTTCAATATATGCTCCATTTTCAACCTTTACGCCGCTACGAGCATTTTAACCGCATGCATAGCTGTAACCGAAAATTTTACAATATATATTTTTATCAAAATTTCCAAATAAAAGGAAAGGTATGGGTCAAAGAATGCCACAAAAGACTGATGTTTATTAAGCCTTGATCTGTTGTTTCCGATAAGGCTATAAACAGAGCCAGCAATCGACAGTCACCCAGCTGTATCTATAACATCAAAAGAAAATTGTGTCAGATAATACTACGGAAGAAGTACGTCAATTTTTTGTTGTTACCGCGTTAGTTATGTTAGCTTACCTAGTTATGTTAGAGCTTGGAAGAAGAATTTAATTTGATGAGAGCAAATTTTACATCATGTAACAATTATTACTGCTGAGAATGAAACACACCCTTCTGTATGCACGATTATGCGCGTCTCAAAAAGAATTTTTGGCCCTTCCAATAATACCACTATTTCCCCTTAAGCAGTCGAAGGACCCCAAGATTTGTTGCTATGGAGCAGTGTCATACGGAATCTTGATACATTAAAAATACCAATAGCGGTGTAAAGGTTGTTAGTCAGTCGTATTTTGGCATTACAATTTTTACTAAAACTGACTCATATAGAAACATCTTGAAGGTGGGCGCACCGTATGCTGAAAATCCTGCATATATGTATATGAGGATTAGCGGGCGTCATTCGCGGTTTGGATCCTTCAGGCTGTACGTTCTGTGCCAGCCAGGATAATTTTCAGTAGGTCAGTGCTGTCATTGGGACCGAAATATAAACCTGTCCGTTGGTCTCTTCTTTTTTCGCTCTAGCCGGGCGTGTGTCTATCAAACGTGACACTAGAGGCATGTCATGTATTACATAAATAATAAATGTTTTGGTGCTTATGGCTATGACAGCGAATAAAGAAATTGTAGTTATACCGTATTTGAAATTATGATTCTCCTTCTTTATAATTGCTGTTCTGAGTGGGAATGAAGCGGTGAACACACCGTGTTTGTTTATCTTAGTAATTAACCAAATTGATGCACAAAATTTTTGTTTTACAATAACTTTATTTCATGACTCTACATGTTTCGAGCACCATGTTCTCATCATCAGGAGGTCAAAATTGTATTATACAGCCTCTGGTATCATCACACTTATAGGTGGTCGTCCCATGCACGTGCTAATGAATAGGTGATGTAGCGAATGGTACGTAGAACACTAATCGCAGTACCCTGAGACGACCACATATCCTAGATGGATTGTAAGGACGAGTTGCGAGCCCTGCAGTGTGTGTTTGTGTGTGTGTGTGTGTGTGTGTGTGGCATAAGGTCAACTGCGCATTTTATTGAGTCACGCATAATGGCCACTGTCTGAAAATACAGGCGAACGAAGCTTGTAGGGGCCGGTAAGCTGTCCGTAGCGTGGTGATTCGAGTGAATGAATCTGGGAAGATGATTTGAAGCGCTGAAGCGCTTCATTACGGCTGATTGCGCCAGCTACTGCTGTGGTCCACAAATGGACGGGTTTTTTATTCAGGTAGCAGCACGTCTGCTTTGGCTATATGGCGTATTTCGTAAAGAAAAACCTTTGTACGTGCATTATAAGAATAGAAGGAAACTTTACCCTTCGGTATTGGCATTATAAAGCCATGTCTGTTACGCACACCTGACGCCTGTGTAATGCTTTATGTTGCCCTTCTGTAATGGTTGGTGAAACTTGCAGGCATGATCTACGTGGTCGGGCAACTGCAGGAGGCTGGACAACACTATCGATAGGGCACACTTAATACGAATGTTATCATGCGCATGATTTTCCCAAATTCACATAATTTTATGTAGACCTACAAATTTTATGACGGTGAGGTGTATAATTTATGCAATGTTGTACCTGTTATTCAACAAATATTCCTCCCAAATTGATACCGTGCTGGATACCTGCCAAAATTTAGGCCTATCGACCAGTTGAGTCACGTGGATCTTTAATCCATTGCAGGTGAATGATGCTTGCACACGTCCATACGCTTGTAAAATCTTGTATAAGGCTCAGTGAAAGCTGAATTGTCCACCAAAAGAAAGGCTTCTTGAAATTAATTTTCGCAAATGTATACTCCTGTAATAGAAGTTCTATTCGACACATGTTATCACAGTCTAATGAACCACTCAGAGTGTAAGTGAAACTTAAAATTCATCTACCGCAACCCAAAGTGGGCCGGGTAGCTCAGTCGGTATTGCGACTGACTACGGGCTGGACGGTTCGGAATCGAATCCCGGTGGGGACGAGATTTCGCGCCCGTCCAGACCGGCCCTGGGGCCCACCCAGCCTCCTGTAAAATGGATACCGGGTCTTTCCCGGAGGTAAAGTGCGGCCGGGGCGTGCTGCTGACCAATCAGCCCCTTCTAGTGCCGCAGTCATGGAAGAGTACAGCTATACCTCTACCCACCCTCTGGGCCACACCGGGCCTTTAACGGGAAAACTACCTTTTTTTACCTGGACCAAAATGAGATTGTCCAAGCAAAATTACATGTAGGTATACCACACAGAGATTGGTCGAGTTAGGTAGTGTAGTTTTCTCTACGTGCAGATGTGAGAAAGGCTCTTTTAGAAATCAATTTGAAACACAAAAATGTGCTGAAATTAATAAATTTGTCTATTTGAGGCGGCCAAAGGAGAAAGTGTTCACGTTAATTTGGAAGTTTCAATACTAAGAGGTCAGTGCAGTCAGGACGGTGGAGTGGTTTAAATGGATGCTGGACTGACACTAACGAATGTAAAGCGTCTGCAATCTCAGCTCGCTGCTGCCTAGGTGTGGCCTGTGTCGTATGCCAGAGATGGATTCGCTCAGTTTATCAAGTGAGGGAGAGCTTACTGTGCTGATCGTGTGCTTCGATCTTGCTTCACAATCCCACAGGAAAAGAACAGACAAATGATACCGTGCGCTGCCCGTTAGCTACACCACTGACATGGTCAGAAGCACAGACTGAGGGAATGAAACAGTATCTAACTATTAAAATCAATAGAAGAGTATTTTTATGTGATTTTTTGTCTACAGCGCGTCCTGAACATACATACACCTTAATTTTTTTCATTTCGATCGCGTAATTTGTAGGCGCGTTCGCAAAAGCGCGAAACGCGCTTGTAGCTTCGTCACGTCTGTCCGTACATTTGCCTGTGTGTTTGTCCGTGCGCATGGAATATCTCGGCTCGCACTGGACGGATTTCGTAAAATTTGATATCTTTGTATGTTTCTAAAATCTGTCGAGAAAGTTAGAGTTTTATTAAAATCTGACAAGCAAAAGAAGTATTTAACACGAAGACCTGTGTACATTTCTGATAGTATCTCGCCGAATTCTTCTTAGAATGACAGATTTTTCAGATAAAAGCTATAGAGAGAATCAAAAGACCATTTTATATTCAGTAACTTTTTTTCCGAAAATTATACCAATTATGATATAATATGGAAAAATATGGATAAGTCGGACAAGCCACTTGTAACAATATAATATGACTGGCACATATGCATCGCATACTGGATAACTAAGGCTATAGACACATACTCAGAATACATAATATTTATTACTTTTCCACAGCAACAGTAGTTACATGACCTCTCCTCAGTATTACGTTTATACGTGCGTTTCTTGTCTAGTCATCTTTGTTGAACACGCCTGTCTTGATATTCTTTGACTCGATAAACTAATCATAATCGTAAGATTTGAAGTTCTTACAGCAGTGATTAGGCATATGTAGATTTCTGTCGTCTTGGTAGATAGGTGCTGTCGCTGTGGAGGAACTTGCTGACTTCATCTTCATGATAGAAGAGAGGACCTGTATTCTGAAGATGGAACTAGTTGATTCCTCCGTAAGTTGGTACTTTCCTACCAGATTGTACGGCGCCACATCCCGTAGGACATTAATATTAAAACCGTAATTTTGGAGTTAATGTAAGGTTATTTCGCATCCCAACTACAAACTAAGACATTGCTATGCATCCGTAACATTTAGCATGTAAATGTAGTGTACTGTAGAATTGTGCAGTTCGGAAGACAAATGGTTATGGACAAGAATGGAAGGTTGGACTGTGGTGGAGTTTTTGTTGAAATATTTTGCAGAAAGTCACAATTTGAAATTTGTATAACTGTCGAGTTCATTTAACCATTTAAAAACAAGGAAAAGTGTAATCACTTTGCTACCCAATGTTCCCCTATTTCCGGAAGATGCATTTTTGCAGGGTCGCAGGCTTTTACCGTTTGACCTCCTGGAAAGGGCAGCGGGTATTAGTAGATGTAGATGGGTATCGGTCATTGGTGGAATGACATTTACTGTGGCAAAGCGAAGTACTCGGGTGGGGGGGGGGTTGGAACCTTTCCAAGTGCCACTTTGTCCACCACAAATTTTACGTGGGCTGAACCTGGATCGAACTCCGGCCTCCGCGGTGTGAGCCTGGCGACTAATCGTCTGAGCCATGGAACGAAGTTCAATAAAACAAAGTTAACCTATCTGATTTTTAAAATTTCCCTTCCTACCGTGCAGTGAACACTCGCCGTCTCGGTTAGAAAACCAGTCACTTAATAGCGGTACAGCGGAATAATCGCTGTTTGTAGTGAGATCCATACAGAACACAGAACTACACTGTGTGGGTGGAATGTAGAATTCTTGAATATTAAGTTTGGTGGTACATAAAGTAACTATAGGGTCTCAGAGGGTTAATATAGGGCTGGATGTCATTCGTCTCGCACTGTGAGTGTTGTGATGAACACTGCTGAACTTGGAAACTGTGAGAAAACGAAGCTATCTGTGACTTTGCCTAACCCAGAACACTGCCACATGCCTCAACGGAATGCTGTTGTGAATCTTGTGTGCTGGTCACAAGAACACGTCCGTTGAAGCGTTGTTCTAGTAAAATAAACGTTAATAATACTTGTCGAAGTGCTGCCATCTGGTTGTGCTACGTTGTATTAGCCTAGGCTCTCAACTGTTTCTTCAGCCTTAGCTTGTAACTCACAGAGAACACACAAAAACGCAATGATTGTTATAAAATTTTCTTCGGCCTCAATGCGTACCTCACAGAGAAAGCAGTCTCAAAATCTATCGTTAAACAAGGCAACAACGGTGAACTCAATCATTCAATGTCACTCACACCAAGGATATTATATGACGTACATTTGTCAAAATACTGTACAAGCCCGAATATAAAGCGGTAACGGATAGCAGGTGAGTCCGTATTTCCCGTTGAGGTGCTTAGAGGAAAAGACTTAGAAGAAAATACCAATTGAAATTGTGAATTATGGCAACACTTGTAATACACTGTAACTAATCCTAAAGCTATTTTCGTGTGTTCATCTTCCGTACATTAATCAGATCGAAAATATATAAATAACCAACAAAATGCATTTCAATTTTTATAATATATTTTATACACAATATTAATAAATATGGAGTGCATTTTTTGTTTTTTTTAATATATTTTGGATTATTTTAATGCTAAAGCTTTCAGTGAAAATTTGATTGTTTAAGAACAGCGTTACAGCAACGCAGAAATCTCTTATCCAATGAAGATATCGACGGTTTTAAATTTTAGTGTAATTCATCTTGAAATACTTATCAGCAGATAGCTTTATTACAGAGATAGAAATGATACACTGCGTGAAACATAATTGTAGGTTCGGCAGCACTATGGTTACTGTCAGTAAAGTACCTGGCCCGAGTCGCAGTCGGGACTTGGCCCCTGTAATGGCGTAGCGTTGTTTCCGTTCAGCTGCACTACCAGAGCGACTTGAGGCCACGGGGTCACCTAGACCAAGTCTATCGAAAGTGTGACATGCATGCCCAAAGTAGTACATGAAACGAATATGCTTGGCGCTTAAATTATTTGATGCACCTGCATACGGTATTGTAATTTGAAAACGATTAATTACAAATCAAGAAATATGACGATGGTTTAAGTGACTCATCTTTGTCAGTTTTTACGTTTATGAGTGTAAGTAAAATTGTTTGTGCCATTATTGCAGTTTGCAACTTCTGTTATTGCAAATAACTTGCAGGAACATCATTTTATCTGACAAACTGCGTCAACTTCACTAACGTCGTTTGATGTGACTGCAGTCTGCGTAGCCCTGGCCACTGTTTCACTTCGTCTTGAGTCGGAGTCCACCCGTTCTAGTGTATTGTATGTGCAGTTAATATCAGGTTTTAACCAACATGTTTAAAGACTGCAATAGATATATTTTTTCTTGTTCTCGAAGAATCGCGTCATGTCTATTACACACGTTGTTGGTTGCGTCAAAGTTCTGTAAGTTACTCTAGCCGATGGAAAGTAACTATTGATGGTTGGCAGATAAAATTATGTTTCTCTGTTATTGATAGGAAGGTACGTAATTTATGTAAATTACTTCACAATAATATTTAGGAGCAGTGTTAACTATGGCAAAAAGTTGGAAGCTAGATATTCCTCTAACTTCACCCACCCAACAATATTTCGGGCTTTTCTGATGAAGTTATGGTATTTTTGGCACTAAATTTTAGAAAGACTCAATATCCTTGACCTAGGCTGTATTCAGAGGATGGGGATGTATGGAGGATTTGCTTCGACAGCCAACAAACAGTGCTTGCAGCTATCTGTCACGTTCTTCTAATGCAAAACCCAACAGTGTACGCAATGTCGCTGGTGGGGTGGTGTTCAATCAGATGTTACCTCTTATTACCATTGTTTTGTCGTCATTAACATCATAACTCGCTCACAGTCGACGTCTCCAACGCCTGCTGTTTGTACAGGCTAACAAAACTTGTTTAGTCTAGGGCAATGAGAGTTGCTGGAGTTAACTGCGCGGAAACAGCTTCCACTCCTGTAGGCTGTCACTCGGGTTGGCGAATAGGATTTGATCCGCAGATATTACAAATGAAGAAAAATATTATGTTTATTACATGATTCAGATGAAATATTAAAACACATAACATTTCCGTCCGATTACAGCAAAGTCTGCTGCTTCAACTGTTTCGAGATGTATAAAGTCGAAACAACTCAGAAGCCCACGTGGCTCGTTCCATACTCCTTGTGTTCCGGCAGCCGAATGTCGTTTGAGTGGTTTAACTGCCCCATCTTACTCAGAAAGTTACGTTTTGGATGCTACTAGGAGCTGGGCCGCCAAGACTAAGACAATTCGCCAAATGTTTCATTTCACAGGAGGAGGAATTAGACGCAACCCCTTATTTCACCTCTATCACTCTAGTTCATCTTCCAGCTGGATGCTGAATTACCTGTGCAGGTGTCGAAGTGTCGTTAATTAAGTTAAGAAGCTCAAGTTATACCTTATTTATCTCCATTTCGTTAATTTATTTTGGACATAGCAGTTCTACATTGTGAAGATAAACCGCTCGTGTTTAATGCCTTGCGGCATGTTAGTTTAATACGCTAAGACTTGTAATGGTGTCTATTGGAAGGCCGAAATTTTGTCTTATGGTAGACAAAGTTTACCATGTCACAAACGCCAGATCAGTACGCAATGTCACTTCCCGTTTGGGACGATATTAAGAATGGCTGCCATTTCTGGTACACATTCATCCCTTGGTCTGAGCAAAATTTACTTCGAGGAAATATTGTTTTGTTTTGACGTTAAGCGATGTTTGTTAGTCCGGTTTGTAATCAGATTCTTGTATTTCTGTCTTAATACTGTTCGGCTTTCAATTGCACGTCGTTTGTGTATCTGCATCTTATCTTCTTACACATTTCTGTGTATGAGCGGAGGTCAATAATATTTATTTAACTAAAATAGATGACAACACTAAATGGATGGTCAGAATATTTGTCTGCGCATGACTGGATTTTGTCTGCCTCTTCAGACAAATGGCCTGGGAATACAAAGCGTCAGCTCAACAGCTGGCGATGTGGCCTCGTGCTAGAAGTGGATGAGAGCTGGCAGTGACTATTGATAAACTCAATCAAATTTTGTTACATGACCCAGTGAACAAATTTAATTCCTACGAACATACAAAAGCTTGCAGCCTGGGGTGTGTTTTGACTTTTTCTAGACTATGTGCAGACTGAATATGAAGCCTGATGTGACTAGAAGGCATTTTATTCCAACTGGGTGTGTATTGTGCTTTCCCACGTTTAGACCTATTTTATAGTGCATAATAAGTTCTGTGGTTGCGAGACAAGGAATTGCCTTCAAACATTAGCCGGGATTTACTTTATGTGCCTGCTACATAAAACGTGTCTTGTGAGCTGCTATATTGTCACTCCCCCACATGCCTTCTTGGTGTGCAAGGAGGACAAGTTTACCTTTACCTTTACATCTGGTTCTTCTGAATAGCGGGTTAGAACATTACCGCAACACCAGATAGCCCGGTTAGTTACCTAGGGTCACTATCTGAGCACTGTTTGAGCCATTGATATGGGAACTGTCAACCTCATATTAGGATACATGTCAGTATCGCAATGCAGTTCCGTTGCAGACAGCGGACGGTACAGTTCTTGTCTTATTAACCTGTTAAGTGAAGTATGTACTCTCCATTTCCTGTTTCTTCTTCTTCTCACATTCCCAGAGGGGCCTAATTGTGTTTCCCTCCTTATTGCTTCTGTGTTGTTGTCCATAAATTGAATTCCCATTGATTAAAAGACAGTTGTATCAGAACTCTGTAGTGGAAGAAACAGAAACCCTATTTATTTATTAGTCACACGGGTAAATGATAATTCTTCATATCTGGCTTCCCCTTTGAACCGTGACTTAGCAAAACTTTAGGTTTTCTTACTAGCGGAAAAGTACAGAACTCTAATACATTTGTGTTGAGATGGGATATTTCTTAGGTGCCTAGTTGCAGTGTCGCAATTATTTGCCGTCCTTTACGTATTTACTTCATATACACGTAATATTGATCAAAGTAGTACTTGTCTCGGCAGTGTGCGATTACAATTTTAAAATGGGTGAAATGACATGGACTGGAATTACCTGTGTCACTGTAGGAAAGGTTGATTTTCCCCTCATGTTAGCTCAGGTATGAACGCTCCAGCTCTGTAGTAGGCTGAGATGGTAGTTCTGAACTAATTGAACAACTGTCAGCTCCTTGGGAATTATTTTGTTCATTGGAGCTAGTTCTGTTGTATATCTAGGTGATAAGCTACGTCATTCTGTTTTACGTATGTATAAATCGTACGTATATCTCACCAGTCACCCATCCATCTTGCATATGACAGGACTTAAAAAATTGCCTCATTTGCTTGTATATATGTAATATACGTATAACTCAATATTCGTGCTTTATATGTATGTATGTACATATGTGTAGGCCAATTACTATGATTTTCATACGTCCAGCAGATGACACAACAGTGAGGTGGGTATGCGGTGTATTTATATAACGGGTTCGTAGAATCTGCAATTGAAATTTCGAAGGGTACGTGCTTGTGCCTGCCACGCCGCTTGCTTTCTGTTGCCACTTGTAAAAGAATAGACCTGTGTACTGTGGGAAGTTCTAGAAAGCCTGAGTAGCCGGTCACGCTCTTATTGTTCGCAATCTCTTTTTCGGTACATCGTATTCTCTTCACTGTATATATACAGGGTGGGGCATAAAGATCTCCAACTTTTCGAAGAGGTTTAAAATATGAAAGAAGCTATCTAGAAAAAAATTAAATATATTTCTGAAAAGTACATTAAAAACAGTTTTTTAAATGGGTTTTAAAAATCAGATCAGACATAAGGCAGCCGTCGCTGGCAACACATTGCTGAAGACGTTCCCGGAAGCTCTTCATAACTCTCCGGGTTAGCTCAGGCGGAATGGAGTCGATTTCCTGTTGGATCCTTTCCTTCAAATCC
>Ga0123353_10006421_pt1 | contig 15647 bp, 11 predicted proteins | sample TergutLab28metaG_3_FD_92763 | JGI IMG/M metagenome (GOLD analysis project Ga0123353, IMG submission 92763) | Labiotermes labralis P3 segment gut microbial communities from Petit-Saut dam, French Guiana - Lab288 P3 | ecosystem: Host-associated > Arthropoda: Insects > Digestive system > Gut ... | reverse complement strand
CGGCACATTTACCGCGAGCCAGTTAAAAGACGGGATAAACGGCAAGCCAATCCTTGTCGCTTTCGGGCAGGGCACGACCACAAGCAACGGGCTGCCCCTGGTCCCGTATGATAATTCGCCGGGATATGACGCAACTGCGGATAATCAAAGCGGGCCGCTGCGCCTGATGATACACGATAACAGCGGCTGGAGCGTCAAATTCCTTATGAGGATCGTTGTAGGCCAAGCAGGCGGCAACCCGGACCCCTCGCTACAGACAGATTTTACGCTCTATCCCGGAGGCGCCGGCGGTATGCCACAAGCCTCGGTCCGCGCCGTTGTTACCGACAGCTCGGGAGGGATATGGGCCGGTTCAAACGGAGCTGGCGCGGCATATATTTCACCGGAGGGCGTGATTACGAGTTTTACCGCGCCGGTGCTTAAAACAAATTTCGTTACAGGGGTCGATATTGCCCCTGACGGCAGCGTCTGGCTGTCCCAGGGAGGAAGCGTGGGGAGCCAAAACGCCCCGCCGTCAGCCCATTATGGATTTGCGAGATACAAGGACGGGCAATTTACATATTATGATAGGAGCAGCGTGAATTCCAGCCTCCCCAACGACTGCGTATACGGGATAGATGTTGATAAGGACGGGAATGTTTGGGTTACCACCCACTACACGCTTTTCGGCGGCGGAATGGAAGGCGGGCTGACGAAATTCAACCCAAGCACAAATGCATGGCGGACGTGGAAGATGGGGGACAGGATACCCACCGTTTCCGCATGGGCCGTTAAGGCTGACGATAAGGGCGGCGCTTGGGTGACGACTTACCGCACATCGAGCATCGATTTACTCTGGCCGGATGAAAGTTACGCCTATATAAGCGCGGCAGGCGCCGTTACGCCATATGCAATTCCGGCAGGCAATGATTTCAACTGGTCGCGGTCCATATCTATTGCTCCCGGAGGCGGCGTCTACATCACACGCATGTCGGGGGCGCATGACCCCACAAACGACGGGGGTTGGCTTGACTATATTTTCCCGGACGGCAGCGTTAAAAGCTATAAAGGGGATGATTTGATCCCTGAGCTGAAAGCCAAGGCTAGGTTAGGCTTTTACCCGGAAATACGCACTGTTTTCGTCGACGCCGGGGGCGATCTATGGCTTTCCACCAATGGCTTAGGCGTGTACAGATGCTTAGTTTCGGGCGGCAATATATCGATAATCGAAAACTTCTCGTCGATGTCCGGGAGCTGGCCAGCCGGAGCTTTAGACGACGTTTGGTCCATATATGTATCGCCGGACGGGAAAGCCTGTTTCGGTAGCAACGGCGGCGTGGCATGGGCGGAAGTTACGCTTAAGGACTCGCCTGCTGAGCATGTTGGCGACGCAACGGCGGAAACCGCGCAGCTTCGAATCACCGGCGCTGTGGAAAAACCGGGCTATTTCACGACGGAAGGCTTAAAGACATATCCCGGCGTGACTGCGCAAACCAAAGAGTATAGTTGGCAGAATGACTATGGTTCAACCGGTGTGGACATCATGACGGGCGTCTATTTAGAGGATCTGTTAAATAACGTCATGCGACTTTCCGGTAAAGCCGTGAGTGTAACGGTGAAAGCTTCAGACGGTTTTTCCACGACGTTAAATTTGGATGATAATGAGTTAGGAGTCAATTGGACCGACAGTAACGGAAACAAACCAATGCTAGCCTGGCGCGGGACATCCGGTAGTACCAACCGTAATATAATTGATTTTGGACTTCCGCGGCTGATAGTCGGGCAGATCGGCCAGGGGCATGTCAACCGTCCGTTGTGGGTCAGCAATGTTATGAGCATAACAGTTAACGCTTCGGAGCAGCCCCCGACTAAGCAGCCACAAGGTGCGCCGATAGGCATGTTAACCGGTGTAAGGCCAACATCGGCAAGCGGAAGAGGCAGGATAAACGGCACGACGGCTGCAATGGAATACAGCGACAATCAGGTCAACTGGTTTGTTTGCTCAAACGCTTATACCGAGGTTTATCCAGGACAATACTACGTGCGCTATTCTGAAACGGAAACACACAACGCGAGCGCGGCAATAACTGTATCTGTTACCGCAGCCCAAAACACATGGACTCCGCCTCCTGTGACGGGGGATGTAGTTCTATCGATATACAATGGATCTACTAAAGTAAAAGACTTCACACAAAGCAACATCAATGCGCTTAATCATGTGACGAACAATTATTCTTCTTATAATACCTTTCCTACGTATAGCTCCTATACCGACGTAAAGGGCGTGACAATAAGTACGCTTCTTTCAGAAGCCGGCGCCAATCCTTCGGAGAACACTGAAATCACTTTCTACTCTTCAGACGGTTTTTACGCTACTCTGAGGGCAGGAGACCTGACTGCGGCGCGCTACTACTTTGGTTCGAATGGAAACAGGGGCGCGCAAGTGCCGGCTATTATTGCCTATGATAGTGATGGTTCGCGTCTGTATTTCGGGCAGCTCTCAGCCCAGGAGCAGACAAGCCAGGCGTTTGTCAAGGATGTTGACCGCATAGTTATAGGGGGAACAGCCGGCAGGTGGGGTATGCCCACAGCTAGTCCCGCATCCGGTTCGATAATTAAAGCAGGTAGTCCTATCCGCCTTTCACTGCCCAGTGGTTCAGGTGAAGCTAAAATCTACTATACGCTTGACGGCAGCACGCCCACAGTCGAGAGCAAGATGTATAACGTTACCGCCGAGCGCTGGTTTGCGCAAAAAGGCATGTCGGAGCATCCTCCGATACTTGCGCCGAGCAACGGAGAACTAACAATCATGGCGATTATCATAGGGTTGGGCAAGGATGACGGAAGTGTGGTAACTTTCCACTACAAAATCGCGACCGGAGGCTCCGAACCGGGCGGAGACGATACGGTTATTATTGATTCAGAACAGGTCCCATTCAGTGATGTAAGCATGAGCGACTGGTTCCACGATAGCGTACGCTTCGTCTATGAGCGCGGTTTGATGAAAGGAACGGCGACCGACGAATTTTCGCCAAATCTTACGATGTCACGCGCCATGGTAGTGACAATCCTGCACCGCCTGGCAGGCAGCCCAAGTATATCCTGGCTGGTCAATCCATTTGGTGACATACATGCAGATCTGTGGTATACTGACGCGGTGATATGGGCGGCGGCCAACGGTATAGTGAACGGTTATGGCAACGGCAAGTTCGGCCCGAACGACAGTATAACGAGAGAACAGATGGCAGCTATCCTGCACCGCTATGCCAGATTGATAGACTATGACGTCAGCCTGAAAGGAAATGCCGGCTTAGCCCCATTTACAGACGCAAATAATATCTCTCCATACGCGACTGAAGCTATGCTCTGGGCTTGCAACGCGGGTATATTACAAGGCAGCGACAATAAGCTGGACCCGAGAGGCAACGCCACCAGGGCACAAGCAGCGGCGGTACTTGAACGTTTTATCAAGGGCACGGAGAACGAATGAGCAATGAGACAGCCAACCTGCAAAATTGGAAAATGATTCCAGCCCCGTAGGGGACGCACACCCGGGCGTCCCGTGAGGCTTCCAGATTTATCCGGATCAGGAATGAGAAATGAGGGCTTGTTGCATAAATGATGTCAATTTTTTTCATTATCCGAAAGCGGCTTGTTATTTCGCTTATAATGGTTTTGTTGGTGTGCGCGGCTTGTTCGCCCGCTGTTACAGACCCGGAGGCTCCTCTTTCAGAGACTTTGGCAATTGCCCCGGAACAGCAACCTCTAGCGTCGCTGGATGAAATCGGAGCAGCTACAGCGGACACGAATATCGAAACCAGCGCCTCTCAGGAATCCCATTTACCTGGCGAACCTCCTGGGCAAAGCGATCAGCGCCCGGCAACACAGGAAAAAACAGCCGATACTGCAACAAATCAGAATGATACGCCGACTGTGGTCAGCAACAGCACTGCCCCCTCTTTATCAACGGAGAATCAAGGCAGTGCCGCCGCTCCGCCGACGGAGAATAACAATGCGACCACTGCTCCGCCAGCTGAGAACAACAATGCTGTTATTACTCCGCCAGCGGAAAATAACAATGCGACCACCGTTCCGCCAGCGGAGAATAACAACGCTGCCAACGCTACGCCGGCAGAAAACAATGTTGTAAACCCCGCTGCGCAAGTCGATGAGTCGGTTATTCTGACTATTAGCGGCAACGGCGTGAACGGGACAACGGCATGGACGCTTGACCAGCTGCAAGCGTTGCGGGACGGTTACCGGGAGCTGACATATTCGACTACCAATAACTGGCCCAACTTCGAGCATATGGAAGCGCATGGCATATCCATACCTTATTTACTGAAACAAGCCGGACTGAGAAGCAACGCAGCCAGCATTAAGTTTATATCCACGGACGGGTATTTTGCGACGCTGACCTTCGCTCAGGTGTCTGGCACGCGTTATTCCTACGCCAGCCACAGCGCAGCCGGCAGCAGCGGCGCTTCTGCTGTCGAGCCTGTAGTCGCTTGGGCTTGGGGCAATGTGGGGAAAACACGGCAGGAAAGTATACGCCCTTTCTTCGGGCAAAGCGGCCCCTGGGATGTAAATACCGCGGCATTTGTCAAAAATCTCTGTAAAATCGAGGTCTCAACCGCATCCGCCGGAACCTGGGCGGGTCCGGGCGCATCCATCACGGATGGCAGCACGGTACCTGCGGGTACGGAACTGGAACTGTCGCACAGCAACATGGACAGCATACGTATATATTACACTTTAGACGGCAGCGAACCGGGATACAACAGTCCGGTATATAACCAGTCAGCCAGCTACTTCCAGCCGCAACTAATAAAACCGCTTGTATTGACAAAAAGCGTGACCGTCAAGGCGTTTGCCGCAGGGCTAGGCAAGGAAAGAAGCCCAACCGTTACCTTTTCTATCGTGGTAGAGTAGCGTGAAAGATGGATGCATGATGAAGCCCAGCTGCTGCGGAGTGGCCCTTGTACTTGTTATATTCAGCTTTTTCCCCCTGCTTTTCTGCGGTTGTGAACGACAGGAACAACAGGAAGCTGATGCGGTTTCTCATGATCCGCAGCAGGAAGTCTTTAAGACGCAGCAGCAAATCTCCGTGCTGTTTTTTAGCGACACCCAGGCAGACCCTGAAACGGGGGATTATTCAAGTTTTGGGGAATTACTGGCGCTTGCTTTGACACATCAAGAAGCTCCGGACCTGGTCATTTTCGGCGGGGACACGGTCAATGACGGCGGGGACGCGGATGAATGGCGTGAGTTTTGGGAGGCTGCAATGCCGCTGACATGCCTGACTACGGCGGCAGTACCGGGAAATCATGATAATAACACCCTTCTGGCCAGGCAGTTTGACTATCCGATAAAGGAACCGGCCAGTCAGGGCGAAGGTTTCTTTTACTCCATTAGCCAAGGCCCGGTACATTTCATCATGCTGGACAGTAATACCATGGGCGCGGCTAATGATAGAGATATCGCATGGCTGCGAGACGATTTAGGGAGCACTGAAGCCCGACAAGCCGTCTGGCGTGTTGCTGTAATACACCATCCAATGTGGCTAATCTCGGATAATCCAAAGGACGCCGCGCGAGCCGAAACGATGCGTGAATTTTTCCTGCCGCTGCTTGAGGAATACGGGGTCGATCTGATACTGTGCGGGCATCAGCACGTCTACGCCCGCAGCCTTCCCATGAGCGGCGATCTTGCGCCGGAGGACGGCAGCGGTATCGTGCAGATAATGGCGGCTTCAGGCGGAAAGGGACCATATGCCGCCGGAAATAGTGAGCATGTTTTAGCAAGCGCGGACGTGCCGGTCTATCTGCATTTAGCGGCGGATGATGAGTCGCTCACAATTACAACTTATAATGCGAGCGGCGAACCGGTCGATTATTACGCAGCCATGGGGAGATAGCCTATGAGGACGAATAGAATAATATTTTTTTTGATATTCACTTTTCTTCTAGTGCTTATGGCTGGGTGTACGACAGTCGGCCATACGGCGGAGCAAACGCGTTTGCCGGAATCCACGGTCGCTGAAACATCCCCTAATACACCCGACGATGATGGCGCCTGGCGAATCAGGGTAATCAACCCGACGGGCGAAGAGGTCTGGAGCTTTACAGAGGCAGGGCTAATAGAAATTATAGACAGCTTGACGGCTTTGCCGTCTGATATACCCGCAAAATTTACACGCGTCTATTCCACGGTGAATAATTGGCCGGCTGCGCGTTTTTACGCCGCCGATGGCTACAGTGTGGCGTCTATACTGATAGCGGCGGGGGTATACGAAACCGCACAGACGATTACTTTCAAAGCGGATGACGGATACGAGGTCAGCCTCACCCGGGAGCAGGTTTTAGCGCCGCAATATTTCTATCCACAGGTACACGAAAGCGAGGACGGGGCTGAGCCTGTTTTTCCCATCATTGCCTACCGCTGGCGCGAAGGAACGGACGATTTGGGTGGTATCCGCGACGAGAATCCCTGCCTCATAATCGGGCAGCGCAATCCTTTCGAGCATACCAACCCGGCATTCGTGGAAAATGTGTCGGAAATCATTGTCTCTGCCGAACCTTGCCAGGCATGGCCTCCGGCTTCGACATTTCCGGCGCCAGGCCCTATTGCGCAAGGAGAGACGATAAAGCTGCAGCATCAAAACTATGGGTTGGTCAAACTACATTATACTTTAGACGGCAGCGAACCGACCGCATTGTCAAATATGTATAACCCAAGCACCTATCAGCCGGAACTCAATGTACCCATACCCATTAACGAACCGACTGTGATAAAGGTGCTTGTCACAGGCTACGGAAAATCCGACAGCGAAATCGCCGTTTTTGAATTCACCCCGTAGTCCCGTATGCAGCGGTTCAGGCATGTTGCCATTCACATCTGCCGGTTATCGGAGATAGTCATGAAAAACATCAAATATCCTGTATTTCATACATTACTGTGCTGTACCATGTTTCTGTGCGCTGCCTGTAGTGCATCCACCGTCACACCCTCGCCCTCCGCGCCTCTTGACAGCGGCGACCCGGCATATGAGGCGCTGAGCATACAGATTGAGGGCCTGCGCGAGCTTAGCGGCGGTGTTGCCGAGATTAGCATAACCGAGCTGCGCTCCCTGCCACAAAACGAACTGGACGCAAGCTATAGGCGCACCACCGGGATGTTTGAGCAATACCACATGTCAGGACCCCTGCTAAAAGACGTGGTATCGTTAGCCGGGGGTAATCTGGACGACTATGCCGGTCTTGGCATGATAGGCCGCGACAGCTACTACTGCCTGTTCCCCCGCGAAGTGATAGACAACACTCCCGACCTCATGCTTGCCTTGACAGTCGACGGCGCCGCAAAATTGGACGACGACAAATACCCTGCCTGGGCAGCGGTGCAGGGTCAGTTCGGCCCCTACTGGGTCAAGCAGGTAGAAAAAATTATTCTGTACGAGGAAGTGCCGAAGAAACATATATCGAGCGTTTGGGTGTTCGCCAACCTGACCGAGGGCATTGCGGCCATTGAATACGAGTATTACGGGTCAAAAGACAATGCCATTGATCTTGAGCAGGTATTTTCGCGCCTTGACCATGTGGACAGCAAAGCGTTCTTTACGATGAAGTCGGCCGACGGGTTTAAGAAGAACGAAGCCATGAACATGGTAAAGTCGCGCTATTATATCAAAACCGACGGTGAGGACGCGCCCACCAATGTAGCCCCGTATATAAAACTCGGAATGAACGTGCAGAAAATCGCCTGGTTCTCAACAAACGCAGACGCCGCATTCTTTCCGGATATGCTGATGGGCTATATGGATACAAAAACCGTAAAAGGCGAAACGGGTATCCCGCTGGACGAGCTGCTTTACGAGGTAGAGGTGACAACGGTCAAAACAGCGGAATTTGACATATTAGGCACGGCGGGTCAGCGCTACCGCGTACAAGGAAGCGACCTATCCGGCGCAATAATGGTCCCGCTAACTGGCGGAGGGGCAAAAGTGCTATGGGAGGAAGGTTACAATTACCAAGACATAGACAACCTGCTAAGAATACGCCTAATACTCCCAACTGCCGGAGGTTAGTGTTCATTTTGAACACCAACCAAAAACCAAGCAACGGCAAGGTTTTTACAGCTCGCTTTAAGGATGGAATATGAACGATACGACGACAAAAAGACCTGGCAAACGGTTTTGGCTCGTGCTAGCCACCTTGATAGTAATCGCGGTTGCCGTCGCGGTTGTTTACAACGTGAATCGCCGGGGCGCCGCTCTGACGGAAGCCGAAGGTGCGGCAATAACCGGGATATGCGCTGTGGATTTTCGGGATTTTGACGACATATCCGCAAAAGCCCTGACTAAGGAGCGCAGCACAAAGTTCCCCGCAGTGGCGAAAGCATATAAAAGCGGGGATTTGTACGCTTTTATCGTCAAACCAATAGCGTATAACGGCCCGGTCACGCTCGCCCTCGTGATAGACGGCGTCGCCGGCGAGAGCCTGGGCATGCGCATTGTTGAGCATAAAGAAACGCCGCACTACGTCCGCGACATGGAAAGCCCGTGGTTCACCGGACGGTTTTCCGGCAAATCGGTATTTGAATACTTAAAGCTTGTGCGCCTGAGCGCCCGCGCCGAAAACGAGATAGTGGCGATAACAGGCGCCACGGTTACAACCGAGGGGATCATCAACGGCGTAAACGCGGCTTTCGGCGTATACCGGGAATATGTTTTGGGCGAAACCGCCGCCGCCGTCCCATATATGGTCCGCTTTGAGCCGGGCGAAGGTGACGGTCCGTTAGAGACGGGAAGCCTTTCCATTCGCGCCCATGGTGTAGTTTTAGCGGAGATCGGTTTGGATGAAATACGCGCCCTGCCCTCTGTCAGGCGCACCATGAGCATACATTCCACCGCGGGGGTAACCAGTCACAGCTTCAGGGGCACTCTGCTTTCAAATGTTATCGGGCTGGTTGGCCCGGAGCTTATGGATGAATATAACTGGGTTTTGTCCGTTGGTGTTGACGACTACATTTCCGGTATCGGCATGGATGAAGTCAGGGCCGAAAACAACGTGTTTGTTATGTACGAGGACAACGGCGAACCCCTGCCGAAGAAAAATGGCGAGCCCGGAGGTATGCGAATAGTGGTTATTGACGATCTGTTTGGCCAGCGGTTTACCAATTATCTGCTGGAAGTCTCGTTTGAAACCGAGGAGGCGTATTGATGAAAAAACTTCCTGTCAAAGCTATAATATCCAGCCTGTTGCTGCTGACGCTGCTTTTTTTGGCGGTAAGCGGCGCAATGCTCTATTTCGGGAAAACAGGGATGATTATGGGCATCACGCGCAACGCATTGCGCAACGCCCATACTTGGGGTGCAGCCTTGATGTGTATTCTGTGTTTTATACACCTGGTTTTGAACCGCCGCCTTTATTTCAATGAGCTGAAATCGTTCTTTGGACACAGGAGCAATTGATAAATAGGCACTCACTCATCCATCTCAATGGCGGAAAAGTCGATATTCCCGTATTGTAACAGTTCTCCTGATTTCAGCATTAGCACCGCGCCCATCAGACCGGGGGCTTGATCCAGCAAATCAACGGCTTTTTCGCTGCCAAGTAAAATGACAATAGTAGAAAGAGCGTCGCCCGCAGTGGAGCTTTCCGAAACTATCGTGACGCTGACTATATCGCTCTCCACCGGCATACCGCTTGATGGGTCAAGGATATGATGATAGAGCGTGCCGTTCTCCACGAACTGGCGCTCATAAATGCCGGAGGTGACGATGGAAGCTTCCCCGACGTTAAGGCTGCCGATAATCTCACTGCGATTGCCGAAAGGCTGAGTCACACCGATATGCCATAGTCCGCCGTCGGGCTTTTTGCCTACAGTTACGATATTTCCGCCCAGATCGATAATAGCGCTTTTTACACCGCGACCTTTAAGAAAATCGGCTATCTGGTCCGCGATATATCCCTTTGCGACACCGCCCAGATCAAGCCAAGCCTGCGGATCGCTAAGCCGGACCGTGTTACCTTCTATGTAAACCTGCCTGTAATCCACGGTATCCCGCGCCGTTGCCAATTCTGCGGGAGGGGGCACGGCAGGGTTGCCGCTGAAATCCCATAAAGCGCAGAGCCTGCCGACAGTAATATCGAAGAAGCCGCCGGATAAAGCGCCATAGTCCAGACCTGCCTGGATGAGCTCAGCGGTTTGATCTTCCACCGGGACCGGCAAGCCCTCCGCGTGATTTATACGCCAGATACTGCCGCCCTCCACTGTGCGGCTGAACATAGATTCGAATTGGGCGCACAGATCCAGCGCCTCGGTAAGCAACCCCTGTTCGGCGGGGTCGTACACGGTAATAGTACAGACGGTATCCAACAACAGGCGGATCTCGCTCAGGGGTGTAGCGCTCGCAGGCTGAGAGGCTAGGGACGGGTCGCTCTGGACCGGAACACTCTGGGATGGGTCCGCCATATAGCCGGAAGTGCAGCCGATGAGCGTCAGGCTCATCGACAACAGTATTATTGTTAGGACGAGTATTCTTCTACGATCGGGCAAAATTTTCATCTCCCTGTTTCATGAAATATTCGAGATTTATTCTTTTTTAACATTCAAGTAAGATTCCAGATAGGGACGCAGGCGGAGCACCAGGACGCCGACCGCGGCGCCGGCGCCGATACCGACCAGCAGCAACAAGGGCAGGTACACCAAAACGGTCCAGCTTTGAAACAGCAGGCAGGCGACTAAGATTTGCCCGATGTTGTGAAATGCGGCGCCAGCCACGCTCACTCCAAGCGGGCTGACAAGTTCACGGAACAGGAGTATCAGCGCCAACATTACAACAAAGCTAAGCAGCGACCCGCCTAAACTATAAAACAGCGCGGAAGGGCTGCCGGAAAATAAAGCAGCCAGCAGACATTTAAGCACCGTCAATATCAGCGCTCTGGAGGGCGGGAACAAATACAAAGCCAATAAAACTGCGACATTAGGCAAGCCCAGGCGCATGCCCGGGATACCGAAGCTCACCGGAATCATACGCTCAATCAGACCCAATACTAAGGCACAGGACAGAAAAATCCCCAATAAGGCGGCTTCTTTGGCTTTTGAGACCCGGTTAGCGGGTGACTGCGCTTGCCGCCGCGCCCTGTCAGCGGGTGATTGAGCTTGCCGCCGCACCCTGTCAGCGGGCGATTGCGCCGGACGCCGTCCCAGGTTAGCGGGTGATCGCATCGAACGTCGCCCCCTTTCCGCCGCTCAGGCAAATTAGCAGGCGGTGGGGGAGGCAGGCTATCACGCCACCCGGCTGGTTTTGCAGACCGGTGTGTACACAGTCCTGATTGCCGCAATCCGCTTCCAGCATACGCACGCCCTGCGGCCCTATTTGCAGCACATTATACCCGGAAGAACTTTCCAGCCGCAGTTCCTGCTCCTTTTCCGCCAGGGATACCGTGTGCGTAAGCTGCCCGTCCAGATAGATTTCCGCTACTAACCCCTGCGCGCCATTGCCGCCACGCCGCGCCGAAACTACCAGCCAGGCGAGGCAGGCCAGCAGCAAGGCGGAGGCGACGACAATGAGGTCACCTTTTTTAAACGCCGCGGGTTTGCGCATAATTATAAATTATCCCCCCTAACGGCGCATTATGCAGTCTTCTTATATTTATATCACAAAACGCAGAAAAAAGGTAGTGAGAATTTTGTCACAAATTCACCCCTTCAAAATAATTGTGGAAATATAAACGTTTACGCGTTATAATGTTTGTAAATTACAATAAAAAAGGAGAATACTATGAAAACATGTGTTAATTGTGGCGCCGAATCGTACAGGGTCGAATCCCGTTTCTGCTTGAAGTGCGGGTCGTCTTTGCCTGAACATGAAAACACGCCCACCCAGAACATCTGCACGAATAATGACTGTGACTGGCACAAGACGAAATTTATCTACCCCGACGACGCGCGTTTCTGCGATGTTTGCGGCAGCCCAACGGCATATGCCAAATAAAGCGCCGGCTGCTCTATCCGCAGGGATCGCCGAAAATTTAAACACAGTGTCAAAGGCTCCAAGGCTCCCGAAAACCAGAAGGGGGTGTGGGGATTGTTCCCGCTGACGCATTCGCAAAAAAGGATCGTCGTAAACCAGCAGATCTATCCTGATAGTAGGTTTTCCCATATGTATGGGAAGGTCTGCACGGAAAACAAAAACGGCGCGGAACTGTCGGAAGCCATAAACGCCGCAATTTCTTTTTTCGATTGCCTGCGTATCCGCTTTGTCCGGTCGGGCAAGCATATTTTCCAGGAAATATCTGACTATCAACACGAGGATATTATAACCAAGCCGCCAGGTTTTGATTTTTATGGCGAAAGACTGCAAATGCTTTGCGGGAAGTTGTACCGTTTTTATATTGTTGAAGAAAATGACGGCGACCACGAGCAAAAAGTATCGGGTTATTTTTTCATTATTCACCACGCGATTGCGGATGCCTATACAATAACGCTGATTATTAAATACATCGACGAGTATCATAACGGCAAAACAGCGGGCCAAATTCAGCAGTCTTTCCGCCTTTACGCGGCGGCGGAACAGGAATACCTGCGAAGCTCGGAATATAACAGCGACTATGGCTTTTTTGAAAAGAAGCTTAGCCGCTCGCTCAGCTATAAATATATACCCGAATTCGACTTAAGCTGCGGCAGGGCCGGGAAAGAGCTATCAGGCAAACAAACGCAGGCGATGCTCTCGTATTGCAAACAAAAAGGGATAAGCGCGTTTAGACTGGTTTACGCTGCGTTGTTTGTCCTGCTATACCTGGAAAACGGCAGAACGGTCCAGACGATCTCGACTACCCATCACAACAGGGACACGAAAGAGCTATTACAGACGGGAGGGATGATCACAAGCACCATCCCAATAGTACAGGAAATCGATTTTTCGCTCACGTTTGAAGAATTTTTAAACAAAGCGACACTGAACGTGGCAGAGAGCCTGGAAAGACACCGGTTCCCTATCGACGCGCTGATGACCGGCGCAAATCAAAAAAGTGTGTTTGAACTGAATATTACAGAGGTCACGCTCAACTCCATCCCGTTTGGCGACGGGAGCAGAATAAGCAGATTTTCCCCTAACGAGGACATTTCCAGCCTTAATTTCAAGCTTAACCCAAATTCAAAGCCAAAGGGGTCGGATATAGAAATCGCGGTGGATTACGCGACGTGCAGGTATACGCCGCAGCAAGCCGGGCAAATGCTTGACAGGCTGGCGGAAATCGCGTTTATGTTTATCGAGCGGGGCAACATGGTCATTTCTGAAATGCTTGCCCCCCGCGATGACATTATGGTGCGGATACAGAAAATAATTTCTGATCATCCCGGCGTGCCCGCGCTCATGGATGGCGACAGCGCCCTGACATACGGCCAGTTGGGCGCAAAAATAGACGCGGTTGCGGACAATCTCAGGGAATCCGGTTGTGTTATCGGGATAATTAACCAAAGGAGTGTGTGGTATGTTGTAGCCCTGCTGGGGGCGCTAAAGGCAGGGAAGGCGTTTGCCGTACTGGATCCGGAGCTTCCGTCGCAAAGGATAGACGATATAATAAGGCAGGCTAAAATCGATACGGTTCTAGCCTTTTCTGATGCTGGGCACAGTCTTAAAAATGCGAAAACCGTGGATATTAGGAGGCTGGATAGCTTAAAAAAAGATAGTTCGGTTATCGCCGGCGACCTCGCCTATATACTTTTTACGTCAGGTTCGTCAGGAAAGCCGAAGGGGGTAATGGTCGGCCGCCATGGGCTGCTCTCGCTGACCGACGCCTTGATCGCGCGTTACGGCATCAAAAACGGTGAAAGGTTTTCGGCATATTGCGACTTCAACTTCGACGTTTCAATAGCCGAGATATTCCTGCCGCTGCTCACCGCTTCGACGCTTTTTATCGTAAATGATGAGGCAAGGCGCGACCTTAAGATGTTGGGCAGGTTTATGCGCGATAACAAAATAGAAAACGCCTTCCTGCCGACAAAGCTGGGGGAAGCATTTATTAAAAATTTCCCGGACTGCCCTATCTCAAGGTTAACAATCGCCGGGGAAAAAATGTGCTATTATCAAAAGACTAAATACCAGGTCTTCAACGGGTATGGACCCACTGAGTTCACCGTTTTTTCGCATATCGAAACCATCGCAGGTGAAAGTGCAAGGTACAGTATAGGGACGCCGCTAAAAGGCGTATCCGACATGGTCGCCAGCGCCTCCGGCGGGGCTGTTAGCAGTTGCGGAGGTAACGCCAGTGTCTCAGTTAAAGCTGCCAATGGCTCCGGTATAGCTGCCGACAATGCCGGCGGGGCTGGCGAGATCGGCGAGCTCGTCCTTATCGGCGAGCAAGCCGCTTTTGGCTATTTAAACGACTATGATATGACATCAAAGCGCTTTATTAAAATCCATGCCCCCGGCGACGGGGGATACCGGCGCGCGTACAAAACATCAGATAAAGTGGAAAGAGGCGGCGACGGCAAGCTGTACTTCATTTCCAGAATGGACAGGCAAATAAAGCTGCGCGGCTACCGTATCGAGCTCGAAGAAATCGAAAGCTCCGCCATGGACACAGGGCTTGTAAGCGAAGCGGTGTGCGTGTTTATTGAAAATGAAATCATACTGTCGGTCATACCCGGCGCGCACTTCGATGAAGCAGCGCTCTCCCGTTCGTTGTCAGAAAAACTCCCGCGATATGCCATCCCGCAAAGGATCGTTACCGTACCCGGCTTCCCAAAAACAAAAACCGGCAAAACAGACTATAAAGCATATGCGGATAACGCTAGTACCGCCGAAGCAAAAGACAATACTCCGAAGGGCTATACCCGAAATGGCAACGCTTCAAAGAGCTATGCACAAAATGGCAATGCCCAAAACAGTAAAACCTTAAAAAGCAACGCCCCGAAGAAAAACGCCACAAAGCGCGTACTTTCGCAAACGCTTTCTTCAACTGAAAAGAAACTACTCCGGATTTTTTCCGCTCATACTGCCGGACAGGCAAAGGGAATAAAAGCTGCCGACAACATATTTGACGCCGGGATCGATTCGCTTGGGATACTTCAGATAATGCTGGAAGTCGAACGAAAACTCAAATACCCGATTGCGTTTTCGGATTTCATATTATATCCGACGGTTCAAAAAATGGCGGCATATATCGAAAATGGCGGCGGCAGGCAGTGTGTGACGAAACTGCGCGAGGGGTCGGGAAAGCCGTTAGTTTTGATATTTGACATGACAAGGGATATAATCTCCTATCTGCGCATCCTCCGCAAGCTAAGACCCGGATACCCTGTTTTTGGCATTTCCCCGAACAACGTGACTTTTCCATTATTCTGTACTATAAACCCCACTCAACCGCTTTCTTCGGCGGACGGCCTCGCTTACGTGGTGGCTTCTTCCGCGACACATAGGTGGGTGCGCATCCCTCCGGTATATCAAATCCGAACGCTTCGCAGATATCCACTTGCGCACCAACAAACGGCGTGATGACTTTAGCTCTATTCGTATGTTCTATCAGACGAATCGGCCGCATCTCATCAATGACATCCAGCGAGGATGCAAACAACTCCTTGAGCCGTGTGCTTTTCCAGATATGACGCACATAAGAGCTCAATACAAGGGATATGAATAGGATGAAGAGCCGGCCTGTCTT
>Ga0123353_10006420_pt1 | contig 15648 bp, 14 predicted proteins | sample TergutLab28metaG_3_FD_92763 | JGI IMG/M metagenome (GOLD analysis project Ga0123353, IMG submission 92763) | Labiotermes labralis P3 segment gut microbial communities from Petit-Saut dam, French Guiana - Lab288 P3 | ecosystem: Host-associated > Arthropoda: Insects > Digestive system > Gut ... | reverse complement strand
CCTGTCCGTGGATATTTTCCTTTTGTTTGTCCGAACCACGCCCTCCCTTGTTATCGTGCCTATGTACTCTTCGACTGGCTGCGGGTATTTCTTCCCCGGCACCCGCTTTGATGTGGCGCGGTATAGGTAGTACTCGTTGCCGACTTTCTTGACCGACGTGCCTTTTTCCTTGAACGCGTTGACCCAATCCGGATAGTTTGACAAAATGACGCCCCCCTTTCAATGTATAATATATTATACTATACATTCGTGGGGAAAGCAATAGGGGATCGCATCCGCTCATGCAACCCCCTATACATGGTTCCCCTTGCTACTAGCTGGTTTTTTCGATCCTTGTTTGTTTTCTATGCGATTGCCCTGGCTGACTGCCGCCATTTGATAATCGCGTGGCCGCAAGGCATCGTCGTTGATGTTGAACTCCATGCCCTTGCCAACTGCGTACCCCGCCAAGTCTTCGGGGGGAAACTGGATGTTCATCAGCGCCTGTTTGATGTGTCCCCGAAACACAGGATCGATTTTGACCCTGTTTTTCTGTGGCGCGCCGATGAAAAACTTGATGACAGACTTCTCGACGCAAAGCTGTGCCATGATATATTTATCGTCGGCTTCCAGGAACAGATCGCCGTGTTCCATGAGGATCCGCACCTTCCCATAACGGTCACTGATCTGCTTGAGCCTTGCTACAACAGTTTCCGATATGGGGTATTTGCTGTATTTCTCCAAGGATGCCACAATATCCGCGCTTTTCACCCCTGCGCTTGCCGCGTTCCAGAGGGAGATCGGCGTCATTTTATACGTGTGGACATATTCTGGCGACTTCTCCATTTCCGCGAATGCCGAAAGCTCGTCCCGGGCGGATTCATAAGACGCATTGTTTGTTTCGAGCAGCAGCGTCATATCACTTTGGACAATGAGCGGCCTATACATATCTTCATTCATACCAAAGGGTACCCCCCTCGTGTGCATCGTGGGGTTTCGCCCCACAACGCAGTCGGTTATTTCATCTACGTGCCGCAGTATCTAAGTGCCGCAGGAGGCCTTGCGAGATTTCCTCGAATTTCGCGCCGCGCGAGGCTTTTATCAGCACCACATCGTCATCTCGGACCGTGTCCTTCAAGAAAGAAATGGCCTCACCGTTTGTTGCAAACGAAACACAGTCGATAGGCCGCTTTTTTGCCTGTTCCGCCGCCAAGTGGGCGTATTCCCCCACGGTGACCAACAAGTCTATGGGCAATCCCGCGACGCAGTCCCCTATCTGCCTATGCGCTTGCTCCGTGAATGCGCCCAGCTCATACATGTTTCCGATCACGGCCACTTTGACGCCGGCGTTTGCAAACGACGCGAGCACCTTGAGCGCCGCTTCCATGGAATCGGGGCAGGCGTTGTAACAGTCTTCGATGATGGTTACGCGGCCGGCCCTGATGATATTCTGTCTCATATTTCCGGGCTGGAACGCCTGTATCCCTTCCGCAATGGCGGGCATGGGCAGCCCCAGCTGCCGGCCCACGGCGATGGCGGGCAATGCATTATAGACTTGATGTGTCCCCGGCGAGTTGACGGATATCGCCATTTCGCGATCATTCCGCAAGGTAAATATGCTCTTATTCGGATAGGGTTCTATGCTATCCACCACAATATCGCAATCGGGGTTATGGATGCCATAGGTGATGGTTTTCAGCGGGATCCGATCCTTCATGCGATATAGTAAATCGTCGTCCCCATTGAGCACGAGCACGCCAGACGAAGGCATCCCTTCCACAATCTCCAATTTTGCCTCTAATATCTTTTCCCTGCTCCCCAAATTGCCGATATGCGCGGTTCCGATGTTCGTGATGACCGCAATATCGGGCCTTGCCATGCCTGATAGATACCGGATCTCCCCCAGGTGATTCATTCCCAGCTCAACGACTGCATAACGCTGGCCCTCTTCCCAGGACAAGAGGGTGAGCGGCAACCCTATCTCGTTGTTCAGGTTTCCCTTTGTGCTACAGACGCTGCCTTGCGTGGAAAGCACGCACGCTATCATCCGCCTCGTGCTTGTTTTCCCCACGCTTCCTGTAATGCCCACGACCGGCCCCGTGAATCTCTTTCGGTAATGCCTGGCGATATCGCCCAACGCCAACCGGGTGTCGCCCACAACAATGAGGTTTCCCTCATCCTCAACAAGGCGACTTGAAACCGCGGCAACCCCGCCGCCGCGATAGAAGTCGCCGATAAAATCGTGGCCATCAAAACGCTCGCCTTTTATCGCCACAAAGAGCGAGTTTTCTTTCACATCCTTGCTATTCGTCGTGATGTTCCCTATTTCTACGTTTTCCTCTGTGGCATGGTGCAACTCACCCCGGGTAAACGTTGCGATTTCGCGTAGGCTCATGGGTATCATCATTCGGGCGTCCCTCAATCCTTTTCCCTTGTCATCGCCATATGGACAATTTTATCGCATAAATCCTCATAGCTCATCCCCAGAGTAGCCGCCTCTTTGGGAACGAGGCTTGCGGGCGTGAGCCCGGGTAGCGAATTCACCTCAAGGCAATAGATATTCCCATCGTCGTCCACAATGAAATCGGCCCGGGAATAATCCCCTAATCTGAGTGCCTTATGCGCTGACAGGGCGATTTCTTTGAGCCTGTCGCTGAGATCGGCGGGGATCGGCGCCGGGCATAATTCGCTGGTGAGGCCCTCTTGATATTTATTCTTATAATCAAAGAAGCCACTTTGCGCGCGTATTTCGATGACCGGCAACGCGGCGCCGTCGAGTATCCCCACGGTGAACTCGCGGCCGGCAATATATTCCTCGATCAATATTCTCTTTTCGTACGCCTTGGCGTATTGTATCGCCTCCGCGATCGCTTCTTCATTCCTCACGATGGTCACGCCCAGGCTGGATCCGCCGTTTGCGGGTTTCACGATAAAGGGCGGCTTTTTTGTTTTCAACATATCATATAACTCGTCTGGCGCCATGTCGCCAATAAAGGCTTCTTCGCCGCTTGGCGTCCTGATCCCATGGACGGCCATCATCTCTTTGGCGACGGTTTTATCCATGGATAAGAGGCAACCCATGTAGTTGCTCCCCGTGTACTTCACGCCGAATAGATCGAGTGCCGCTTGCAACTGCCCGTTTTCGCCCATGGATCCATGCAACCCGATGAACACCACATCGGACAACCGGCAAGCATCCAGCACGCATCGGCCAATGAGCGCATCCCCATTGTCAGAACCCTCTTTGAGCAGGCGGAGATCCGAGGCGGTCGATGAAATGGCGTAATCATCATGTCGCCTGGCATACCTGGCATATAATTGCGCAAAGTCGGAACAGCTTTCCATGCTGAGGTAGGGATCGAGCAAGAGTACCTTGTGCCCCTTTTTCCTGAGCGCCTCTGCCGCTTTGCTCCCCGAAACCAGTGATACATCGCGTTCCGGGCTATATCCGCCCGCAAGAACAATTACGTTCATATTGTTAATTGCCATTCCTTTCTGCTAGCATGATGTCATTGGACATTGTTTCCATGGAATCTCTATGCAGTGTCGCCTCGCCCGAATGGATCGCCTCGACGCCGCCATCTGCGAAGCGTACCAGCAACGCGCCGTCGTCCTCCACGGCCAACGCCAGGCCCCGTGCGGCGCGCCCCTTCCGCGTGACGGTTACCTCGCGGCCCACCGTAATACAGCCGGTCCGATACTTTTGCAGGTACTTATCGAAACAATTGGAACCATTAGAGCCGCCGGAACCACCGGAACCGCCGGAACCACCCGCAGGGCAGTCCAGCATGGCGTTCAGCTCCCGCAGGACGCCGACCGCTAGCCGCGTGCGGGATACCGGCCCACCGGCCGCCATCTCCAAACTGCCGGCGATATCCGCAAGCCATGGCGGGAAGGTATGCCCGTTGACGTTGATCCCCACGCCGATCACCGCCCACCGAGGTTGCCCGCCGCGACCCCCTTCGCACGACAACTCCGTGAGGATGCCGCAGACCTTGCGCCCCCCCAGGTACAAATCGTTGACCCATTTGATGCCCGGCCGGCGCGCGCAAGCCTCCTCGATCGCGTCGCATAAAGCCACAGCCGCGCAGATCGTCAACAGCGGCAACCGTTCAGGCGGCCAGGCGGGGCGCGCCACAAGGGAGAGGTAGATGCCCCGCCCGGGCGGCGAGAAAAAAGGGCGCCCAAAACGCCCGATGCCGCCGGTTTGGCAGTCGGCGACGACCGTCGTGCCGTGGGGCGCGCCCGACTGCGCCAACTCCTTGGCCATCCGGTTGGTCGATCCTTCCACCACGGCATGGTACAGCACCGGGGCGCCGCCGATGCCGTCGATGCCATCAAACATTGGTTGGCGCATTGTGATGCGCATTGGCCCGCGCATTGGTTGGCGCATTGGCCTGCGGCCTGTTGGGCAACAATCGGGATAGTCCAGGATACAGGCGTGCCGAGAGCCCCATCGAGGCCGCGATCTTCAGCGCGTCGCCGGGCAAAAAGGGGAGCACGCAAGCCGCCAACGCGCCGCCCAACGTGTAGTGCGTGTCCGGGTTGCCGTTCATCACGACGAGGAACCACGCCGTGCCGAGCGCATAGCAACACAAGGTGCCTGCCGCCATGGCGGCGGCCGTCGCGACGTGCCCGCGCCCGCGCCCACGCCCGAAACGCCCACCCGCCAACAGGCTGACGACCCCAGCCAAGGGAAGGTAGCCGAAGAGGTATCCCCCGGTCGGGCCGAGCAGGTACCCCATGCCCGCGCCGCCCTTGGCTGTGACAGGGATGCCGACGGCAACCAGCGCGAGGTACGCCGCGACGCTGGCCACCGCGTGCGAAGGCGGCAACATCAGGGCGCAGAGATACACGCCAAGCGTGGCCAGCGTAATGGGGACGCTGGCGGGCATCGGTATGGAAATGAGGGAACACACCGAAATCAGCGCGGTAAACAGCGCGCAAACGACCGTCCGGCGAATTTTCATGGCCATGGACCTCTTCTATGAACCTCTTCTTATAGATCTCTTCTAAGGTACTACGACTTCCTGTCCCGGATGAGCGCTTCGAGGCTGCGATCGTAGGTCTTCTCTGCCTTGGCCGAGTAAAAACAGGCGGGGAACTCCCCGGCGCGGTTGTGGTAGGCGACGCACTCGCAGCACTTTCCATGCCGGGGGCAAAAGTACGTGCAATTGCACCTGATGGAAGTGTTCTTTTCACATGGCATAAAAAACCCTCCTTTTCATCTAACCGATTTCATCTTGCCGAGAATTTATAGCCGACGCCCCAAACGGTGGCGATATGGGTATGGAAAGGCCGTAGTTTTTCCCGCAGGCTCTTGATATGGGTGTCCACCGTGCGGTTGCTCCCGTCGAACTGCTGTCCCCAAACCATGTTCAGCAGGCTCTCCCGGGAGAAGCACCGATCCTCGTTCCGCGCCAAGAACAGCAACAGATCGTATTCCCTGGGCGTCAGCTTGACGGGCTTGTCCGCCACCGACACCTCCCGGGCGCCCAGCATGAAGTGCAAAACGCCCGCGCGCAACACATCGCCCTTCTGCCGGTACGCGCCGATAAGCCCCAGCAAGCTCTTGACGCGGGCGACCAGCTCGCGCGGATAAAAAGGCTTATGGAGGAAATCGTTGCCGCCGGCGGCGAAGGCGTCCAGGCGATCCTGCTCGGCGTCCCTGCGGCTGACGAAAATGACAGGGGTATCGGCGCAAAACTGCTCGCACACGGTAAGGCCGTCGATAATGGGTAGATCCAAGTCCAGGATGAGCATCTGATAGCGATTGCGCCGCAATAGCTTTATGGCCGATACGCCGTCTTTGGCCCCATCCACCAGCCAGCCTTGCTCCCCCAAACTGTATAAGACGATATCACGAACCGATGCGTCGGCATCGGCGACCAACAGTTTGACTGCGCTTTCGTCCATGACGCGCCCCCCGCAAATAGCCTCCCTCACATTATACATGGATTCTCGCCCGTGTGCAAGCAATACCGCTTGCGTCTGCGCCAAGATTCACGTATAATGGGAGTGTTAGTTCATCGGGTTTAAGATTCTATGGAAGAAATCATCGAAGGAAACATGGAAGAAGTCATCGGAAAATACATGGAAAGGGGATGGGATTCATTGCGGGAGTTATTGAAGGTTGAGAATCTGTGTAAAACATTCAAGTTGTCACAAAAACAGCAAAAATCACAGCAAACCCACGAAAAGACCATCAAAGCCGTAAACAATCTGTCTTTCAGCGCGTACGCCGGCGAGGTCTTCGGCCTGCTGGGGCCAAACGGCGCCGGCAAAACCACCACGTTGCGCATCCTATCCACGCTGATCAAGCCGGACAGCGGTAGCGCGATCCTCGACGGGTTTGACGTAACCACGCAACCCTACGAGGTGCGCCGCCGGATCGGCTTCTTGACCAGCGAGCTCAAGTTGGAGGAATTCTTCACGCCCGACTACCTGTTCGGCTTTTTTTCGTCGCTGTATGGGTTGCCCCCCGATCGCGTGCGGCGGCGCAAGGAAGAGCTGTTTACCCGTTTCGGGGTGTCCGCTTTCGCCCATGTCAAGGTGGCCAACCTGTCCACCGGCATGAAGCAGAAAGTGTCGCTCCTCATCTCGCTGGTCCACGACCCGGACGTCATCATCTTCGACGAACCCACCAACGGGTTGGACGTGCTGACCGCCCGCGTGGTGACCGACTTCCTGCTAGAACTCAAAGGGCTTGGCAAGACGCTCATTGTGTCCACCCACATCTTCAGCCTGGCGGAGAAGATCTGCGACCGGGTGGGCATCATCATGGATGGAAAAATGCGGGCATGCGACGCCCTGCAAAACCTCACCGCGAACGACAGCCTGGAGGACACATTCTTTGCCCTGCATGAGCAAGTCTCCCGGGAAGGGGGGTTGGCCCAATGAAAAGCAATGTGTTCACCATCATGAAAAAGGAATTCGCCCGTTTCTTCAAAGACAGGCGCATGGTCTTCACCGCCCTCATCATGCCCGGGCTGTTGCTGTTCCTCACCTATACGCTCATGGGCGGGTTGATGACCAGCCTTTCGGGCGGCGATCAGGGGGCATTTATCGCGCATGTGTGCAACCTGCCCGATTCCCTCGCCGACAGGCTGGCCGACGAGGAAGGCCTGCAGGTCGAAATCATCGAGGAGGGCCAAATCGGTCGCCTAAGGGCGCAAATCGAAGCGGGCGAGGAGAATCTGTTGCTTGTCTTCCCGCAAGGCTTCGACCAGCAAGTGGCGGCCTATGACGCCCAATCCGGCCTTGCCGCCCCCCGTATCGATATCTACTACAATTCGTCTTCCGCCGTCTCCAGCATGGGATACGACAACGCCCGCGCGTTCCTGGACGGATACCAGTACGATCTATGCCATAAATTCGAAGTCGCCCAACAGGATCTGATACCGCCCAACGCGCCGGATTATACCATGAACGCCTTGACCGGGATGCTACCCATGTTGTTGCTGATGTTTATCTTCTCCGGCTGTATCACGCTGGCGCCCGAATCCATTGCGGGGGAAAAGGAGCGTGGGACCATCGCGACGCTGTTGGTAACGCCCATCAAGAGCGGGGAGCTGGCCGCCGGCAAGATCCTGAGCCTGGGCGTCATGGCGCTGTTGTGCGGGCTGTCGAGCACGCTCGGCGCGATATTGGGTTTTGACAACATGATAAGCGGAACCGGGGCGAATTTCTCTTTCGACGGCATTGGGGCCACCGAATACCTGCTCTTACTGCTTGTCATATTGTCGTCGGTCCTGCTGACCAGCACGCTGATCTCCTTGATCTCCGCCTACGCGAAGTCGGTCAAAGAGGCCAACACCACCGCGATGCCGTTGCTGATTGTCACGTTGGTGATCGGGCTCCTCCCCATGATCGGCGGCGGCGGGGATAACTTCTATTTCTACCTTATCCCCATCTACAACACCTCGTTGGGCATGTCGGGTTTGTTCGCCAGCGACTACAGCGCGGCCAACATCATGATCTCAGTCGTCAGCAACATCCTCTACGCCTGCGCCGGGAGCTATGTCCTGGCCAAGATGTTCCGTAGCGAAAAAATCATCATGACGAAATAATATTCATGTTAGTAAGATGAGGGGTTTATGACTGAGTTTCCATCTATTCGCGAACTTTTTTGCGACTGCCCTTTCGAGGCCGACGACCGGGCCGGGCTTTCGGCCATACAGGTGCAGTCGGTGACAATCGATAGGGACAAGCGGGTCATGGATGTGCTGTTGAGCGACCCGGACGGCATGGCCGAAGATGTGTTGCTCATGCGCTTGGAGAGGCAGTTGGCCGTGTGGTATGCGTTGCGGCATGTCAAGATCGCCACAGTCGGGCGCCGGCCAGAAGCGCACCGGCCGGAGGCGCGCCGATCGGAGGCGCGCCTGTCGGCGTCCGCCCCGGCGGCGTCGTCGTCGGGCGTCGCATGGGGCCGCGCCCCCCGGGGCGACGCCATCCCCATGGAGCAATTGGCGGGGCACACCGGCGCCGTCGTCGTGGAGGGCGATGTCTTCTCCGTGAATACGCGGGAGGCGAAAAACGGCGACGGCGCCTTTATCAGCTTTGACATGACCGACTACACCGACTCCGTGCGGGTGGCCCGATACCTCAAGGGCGAGGAGTTGGCGGGGATCGCCGGCTTGAAGGCCGGCGCGCGCCTGCGCGTGGGGGGGCGCATGGAGGTCGACGCGCGGGACAAAACCGGCGGCGTTGTCTTGCGGCCGACCGGCCTGGCGCCGGCGCCCCGTGTGGAACGCGCGGATACCGCGCCGCCGGGCCGCCGCCGGGTGGAGTTGCACCTGCACACGCGCATGTCGGCGTTGGACGCCACCACCGACGCGGCCGCCGCCGTGCGTACCGCCGCCGTCTGGGGCCATGCGGCGGTGGCGATCACGGACCATGGCGTACTGCATGCCTTCCCGGATGCCTTGGCCGCGCAAAGGAAATACGCCGCGCTGGGGAACAAGATCAAGGTCATCTACGGCTGTGAGGGCTATTTATCCGCCCCCAAGGCCGAGAAGGAAAAGGAAAAGGAGAAATCGCGTAGCAATCATATCATCCTCCTCGCGCGCAACCAGACCGGCCTGTTCAACCTGTACAAGCTGGTATCCCTGGCGCATATCGAGCACTTCAAGGGCCGGGCCAATATCCCGCGAGCCCTGCTGGACGAGTACCGGGAAGGGCTTATCGTTGGCTCTGCCTGCGAGCGCGGCGAGTTGTTTTCCGCCATTGTGGCCGGGAAATCCGAAGAAGAATGCCGGCGCATCGCCGCCTATTACGACTACCTGGAAATCCAGCCCCTTGGCAACAACGCCTTCATGCTATCCAACGGCATGGCCCGCGACACGGAACAGCTCAAGGAGTTCAACCGCATGGTGCTCCGGATAGGCCGCGCGCTGGGCAAACCGGTAGCCGCCACCGGCGATGTGCATTTTTTAAATCCGGAGGACGAGATATACCGCCGGATTCTGTTGGCCGGCAAACAGATGCCGGATCCGGACAGGGAGTTGCCGCTGTACTTCAAGACCACCGGCGAGATGCTGGAGGAGTTCGCCTATCTCGGCGACGAAGCCGCGCGGGTCGTGATCGACGATCCCCATGAAATCGCGGCATGGTGCGAGGAGATATCGCCCATACGGCGGGGGGAATTCTTCCCCAAAATAGACGGTACGGCCGAAGAACTGCGCGCGATGAGCGTAAAGCGAGCCGCCCATCTGTATGGGGAGAGCTTGCCGCCCGTACTCTCCGAGCGGATGGGGATCGAATTGGACGCCATCATCGGGAAGGGCTATGACATCATCTACATGATCTCCCAAAAACTGGTCGAACGATCGCTACGCGAGGGGTATCTTGTCGGTTCGCGGGGGTCGGTAGGCTCCTCCGTCGTGGCCTTCTTGATCGGCATCACCGAGGTCAATGCCCTGCCGCCCCACTATCGATGCCCCCAATGCAAGGGCTGGGCCTTCCCAGAGACAACGGCCGCCTGCGGCGCCAACCTGCCCGACAAAACCTGCCCGGCTTGCGGGACAATGTATGGGAAGGATGGCTTTGATATCCCGTTCGCCACCTTCATGGGCTTTGAAGGCGACAAAACCCCCGATGTCGACCTGAATTTTTCGGGCGACTACCAGGCGCGGGCGCATCAGCATGCCATCGAGTTCTTTGGCGAGGGCAAGGTGTTCCGCGCCGGCACCATCGGCACGCTTGGCCAAAAAACCGCCATCGGATTTGTCCTGAAATACTTGGAAGAGCGGGGCCGCGAAGCCTCGCACGCCGAGGTCGCCCGCCTGGTAGCCGGGTGCGTGGGCGTGAAGCGCACCACGGGACAGCACCCCGGGGGGCTGATTATCCTCCCCCGCGAAAACGAGATCTATGAATTCTGCCCCGTGCAACACCCGGCGGACAAATCCGGCGATGTCATCACCACGCATTTCGATTACCACGCGATAGAAGAAAACCTGCTCAAACTCGACTTGCTGGGGCATGACGACCCCACGATGATCCGGTTTTTGGAAGAGAAAACCGGCGCGAAGGCCCAAGATATCCCGCTGGACGACCCGGACACGATGAGCCTGTTCGTATCGCCCAAGGCGTTGGGGCTCTCTCCGGATCCCCTGCTGGGGCGGACGGGCGCCTGCGCTATCCCGGAATTCGGCACCAAGTTTGTCCGCGAGATCCTCACCGCCACCAAGCCGAAAACGTTTGACGATCTGGTGCGCATCTCCGGCTTGTCCCATGGCACCGACGTCTGGCTGGGCAACGCCGCCGAACTGATCAAGTCGGGTTGCGCCACGTTGCGCGAGGTCATCTGCTGCCGCGACGACATCATGCTCTACCTGATATCGATGGGGCTCGATCGCAAGCTGGCGTTCACCGTCATGGAGAGCGTGCGCCGCGGCCGGGGCCTGCTACCCGATTGGGAGGCGGCCATGCGCGCCGCCCGCGTGCCGGAATGGTACATCGAATCCTGCCGGAAAATCAAGTACCTGTTCCCCAAGGCCCACGCGGTGGCCTATGTCCTCATGGCCTTCCGCATCGCCTGGTTCAAGGTACACCGGCCCCTCGAATTCTATGCCGCCTATTTCAGTATCCGCGCCGGCTCTTTCGACGCGACGCTCATGACGCGCGGCGAGAATGTGGTCATGGCGCGGATCAAAGAACTGGAAAACCTGGCCACGCCCACCGCCGCCCAGGAGGAGGAGTTCTCCACGCTGGAGGTGTGCTATGAGTTCTACAAACGCGGCTTTCGCTTCCTCCCGCTGGACGTGCGGGTATCCGGCCCGAAATTCTTCTCGCCGGAGGATGGGGCGTTGCGGCCGCCTTTTGTCTCGTTGCCCGGGCTGGGCGAAACAGCGGCGCTGGACATCGAGACCCAGCGGAGGGCGGCGGCTTTCTTGTCGGTGGACGACCTATCCACCCGTTGCGCCAAGGTGTCCCGGAACCATGTGCAACTGCTTGTAGACGTGGGCGCCTTTGGGGAGTTGCCCCGTAGCGCCCAGCTCAGCCTGTTCGACATGTTCCTGTAGGGAAAAAAAAGGAAAAAAGGCACGAAAAAAGCCCTGCCGCACCCGGCAGGGCTTTTTTTGTCCTGGCAGAAGTTAACCGTTTTCCCTCATGCGGGCAAAACAGTCACTGCAATAGACCGGACGATCGGTCTTGGGTTCGAAGGGCACCTTGGCCTCTCCGCCGCAGGACGCGCAGATGGCGGTGAAGAATTCTCTGGGAGAACGGGAGGCGTTCTTGCGCGCGTCGCGGCATCCCTTGCAACGCTGCGGCTCGTTCATGAAACCGCGTTCAGCATAGAATTCCTGCTCACCGGCGGTGAAGATAAAATCTTCGCCACACTCTTTGCACTTCAGGGTTTTGTCTTCGTACATAGTTTTTCCCTCTCTTTGACTCGGTCCGCCCGTGAACAGGGTCGTCTAGCGGCATCGGATGCGAAGCGGCTCAGGTTCCCAGTGGGCACGGGGGTAAAATATGCGCGGCAGGTGTTCCCTGCTATCGCCAAAGGCTAGCCAGCTTTGTCCTGGCGCGTCGGACGGCGTTATCCACCGTCTTGGGGGATCTGTGCGTGATGGCCGCTATCTCCTGATAGCTCAGCCCTTCCAGATAATGCCCCAAAATCTCGGCTTCCAAGCCCGACAGGTGTTCTTTCCATATGCCGACGAACTCCGACTCCTCTTCGCGCCCGATGATGAGCGATTCCGGGTCAAGGTGGCTCTCAGGATGCAAGGCAAAGTCCGTTGCGGGATGCCCTCCATGGTCTGCCGAAGGGGTCCCAATGGATATATAGGAATTTAACGGCGCGTGTTTGTCACGATTGGCCGCTTTTACCGCGGAGCAGAGTTTGTTGCGGATACACATCCGCGCGAAAGTCCGAAAAGACGCCTGGCGATCCGGGCAGTATGTCCTAATCGCCTTGAGCAGACCCAACAAACCCTCTTGAACTAAATCCTCACGCTCTCCGCCTGACAAAAAAAACCTGCCTGCCGCCGACCAAACCTCTTTGAAATAACGCCTAACTAAAAGATCGGCCGCGCCGCCGTCGCCCTGTTGCGCTATGTGGCACAGCTCCCCATCAGCAAGCAGGGCCATATCCGCTGGGGCGGCCGCTGCCCTTGAGGCCAAGCTTTCTGTCATGCAACCCACTTCGCTTCATAAACGTATACCAAGGTTATTATATGCGAAAACAACGGGCGTTGTCAAGCGTTTTCAGAAAATTACGAAAAAAACTAGGGCGAACCGGATACCGGGCCCCGTGCGGGTCAGTTGAAGAACTTATCATGGATTGCCTGCACGGCCCGTTTGGCATCCATGCTGTCGACGAGGACAGAGACCTTGATTTCGCTGGTGGAAATCATCTGAATATTGATGTTGGCCGAGGCGAGGGCCTCAAACATTTGGGCGGCCACGCCCGGGTTGTTCACCATGCCCGCGCCGACGATAGAGATCTTGCTGATGGTGTCGCTGATGATCAAGTCCTCGAACCCGAGGCGTTCCCGGCTGTCTTCCAAGGTCCGTCGGGCCAACTCCAGATGATCCTTCGAAACCGTGAAACTGATATCCTTGGTACCCCCCCTGCCGATGGATTGCAGGATAATGTCTACATTGACGTTCTTGCGGGCCATCAGGGAAAACAGGGCGAAAGCGATACCGGGTGCATCGGGCAACCCCACCAAGGCTATACGCGCCACATCATCGTCTTTGGCCACGCCGCTGACATTCATTTGCTCCACTTTAAAAACCTCCTTGACTTGGGTTCCTGGCGTCTGGGAAAAGCTGGACAGTACGGTCAGGGGCACGTGGTATCGCTTCGCCATTTCCACCGATCGGTTGTGTAGCACCCGCGCGCCCAACGAAGCCAATTCCAGCATTTCATCGTACGTAATCTCGTCGAGCTTATGCGCCCCTTTCACCAGGCGCGGATCCGCCGTGTATATGCCGTCCACGTCGGTAAATATCTGGCACACATCGGCGTGCAAAATAGCCGCCACGGCCACCGCTGTGGTGTCCGACCCGCCGCGCCCCAACGTGGTCACGTCGTCATAACGGTTCATGCCCTGGAATCCGGCCACCACGACGATATTTTTTCGATCCAGCTCCATCTTGACACGATTGCCGATGAACTTCTTGATACGGGCGCTCCCGTAGTTTGTGTTGGTGAGGAGGCCAATCTGCCATCCCGTCAGCGAGATCGCGGGTAGCCCCATGGTCTCCATGGTCATGGCAAACAGGGAGGTGGAAATCTGCTCGCCGTTGGCCAGCAACATATCCAGCTCGCGGGGCGACGGATTGGGGTTGAGTTCATGCGCTTTGGCTATCAGATCGTCGGTCGTATCCCCCTGCGCCGACAAAACCACCACGACATCATTCCCCTGGCGGTAGGCATCGGCGACACGCGCGGCCACCCGGCGCATGCAGTCTGCGTCAGCCACCGAAGATCCGCCGTATTTTTGGACAATTAGAGCCATGCTGGTCCCTCCCAAAATCTATAAAAATAATATCACGACGCGCGAACACGCCCCTATGTATTAAGCCAATGCGTACTGGGCCAATGTGCGCTGGGCCAATGTGCCCTACAGGACCCTCATCCTATACTCAGGCTCTTTGGGCAGGGTCCTCGCCCACGCATCGTACTTGCGGGCCGTCATCGGCTCCGTGAGTTGCCCGCCCTGCGCCGTGCGCACATACCAGACCGATGGCAACTCCACGGGCGATAGGCGCTCACGGCTGTCGGAAGGGTCCCAACCCAGCCACTTGCGCGCGGTCATATGCTTGGCCGTATCGATGATATCCGCCGCAATCGCCGAGGCGGTGGGCTCGCGGCCGGCGCCGCGCCCATAGAACATGACCTCCCCGACGGTGTCCCCGTGTATCCAGACCGCGTTGAACACATCATGCACGCCCGCCAGCGGGTGGTCTTCCGGTACCAAATGGGGCGCCACGTAAATCACGTTGCAGACGGCCGGTTCCCGAAAGATCGCGCGCCCGAGCAATTTCACGCGGTAGCCGTTTCGCTGGGCAAAACGCATATCGGAGCCGCCGATCTGCGTGATCCCCTCCGTGTCGACCTGTGCGGGATAGACATGGCGGCCACTGGCCAAGGAGGCCAACACGCAGATTTTCCGGCAAGCGTCCCTGCCGGAGACATCGTCGACAGGATTGGATTCGGCATATCCATAGGACTTGGCCTCGCGCAACGCCTCGTCAAAGGACGCGCTTTGGTGCAACATGCGGGTGAGGATGTAGTTTGACGTACCGTTGAGGATGCCGACAATCTCATACAGCTGATTGGCGGCCAAGCATTGCGCCAGGGGGCGTAGCACCGGGATGCCCCCGCCCACGCTTCCCTCGAAAAGGAAATTCAAGTTGCGCTCTTTGGCCATCGCCAGCAACTCGGCGCCATGCTCGGCGACCAGCTCCTTGTTGGACGTGATCACATGCTTGCCTGCCCGCAACGCGCGGCTGACATAGTCCAAGGCCGTGCCCACGCCGCCGATGCACTCGACGATAACCTGTACATCCGGGTCATTTTCTATCTGGGAAAAATCTTGCGTTGCCAAATCCGCGTATGGCGTCCGCGATAGGTCGCGGATGTCCAGGATATGGCGCAACCCGATCTTGCCACCGGCTTTTTTCTCAATGTGCGCGGCGTTCTTTTGCAGTAGCTCCGCCACGCCGGACCCCACTACGCCATAACCCAACAGGGCCAAACCCACCATAGGGGCGCGCCTCCCTTCCCGTGCGCGAGGAAATATTGTAACATTATAGCATGGTATCGTCATTCTGACAAGGTGTTTCGGTAAGTTTCTTGTACATTTTGATAAAATACAAACAGATGACGACAAACGGATAGCGACAAGTGGCGCGGAGACGGCTATGGCATGACTGTGGCATGACCGTGGTTTCGTTTCTATAGGATAACCGTCAGCAGGAGGGAAATCGCAAGCCCGAAAAAACCCAACAGGGGAAGCAGGCATCCGCAACATCCGCAACCCATGCCGCGACGATAGCGTGGCCTCCTCCCGAACCCATAGTGATGGTGGTGATGATGCCCGTGATGGTGATGCCCGTGGAACCCACCGTGGTGCCCATGGTGCCCATGGTGATGATGCCCATACATGGATGTCAGCCCCCCTCGTAGTCCCCATGCAATCCAATGGTCAACGCCTT
>Ga0123353_10006419_pt1 | contig 15649 bp, 14 predicted proteins | sample TergutLab28metaG_3_FD_92763 | JGI IMG/M metagenome (GOLD analysis project Ga0123353, IMG submission 92763) | Labiotermes labralis P3 segment gut microbial communities from Petit-Saut dam, French Guiana - Lab288 P3 | ecosystem: Host-associated > Arthropoda: Insects > Digestive system > Gut ... | reverse complement strand
TTCTTTTACGTTCTTTATATTGTCTATCATAGCAAACTTTTCCACAAAAAGCAACCTGTTATCCACAGGTCAGTAGGGGGGCCACCTTTTCATGTGGAAAACCCTGCCTCTGTTACAAAAACACAAGAGCCAAAAAACAATTATAAAAATCCACAAATTATCAAAAACCTGTGGATAACTCCAACAAACCCTGCTATGATATACATATATGGAGGATAAATGGCAAGCCGCTAGGAATGCTCTGGCAGAAAGTAGCGGCATCAACGAAATAACTTTCAAGACTTTCTTTAGTCGTCTTGAATTTGTCAGTAGCGACAACGGCCGCCTCGTCCTCAGCGCCCCGAACGCCTTTATCGTCCGCCAGCTCACCAGTAAATATGCCGCCTCGATTCGCGCCGCTCTCCAAGCCGCCAGCCTCGACCACGAACTTATCGAATACACCATCACCGGTGTCAGCGACGAGCAGAAAATCGAACGCCGCCGCAAAAATACCACCGTTAGCACCGCCGACCTTACCGCCGGACTCGCCACCAAGCCTAGTGGCTTCAAGCAGCACATCACCAACCTCAACCCTAAATACCTCTTCGATAACTTCATCGTCGGCGACAACAACAACCTCGTCTTTGCCGCCTGTAAAGCTGTCGTCGCCAACCCCGGCACCATGTATAACCCCCTCTACATCTATGGTGGTGTCGGTCTCGGCAAAACCCACCTGATTCAAGCTGTCGGCAATGAAATCCTCCGCGACCACCCCGATTTCCGCATCCTCTATATCTCAATCGACACTTTTTATAAAGATTTTGTCGCCAGCGTCCAAAAGAAACTCTCCGGCTTCACCGAAAAATACCGCGAGAACGACGTGCTCATCATCGACGATATGCAATTCCTCGAGGGCAAGAAGGAAAGCCAAAAAGAATTCTTCCACACCTTTAATTCGCTCCAGCAAAACAACAAGCAAATCATCATCAGCTCCGATCGTCCGCCATCTAGCATCCCCGACCTCGCCGACCGGCTCGAATCTCGCTGTCGTCAAGGCATGATTATCGATGTCCGCCCACCCGATTTTGAGACTCGCTGCGCCATTCTCAACAGCAAGGTAGAAGCCAACAAGCTCAATCTCTCGCCCGAAGTCATCGAATTCATCGCCGAGAAATACACCACCAACATTCGCGAACTGGAAGGCGCCCTTAACTACGCCGGACTCCTCCAAATGAGTCTCGGCTCCCGCTTCTCGCTCGACAAGCTCAAAAACGAACTCCAAAACGCTGTCTCGGCTCGCCCTCGCACCAGCCCCGAAGCCATCATTAAGGCCACCGCCTCCCACTTCCATCTCACCGCCAGTGAAATCATCAGTGAAAGTCGCGAGAAGCACATTCTTCTCCCTCGCCAAATCGCCATGTATATTATGAAAACCGACCTCTCCCTCTCCTTCCCACAAATCGCCCGCGCTCTCGGCCGCAAAGACCACACCACCGCCATGAACGGTATTCGCAAAATCAATAAACTCATCATGAGCGACCACATCCTCCGCGATCATATCACCAATATTCAGGAAGCTGCCAATGCATAACTATGTGGAAAACCTCATAATAACCACCCATATATACAATAAGACGGGCGGAAAAATCACCAACTTCCCCACAACCCCAAGCACAGCCGAAATCCCAACCACATTTCCCCACAACTACACCTCTCCCTCCCCACGACTTACCCACAACCCCACCATATCTGGGTTTAACCGACTTACCCACACAATCCACAAGCTTAATAGTAATAATAATTTAATTATAAGAAAGGGGCAAAATGCACTTACTAATTAATAAAAACCGACTCTCAAAAGTTCTCAATAATATGTCAAGGATTGCCAGTTCTCGCAACCAACTACCAATCCTCAACAACATTCTTTTACGAGCTGACGACGGTAAACTCACTCTCATCGCTAACAATCTTGAGTTAGCGATTATCGAGACTCTCGACGCTAAAATCAAAAAGACCGGCGTTATTACCGTTCCCGCTAAACCACTCGCCGAGTTCATCAACAACCTGCCTAACGTCGAACTAAACCTGGTTGCTGACAACACCAAACTCAAAGTTTCGAGTAAGGGTTACAACGCCACCTTTAACGGTATTGATGCCGAAGATTTCCCTGAAATCCCCGAACTTGAATCCGATGCCCTCAACTTCACCATTCCGGTTGCTGACCTCCGCTCCAGCCTCCAATGCGTGGTCGGCGCTACCTCCAACGATTTTTCCCGCCCCGCCCTCACCGGTGTTTGTTTCAGTTCGTTTGGTAAAAAACTTTTTATTGCCGCCACCGACGGTTACCGTCTCGCCGAAATCGAACTCTTGCCCAAGTTTAATGACGAGATTCGTGTTATCGTTCCAACCCCTGCTATTCAAGAGATTCTTGGCACCACCGAGGAAGAAGACATCACCATCAAAGTTGGTAGCAATCAAATCCAATTCTTGTTCCCGTCCGGCACCCAAATCACTTCCAACCTCATTTCCGGTAGCTACCCCGACTATCGCCAGCTTATTCCCGAAGTTGGCAACGACACCGCCGCCATCGAACGCGAAGAACTACTACGCCTCCTCCGCGTCGCCCAAGTTTTTGCCCGCGTCGTCGATAATACCGCCGTACTTAAAACCGTCAGTAAAAAGAACCTCCTTGAAGTCGTTGCGGTCGAGTCGGAACTCGGCTCCAATTCATCCGAGATGTCCGCAGCTATTAGTGGGCAAGATGTCAGTATGGCATTCAATATCCGCTTCCTTATCGACGCCCTCAGCGTCTTTGCTGCGCCCGAAGCCATCCTCGACTTCTCCGCCGGCAAACTAATTATTCGCGGCAATGACACGTCGAGCCTCGTTTACATTGTGATGCCGCGGAAAGCCTAGTTAAGATGCAGATTGTCTCGTCGGTCCGACTGAAAAACTTTCGCTCTCACCACGAGTTCGCGCTGGATTTTGCCGACGACGTTACTTTGATTGTTGGCAAAAACGGCACCGGCAAGACCTCAATTCTCGAAGCAATTTATCTATTATGTAGTGGCACCAGCTTCAAGTCCACCGACAAAGAAATGATAAAAGAGGGCGAAAGCGAACTACTTGCCGAACTCTGCAAAACCAACGGCGTTATCCGCCGCGCTGTCATAAAAGAGCGCGAAAAACAATTCAAGATCGGCGAAGAAAAGTCAAAACGTCTATCCGCCAAACATCGCTACCCCGTGGTTTTATTCGAGCCGGACGATCTCAACCTTATTCACCGCTCCCCCTCCTCGCGTCGCGACTATTTCGACCGCTTCTTTGGCAGCCTCGACCCTAGCTTCGCCCGCGCCACCAGTCGCTACAAGAAAGCATTATTGCAACGTAATCGCCTGCTCAAGTCCGGTTTCGCCAGCCGCGAGAATCTTTATGCTTGGGACACCATTTTAGCCTCCTATGGCGCTGAAATCCTTGCCAAACGAGCCTTCGGCGCTAATAACATCAACCAGCGCCTTGAAGAGGCTTACAATACGATTTCCGATGTCCCCGCAACCGTGCAGCTGAAATATACTGGACGGGTGATTGAGGCGCAAGAATATCTTGCCGCGCTCGAGGCAAACTTTACCCGCGATGTCGCCGTTGGTGTCACCACTTTCGGCCCGCACCGTGATGACTTTGCCTATCTCTTCAACAATAAGCCTGCCGACGGCACCGCTTCGCGTGGCGAAAATCGCACCATCATCATTTCGCAAAAGTTTATCGAAGCCGAAGAGCAAACCAACGCCCAAAACCTCTCCCCGCTCATTTTGCTCGACGATGTTTTCTCCGAGCTTGATGCCAAGCGCCAAACCGCCCTCATGTCCAACTTCGCCTCACACCAAATCATCATCACCGCCGTCGCCACACCACCTAAACTGAAGCCTCTAATTACTTTATAATTCTAACCGTCAATCAATCAACTCATTGCCCGCAACTATACCATACTCGTCTGGGCTCATTCCTTGCGCGTAAAGCCAAATCCGGCTCTCTTCTCTGTAAGCCTCGAAGCGCTCGCGTGTCGCGAAAAGATTATAACGTGGCACCTCAAAAATGGTCAGCCGAAACATAATCCGCGGTTCCTCCTCAGTCGGTAGAGCAAAAAACTCTAGCTCATAAAAGTTCGTGCGATGCGGCAATCTCGCGAGTATCGGGAAATCACGACTTATCTGCGCCATTTCTTCATTTATCCTGTCACCCGTGACTGAATCCAAGATAAAGCTATCGTCTGGGTTATTTAAGTACCACTCAAAATTGCCATCTTCCGGCAGCAGGGCAAATGTCAACTGGAGATTGTCGCCCCGCTCCACTTCAATCATCTGCTCCTCGCTAATGAAGCCGAGTTTATTGACTCTCACCGTATAAACCCCCGGACGCACGCGTTGGCTCGCCCGATTCTCTACCAGTCGGTCGTCGATAGTGATGTCTGCAACATGCGGCGCCGCGGTTATCGTGATGGTTGCCGAAAAGACAGCTCGATACACAGAAAGTGCCACCACTCCCGTCGCCATCAGTCCAGCCCCAATAAAGACTATCAAGCGCAGTTTAGGAAATTGCACAAACAAAGACTGTTCTTTCATTACGTCCTCCTAAATATTCTATAACTACCACGGCTATCACTAAAGAACACATTGCCCCGCTCGCCGGTTCGTGAGCAGGACGAAATCGTTGTATTGCTCCCCGGCACCGCCAGCCTGCTATAGCCGGCACAATTAGTGCGGGTGCTACGGCTTGCGTGCGCCAACTGAAAAGCACCATTATCGTTCACCAAAATCATAATATGCCCTTGCAAAACAAAGATATCGCCAGCCTGCAAATTAGAAGTATTTTGCAGGTTCGGTATCTCCGTCCATAGCGGGCTATTCATCAAATAGCCTAGCTGGTTGGTAGTGCCACAACAAAGGAAGTTTGGGTCAGCATTCGCTGCCCGCACCACAGTTGCCACAAAGGCATCACAAGACGCTCCGGCGCGGACGTTCGGGTCGCCATTATTAAAGAAATTGAAGCTTTGTAGTGCCGCAAAATAAGCCGGCACCGGATTATTCGCCGGTTGCCCGCTTGGTATGCCATTCCATGAAAAGGCGATGGCGGTGCTGTTGAGATCCTGCGAGGAAATACCGGTTACATTTATGCCCGTGCAAAAGCCGTCCGAACCAATCGAACCAAAGCCGCCCGCCCCCACGTTCGCACCTTCGGCGTTCAATGCCGCGTTCGCCAACATCTCCGAACGCGAGGCAGCTAATTCCGCCGACGACTCCCAGCCTTGCTCTGTCGCCCGCGCTTGGATTGCTGCAATTAGCGGCGCCAGCTTCGCCACATAATCGGGATCAGTCGCATAGCCCGCTCGCCATGTCGCCGCGACATATTCCAGAGGGTCGGTAATGGTCGGCTCTTGGAAGACTCCATGATTCCGATAGCGCGCGTTTCTCTGGATGAAGAGGAAATAGCCCTCCCAGCCTTCCTCCGGCGACGGGAAGAAGTGAGCGTTCCCTGGGTTGCTGTCCACCGCCCCGATACCAAAAAAGTTATTCCGATTCACCGCAAAATTACTGGTGCCGGAGGCGCTTTCCAAAATGCCTTTGGCGATTACCGCTTCCCACGGTATGCCGAACTGCACACTCAATGCCGACGCCAGCGGCTGCCACTTGTCCACAAAGGCGGCTTGCGTTGCGCCTAGCCCCGACGTCACCACGCCGGTAACCATGCCAATTGTCATGTTGGCACAAATATTATCTTCGTCTGGGTTATAGAATAGTATTCCCGCCTCTGCCCATATTTCTTCCCGCGCTGGATTCAACGCCAGCACTAGTTGCGGCGAAAGTGTTGCCATTAGCCCCAAAGCTACTAGACACCACCGAAATAAAACTTTTTTCACCCGAATCACGCAACGGCCTCAGAGTTGAAGCGCCGCCTCAACTCTACACCGGAAATCCTTGTCCCCTCCTGCAAGGTAGCAATAATTCGGCTCGGCTGCTCCTGCTCTGGCACTTGCAGCTCGTTCGGATCGCTGCCGCCATAATAGGTGAACCAAATGTTCGGCGCACTGGCAATCTTGTCAAAAATATCACGCGGCGTGTCAAACAAGTCGTGCGCAAACGCAATCGTATTATCCACCCATTCTTTCGGCCAGCCCATATTGCGGGCAATTATGCCATTTGGCGACATATCAAGCGTCGGCCAGATATGCTCATCAAAGAACGCCGTTACCGGGTTTCGCTCTAGGGCTTCCATGCCCTCATATATCCCCACATCCACAATGTATTGGTTGAGGTAGCGGTGTTTGCTGTCCCACGTTTCTGGTCGGCAACCCGCGCAGTAAATACTCCCGTCAACCCAACCACCGCGTAGCGCGTTTTCTTGTCTCGACGCTACCACCATGCCTTGAATATCGCCTGCAATTGGCACCCAGCTCAACCACCCTGGCCCAGTGTTTCCTTCCAGCTCTTGCAAAATATTCGCGTCCGCTACCCCTGGGTCAGTATTTCGATACACCCCAAAGCGCACCATCTTCCCCAATTCGCTCGCGGGGTTAATTCGCTCGACGCCGGTAGCTGGGTCAGTGTCAATTCGTGTAACCTCATACCATACGCCATTACAGGCAGTACTATTAGCATTGGTCGAACAGCGACGATTTGGGTCAGAAAGCGACCACGAACCACCATTCATGTGAGGGCCGCTTCGGTTACCTGCCGCCACCCACTCAGCATGATCCACGCGCATCCGCCCCGAGCCAAAGGAGCATTCGTTGCCGTCGCAAGTGTAAGCTGTTTTCCAGAAAATAAATTCGGGGTCATGTTCGACAGTGCCCAGGTCATTAATTCGCATCGGGTTACCAAACGGATCACAAGCCACTGAATGCACCGGGGCGTTCCGCATCCCCGGGATCTCTTCACCTGTATTCGGATTGGTAGCAGCCGGGATGCCCTCGGGATAAAGTGACGACAGATTCGGACAATTGCCTAGCTGTTCTTGGAACCTCAGTCTGCTATTCGCATCCGCACTAAACTGCCATGGCATCCGACTGATTCGCGCCATACTCGACAGCCCCGAGAATTGCCCAAAGAGCGTGGAAGTGCTAGTCGCCGCAAAACCTGACAAATTAAAGGCAATACTACCGAGGAACGTATGTCGATTAGTGATATCAAACGGGCTTCTATCCTCTCTCTCCAGCTCCCCCCATTCCGCTAGCACCCTCTGCGTTTCTTGGAAGTAGGCCCAGGCTCGTTCTTCCGTTGCTACCACGCCACCATTAGCTTGGTGCATGCCCGACATATAGCGCCCGCCGACACTCGCAATCATATTACCAAAATCTTCACCCCCCACATCGGTCGCAATTTCCGTCACCCACATTCTCGCCAGTACCGGCACAATTCTACTTACTACAATTCCCATCGCTGTGGCAATCGCCGCACTAACCGCTATCTGTGTTGCCACCCGCTTAATCAAAGCACCAATCTTAAACGCCTGTCCAAAAATCGGCACGAAAGAGATGATCAGGGTTGCGATTTCGGTTATCATGCCGGCCAAAGCCCCTGCAAACATCAATGACGCACAAACCGAGATAGAAGTTGTCGACAGTGCGAGAAAACCAATCATTTGCTCGGCGTGGAAGCGCATTGCGCTCGGGTCTCTCTCGGCGGAGAACGCCCCGCCCACCAAAACTTGCGTTAGGCCCGCCGATTCCGTCGCCGATCTTGGCTCGCCATTATGTAGCACTATTTCATTGGGCTGCGCCGCAGCCGCCGCCCTGAACAAAGATTCATCCGCCACAGTATCCTCATCAACTGTGTTTCCTTCCAGCGTGGTAGTCACCTGTCTTTCCGTCAGCGCTGTGCCAAAAGCATGGTAGCTATCATCACCATCACCTGCCATCACTTTCTGCCCTGCCTCAAACCAGCCCGCCACTACCTGTAAAGCTTGCGCCATCTGCTGCGCCGCCATCACTGCCGACACCGCCGCCACCGCCATTGACACCGCACAAGTTATCATCGCGCCGGCATTAATAATACCAACTACACTGGAAGCGCGGTTGGCTTTGCGTAAAGCATTCGCCCGGATATCCTCCGCCACCCTCACTCTCGCGTTTGCCTCCGCTTGGGCCCTGTTACCTTGTCGATTGACATTGTCCGCATTCGGCCTAATGTCCGATTCGGTGGCGGGTGCGCCATCAGTCCCTGGTATCTCATTAGTGTGTTGCGATCTCATCTGTATATCATTGGTTCTGACTCTTTGCTCTGCCCCCGCCAGTCGCGACTGTGCCTCTCGGAAGTTAGTATTCCCTTCATGCCTCCCCACAAACCCATCAAATAAGTTCCGCGTCATCTTAAACCTACCCAAGAATCTCGCCGCCGGCGTCGTAAACCACCCTGCAACCCTTCCCCGCCAGGTTCGCGTCCCTCTATTGAAACCATTTCGGACATTCGGGTTATCTCGAACCAGCGCCGTAAACTCCGCATCCGTTCTCGCCACCGTATTATTCCAGTCAAGTCGCCCATTAGCGTCAATAGTCGCGGCTTGCATGCTTATATTCCCATCGCTCGCCCGCGTCAGCCTTAAGCCTTCTGACGCCAGACCTCGGTTCATCTGCGCCACGCGCCGTGGCGACATCGTATTCCGTTTCGACCACGTGCTTACCGCTCGCAGATTATCATTACCGATAGCCACTCGAACCAATCGATTCCCTCGCACCTCCGACACGGTTGAAAAAGAATTACGTAAGTCAACCATATTTTCCACCAAGTGGACCGGCAACAAGCTTGATACCATCATCATCACTAATGCAATTAAACCGGTCGTGCCGCCCATCGCAATCAGCGGCTTCTTACTGCTACCACCGCCTCCTCCGCGGAACATGCCCGCCATTCTGCCCATCGGTGTCATCTTTGCCGCCGCTGCCATGGTGCCGCCGGCTGCCCCGCTCTTGCCGCCGCTATATTTTGGCGTATGTCCTGCTCCACCTTTCTCGGCTACGTCGGTGCTACTGCTCGTCGTCTTGTCCTTGACTTGAGGCGCTACCTTACTTGCCGACTTTTCAGCGCTCGCAAAATCATTCGCCGCGCCTCCCTTGACATCAGTAGCAGATTTTCCTGCTGCCTCTTCACCATAAACTCCTTTATAGGCGGTTTTCGGGATTACTTTTGCCATATTTATTGTCATTATGACACACTCTCCGACCCTTTTCAAGCTAATAAGCGCCCCCGTAGGAGCGCTTATTCTAGATTATGTTTTGATTGAATTTGCTTAACCGCCAACTTCCGCTATCAGCTCGCGCAAGAAACTCGCCAGCCCATAGGTAAAGCCGTTTTCGCCGTTATTGATTACCATAGCCCGGTTCCTTTCCTGGTCTATTTCAATTACGACTTCGCCACCATCGGTGGCCGGTATACCATAGTGTATTACAGTTATTCTTACACTATGCCAAGTTACAGTTATGCCGTCATTAGACTCAATCCCAAACAGCTCTCCGCGACTAACATTCACACCAGTGTGAGCATTGCTGTATTCGACGTTCTCGAGGTCAGGCGATGTCCAAGCCAGCGTAAAACCGTGTGGTAAGTCCTGTTCGAACTCGAACACACTTACCGCCCATTCATGTGCTGAACCACCATCGGGAGGCGAAATCTGGTCTAACGGCGGCGCCACATAGCTTGAACCCACATTCTCCATTATCCGCACCGGATCAGGCCGACCGATAGTTGTTCCATCTCCCAGTTCTCCCATGTTGTTCGAGCCCCAAGCCCACAGGCTGCCATCCGTCTTTATCGCGAAAGAATGAGCTTCTGCAGCTGCGGCCATCATCACGTCATCCATTATTTTGGTTGGGCTATGGTTACCAGTAAAATACCCCCAGACCCACAAACTCCCGTCCGTTTTGACCGCCAATGTGTGCTGTTTTCCGGCGAAAACTGATGCCACGCCGTCCATAACCCACACCGGCTCATCACGATCAGTTGTCGTGCCATCGCCTACTTGACCTTGGTGGTTGAGCCCCCAAGCCCAAAGGCTACCGTCCGTCCTAACAACGGCTGTATGATTCAGCCCACAGGCCACACTGACCACATTATCCATGGTCCATGTAGGCGACTCGCCCCTACGCCAAGTCCACAGACTGCCGTCGGCTCGTATCGCTCCATGGTTTGAGGGGTCAATACCCTCAGGCCTCCTCGCCCCGCATACCGCGATAGTTCTTACGCCGCTATCCAATAGCATTTCTGGCCTAAAAGTCCAAACCCACAAACTGCCATCTGCCCGAATAGCTAGCGGTCCTGCCACAGCTGTCACATTCTCCATCGCTATTTCGGCGTCGTTGCGGTCTCTGGCGCTCCATCTCCACAGGTTGCCGTCAGTTCGGACCGCCACTATGTCTTGATGGTCAATCGAAACCGCGACCACGTCGTCCATGATTTTTCTGGGGACGGCGGCGTCTAGCCTGCTATGGCTACCCCATACCCAGAGGCTGCCGTCTGCCTGTGTCGCGGCGGTGATACTCTCTCGCACCACCACATACGTCCACACGGTCGCATTTATCGACGGTATCCCGTCGGGCGCTACCCAGTCGGGCTGTCCGGGCGGTGCATCGGGTTGGATTACATCCACATTTGGTTGCTCGGGTGGCGGGGTCGTTGGGGCGGGTTGCCCCGGATTGCTTATACTACATGCCACGAACAGTAAAGTTAATGCCATCAGCAGAGAGATAAGAAGAATCTTTTTCATGGTGAATACACCTCTTTCTACATAATCATTTTAAGAGTACGCCCTGAGGCATACCCCAGGTTCTTACGACTAATATATCACACTTATGCCTAATTGTCAATGTTTCTCTCTCGTGGTATAATATATAGTATGGTCTGGTAGCTCAACTGGAAGAGCAGATCCGTCCTAAGGATAAGGTTGTAGGTTCAAATCCTATCCAGACTACCATATATAATAAAAGGAGGAATATATGCCAATAACACGTGAGCAAATGCCAACCGACAATAAGTCCAACGATGAGCGCGTCAAAGAGTGGGAAAAGCTAGGAGAAGATTACCTTGACTCCACGCGTCGTCCTGCACAGGGTTGGCGCGGCGACGGCACCTATGGCGAAGTCGAACCAAACCACTATACTCTCGCCGACCAAGACAAAAACCGCCAACCCAAAACTGATACCAACTAATCTGCTCCTCACCAAAGAGAAAACCAGAAGGACTTGTCCTTCTGGTTTTCTCTTGGCGGAGGGAGAGGGATTCGAACCCTCGCTGCAAGTTTCCCCACACTAACGATTTAGCAAACCGTCCCCTTCAGCCACTTGGGTATCCCTCCGTCCCTCCTACTATATCACTTTCTCCCCCTAAAATCAACGCGCCCGCGCCGCCACTACTCGCCTCACCCGCCGCGCTCCCGCCTGCCGGAGCAGCTTTGCGCATTCGTCCAGCGTCACCCCCGTCGTCGTAATATCATCATAGATAATCACCTCATCAAACTCGCTAATCCTATCAACCCACCTCTCCTCAAACCGATAAGCCCTCGCCGCCTGCTTCCCTCGCACCTCTCGCGACTTACCGGTTTGCACACTATCGCCCACTCTCCGCAAAGCCTCCACATATTTCCAGCCTTTGATTCTCGCTAGCTCCTTCGCTACCATTTCCGCATGCGCCAATCCCCGCTCTTGCCGATGCTTTGCTATCGTCGGCACCGGCACCACCGCCACCCGACCACCTCCTACCTCCGGCAACACTCCTGCCATCAACTCCGCCGCTACTCGCGCCAAATGCCGCGCGCTTTTTTGCTTCAAGCTTATCACCATCATACCAATCAGCTGGTCATAGAACCCAAAAACGAACGAGCCGTCCGCCCCACAGTCGATACATCGCCAGCCCTCTTGGTAGTTGCCACATTTTACGCAGCAATTCTCCACTTCGCCCCTCGTTATCCGCATACAATCTGCGCACATCGCCCTCCCCACTCGCCCGCATCGCACACAATATAGCGGCAACACCCAATCTAATAGCCTCATTGACATCTCGCTTCTGTTTTGTTATATTATCCTTAACGAAAGCCGCCCTCTGGGTGACGACCTTCGTGTTTGTGGGCTAGCTGCTAGCAATAGCAGCTAGTTTGGTTTATCGTTTCCACTTATCAAAAAGCGAAATAGTGATTCGCAAGAACAAAATTCTAAACGACATCGACATATTCCTCCTTTCCAAGCTTCTAACTCGCCCAGCCAAGCCGTTTCCTGAAGCCTTCACCCATTCACGAAATGCTCGTCGCTAAACCCCACATTATCACCCTATCAGACATCCAAGTAAAACAAACCATTAGCGGGTACGGTTATGCTTATTTTTGACCTCTATAGCCTCTTGGGGTCAAAAATTTGTTGAAAAAATCGCCTTTTTTGGCACTCGAATCTGTGCTTATGGTAAAAAACCCTTGACATACTCCAATAACCTGTATATTATAAGAGTATAAGTTTAAGTGGAGGATAAATGGCTCGCAATGAGGATAGTGACCTTCTAGACGCAGAAGCCTTGGAGGCAGCATTTTCGAATGATGGCGAAGATGTAGCTACCGAGGAGACTGTCGTTGAGGAAGTCCAAACAGACGGGTGGGAAGACGCCGAGGGCGACGAAAACGTGCCCGGGCAGCTAGCCGTCGATGTTTATGAAACTGTCGACAAGCTAGTCATTAAAACCCGTGTCGCAGGTATTGACAAGCAAAATCTAGATGTTAGCTTGTCCGAGGATTTAGTCCTCACAATTTCCGGTATGCTGTCAAGTAACGAAGACGCGCAGGCGATGAATTACTTTGCGCAGGAGTGCTATTGGGGAGAAGTCGCACGCTCGATTAAAATGCCAGAAGCCGTCAAGATTAAAGAAGACAGCGTCGAAGCTAGCGTCGATAATGGTGTGCTAACGATTTGCTTTGAAAAGCAAGTCCCAACCACCACCAAAGTCCCAGTCCAGTACAAAAAATAAGTCAGACGACCACAAAAGCCCCGCTTGCTCGCGGGGTTTTGTTGCCGCCCTATCTATGGCACTGTAATAATAGGTGCTCAATCGGCGCAAACCTATCAGTATAAACCCTGCCGATTTCCTTGTCCAAGCGCCGCAGCCCCAGTTCCGGCTTCGGCTCCCTCGCAAACACCATCACCGAATTAGCAATTTCGTCCGGCGCCACATTATCCCTAGTCAAATAACGATACCGGAAATATTGCGCGTAGGCGCCATAAACCGCCTCATAAATCCGCGCGCACCCGCCCTCCTCCGCCGCAATCAAGTTCACCACCGCTACTCCGTCACGCGCCAATATCTGTGCGACCGCCTCACCAAACTCTTTCGTCGCAAACTGCCACGGCAATGCAATATCATGCGACACGCCGACCAAAACAAAGTCGTAAAGCTTGCCATCCCCCCCCCTGTTCACAAAACTTCGCGCATCCTCCGCGTAGATATGCATATTCGCGTGGTCTTCCACGCCGAAATATCGCTGGGCTATATCGAACAGCTCTGGGTCAATCTCGACCACATCAATCCGCGCCTTTGGAAAATTACGCGCCAGATAATCTGGCAAAGTAAAAGCCCCACCACCCAATATCAACACCCGAAACTCCGCATCCTCCTCATGCAGTCGCCTCAACAAGGCAGACACTTGCTGTTTATACCAGAACACCAAATCATTCGAGCCGTCCGTATATACGGCCGACTGAGCACCTCTCGGTCCCGTGATTAACATTCGCACTTCTCTCCCGTCCCGCCATAAGCCTTCATGCACCACATAACGTGCCGCCGCCGTGTCAATCACTCTCCCTCTGGTGTCGGCTGGCTGCAGCACAGCGACCAAAGCGATTATCACCGCTAGCCCGCTCACCGCCACTCGTAGCTTCCAGAGCTCTTTTGGCGCTACTAACCAGCTGGCTACGATTGTCAAAATAATTAGCGCTAGTAGAATTGTATAGCCGCCAATCAAGCCAAATAAAATAAATCCCGTCGCAAACGTCCCGAGAATACTACCAATCGCATTCGCTGTCGACAAGCCCGCCACCGCATTACCGGTTGTCTTGGTCGAGCTAACCGCCAGCTTTGCGAGATACGGGCTAGTCATACCTAGTAGCAAGCTCGGCGCCGCAAACAAGAAGGTCGCCACAAACAACCCCTGCCATCTCGCATCACGGAAGAACACTAAACCGAGTTCAATTATCGAACTGCCCGCTACCAGCACAAAGATGATGCTTGCCACCACCGCAAAGAGCAGCCAGACAATATCCATATCCTCTTTCCGTTTATCCGCCAAACGCCCGCCCAGCCAGTAGCCGAGCGCCAGCGCCGCCATGATTACGCCTAGCACATTCGTCCAAACAAAAATCGAAGTCCCGATGGTTGGCGCCAGCATCCGCGCCGCCACCAATTCAAAAGTCATCAGCACAAACCCCGCCGTAAACGCCACCGTCCGATAAACTATCGTCTCTCTATCTTTCACCATTCAATTATACAACGCCACAAGAACAAAGTAAAACCCCCGCAACAGCAGGGGTTTTTAAAGGAATCTTTTTAGAAAGTACCCGCGCCCGTAACTCCTATTGCGCCAAGCACAACACGGATAATCACGTTACCAATCAAACCAACTACCAAACCAATCACCGCATAGAGAATCGTATTCTTCGCACTCGCAACCTTCTTTTCGTCACCACCGCTAGTAATGTATTTGATACCGCCCACGATAATAAAAGCAATCGCCGCCGCCACTATCAAATAGGTAAGGATGTTCACCACCAAGACCGCCACATCACCAACGTTCTGCAAGCCAGCCGCATTCGCACCCGTCGTCGGACGAACCCAGCTCGTCGTGCCGCCACCCGCGGCTGCAAAATAATTAGACATTATTACTCCTTATGTTCATATATGATTCGATTATAGCAACACTATAAGGCATTGTCAAGACTCTATCGCCACTGTCACTCAGCGATTTCTAGTTCATAAACCAGCCGATTACCTCATCTGTGATAAACGTAGCCAGCAAGGCAATAATCAGCCCAAACACCGCAAAGACAACCGTATTCCGACCTTTTACTGCCTTCGCTTGGTCCCCATCGCTTGTGACTATCTTGATGCCACCCACCACGATAAACGCCACCGCTATCGCCGCACCAAACCAAACTAGAGCATCCAAGATATTCTGCGCTGTACTGTTCACTATGACCTCTCCCGGGTCATCCCCACATCCAAGTAGCTCATAGTTAGGGTGGCCCGAATCTAAATGAGCGCAAGCCGCAGGTCTATTCGTCGCCCCCATCGCCTCATCCGCTGCCAGCATACCGCTAGCCATCGCCACCGCTAAAATCACCAACACCGCCGCCACTGCTGCCGCTACCAGTCGGAGACCATGAAACACTTTCTTTTGCATTCGTTTTGTCATTTCTTTTACCATCCTTTTCTTTTTATTTATGGTGTCCCCGTTACCGCAGTATACATTGTTCCCACAATTATGCTGGCTAGTAGCATCACCACTGCGCCTATCAGTGCAAAAATAATCGTATTCCTCGCTTTTGCCGCTGCCTGCGGGTCGCCCGCTGACATTGAAAGCTTCACGCCGCCCCATGCCACTACCAACACCGCGCCAATTGCCGCAACCACGAACAGCGAACGCGTCGCGCTCA
>Ga0123353_10006418_pt1 | contig 15649 bp, 6 predicted proteins | sample TergutLab28metaG_3_FD_92763 | JGI IMG/M metagenome (GOLD analysis project Ga0123353, IMG submission 92763) | Labiotermes labralis P3 segment gut microbial communities from Petit-Saut dam, French Guiana - Lab288 P3 | ecosystem: Host-associated > Arthropoda: Insects > Digestive system > Gut ... | reverse complement strand
GGACAATATGGCTCCCTGATGAAGGTCCTAGGACCGAAACATGTCGGAGCGTTTTTAATGCTTTAATGTTTTAATGTGTACACTTTATAAATTTTATATATGTGCAGTAGTTGGTACAATAATTGAGTAACCTGACATACCCTTAGCTTGTCTACAGCCGGTGTTTCAACAGCAGCACTTACAATAAAAGTAATTGCAACTTACGTAATCAATGTTTTTATATTAAAATTGTAATGATGGTTTAATACAAAAGTAAAGGTCATTCCAGAACAGGCCATGAAGGCCCAGAGGGGGAACATAGGTATAACTCTACTCTTTCTTTAACCTTGGCATTATACGGAGTGGGTAGGCAACTCCACGCCCCGGCCGCTTTGTCCTGGGAAATAGACCGGTACCCATTGCATAGGAGGTTGAGATTACCCCAGGGCCGGTCTCGACAGGTGCGGAAAATCTCGTAACCACCGAGATTCGATCCCCAGACCGTCCAGGCAGTCGGGAGTTGTTATACCGACTGAGCTATCCCGCTCCTGTCATGATATTTATGGTGACTTTAACTGGAAGCGTTCGTGCCCGATTTCAATGTACTCTCCCTACATACTTCGCAAATACAGGAAGTTAAGTACACGCCCTGTTGGGTTATTTGGGTTAACTGATACCCCGGCGGAGATCTGAACTAAGAGTAATCTAACTACCGCTTTGTGAACACTTCACATACACGATGGCTCGTCAAGTGTCAAATGCCCTAGACCTATTTCGGAAAGAAATTTTGCATTGAAACGAAGCAAGTCAAATCGCACTAACATTCATTACTTACTGAAGGAAGGCTGGGCCGTTCAGCAGGCCACCGAATGTGCACAACAAATGGACATGAAGCATTTCAGGAAGAGAGCAGTGTTTATAGGACAATGTCTATTCCAACTTTCCAAAATGTGGGGTGAAATCTAACAAAATTTTCACAACTCAATTATCATTATTACTACCGAATCAACTACGTTTTCACACCAAAGACTTCAAGAGCTCTTAACTGAATGTTAACCTATATGGGTGCTTGAAACCTTAATTTTTACAGCTAATGGGTAAAGAATGCCTATCCTTTAGTGTATCCGTTCAGAGACGGGACGCACTGTAACCTGTGTTAAAGTAAACACAGTCTGATGTTTTTACGTTTTACCTGCACAATGTAATTTCCGGGACCGATCCGTAAGTAATTTTAAGGAGACAGGACACAAAATACAGAAAGAGTAGGAAACCGCCAACTACAGACTCGCATCGTCGACATACTCCAAACTGTGTAGAAACGATAAGGCATGCGCAGTGTGTAGGTGCGTTTATGATCCATTTCAGTGATAAACATCACATAAAAATTTGCAAACGTCCACAAACTGCCCTTAAGAAACACGAAGCTGAAGAGAAGGCCCCCACGGTTATTTAGTTTATATTGTACAGAACATTAACGTAAAGAAGGTTGTGCGTTTTTCCCAGATCTATTATAATACTTCATTTCAGAGCACTAAATTAGGTACTGATGCTGTTGCAACCACCTCAGAAATTCGCTCGTAGCCCTCATGTTTTTATAACTGATGAACGGAAATAATAAATTATGGCGTAATATATGTCAATGAAAATCGGTCAATTAGCTCATACTTTTAAAGAGGGGAATACAGGTACACACACTTAAACTCAACAAAGGCTGCAGCTCGAACAATACTGCAGCCTAACTGCACCTAACCTCCAATATACAGCAAACCATGAACGAAATGACCAATGTGGTAATCAACATCATAGTTGCGAGCTCCTGATGATGGGCACAGTAATGCCCAAGACATGTTGAGCCTACAAGAAGTACAATAAAATAATAAATGGTATCTAATTGGTTTTTTATTCTTCAGTTACCACAACGATGCACGGTCCAATAAACAGAGGATCCGTAATACCTTTTATAAATACGCTTCCGGAAGAAGTGGGATCCAGGAACGTCTAAAAGTAGATGGAAATTTAAGTTCTGTTCCTAAATATGATTACTGATTATAGTGACTCTTTATAAACTGTTTAAATAAAAATAAATTTGGATGGTGAATGTTTGTACTCGAAATAATCTAATTAAGACAAACATAAATATGTTCTTGCTTAAAATGTTTACACTTAAATTAAGAATACTTTGGGCGTAAATTCCTGACACATTAATCTAAGAGTGCAATACCGAAAGCTCAAAGTTGACAAAAGGATCTTACCGCCGAACATGTAATACACCGTTATGGTTAGGAGTATTCGGTCTGATTGTTTCTGTACAACCCTATACATATGAGATTAAGTGCACTATATTTACTTGTCGAACGATGTCAAAATTTCCATACAGAATGCCGGAAGTATAAAAAATATAAATTTCACATGACTTTGAGTTTGTTTTTTAGCAATATATTATTAAATTCGTTTTATTTAATATTACCACATTTGTGAAGATGGTATTTTAAAGTACAGTTATTGAAACAAAATTATTTCTGTTTCTTAACGCACGGCAAAACTCTTGGTGAATAAACTCGACCGAAATGTAACTTGATATCGCATGACTACAAATTTTGCCAGTGTCATGATTTGTAAATTTCTGATACAGTATCCAAAATTTAACGGTTCTCTGTTCTGCTTGCAGAGGACGAATTTATTGGACACCCCTTAAATACAGCCTACACTTCTCCTTGTCAGAGAAACAGGACGAGAGAAGGAGATAAATTCAAAAGTGAAGAGATGCAGTTGGAGACTTTGAGATAGACAAAAACAGTACGAAGGCATGATGATGAACCCAGAAGAAACTCGAGAAAATACAGTAAAGAGAAAAGAAAACTAGAAAAGAAGGAAAATCACTTTCGTCTAAAGAAGTTGAGCACAGTAACACCGCAATGCCTTACTCGCGTAGTGGCTGCCATTTCATAAAATATTGCTGACGACAAAAAATTTCAAACAGTATTATTTAAAACCGAACTGGAAGAAATGTTACAATAGACAGCAGACCTGTGCATGTATGGCGAAACAAGCGAGCTCCTACTTCATCGAAGCTCCCCTATAAAGTGAAAATAAACATAAACAGTTATATCTTTTTCAACTCACACTCCTACGTTATTATGCGCTAGTTATTGAAGTTTTAAATTGTTTGCTTTCATTTATGTGTTAGGTCAATAAGTCGACAACTGAAATGGCATTACATATGTGCTGCCCATTTAGGTATGTTATCTGTCTACTGAGTATTTACGCCTTTATGCAATGTGTTATGAACCGAGCGGGCATTAAGCATAAGTCAGGAAGAGAGCGCGACGTTTTCGGACAATAGTTTCGCGGTTGCATATTTCAATATTAGTTTAAAGCACTAACTTTCTTTGACATCAGCAATGTTATGTACGTAAGTAAAAGTAATCATCTTACGAGGAAAAATATAGACCAACGTGCCTAATGCATTTCGACGTATTTTATTAAAAAAGAGTCGCTCCCGGTTACAACGACATCGGTTTAGACGAAATTTCGTCTACAGCGTCAGATATGCTGTGATACCAATTAATTCCTCACTGTTAACCATAACATTGCAATCCTCGGTGAGAAAGACACTTTTGAAAACCGACACAAAATATTCAGTTACTTTCGTGACGTTATAACCGAGTTCGACTCTATTTTCATTGAGGCTGCATGCGATGTCGGCCTACTGTGGGCTTCAAAATTAATCTAGCCTTAAAAAAACTCGGATTTCTTATCATAAAACTCGTGTAATAACATGCACGACATAATCGCACATAACGTTTAACCTAAGCAAGACAAAAGATCCATCTAAGCTCTGCAGAAAATGCAGCTTGAGAGAAAATCGAAGTCAATAAACGGCACAGTGTTCATGGTAATGATCATACAGTGAGCGTCGAATATACAATTTATCATCATCTTCCAAAAGATGCAGGAATGATTTTCAGGTGAGGCAATACTACTTTAACATGTGTCTATTAACTTGTGTTATTTTGTAATTGCATTTCACATTTTTACATCTCATTTTTATATTTCATAATCTAATGTAAACGCGATGTCGTACTTTAAAGACAAACAAAGTTAAAATTACACTAGGCCTATGAGCAATTACAGAACACGAAGGGGAATCAGCAACAGAGGAACCTACGCAGGTTACAGTAAAACCTGTCTATTTTGACCAGACGTATTTGCACTCACATTATGGAGAAACAGCCACCGTTAGGGTCGCGGTACGTTAAAGTGAGGCTATATTAGCCACATGTGACTCCACTCAAACAATGGGGAATTCACAACAATGTGAATCTTAGTAGGAAGGGTGAAACATGGTTAACCTAGCCACACGTGGTTGCATTCAAACAATGAGAATTAACAACCGCTGGACCTTTAGTCTTGTACAAGAAAAACCGTCTTATTCACCACCAGTTCCACTCAAACAGAGGGGAATTAGCAACCTCAGGAGCCTTAGTAGGTAGGGTGAAACCTTCCCAGTCACATGCGATTCCACTCAAACAAGGGGAAATTAGAATGAGCAGGGGTCTTTGAGGTGCAGTGAAACTTATCTTTGTTAGGTACATGAGGTTCCGTACAGAAGACATTAAAGCATATAGATGAGATTAAAAATGTCACTTCGAACCTACCACAGTTCTTTGGAAACCTCCACGTTCTGTAGTCATCAGGTAAAACACCACAGCTCAATGTACTTACCTAAAACAGAAAAGGAGAGAAACAATAATACCACAGCAGAAGGAATTTAACATTCACATTCCACAAATAATCAAAGAATACGATTATGTCGTTCAGAATGTGCTGAAGTGGGTGCATTATGAATAAATATTCAAGGATAAACATCCACTGTTGTAACCTAGAAGAACAGTCTATTGTTAAACACCTCAACGCTGTTTTGAGTACAAGTTCCTTGTTAAGTTCCAAGTGTGTGTTAGAAGTGGGGAGGTTGCAGGCCCCCAGCTGTTTACAAGAGTACTGGATGTATAGGTTAGGACGTTTGTGTAGTCAACATGTATAATTAATGTCATTCATAAATGTGTGTGTATATATACAGGGAGTCCCAGGAGTTAAGATCAATACATTCGGATTTAATACCAGAGCTGATGCTGAGTCAAAACGTCATATACACATGGGTCCAATTCACAACTGTTCAGGAGTTAGGATTTTTTAAAGTACAGTAAATAAATTAGAAGGGAAAGAGGAGCATTGTGCAGTTATTGAGATACATTGTTAAATGTACAGTTACAGATTCACCATTCAATACTCAGGCAAGTTGTTCGAAGTGTCCTCCATCTGCTTGAATACATTTTCTGACTCGTGTGACCAGAGGACTCGTAACCTTACGAAGCACTGCAGCGTTGTTGAAGCTTCTTGCAGCATTGAGAATCCGCTGGAGTAGTTCTTCTCTCGTGTTCACCCTGTGTGCATACACTAAAGCTTTCATGTAACCCTACACATGGTAATCTAACGGGTTCGGATCCAGTGACCGTGGTGGCCAATTTTGTGCACCACCACGACCAATCCATCGGTTTTGGGAATTTATGATTCAGTACTGCCTGACGACCTGACTGAAATGAGGCTGCGCTCCATCATGCTAATAGTACATCTGTCGTCGTGTTTGTAGAGGAACATTCTCTAAGAGTGCTAGCAGTTCACCTTGCAAAACGTGGCCGTAAATGTCACCTGTGAGAAGTTGCGGGATTATGTACGGACCAAGGAGTTGGTCAGCAGTGATACCACACCACACGTTTACGGAAAAGCGATGTTGGTAGTTGCTTTCAGCAGTACCATGTGGATTACCACGATCCCATACATTGGAGTTTCTTGTAATGTTGACTCTATCGCGGGTAAAATTAGCCGCTAAACTTCAACTGCTCAAAACTTAGAAACCATTACAAATCGGACCCATGTGTACGTACACATTACGACACTTCTGATTCGGAAGTAGCTCTGGAACTAAACCCTGAAGAACTGACCTAAACTCTGAGAGTCTGGCGAACATTACACACACAAGGAATTTATCCGTACCATATCCAGCGCATTCAGCATCTTGCACGTGCGGACATGTGTAGCCGGTTGGAGTTGTGCCGTTGGATTAATTCTAACCCCCATACGATTCGTAACATTTTGTTCAACGGCGAGGACCACACAAGTTGAACACGAGAGAAGAACTACCCCAGGGAATTATCAGCGCTGCAAGAAGCATCAACAACACTGCAGTGCTTCGTAAGGTTACGAGTTCTTTGGTCACACGAGTCAGAAAATTTATCCACGCAGATGGAGAACACTACGAACAACTTGCCTGAGTGTTGAAGGGTGAATTTGTAACTCTACATTTAACAACATATCTCGATAAATGCACAATGTTCCTCTTCCCTTTCCAATTTATTTTCTGTACTTCAAAAACTCATAACTCCTGAACCGTTGCGAATCGGACCCGTGTGTATATGACGTTTTTGACTCAGCATCAGCTGTGGAATATAAATCCCGAAATATTGACCTTAACTCCTGGGACACCCTATATCTGTATTATAATAAATGAGTCATGTTGTGGTAATCCGTATTATGGCAAAGCATCAGCAAAATACAGGGCTTAATATCAAAAACAGCAAAACATAAATTACTTTTAAAAATGTGCTAATTTAAATTCATACTACAGCAATACTTTCCACGGATTTGTCAAAAAACATGGTTGACTCTGAAACAATATTTTCCCACATTCCAAAAGCATTCGAATGGCTAAGAAAAGGGCTAAAAATATTTAGAATTTCCACAAGCCCGTAACAAGTAAATTCCTTTCACACCGACAAATGTTATTAAAGTCTCATGAAGTAAACCTTAATTTACATCACGATGGTGACTGCAAATACCTCAAGTCGAACCACCCATACACTAAACTTCAGAGTATGGGGATACCAGTACTGGACTACGTAGGTTTCCATTACAAACCGCATCAGTCAAAAAAATTCCACTCGTTTAAATTTCAAATCGAATTAGGTGATTAACTGATGGTAATGCAAGGTACGTTATCATCACATACACAACTCAATCAAGCGATAGCCGTTCATGCATTAAAGCCGTACAAATATATACAATTAATTTCACAATGTTCCGTCTCTAATGTGTGTCATCAGTTGTCAGATTTCGGTGACAGAAATAAACTACAAATAATCAAATGATGTACATCGGTGCTGCTTGATGTGTAATGTACTTAAATGCAATATTTCATGTAGCCATGACTGTTGTTGCCGACGCTAACAAAACGCTCTACAACTCTGTTCGTTTTTTATCCTTTACACGGAAACATAGGACTTAGTTGAGGTTAAGTAACGCTTCGGTCACTTGTTGACTACTTGTTGGACACATTAATTCATATTTAGGGCTTTGTAGGCTCTAAGATGTGTAACATTTGTGTCTACCAAAAAACAGTAACAGGCAGTGGAGTTTATAATGAGCAACTTATATAAAAAAATAACGAAGTCTCAGTGGAACCTAACTACGAAATAAATACTGTTACAACCTAAAAAAGAAAACGCAGCTTCAGATATCTGCCGATCAGATTACTGGTAATAAAATGCAAATTTATTCGCGAGGAACACTGTTCCGCCACCAGACGCTAATTTGATACAGCTGAATCTAGGCACCTATTCATAAATTCAAATTAGCTGTTGCATGCGCTTTTCCTCTAACACACACACACACACACACACACACACACACATTGCACATCCTGCCAAGTTAACATTATTTCAGTTTTATTGCCCCAGTTTTCTTTGGTGAGAATCACAAATTATAGTATATTTTTCCATGCTTCATATACCTCTTCTCAGTTGAAGTCCCCTAAACAGCGCTGTCTTCTCAAAAGTCCTCAGTCTATTTCTTTCTCTTAGGGCGAGAGACCAGGTTTCACACCCATAGTAAACAGAATTATAATAATATTTGGCTTGAAAGTGTATTACACTCCGCATATTTGATTGGTGCAGTATCAGGAATAACACTCTCTACGGCATGTGGTGTAGGCCATCAGCGATGTCTGCATTGCAGGCATCGGACATGCCAGTAGCTCGGATTTCTTACATACGAGTTTTTCTTAAGATCGGTTTGGCAGAGGCATATAATATTACAGGGAAAAGGCAATACTAAGGATCTCATATTTCAGTCCATTATTATTGGCTATCATAAGGGAGCCATATTTGCTGTTCTTTTCTTCTACTTCTTATATTCAATTCCTGTCTATATATGTGGGTTTGAAAATACGGCGAAGAGCAAAAGGAAGAAGGAATGATAAAAGGGAGACGAGGCAGAGAATTCGACAACCTTTCATGCAATATGTATGTAAAAAAAAAATAAGCGGACAGAAAAGACGTCGATAAATGAAATTGGGTTTTAATGTTAACTCCAACGCTACAGTTTCTAACGTAGAACCATATTGTAGCATATTTAAACTACCTGTCCTTTTAAATATTTAATATGTCTCGTAAAATATTAATTTACACAGCATTTTGAGAAAAGCTTCGAAACCCTTGTTTTTTGCAAAACCCATGCACTTAGCACTTAAATTGAAATTGGAAACTTGTAAGGTACAATCTTATAGACTAACACACCGTAAAGGTACAGGTTGAAATACGAAGTAGACTCACAAGTAAATGTTTACTTTTGAGGTTTAAAACATGTATTTCTGTTTTATGTTACAATTTTAAGGCGCCAGATTCATATTCACGTGATTTTCCTCAGAATAAACTTCAATGAAATAATAAGACTGGTGTATATTATAACAATTTTATGAACAGCTACTTGAACAATATTTTGTATTTATTGTACAGACTTCTACATGTTTCGACCGTAGATCCTGGCCAAGTTCCATGATTTAGGAGTTTGGTAGTCTTGTTCAACTGTACGCTCTACACGGCGACCAAACTTGTAACTCCCTGAAGATGGCCAGGATATATAGCCGAAAAAGGCAGGAGTTTGTATAGTAAATACAATACACTGTGCAACTACTTGGTAGTAAATTTGTGTTTATTATACTGTTGCACTGAAGATGTACAACATAAAATATTTCGTTAATTAGTTTGCTATTACTTGGAGTCACGACTTGTTGCAGAAGAGAGGGCTGTATTAATTAAGGGTTTGAAAAACGACGAAACAACAAACAGACAAAAATCTCTTTATGCTTTAAAAAAGCTGGATATACTCTCCTTGCAAAGGAACCAAAAACAGAGAAACGAAGAGAGCGGGGAGGTGAAAAGATATTTAAAATTGGTATTGACAGAAGAAGTTGTGAGATCGGAGTGGAAGTTATTCCATGCCCTAAGCAATTACATTTCAAAAGACACTTAAAATTACAGTGTTCTTAATAACTAATCAAGTGATACAGTATAAACCAGCGTACTTTCCATTCCAATTGAATAAACACTTTTAGGCTTCAATTAAATTATTAGCAAACATTTCTAGGAGAAAACTCTTTCTATAGTATATTTTATCATTCCGTATTTCCATCAAATGCTTATACAATGCGCCAGCAAACAAAATATTTTTGAATTCCTGGCTCTAATGTAGCCTTCCCTGACATCCAAAGGAGAGACCAGATTGTAGCGTTTGGGGGGGGGGGGGAATTGGATGTGATGTCTTGCACATTTGACGGGTTGGTTGATACCCACTACATTCGAGAGAGTGGGTGCGGGTTTATTGCTTTTAACATGATATACAGCTGATGTGTAGAATGCTGGACGCAGCTTAATGTTCGGTTAGTTCGAAACAATGTGTAATAAAATCCGCATCTCTCACATTACACCTGTTCTATATAATAATATTGTTACGAGGCTCAAATTCCTTCCCTTTCCTTTTTTTCGTTGCAGTTTGTCCAGCATTCTTCATGCTTTATTACGTCATTAAACGTGGCCGTGGTGTGCTGGTAGGTGTGTTTTTGTGTGCTAAAAGCCTATGTGGCTGAACTTTGTAAAAAAACCGTGTCGGTGTCTTGTCTTCAGAATCTGTACAGCCTTGTTGAGTCAGTGCCACGTGTCCTCGATCTGCGCAAGGCGCACACAGTGCAGAACAACGAAGGAAAATGCGTAAAGACACTCGCCAACTTACGTAATTTCAAGTTACTCAATTCCTAAAAAGTAAACCCTAATTCGAAATTGCATTTTTTGAAACACGCGCCAGGGTTTTCCTTTTTGGGAATGAAAGCGAAATGTTAGGAAGAATGCAGAAAAATACTGCTGGGCGATAACTAGGGTCGCGGGGGCGATCATGCTGCGACCAATCAGGTTACAGAGAGTTGGAGTTCTGATTTCAGCTGGGCTCTCTTCCCTGTACTTACACAGCTGAACATACGAGAATAGTCTATTCCTGCTTGGGCAGCCTTCTAATTGCACCGAACCCTCCGGAGCTGTACTACTGCTAAATCGGGTATGCCTGTAGCTACACTCAAACTGGAGGCGAAGGTGGCAATCCTGACCCAGCGTTCCACCAGAAGTTGTTTGTAGCGCATGCGCTGCACACGACAAGGGCACAAACAGCCAATGATATATTAATATGTGATCGGACATACTGGTGTAGCAGTAACGCTCGAGACCTGTCACAGCTTGGATGCAGCCTGTCCTAACATTTATCGTGACTTTCCCCAGTCAGTCAAACAAACGCCGTGTTACTACTTTGATTAGATCACGGCCGTTTCCTTTACCAATCATTACGCCATTTGTCTGATATACTGAAAACGTGGTAAAATAAAACATCGGACAAGTTAATGAATGAATCGTAACAATATTATCCATTTTTGAGATTTCGTAAAACGCTGCCATTTGTCGTGTGCGTTTGTCCACAGTCCTCAGGTTTCATCAAATCAAACGTTGTACTTTGCGCATGCTCGCAACTCAAGTGACAGGAAACTCTTTCGGAAGTTCTTCGAATACTTAACCCCTTATCTTTGCCTACTGGTGTGTGCGGAACTGGTTGTTCAGAGTTCATAAACGCAGGGACCCGCATAATTTCCAAAACTCCTCCCGAAAATCACAGAGCACTAACGTTTCCTTTCAAAGAGCACTCTAAAGCATTATTACCAAACGTATCGGGATGGTCGTACACACAATGCGAAAAACTGAGGATACGTGTAGAAGAGGAATACAGATTTAAGTTACACAGATTGTTAACACAGTAACCACGGTTCGGAACCAAAATAGCACACTGAATGTCAACATATCTGTAATGACGTTACATGAGCCAAAGGTTGTAAAAAGATTGTAAGTTTGTCAGATATAAATTACAATATTAAAACAGCACCACGCAATACTTATTATTCCTATTAACCACTTTTCCTTCAAAACTCTCGTCACCTAATGAAATCCTGTCTCTTTCTACTGAAAACAGAGTTCCGGGGCGTTCGACAGGACTCCGTCATGTTCTGAGGGCTAGAAGTCAAGGTCTATATCAGCACACTGTGCAAACACAACGAAAGCCTCAGGTCTTAAAATGTTCAATTATTTCAAAAAACAACCGGATATTTGAGTGGCAACGCCCCGTGTTGTGAAGGCGCAAGAATGAACGCCTTATAAATGTGGTGAGGGAGCTGGAATGTCTTATTCAAGCGGAGGATTTAGCGGCACAGCGATCTTGTAACGCTGTCTCCTTGGGCTCGAAGAGTCATCAATCATCCGAGTCACGTGTGAATTCCAGTAGAGTTGGAACACTGATGACGGCTGCCTATCCGAGCAGAGGCATCCCTCAATTTTACGACCGAAAAGTCACAACTCGCCGCTCTTACTTTCCTTCTCGTATCACTTTACTGTACACTGTTGGATAAAATAGCCTTAAATGATTTCTCACTGTTTCATATACTTCGTTATCGCAGTCCGCTTTCTGTAGCATTGCACAAAATACAGAAAACTGGCCCGCTCGATTCTAAATGTGACCTTAACAATTCGTCAAATTCTGATCATCAAGCAGTCACGGAAACAAAAAACGTCCAAATCATCTAAAAGTACACAAAGACATGACAAGTATTACATACTCAAATTTGCGACGATATTGTCGCAATGGAATATTAATAAACTGTTGAATTCATAAAGTGCTTTCTGCTTATAAATCAATATAATTACCGTCACATTTCAACGTGATGATGATGATGATGATGATGATGATGACGATGATGATGTTCCACTTCAATATACCCTCTATTATTCTTTTGACTATAGGACTATGCAAGTCCTTTGAAGATTACCTAAACTGCTTTCATACAAATTAAAGTCAATGACGTTTGACATTTAATGAATCACAACTTTGTGGCCGGTCGCTGAAAAGTCAAAGAGTAATTGCAGAGCTACTTTGCCGACAAATAAGGAAGGCCGTAGATTCAATTGCATTAGAGGAGAAAGAGAGGCAAACTGACGGAGGTGTCCTGTACACAAAGTCAAGTGAATCATAAATATCAAACTCAAATGATTTTAATATGAAAATATGAATTTAAAAGACGTCATATTTAAAATCTAGCACACTGATAAGATAAAAAGTTACAAACTAAACTCTTTCGTGTTCAAAGAAGAAATCAGAAAACCGCAAAAACATATTATTCACATTTGAAATCGTATTTCGACAGAGTTACACTCAATCCAATCGTGATAAAGTGAATTCTGTGGATTTAATTACGGCGTTTCAGTGTCATAAACATGCAGATGGTACACAAACATTACGAAATGCTCTGAGGAGGGGTAAGGTGCAGTCGTAGAAATGTTTAGAAATACCGTAGAATGAGGAAAAGTAATTAACGTAGGCAACAAAAAGGGAGAAGTGAAAAGCGGGGTGGAAAGGAGGCTGTCGGATCATGAAGGACGCACGGAGTTTACGAGGAATGGAAGCTTGAACAGGAAAGGTCGCAGCAACACACAATTTCAGACAGAACAATGATATTAAAATGTCTGTTAAGGAAGCTGTATATGAGGGTGTAGGGTTTATTTTATGACCTTTGACAGGGTACAGTGTTGAACTCTTGTACAAATTATAATAAACCTCGCGCGGCATATAAGGCGGGGAATCTTCAGGGATTCAGACATCTTTAGCTTGTATAGACGAACTGAGCCCCACGCAGTTCAGACACTTCATGCAAAGGAAGACTATAACAATATTTACCTAATATTTATGGCGACTTCAGTTGTTCTCATTTTACAACGGCATGAATGGCCTTCAGGTTGAGGAATGGAGAATACTGCCTCTACGTACAGAGGTTAGCTACGAATGTACAGAAAAAGCAGTTGTGGACAGTCGGCAGGGATGGCCTTCCACCTTGAGGTTCTTCCGCTAACCCCTCACCGCCACGCAGACAGTAGGTTACTAACGTTACACAGGACCATGAATTTCGTTCACGATTGGAATTAGATGTTTTGTGAACACAAAAAAAAACTGGTGGTTCAATAAACAGCAACTCTTTTCTAAACCAGATGAGCTACCATAAGTTTTTCAAGTCTTATTCTGCTACAGAGAATTAGGAATTCTGTTGACCTGACAACGGTCTGGGATATCAAAAGTACGGTCTTCTAGTATGTGATGTCGTGTAATGGTGAAGAATTGTATCGACGTTTCGAGGGACAATTTTCTTCCATCTTCCTTGTAGAAGAGCTCTACAGTAGATAAGGAAATCATTAATCCCAGACCTCAGTACTTGTGTGCCACAACATAATGCCTCACGTAAGCTAATCAGAGAGCAATCTTGGTCATGTCTGCGGTAACAACATACGTTACGAGATGGGAAATATAAGGACAGATACTTCTCCGGTAATAAGAGTAATCAAACAATGCATATATAATGACTAAAATCACGCATAATATAAAGTTCCTGCATGTCTCAGTGCCTGGGCTCAATCTTCATGGAATCTAAAGGACAAAAGTTTGCCAGTACCGACACAGAATTTTCGATGTTACATTCACAAGATGTTAAAAATGTTAGTTACAAATTTAATGTTGTACATTTTCCGTGCAACTCTTGTATAGCGTATTCATTCATAATGTGAAAACAATACATAGAATATTTGATTCCAGAACTTACTTCATTTGAAGAAAGACTGAAACGTGGATGCGCAGGGTGGTATGAATTCCACCCTGCATACCAGACAGTCATCCATACAGAATAACAAGTGCACAGTGTCGCATAAATACAGTTATTTCTTCTTATGATGGGCACATAGTCGCCCGAAACATGTAGAGAAAGGAAATAAACATACTAAAAAAAATGTGCACCAAGTTGACTTTATTTAAAAGATTATACAGGGATGCATGGTCAACAAAACATAAAATTCTACGATATTATTTGAAGAATAAGCCGCACATGCTAAAAACGTATGAACTCCCTGAAGATAGCCAACATTTAACCCCGAAACGTGTCGAAGCATTAACTAACAAATAATGGCGTTGTGTAACAAGTTGGTGTCGAATTTTACATACTTTTCTTTATAAAATTAAGAAGTTGTTGACTTCAGAATTGACGTCAGTTGAAGATGTAGGCCAGAGTCCAAGGTTTCGTGTAATTAAATGCCAACTATGCATACAAACATCTGAATACTTCACGTATGATCCAGAAAGATCTAACTTATGTGGTGTGTGTCGGTGTGTTTCATATCGGGCGGCGGTGAGTACTAAACAAGTGACTTTTCAAGATGACACTGAACTATATCCTTTACAAGACACGGGATAGTTCGAAACCTAGCTCTTCGAATGTGCCACATGTCTTCCATATACACAAATAACACGTGTCTAATGTGCGATTCAAAGAGACTCCCTTGGAAACATTTGGTAATTAAATAGGATACTGGCCTCTTATGACAGACTATTGTTAGAAACAAGTCACCAACATAATCGAAGAATGAACTGCAGAACTCTGGACCAAGAATTAGATGTTGACACCATTGTGTTTTAGGACCTCAACATTCATGAGCCCAGTGCGATATACGCCCTTCTTTCTTGCAGATAACCCGAAGATACCGACACAGGGTACAACCCGTTTTCCCACAATATACAAATCGACGTCCATTTTCTTTCGGTTCTCCCTTCTCATTCACGTCACTTCAGGTTCTTCCTCTGTTTGTCCCACTCCACAGAAATTTGCATAAGAAATATTTCCATCTTCGTTATACGCAAACAACAATAGGAACGATTGCTCTTGGTTTCCTTTTCACTGGGCTCTTCAAAATGCTAGAACATTCTTCTTTTCACTACGTACTATATACTGAATAGGATATGGTAATTTTGTTCCTAATTTAATTGCGTTTTCCTTTCTATTTTCTGCACAAAAGTTAATAAACTTAATAACAGACGTCAGAAGATCGACGTCTTTTATTAGCAAAAGAACAAATTAACTTCTTCCGCAAGAGACTTTCAATTTTCAATCAAAATTAACACGATTTAAAGTAAAAAGTATTAAGCTGAAAATAAAAACATTTACCTCCTGTTTTCTAGGTGGTCTATCGCCATGTGGACAGACCAGTGTGTCTTAACCCAGTAAATTCTTTTTTCAAAAGACGAGGGCCCAGTCCCAATAAATTTACTCGTAAATACCTTTCCATTTTTTAAGTTCATACATTAAACTAACATTAGTATTAATAATTAATTATGGCATAATCATAAAGAGTATTATTACACTTATGTATACGGTGTG
>Ga0123353_10006417_pt1 | contig 15649 bp, 16 predicted proteins | sample TergutLab28metaG_3_FD_92763 | JGI IMG/M metagenome (GOLD analysis project Ga0123353, IMG submission 92763) | Labiotermes labralis P3 segment gut microbial communities from Petit-Saut dam, French Guiana - Lab288 P3 | ecosystem: Host-associated > Arthropoda: Insects > Digestive system > Gut ... | reverse complement strand
TCAGGAGTCAGAATAGTGCTACCGCACCATTTGACTCTGGCAATTCCTTGCCGCATGCGACTTCTGACTTCTGACTTCTGACTCCTTGCTCCAGAATGAAAAATGAAAGACCAGTTATTTTCTGGCGAAAGCCTTGTACCTGCCCTTTCCAAACTCACGTTAAAATAGGCAAGATGAATTCCTCGGAATTTGCCGTTTTTATATTTTTGCTGCCGATTTTTATGCGACTTTGCCCGAAAAGGCGAACCCGCATAATAATAAACCACCCTTGAAACGTCCGTATTTTACGCATGCTCACCAGTTTGAACTTTGGAAAATGCAGCTTGTACGTCTCTTTGAAAATTTCTCTTGCCTCATTTTCGCCAATTCACTATCATGCCGCCGTAGGGCAATGTTAATCGAAAATTATTATGTTGGACGTTTTATCGCTCGGGAAAACAATTTTGCGTCAGGAAGCTCAAGCTATCCAGAAACTTGCGGAGGAGCTCGACTCCCGGTTCCTGCAAGCCGTGGATCGGATTCTCGATTGCAAAGGGACCGTCATCGTTTGTGGCATGGGTAAAGCCGGACACGTGGGAGTCAAGATTTCCGCCACACTTTCTTCGACAGGTTCGCCCGCCCATTTTCTCGATCCTGCCAACGCGATTCACGGCGATTTGGGGAAAGTGAAATCGGACGACATCGTGTTGTTGTTCTCTCACAGCGGAGAGACCGAAGAGATCACTCGCATTTTACCCGCACTTCGTTCATCCCATGCGTCGATCATTGCCGTGACGGCTTCGGAGCATAGCACCCTTGCCCGAAGTGCCGACATCGTACTGCCCATCGGGAAAATTGAAGAGGCAGACCGCCACGGGCTTGCACCGAGTACCAGCACCACGGTGATGTTGGCATTGGGAGATGCGTTGGCACTGACCGTGAGCGAACGGCGCGGCTTTCAGGCAGAAGATTTTGCCAAATTTCATCCCGGTGGGGCACTGGGTCGCAGATTGAGTCTCGTCGACGAACACATGCGAAGTTTGGATCGTTGCCGGCTGGCACCCGACTCCGAAACGATTCGGGAAGTGTTTGCCCAACACCACGTTGTCGGTCGGCGGTCAGGAGCCATTTTGCTGACGCAGCAGGATGGTCGGCTCTCGGGAATCTTCACCGATAGCGACTTGGCTCGCCTTTTTGAGCAACGCAACGAACATTTCTTTGACACGCCGATCCGAGAGGTGATGACACGGACACCCACTTCGGTCGTCTTGGGGACCCGGATGTTGACCGCGATTGACATCATGGGAGAAAAGCGAATCAGCGAATTGCCGGTGACGGACAGCGATGGCTTTCCGCTCGGGATGATCGACATTACGGACATTGTGGCGACATTCCCGGAATGCACCGCAACAGAGACGACGGAAAGACCAGTCGCCGATACTCCGCCCACACGTTTCAAAATTGTTGGCTGAAAATTTCGGATGTCTTTGTGTCCTTTGTGGTTAGATTTACCACGAAGGGCACAAAGGACAAAATTCGACCGGGCGGGGTAGTGGGAGTTAGGAGTCAGAAGTCGCAAGCGGTGTAGTAATATCGTTAACCGGCGGTGCGGTAGCACCATTCTAACTTCTAACTTCTAACTCCTTGTTAGCCGTGCATTCGCAGGAGACCGCGAACGTAGCCGACCGATTCCATGAGACCGGGGAGTGGATCATTTACCTCAATCTCGTATTCAAAGGAGACCACTCGGTCGTAGCCAATGTCGAGGAGAGCGGCAATGTATGCGGGGATGTCCAGTACACCGCGTCCGCAGATGGTGTTTTTCCCTTCCGGCGTTGCGGCGTCCTCGTCCTTGAAATGGACATCGAGAATCCGATCTTTGAAGTCGTAGATCGACTTCACTACATCGTCGCCGATGCGGGCAGAGTGTCCGACATCAATACAAAGCCCAATCCGCTTGTCCAGCGAACCAATATGCTCCATGATCACTTTCGGGATCGGGTACGTTCGGTCGCCGGGACCGTGATTGTGGATTGCCACGCAAATGCCGGTCTCCTTGACTTTCTCCTCGACCAGCGGCAACACCGGCGGCATCGGCACTCCGATGATCGTGGTCATTCCGGCGGCTTTGGCATAGCGGAAGGCGTTGGTCACTTCTTCGGGAGTTCGCATCGTGACCACGCCACATCCATAGAGATTCAGCCCGGCTTTTTTGCACTCTTCGGCGGCAGCGGCGCACTGTTCGTCGGTCGAGTCCAACTTAAGGTGCATGTCCTTGAAGCAGATTTCCTTGAGACCCGCCCGGTGAGTCATTTCGATTGTTTTGGCTCGATCAAAATTGCGAAACGTGTAGGAGGCAAGACCAAGCCGAAACTTGGCGTTCCCGTTTTTCAACTTCTCCGCAGCCGCAGTAGATGGGGAGGAGGCAACCATTCCCAATCCCGCAAAGGCGGGGGCAATGGCAGCCGTTTGAAGAAAATGACGACGTGAAAAATGCATGAGATTTCTGATAGGGTTGATTGTTATTCCAACGGATTATTATAGCAAAAAACGGGAGCAAACACCCCCCTTGGAAAAAAATGTTAGAATCTCTTGGAAAATCCTGCCGCCCAATCGTCTATAACAATAGCGGCAACCGAACATGAGCGGAACAATGGATGTCCAAAACCTTTGGCGCGACAACGTTCGGGGATTGATCCTGTACTCGCGGCAGTGGGCGGATCGGGAAGCGGAGGATGTTGTGCAAGAGGCGTTTCTCAAATTGCTCTCAGCAAGTCCGCCCCCCGACGATCCCAAAGCGTGGCTCTACCGGGTGGTGCGCAACGCAGCGATTGATCGGATGCGCAAGAGCCGATGGTTCCGTCCGCCGCCGCTTGAGAATTGGTTCGAGTCGCTCCCCGATAAGACTGATCCGTTTAACGGAGTGGAGTTAACGCAACTGCTCGATTCGCTTTCGGAATCGTGCCGGGAAATCGTGATTGCCAAAATTTGGGGCGGGCTAACCTTCAAAGAGATCGCCGAACTCACGGGCAGACCGATCAGTTCGGTGCATCACGAGTATCAAAGCGGGATTGAGCGGTTGAAGAAGGAATTAGGATGAACAAATTCTTTGTGCCTTTGTGAGAGATAAAATTCTTCCTCTCACGAAGGACACAAAGGACACAAAGGACAAAAAGGACACGAAGGACACGAAGGACAAAACATTTGAAAAATATGACCACCGATTTTGAACTTCAACTCGAACAGATGCTTCCGGCGATACTTGCTTCGTCGCCGAAAAAAGCACGGAGTCATTCCCTTGCAAAGATCGCCGTCGGTTTCCTCCTCGGCGTGTGCGTGACTTACGGTTTTCTGCAACCGAACGATGCACCGCAGAGAGCAGAGCCGCAGGAGACGTTTATGCTCGTCCTCGACGAGTCGAACCTCGATCAACTGCGTCGTCCGGCGGATGTGTTTCAACTGGTCGTCCGCCAGCCCGTCCGTGTACAACCATGGGAAGACGACCAATCGCAATGGCGATACGGAACGCTACGAGAGAGTTTGACGTTTTAACGAACATTATCTTTGTGGTTAAGATTTTTTTACCACGAAGGGCATAAAGGACGCAAAGGACACAAAGGACACAAAGAATTTTTCCCCTAACCCACTTTTCCAAACCATGCAAAAAACACAATCAAAAAAATGGTACCTCCGTCGTCGCTATTGGGCGTTGGCTCTTTTGGCGATTGGCATTTATTTCTGTTTGATTCCTTCTCCTTTGCGGGTGTCGCCGGAGACGACGGGCTTTACGTCACCGCTCTTGCCGAATGGCGATGTCGATTACTTCGGAGCCTACGAACAGACGTACCTCCACAAACTATCGCCGCCGGAAGACAACGGACAGAGACTCCTCATCGCCGCTCTCGGTCCGAGAATTTTAGAGCAGGCTTTCATTGCAGACAACGTCCCGTGGGAAAACATGCCGACCGACGAGCGGTCGAAAAAATGGTTCCACGAACAATGGGTTCCGCTCGCCGAACACATGTACTTTGACCCGTATGCCAGACCGCGTTTTTTCGACCTCCGCGATTATTACAGTTTTATGCGGGACGAGTGGAAAGCGAACAATCAAGATGCCGATGCCAAGTACGATTACAAAGAGGACGAGGAACTCCGAACAAAACGGCTCATTGTCGCACCGTGGACAGCAGAAGAATATCCCGTCATTGCCCGATGGCTCGAAGAGCGGTCGCCAGTGCTTGACCTCTTCGGCGTGGCGGTTCGTAAGCCGAATTTCGTTTGCTGGAGGCAACGCCCTGAAGCAGAACATTTTTATTTTATCTTGCTGCCCGAAGTTCAAGCAAGCCGGAATTTCGGAAGAGAATTGCCCATCCGTGTTACCGAACGTTTGGGCAGAGGGGATATTGACGGAGCATGGGATGTCGTGATGAGTATGTTTTATCTTTCGCGGAAACATTTCATTCACGACCCGCTCCACGTTACTAATTTAGTCGGCATGGCAACAGAGGAGGCGGGCTGGAAGTCCGCCCAAGTGGTACTACAACATGGCAATCCGCCCCCAGAACAACTGGAACGATTTGCCCAAGACTTGGCTTCTTTGCCACGAAGAATGACGCTGGTGTCCGATATTGAACGGTATGCTGCATACGCAGTATTACAACTCTTGCAAAGTGGCAACGTAGAAGGATTGTACGAGTTACTCGGTAACCGCGACAACCAAAGCCCGTACACAGACTTGACATCGTTCTTCATCTATCTTTTTGGCGGTGTGGGCGACGGTGGTTCTTATATTCCGAGGTATGTTACTCTCTTGCCGTTTGACCGGAACATCGCGGGAAAGCGAATAACCGAATTCCTCCAAACAGAACGTCGCATTTACGGCGATTCGACGTGGCATATCAATTCGACAGTCATGAGAAAAGTTTCCAAAGAGATGGAGCAATCAGGGCTAGAAAGAGGATGGTGGACACAACGACCGGGACACTTATTACGTGTGCCGCTGATTCGTACACGATCACAACTGATCGCAGATCGCATGATTGCTTCGTTTCTTCCCGCTTTGCTATATGTTCACGAGAGACTCGATCGCACGAACACGCAATTTGACTTACTCCGCCTCGCCGTGGCACTCGAACGTTACAAATCGGCATACGAAACGTACCCGCAGACGCTCGACGAGTTAGTGCCAACATATCTCGAAGAGGTTCCGCTTGATCCATTTACGGGTCGGTTATCGTGGACGTACAAAGTTGCCCCCGACGCGGCAACGGCGTTTTTGCTCCACTCTTCCGAGTGGGAAGAAGCCAGCAAGGACAAACGCAAAAGCGAACTTTTTATACGAAGGACGAAGTGAGTCTCTCACGGTGGCACGGGGGTTTTGTTCTGCCTCCGTGCCCTTTCGCCGTTGTGGGAGAAAAACTCTACCAATTTTCGGCGAGGATTTCGAACCATGCTTGCGGTTTTCTACAGGCGGAGCAAACGCCCGGTGCGGTTTCGCCTGTTGCCACGAATCCGCAGTGCCGGCAACGCCATGTAACACTCTCTCGCTTGAAGAGTTCGCCCGCTTTCAAACGAGCAAGAAAGCCGCGATAGCGTTTTTCATGCTGCTTCTCCGCAACCGCCACCGCCGTAAAGGTTCTGGCAACATCGGCAAAACCTTCTTCTCTGGCAATTTTGGCGAACTCGGGATAAATCTTTTCCCATTCTTCGTTTTCGCCATTGGCGGCAGCGAGCAGGTTCTCTTCCGTTTTGCCAATCTTTCCCGCCGGATAGGCTGCCGTGATTTCGAGTGCTTCCCCCGTATCGAGATACTGGAAGAACTGCTGGGCATGCACCCGCTCCTGCTCCGCCGTTTCCAGAAAAGAGGCGGCGATGTGCTCGTAACCTTCCTCCGACGCGACGGCAGAGAACATGGTGTATCGACCACGTGCTTGCGACTCGCCCGCAAAGGCTTTGAGGAGGTTTTGCTCAGTCTTGGTTCCTTTCATTTTGGACATGGTTTTGTTCCTTTCGTCTGTTTGGGCGGCACTGGTTCGATAGTCATCCAAGTTCACCAGCATCGCCCAAGCGGCGGCACCGGCGGTCGAATGACGCAAAAAATCGCGCCGCGTGGGACCGTGTTGTTGTGTCATGATATTTCACGAAAAAAAGTGAACGTCACTAGAAGCCGCCCATTCTATCTGGCAGGGAAACGGCTGTCAAGCCCAAGCCGGGTCAGACGGCAAAAAGAAGAGAGCCGGGGACTGTGTCCCCGGCTCTCTTTCGGTTTGACAGGATTGACAAACTGCTCAGAATCAACGAGAATGAACTCTCCACGATTATGCCGAAGAAAATTATCCTTGATGTGGACCCCGGTGTTGTCGATGCCATGGTGCTGTGTTTGGCAGCCTTTGATCCGACAGTCGAAATCGTTGCGCTCACGAGCGTGGGGGGCAATGTCCCAGCCGATGTTGCTGCCAAGAATCTTCAAGCCCTCGTTGAGTTTCTTGATCCGCCGCGCCTGCCAAGGCTGGGCACCGGTTCCCCGCCAGACGATCCGATCCCCTTTGATTATCAACATATTCACGGCACCGACGGACTGGGCGGTGGCTCGCCCCTTCCCGTCGTCGAACGAAGATCGCCGCATCCTGCGGAAAAGATTCTCTGCGATGCCATCCGAAACGATCCAGAAAATATTATCATCATTTGTCTGGGTCCCCTCACGAACATTGCAAGAGCCGTGGCACGCGATCCCGAACTGCCGAACATGATCCGACACATTTACATTGCTGGGGGCGCACTAGGCGGACAGGGCAACGCGACACCCTGCGCCGAGTTCAATATTTACGCCGATGTCGAAGCGGCGGAAACGGTGTTTCGTCTCCCCTGTACAAAAACGCTTGTTCCCCTGGATGTGACGAATTCGTTTTTACTGACACTGCAACATTTAGAACTGTTTCCCGGCGGGGAGACAAAACTCGGCAAACTGCTTCACGAAATGATTCCGCCAGCACTTTGGTCATATCATCGGTGTTACGGAGTGGCAGGGCTTCCCATTCATGATTTGGTGACGTATATGGTGGCGGTTCACCCGGCGTGGGCAACGACCAATGAGTTGCCGGTGCAGATTGAAACGATGGGAGATTTGACACGCGGGATGACGGTGGCGGATCAGCGACCCGTTCCCGAATTTTCGCCGAACATTGAAGTCGTCACAAAAATAAAAGTCAAATCCATGATGCAAGAGATTCTGCAAGGACTCGAACGCAGCACAAAATGCCTCGAAGCAGAAGGAGTTAGAAGCTAGAAGTTAGAAGTTAGAAGTTGCATGCGGTGTGGCAAGTCCATTATCGAATGGTACGGTAGCACAGTTCTCACTCCTCTATTCTGTGCTCCTCTATTTTCTAGCGAAAACCTATTCCTGTCCCTCTGCTGGCGACTCCTGATTCGGCACAACATTCTCTGGTACAGTGTTCTCTGGTACAGTGTTCTCTGGTACTGTGTTCTCTGGTACTGTATTGCTCTCTGACACGGTATCGGTTTTCTGTTCGTCGGTTTTTTGATCGAATTCACGGAGATCGACCTGCCCCGGTGCAAAGGGGTCTTGCATATCGAATTCCACCTTGAAATCGTCTGCTCCCAACGATGCCGGTACCTTCGCCGCCGCCAGTTCGATGAACGTTTTCGTGGCAGGCTGGCGGATCAATGCCAACTGGTGTTTGGCTCGCTGTCCCCAAAACTCATCCCCCCAGCGGTCGGCAACCTTTTGATATTCTTCCTCCGCTTTGGTCAGATCGCTGCCGACTCGTGCCGCCGCCAATGCTTCCCAAGATTGTCCCAGACCAAAACCCGCTTGTTGCAAGAGCAATGGGTCGCTCGTCCCCTTCTGAACCCGCTGAAAGGAATCGATCGCTTTCTCCAAAGTGGTCACCGCCAGCACTTTGTTGTCAAAGACCATCTCAAAACCCTCCGCCAGTTGCCGCTGTGCCAACGCCAAGCGAGCCTGAACGCCGACAACACCCGAGGTCGAATTGGCGATCAACTCCAATTCATTTTCCGGCAATGGTGCCTGGAGAGCCGCGTAATACTGTTTCCACGCGGCAGTCCGATTCCAAGAATTCATCCGTGCCGTCACAATGAGAATGGCAACGACAATGAGAACCCCCAAAACAGCATAGCCAAGCCAACTGCTGTTCGGGTGAATCCAGTCTTTATACTGGGTTGTAAGCCATTTTGCCAACTCATTTTGTTCCAGTTGATGCCGATGTTTGTTGTCCATATTTTCGGGTTTCGTTGTGTCAATGAAGAGACCGAAAGTCTAAGACCCGGAGCGGGTCATTTTTCGGCTACGCCCCTGCGCATCCGCCTCGCCCGCGTCGGCTCTCCGTTGTCGGGCTAAAAATGTTCGGTATTTCGAATTTCAAAGCGGTGTCAGTTTAACAAATGCCCAGAAAAAGTCAAGGGCAACAAGACGGACGAACAGGGACGGGTAGAAAATTTTACATGCCTGGACGAAAAAACCCTTGACGACCTGAAAAAAATAAATAGAATGGAGAGCCGGACTGGATAACGGTTTCTAAAAATGCAATGAGTAACGATTCAATTTTCAAGACACAATGGAATGATGCCTCCGAAGCGGAAATTTCTTACACACGTCTGTGCGTCTCGGCACTGGTGTCGGCTTTTTTCGGATTGGGGACGTTTCTCGTTTTTTTCACCCCTTGGTTCTTTTTTCTGGGAGTCATTGCCATTCTGCTGGGACTTTTTGCTCTTTGGGCAATTCACAATGCCGAAGGGCTGCTGACGGGAAAGTTCCTCGCCTACTTGGGCTTGTGCAGCGCGACGGCGGCACTCGTTGCCATTGCTGTCTTTTGGGGGACGTATCAATACGGTGTACGCCGGGAAGCCGATCAATTTTTCCGCCTTTGGTTTGCGGCGGTTCTGGAAGGGGATGTCCCGCGAGCAAAGGAATATCAATCCCTCTATTCGAACCGCTCCAAAGCCACCAACGCCGACGAATGGTGGAAAGTACAGTATGAGGAAAAATATGCTCATCGAGCCATCCATCTGTACGTCGAAGACAAACTCATTCGGGTGTTGCTGGCTCTCGGCGATCAAGCGAAGGTCTCGTACTATAAGACGGAAAGTGTCGTCTCCGAGCGGGAACATGATACGGTGGTCTCCATTTATGCCGTCACTTTCCCGAGCGAATTCGGCGGCGCAGAAACGTTTTTCGTCAAAGTCAGCGGCAAGCGAATGTATCCGCCCGAATCAACGAACTTCCGCGCCGCAGGCTGGCGACTCGATGGCGCACCCGCCTTCTATCTGCCCGAGGAGTTCAAACGGTAGGTTGTCGCGTCGGGTCCCTCAGAACGACTCTGCAAAATTTCCGGGAATGGCACGGAGAATTTCGTCGGGACTGGTGATCCCTTGTTCCAATTTTTGCCCCGCATCCGCCCGCAGGTCAACCATGCCCTCCTCGACCGCTTTCCGGTGAATTTGGTACATGGATGCGCCGGTGCGAATCGCTCGCTCAACTTCCTGGGTGATACGAAGCACCTCCCCCACAGCAGTTCGCCCGATGTACCCGGTGTGGTAACATTCTGGACAACCGCGTGGGATGTACATTTGTGCAAGGGGGCTGGTCGGGATGTCCGGGATGTCGTCTGGTTGAAGCGGCATCTTGCAATGGGGGCAAAGTTTTCGGATCAATCGTTGCGTGACCACCCCCAAGAGTCCCGAGGCGAGAAATTGCGGCTGGATCCCCAACACCATCATCGCCTCGCAAGCCTCGACCGTTGACCGGGCATGAGAGGTTGCCAAGACGAGTTGCCCGCTGTTGGCAGCCCGAACAACAATATCGGCAGTGACCGCATCCCGAATTTCACCCACCATGATGATGTCGGGGGACTGCCGCAATATGCCTCGTAGCAGATCGGGAAAGTCCACCCCGCGCCGTAAATTGACTTGCGATTGATGAATGCCCTCCAACGTGAATTCGACCGGGTCTTCGATCGTGTGGATTTTTCGCGTTCCGTCGTTCAGGTGCTTGAGGATGGCGTAAAGTGTCGTGGTTTTTCCCATTCCCGTCGGACCGACCACCAGCACGAGACCGCTGGGACGATTCACGATTGAGTGCAAACGGCTGAAATTGGTCGGATGGAAGCCGATTTCGTCAAGCCCCAGTAATCGGCTGCGGTCAAGAATCCGGATCGCTAAATCTTCACCGTATAATGTGGGCAACGTGGCAAGACGCAGATCAATGCCATTGCCATCCTCCAAGCGGATGCGCATCCGTCCGTCTTGCGGCAAGAAGGACCTCGTCACGTCCATATCGGCAATTGCCTTGATGTGTGCGATCAGACGGGAACCGAGTTCGTAATTGACGGTCCCCAAAGAACGGACGAATCCCGTCGCGCGGAGGGCAATTTCAATGGAATCTTCCCGATGGGTTAAAAAAATATCGCTTGCGGACATCCGCAAGGCTTCTGTCAGAATGTGCGTGATATAGTCTGACGCATCGGAATCAAACTCCTCGACGAAGTGGTCGCTGGAGATGATCGGGATGTCCTTGCCATCCGCTTTGTTATTTTCCATTGTGTTGCAGTTCCCTTCAGAGTGGAAAGATTTCCCGCATTCTACCACCCGCCACCCGAAAACACAAGATCACGCCCGAATGACCCTTTGGGTGCAAAACAAAAAGGGACGACGAATAACTTCGTCATCCCCAACCCTCTTCATCCACACAGGAGAAAAACAACACTGTGTTCGGAAAAAATAATGCGTCAATGATTTAGCGGCAAGCGGCACACGGATCACATGCAACTGGTTCGCAAGGATCGCAACCGGGAGCACAATGGCTTACCACGCGTTTTGCCTTCAGGTTCAGGAAGAACCCACCGAACGGCAAGCGAGGACCAGCCGCGAACCCAGTACCACACGGATCACACGGATCGCAAACGACCTCGCAGGGGTTGCAAGCGACCACCGGCTCACACGGATCACAAGCGACAGGAGCGCACTTCACTGCTGCAAGTCTTGTAAACAATCCGCCGAATGGACGGAATGGACGGAAGGCACCGGGACCACAAGGATCGCAAACGACCTCGCAGGGGTTGCAGGCAACCACTTCACACGGTTGGCACGCAATCGGTTCACACGGTTGGCACGCAACCGGTTCACAGGGAGCACAACCGTGCCAAACTGTGGAAAGCCGTCCAAAAATACCTGCCTCGGCAGCTGTCGTTGCCGCAAGAACGACGAGTACGGCTAATGCGGACACTAAAATTCGATGTTTCATTGTCTAATCTCCTAAAAAAAACGGTTGGGAAAAATTGTTGGCAACGTCTGCCATTCACTCGACATGTACGCCAGTATCGGATGAAAATCTTCCGAACAGCATTGACTGTGAAAAAAAACCGATCATGACTACTGTACCGATTATCGCAACACCGGATATCAGCCGTCCACGTTTTTTCGTGCCATGTACCGTTCGTCTTCGTCCGACCCAAGTCTGACGAGCTAGTATGAAACACAACTCGTCAAAGTCAAATGCAAAAGCCCCAAAAAGGGTAAAATTTCGGTCAGCACAACTGTACCAAGCCGAAACACAGTTACCCGAGGTTATCGGGCAGCGGCTGTTCCCGACATGAGGAAAAAGAACGATTCTGTTCTATTTTCGGATTATGAGGGCAAATCGGGCGTTTGGCGGGAGCCGGTTTGAAGTTCCCGAGTGGGATTCGGCGAGCCGGGAGGCGGAGGGTACTCGGGGCTAAACCCCAAAATCCCGGACGGTGAAAAGAGAGTGGAACGCATAGCCTTTCGATTCAAATTGTTCCCGCCCCCCTTCGAGACGGTCAATGATGGCGATCACGCCGATGACGGTGACACCGAGGGCTTCGACTTTTTCAATGGCTTCGAGCGAGGAACCGCCGGTCGTCACCACATCTTCGACAATCACCACCCGGTCCCCCGCAACGAGCGGACCTTCGACAAATTTGTTCGTGCCGTGCCCTTTGCTCTGCTTGCGTACCATAAACCCTTTGAGGGGAACATTTTGAAAAGCGGCAACGGTAATGACCGCAGCGGTAATCGGGTCGGCACCGATGGACATTCCCCCCACAGCCTGCGGCATCGAGTGGTGCTGCAAATGTTCCAGCATTCCTTCACCGATCAATCTCGCGCCTACGGAATCGAGCGTGACCGTTCGGCAATCGAGGTAGTACGTTGCTTTTTTCCCGGACGCAAGAGTGAAATCGCCGAATTTCAACGCCTTTTCCATAATCAATGACTGCAACAGTTCTTTGTCGTACATGCTGGAAGTTAGAAGTTAGGAGTTAGAAGTCGCATGCGGTAGGGGCGTACCCTTGCGGTCGCCCGTGGGTACAACCACCAAGCGGGCAGGGGCAAGCCCAGCCCCTACGACAAAACGGTGCGGTGGCACTATTCTAACTTCTAACTCCTGTTCTACGGAATGGTGATTTCAACAGAAAAAAGGATCGTTTATTGCCAGCGAAAGCCCTATTTTGGCGAAAGGGTACAAAGCACCTGCTTTTGTGCATGTTTTGGCGGGGCTTCGAGTTTGCCAACATCGTCCAGCATCTCAATCATTCGGTACAGGATTTTTGACCCTTCTTCGATGTGGGCGTTTTCGCGTCCCCGAAATTTGACAACGATCTGCACTTTGTCCTTGTTCATCAAAAATTCTCGGGCTTTATTCACTTTCACCAAAAGATCATGGTCGCCGGTTTTGGGATGCAACCAAACCTCTTTCAGTTTTGACTGATGAACATGCCCCTTGTTCAACCGTTTTTTTTGTTGGTAACGGTACTTGCCGTAGTCCATAATCCGGCAGACGGGGGGTCGGCTATCGGAAGCCACTTCAACGAGATCGAGTCCTGCCTGTCTTGCTTTGTCAAGGGCTTCGGAGGTGCTCATGACACCCATCTGCTCCCCTTCTTCATTGACCACTCGGACTTGCGGAACACGGATTCCTTCGTTGACCCGCTGCCGATCTTTATTGTCTCGATGGTCTCTTGGTGCGTTCGACCTCCTCAATGCCATAAACTGGTGGGGGGTTAATGTAACACGGTGCCGCCCGCGAATTCCCCAAAACGGCGACGCTTCATTCTAACATTTTCGCCGTCTGTTAGTAGTAGGGGGGAATCGGCAAACGGGGGACCCGGGGGACATGGCATGTTCGGTTGGATGGGTTTTCTTCCTTCGCACCTGCCCCGAAGCATTGAGGGGATCGAAATGACAACCCATGTTGAAAAGGAATTATACTGCGTCCGCCCAAGATTTGCACAGTTTTCTCTCTGGGAGCGCGGGCAAGATGCCCGCGCTCCCGAGTGAAGGAGAATGAGTCAAGAGATACTTGGGTCTTGAACTGTCCTTTGCCGAGTGCTTCACCGTCTTGGGCGCGGTCGTGAAATTAACGATAGTGTCCCTTTTTGAAACGTACAATCCACCTGCCGCGAGAGCGCGATCTCTTGACAGCGTGAGTCTTTTAGGCTACACTCGTTGTTCCCTTGCCCATAATGAAATGAGTCAACGATGTCCAAAGCGGATGTGTTAGCCATCATTCTTGCCGGTGGACGCGGTTCTCGATTAGAACCGCTTACCCGAGACCGAGCAAAACCCGCTGTGCCATTTGGTGGCGGTTATCGGATTGTCGATTTCACCCTTTCCAACTGCTATAACAGTGGCATTCGGAAAGTCCTCATGCTGACTCAGTACAAAGCAATGAGCCTCCATCGACATATTGCGATGGGATGGTCCCGTTACTTCTGCCGCGAAATGGGGGAATTCGTCGATGTGGTTCCGCCGCAGCAATACGTTGATGAAAACTGGTATCTCGGCACCGCCGATGCCGTTCATCAAAATTTGTTCGCTGTCGATACCGAGCAGCCCGATTACGTCGTCATCTTGGGGGGGGATCATATCTACAAGATGGACTATTCAAAAATGCTCGACTTTCACATCGCCAATAAAGCCGATGCAACGGTCGCGGCAATTCCCGTTTCGCCGACCGAAGCGGCTGGGCAATTTGGTGTGATGGAAGTCGATCACGACTACCGGATCGTCGGTTTTGAGGAAAAGCCGGAGCAACCGAAGTTAATCCCGAGACAATCAGACCGATGCCTCTGTTCGATGGGGATTTACATTTTCACCACACAATTTATGCGGGATGAACTCTACCGCGATGCCGCAGACCCCACAAGCCACCATGATTTTGGCGGGAACATTATCCCCTCTGCCATCGACAAGCACCGGATCTTTGCTTATCCTTTCATGGATGAAAATCGGAAGACCGAAGCTTACTGGCGGGATGTCGGAACGTTGGATGCGTTTTACGATGCCAACATGGATTTGGTGAGCGTTGATCCGCTCTTGAATCTTTACGATGAACACTGGTCAATTTATACGCATCACCCGAACTATCCGCCAACGAAGTTTGTCTTTGCCGATGGCGACCGCACCGGTCTTGCCGTTGACAGCATTATTTGTCCTGGCAGTATCATTTCTGGCGGCGTGGTGAATCGTTCGGTACTCGGGCACCGCTGCCGGATCAACAGTTTTTCACGGGTTGACGAGTCTGTGCTGTTTGCCGGGGTGAATGTGGGGCGTGGTTCAAAGATTCGTCGGGCGATTATCGACAAGGACGTACAGATTCCACCTTACACGACGATTGGTTACGACCTGCCCCGCGACCTGCACCGCGGCTTTACCATTACAGAAAACGGCATCGTTGTGGTAGCGAAACAAGAGCAGATTTGAGAAAGATGAAAGACACAGTGCTTGCAGCGGCACTACGACACTATTTCCGAGATGCCATTCCTTATTGTTTCTCACGGAGGCACGGAGAGGGTGTAATGTCAGGAGCAATCTTCTCCGTGTTCCCCGTGTCTCCGTGCGAAACATGAGGAAATGCTGTTTGAAAAGATGTATTCCACCTCGGCGGGTCAGTTCACCACATCCAGTCCCATGCTTCGGGCGGTTCCAGCGAGGATGTTCCTTGCCGCTTCGACGCTACGGGCATTGAGGTCTTTCATTTTCTTGACGGCAATTTCGTCGAGTTGCTTCGTCGTGACCTGTCCGACTTTCACTCGCGGAACGTTGCCGCTGCCACTGACAATGCTTGCTGCTTGCTTGAGCAGATCGACACTGTGTGGCGTTTTGGTTTCGAGTTCGAACGTCCGGTCACCATAGACCTTGACGACGACGGGTATTCTCATACCGAGATCCCCTTTGGTGCGTTCGTTAAATTGCTGGACGAACTGCCCCAAGTTAAGCCCATACTTACCGAGAGCCGTCCCGACGGGCGGTGCCGCCGTTGCTTGTCCCCCTTTTGCGTGAAATCGTACTGTTGCCGTAAGTTGTTTTGCCATATTTAGTTAGACGAAATTTTCGCCAAAATGATTGCACCATCAACACCGAGACATTCTACCACGAAGCGAGCAAAAAACAAGAGGGAGCGCAGTAAAGGTCACCGCGAGTCCCTCGCTTATTTTGCACAGAGCGAACGTGTTCCAAAAACGACGAAATATGGGGATTTCGCCTACAAATGTGGTAACCGTTCACGGTCATCGTTCGTATTTTTTTCTTGCGAAGGGGGTTCTCGCCCTGCCGTTTTGGAGCATTTTTACCTTTTGCTCGTTTTCGGCAGCAAACTTGGCGGCGAAAGACCATG
>Ga0123353_10006415_pt1 | contig 15654 bp, 10 predicted proteins | sample TergutLab28metaG_3_FD_92763 | JGI IMG/M metagenome (GOLD analysis project Ga0123353, IMG submission 92763) | Labiotermes labralis P3 segment gut microbial communities from Petit-Saut dam, French Guiana - Lab288 P3 | ecosystem: Host-associated > Arthropoda: Insects > Digestive system > Gut ... | reverse complement strand
TCAAAAACGTCAACGGTGCCAGTCGTCTGAGCAATTTTTTCGGCGCGATCCAATTGATTCCCTGTCGCGATTGGTGACCATTGAAGGAACCTGGTTATATCACTATGAACAGGAGACAAAGCAACAATCAATGGAATTGTGGCATACCGGCTCACTCCGCCCCCAAAAATTCCGAGTGCAAAAATCCACTCGAAAAGTTCTCGCCTCGAATTTTTGGGATCAAGACGGCATCCTCCTCATTGATTATCTTCCAAAGGCCCAAACCATCAACGCGCTGTATTACTCATCTCTTCTGGTGCAATTGAATGATATTTTGAAGGAAATAACGCCGCGTGAAGGTCACCCATTGTTGCACGACAATGCCCCGGGTCACCGGGCACTTGCAACCCAGAAGAAACTGGCCTACCTGGGCTTCCGGTGTCTTGATTACCCACCCTATTCTCCGGCGGAGGTCATTGCTGCGGCGGAGACCTGGTTGGACGGACAACATTCTGAAGTTTTTTTTTTTTGAGTAGCTTGAGAAGTTAGAGCAACGGGCTAAGATGTGTATTGAGCTTCGTGGAGAGTATGTTGAATAAATCCCCGAGTTTGGTTGCTGTAGCTTGTTTCTTTCCTGGTCGGGCTAAGGACTTTTCAGCACCACCTCGTAAAGTCCAACGGATGCAAAGGTCTAGACAGTATTAACGTAAAAGACAACTAGCACGCACAATACACAATTGCACTTCAGCTTACTGTATTTGAACTGCCATATATATGTTAGTGGTCATGAGCATCTAACGGTCTAACTCCCCCTTGGCCACTACAACCAAAGTCAAAGTTTCCTCAATCAACAGCATTACCTTCATTCTGAGTGGTATTTATGGCAATACTGACTGATTCTGTGCTTGCAGGCTGCTGGAGTACTTGCAACGATCAGCTACTGAGAGAGAACAAGCGAAATTTGCTGTTTATCGGACTGCTTATCTGCAGGGAAACACAGGCGACAGCTGTATGCACCAGTGTGACGTGACGCGTATCTTTGGCGGCCATGACACCTGAAGAACTCTCTTGGTTCCCGCTGTCATTTGTGATGGTCGTCGGTTTATATTTACAAGAAGGAACTTGGACGGATATCCCGTCCACTGGACTCCCAAATTTTAAAATTATTTACTTTATTAGAAAGAGACACAACGGCGACGTCACGGATGCCAGTTTCCAACTTTAAAATTAAGCTTCGTTTCTGAGTGACGTCACAAACGTGTTACGACTAGAAGCACAGATATAAGCACCGGTGTTACACTCCCCGATTTCTAAGGACACGATAGATCTTGGACGGTGTAAGGTATCGATGTATATCACCCGTTTCTAATCAACAAAACATTTCCTTCCAGCGTTTGTGAGTTATTTGTCACAATGTCCTTTCTTTTTCTTACTTGCTACGGTAACCACGTTAAACACTTACCACACTACAGGGCGCACATCCCAGACGACTTGGGGGTCTTCATCAATGCCGCTCTGAGAACCTCAGATACATTATTGACGAGTGTTTCTAGGTGGAAGATCTACACCGTCCACCGACAGAAAATTCAATGTATCATTTTAAATACGATAAACATGGCAGTACTTGTCTATCCAAAGCTCGCCGGTTTCCGGAAGAGCATTACTGTCTTGATTTAGAACTTTCGCCGTGTTCTGAATGTTGTATTCTTGATTTTGGGTGATTCCCTGGCGTCTGAATTTTATAAACTTCGGCACATGAAATTCACACCCCGGGGGGTCACCCAAAAGAAAAAATACAAAGAGCATTGCTTCGTTTGAAGGTTCCCAGGCTTCGGCGGTTTTCCATCTCCTAAGAGCAACATGTAGATAAAGATACATAAGCAGAATAGATGGAATGATATAAATAGAGGAAAACCGAAGTACTGTGAGCAACAACCGTCTCGTTCTTTGTCCGGCAAAAATCTCACATGCACTGAAACGACACCGAACCCGGACCTCGGCAGACAGAGGTCAGCGACTAACCGCCTGAGCGAAAGCGCAGGCTTTGAAGACTGAGATTAACTTGAATTATACTCGAAGGTTCAGTCCGTACTGCACTCTAACCACTCTCCGTCTCGGTTATAAAAAAAAGTCCGTTAATGCTGTACAGGGAAATAATCGCTGTTTGTTATGAGATCAACATAAAACATATAAATGCACTGTATGGGCAGAACGTAGAACCGTTGAATGTTAAACTGGCGGTACATATAGTGACCACTGCGCTTTGAAGGGTTAATATACATTACACATAAATTCAGTCCGTACCGCGCAGTAAACACGCCTTCTCGGTTATAAAAACCAATCAGTTAATGCTGTATAGGGAAATAATCGCTGTTTGTTCTCAGATCCACACAAAACACATAAATACACTGTGTCGGCAGAACGTAGAACTGTTGAATGTTAAACTGGCGGTACATATAGTGACCACTGGGCTTTGAAGGGTTAATATACATTACACGTAAATTCAGTCCGTACCGCGCAGTAAACACTTTATATCTCGGTTATAAAAACCAGTCAGTTAATGCTGTATAGGGAAATAATTGCCGTTTGTTCTCAGATCCACACAATACACATCAATACACTGTGTGGGCAAAAGGTAGAACACTCGGCTTTAAAATGTTAAAACCTTAAACAAAATTTATTCGGATAGAAACAATTTCGGTCTCAAATCCCCATCTAAACGCGGTTACACGCAGTACTTTAAGACGTATGTGCACACACAGACACACACACACACACATCGAACCGTTCCCACCTCCTGCCGCAATACAATAACATTGCTACAGAGGTCCGTACCCAGTGCTACAAAGTTAACCTGCCTACTAGACTACACGGTGTAAAACACAGGGCTAAATTTTAAGTTTTTAACATCGTTAAGAACCTCAAACGCCGCAATTGGAAAACGTCCGTGTGAATAACAACAAATAAGCAACTTCATTGTTGTTGAAGTAATCCTTAGCTATCGCTAACCGAATAAAGACGTTAAGCCTATCTTTACGTATCACCACAGAAAGCTTCAAACTTACAACACAAGAAGCTAACTGCTTAATAAATAGACTGCTGGATGTCTGAAATGTGAACAGTGAGACACATCTCCGGAGAACGGTGGATATCAATCCAACAGTAATGTTACAATTTACCCACATCTAAAGAAAATGCAAAGTAATGACTGGGGGGGGGGGAGGACAACATCAGGAAATTGCAGACTGTAAGTCTATCACCCCTTACAAAAGCGGAAGATTCTCATTAATACAATTTATTGCTGTCATTAATCTTTTAAAGCCCAGAGGTAGTGTGCTACGCGTCACTGGTTTTAACGACTCACGGATAATGTAACAATTATGTGAGTACCCATAACCATTTTCGCCGTGGTAAAGCAACAAATATCACATATTCTGAGTAGGTGTCTGTAGCCTTAGTTATCCATCATGAAAAGCGGATGCGCTGTATTATATTGTCATCTTTGGCCTCTCCGGCTCTACCATATGTTTCCACGCTCCACAATTTCAGGAAAAGTGTTATTGAACACAAAATTGCGATTTGACCTCCTGCACAACTTTGGTTTGGAATATTTTTCAACTAAATTCGTCACGATACTATCACAATTGTAAGTAGCTCTTCACGTGAAGTACCGGTCTTATCAGATTTTTAAAGAAACTTGAACTTCCTTGACAGATTTTCGAAAAATGCTCGAATATCAAATTTCACGGAAACGCGTCCAGTGGGAGCCGAGACAGACAGCTAGACAGACAGACAGATAGACAATGACGAAGTTAATAGTCGGTTTACGCAATACTTCTAACGCGCCTAAAATTTCCACTTTCTGCCCACAAAGTTTATGTGTTTTGTGTGGATCTCATAACAAACAGCGATTATTACCCTATACAGCATTAACTGACAGGTTTTCGTAACCGAGGCAGAGTGCGTTTCCTGCGCGGTACAGACGGAATTTACGTGTAATGTATATTAACCCTTCAAAGCCCAGTGGTCACTATATGTACCGCCAGTTTAACATTCAACAATTCTACGTTCTGCCCACATAGTGTATTTGTTTTGTGTGGATCTGAGAACCGACAGCGACTATTTCCCTACACAGCATTAACTGAGTGGTTTTTATAACCCAGACGGAGTGCATTTACTGCGCGGTACGGACTTTATCTTCAAGTATAGTTCAGTTAATCCACTTCTTTGCAGTGTTAGTATAACTGCATTACTTCTCTCCACGCAGGCACTTCTTGCAGCTGACAGTAAGGTGATGTGGTGGAGGTCCATATAGGAGACACAACGTAGGTGTATGTACTTTCTGTTTTAAAGTAAATGCAGGCATAAGCTCCTTCAGATCAAAGACCCAGCTATAGATGTTACATAGCACTTGCATTTTCAGTTATGATGCTGATATCGATTAAGAGTAAATAACAACAATTATAAAATCTAAAGGTTACAATGCCTGAGGCCAGTCGATTTGTGAGCTTTGCATCGTCATTTAGTCGTTAACGGACTTTATTTCAGTCTTTCTCGTTTTAGCCTACTTTCCATTCTTAAAGAAAAATGTAGGCTTGTGGCGTCATCAAGCTGTCTGTGTGTCCCTCCTTGTCAGCTTTTGAACTAATTGACCCGATTTTCACATAACTTAAAATAAAATGCCATTCGAGGTCACAACAGCCATCCAGTGCTAGCCTACTTCCCCACTCAAATTGAATACAAAGTAGGTGTACGAGATCGCCATGCTGTCTGTGCCTGTGTCTGTGTCAATTCCAACTTTAGAACTACCTGCTTCGATCTTCACAAAATTTAGTTCCAATATTTTGCGACAGCACAACACCCTACTCCTCATTTTTTAATTTCCTACAATTTCAAGTAACAATACGGCTGCTGCGCGAAATTATGTGGTGGAAACAACACCAGGGACGTTAGCGTCACCGAATTTGAGGTGCTAAAATAAAGTTGGATAAATATAATTATCTTTGTTAGGGTCATATTGTTGTAAAATATAACGTAATAAATGGAGGCCACGAGAAAATTTGCTGTATCTTCAGCTGTGACGGAGATAATTAATGAAACACTGGAGTAAGACAAGTGAAACTTGTTACGAAGAACAAGAAGACATTCACAAACACAGCCACGCCTAAACTCTATATGTTAGTGAATTATAATATGAAAATCCTGTGCAGCTGGAATTTTCCGATTTAGTGTAATATCAGTTGTCTGTGGCATCCGCCATATTTCATTTGGGGATAGGCAGTTTGCATCCTACAGTCTAATGAGCACTTAAGGTAAAATGTTAAAGAAGCCTCCGACCCCTAAGCCCCGGGGAAAGCACGGAACGTGGTAATTATCATCAGACGGAACGTGGTCACTATCATCAGACGGAACGTGGTTACTATCATCAGACGGAACGTGGTCACTATCATCAGACGGAACGTGGTCACTATTAACACAGTCTGTCATTAAACTTCTGTGCAGAACTGTTAATTATATATCCAAGATGATTTTTTTAATACAAAAAAAAACCTCAAATCTTCAGTCCGTCTAAATATCTCGCAATTGCTCATTTTACAATAATATTTCGCACACAATTTGTAGCCGTATTCACAAGTTTTCTACAGTTTTCACGTTGCTAGACACAATCAGTGAAGATTAATATTATGTCTCTTAAGATGGTTCATCCGCCTTGTGTTTCACAAGCCAATTAAAACCCAACTTACAATCTGTCAAACAAAAATATATTTTAATCAATGACATCTTGTCAACTGTGCCCGATGTGTCAGATGTATATGTCACATGAAGAGCAGACAGCCAGTAAACACCTTCAGTCACAACTACACATATATCAGTTTTATTGCTGGACACACGTGCGGTTTTTTGGACAAGTAATCATGGGGCAATTAGAAGTGTACACAGGGAGACAGTTTAAGTACAACCAGTTACAATGGCACTGGTGACATACGTGCGATTGCAATTGTACAAAACGAAACCCAAGCGAATAACGGCCTGGTCACCGGAAGGAAGACGATGACGAGGACGACCAGGAGTCAAGTAGAAGAGGGAAGTTGGGAAGGTTATGAGGCAGAGGAATTTAACATCTGGCGACGCAGTAAACCGGCGGCTATGGCGACTGGGCCACTGGACAACTGCACATAGATAGACAAACCACATCTAGATAAAAGTCAAAACTGTGTATGAAAATATTAAAATAAAATAGATTGCTAAATTTTATGTTTTGCTGACCGTGCATCCTGGTACGACTCTGGGTAAATGACCAACGTGATGCACAATTACGTTATATAATACGCTCATTATTATAATGCTCTACATGTTTCGAGCAACTCTGCGCTCATCATCAGGAGGTCAAACTGTATTAATACATCATCTGGTATAGTTCCTTCTCAACCTGCACACCGGACGGTTACTTACAGAGAATATTATACCAGATGCTGTATTAATACAATTTGACCTCTTCATGATGAGCACAGAGTTGCTCGAAACGTGTAGAGGATTACAATAATAAAAGCATTATATAACGTAATTGTGCATCAAGTTGGTCATTTACCCAGAGTCATAATAGATTGCGTTATGTTAAAATATTAAACACTTTTTCCGGTCCTGCAGTTGTGAAAGGTAAGTTCTGCAATATTACGTAAAATAAGCCTCGTGGGGTACAGTCTGGGAAAAAAACACACGATAATTTCAATATTATAAATTATAACTGAATACATAAAAATGACGATGACGTTAAAAAGGTTGTCTTACTGCGCGTTAATTTTCTTTCGTAACTTCGATCAACGGCACGGTACGGTACTTATGCTATGTAGTTTTATCCCGTAGCTTTCCGTTCTTTGTATCTTATTTAGTCATTCTATTTGACACTGTAAATAGATCCATAATGTGGGAATTATTATGCAGATATGTGTGGGATATGAGAGAAATTATCATGTGATAAAGTTAGGAAAACGTGTGTACTTACGTAAATTAGTAGGTTGAATGTGACTTGGTAAGGCAAGTGAACGAACTGCTGCGACCTTCATACACAAGGGAGGGTACCTGCCAGTGCAGTGCTGTGGAAGTACTGAGGGTTGTAGGTGGGCGGATTGCACTGTCGTGACGTCAAATGTTACATTGGAGCCAGCTGTGTGTTTGTCGTTTGTCTGGCTACCGCTCGTGGTGTCCCTACAGACAGGGAATTTCCCTAAAATGTCAAGATGCAGTCTCTCAGTTACGTGTACAATTTGCATGCCTTTCATTGATCCCATTGGACGACCGTTTGCAGGAATTTTAATACTTCGATACAATACAATCTATTATATTTTAATATTGTGATATAATATACATTTATTATACTTTGATATTTTGATATAATATACATTTATTATACTTTAATGTTTTGATATAATATACGTTTATTATACTTTAATATTTTGATATAATATACGTTCATTATACTTTAATATTTTGATGTAATATACGTTTATTATACTTACATATTTTGATATACTATACATTTATTATACTTTAATATTTTGATACAATATACATTTATTATACTTAAATATTTTGATATAATATACATTTATTATACTTTAATATTTTGATATAATATACGTTCATTATACTTTAATATTTTGATAAATATAATTTATTATACTTTAATATTTTGATACAATATACATTTATTATACCTTAATATTTTGATATAATATACATTTATTATACTTTAATATTTTTTTATAATATACATTTATTATACTTTAATATTTTGATATAATATACATTTATTATACTTTAATATTATAATACAAAATCGTGACTTTTATCTAATTTCGGCTTATAAGAAGCCAATTTTTTAAAGTTCAGATCTCAGCTATCTTAAACAAGGGATCAATATAACAGTTGTGTTTAAGATACCTTTTTATTTGTTCTTAATTGCATAATAATAGGTTTTCACAAAAGTCGAAGAATGAAGCCAGCAATCAAACTGATACAGTTGTAGTGTGTCTGACGGTACCACCTGCCACAACATACGTTCTGCACAGCTACATGTTTCGGCTAATCAAATGGCCATCACTCAGATGATGGGAATTAAAATTTATGGCTGCGCTTTTGTTAGGTCGATATTTTAGTTTTTACGGTATTGTAATCCTACGGGCAAGTGCAATAAATATTTTAAAAATTTACAGTTGTAAAAGTATAAATACAGTAGCAGTTGGAGTGTGGCTGTATGGCTGTACAGCGGTATAGCTGTATACATAGTATGTCACAGTCATATGGGCCACAGGAAGTGAGCTCCGGATAATAATACAAACTGCTGAATATCTTCAGAGTCCTGCTGTAATTACCAAATAATTAGAGCTATTTATCAAAATAAAAAAGATTACGGTAACGATAATAAATTGGTTCAGAAATAAAAGAATAGGTGATGGCCTTGAGTTGGCAAGGTAGGCACACGAATTGTTCAGGCTAATCTAAATATTAATCTGTTCTGTATTGTGCAATGCTTGTTAATGGAGTTAATTGTCAGAAATGTAACAAGAAAAACGGACATGAAGTTCATATTTTGTTATACTCGTATTAGACTAAGTCAGGTCAATTAGATCAATAATTATTTTTCCTCAGTGACAATCCCTCAACTCAAATTAAATATACACTTAAGGCGTTTCTTGCAACGTTACGAACGCGCCTAAAAATTCCTTGTTCTCACGATACAATTTACCTGCTTACCTGACAACAAACAGCGGTTACTGCCTTATACATTGTTAACCAAATTTTTAAACCGAGATGGAATGTGTTTACTGCGAGTTACGAGTTAAAACTTCCAATATACTTCCAGTAAATCGTTCCGCCCTCCGTGGCTGAGAATGTCAGTTGCCATTCTCTTACCTCGGAGGCCCTCGTTCGATTCCAGGTCAGTCCGAGTGAGATTTGTGGCGGAAAAAGTGCCACTGTCCCAGTACTTCCGTTTCTCCCGTCAGTACTACTCCACCAATGCTCCATAACCATCTTCATCTGCATCCTGCTCGTACCCGACCGACTGGGAGCCTTAAGAACACAATGCTGTTTTGTAAATCGAAGAAGACGGGGCATTGGATAAAGAGACTTCATCTTGCCAAACTGCAGCGCGACACGGCGTTCAGTCCGGCGAACCGCCACCAACCCAGCCGATCTGCCAAGCATTCCCACGACATGTTGCTATCCCCTGTCAACTTTTTCAGTAACTGGCGAGCCGTCAACTAGCATTCATATCTCCGACATTTACCGGCTTCCGGTGCCATCCCACTTCCCTTGTATGACAGCTCCTCCGCCTCAAACAGCACCACTAAGTCGTGCACGTCAGTTCTCAGTGTTCCTCAGTACTTCTCACATTGACACCCAGCAAAGTGCCGCTAATGAACGTTCTGTGCTGCGGTACGAAAAAATTCTTTAAATGCAATTCGGATTAACCTTAGTCTTTAATTCGCCGCTATGAAAATCTTTTGTACGTACAATGAATCAGTATGCTCTTAAAAGTAATGGAAGTAGGGACTGCCGTTAGGGTTGGTGTGTCTGCAGGCCGGACTGCTGCCTAGAAGTCAGCAAGCATCCGCAAGGTCCTGCAGCTAGCAAACTCGATCAATTTTTCAGTGTTTTTTTTTTCGGTTTCACAGTAAATGCTCCTCAGCTGGTAACGCAGCCCTCCTGACGCTATCAAAATTTCCTCACAATGCTGCCCCCCAAACCCAAAACTCAGCCCGAACGATCAACTTCTCTCCTGTACTTCTCACTCCCAACAGCCCACTTTCTATCACCTCGCCTTCCTAAATTCACCTCATTCCAGCCTATTGTAACAGAGGACAAGCGAAGACTTCCTGCGAACTCTCCTGACTCCCTCGCCCTCTGTTCCACGCGTAGTGCCTGTCACTGCACCCCCCTTCCCTTTCCAAATTGGCCGTGCCACGACTCAGAGTGTCAGTCGCCAGATCTCGCAGCAGAGACCCGGGTTCAAACTCAGGTCAGTTCTTGTGAGGTTTGTGGTGGACGAAGTGCTACTGGGATAAGTTTTCCTCGAGTGTTCCCGTTTCCCCTGTCGGTACCATTCCACCAACGCTCCACACTCATCTTCACCTACATTTTGCTCTTACCAGAAAGACAGAAAGGCGAAGCCTGGGAACCTTCCAAAAAGCGGGGCCCGTCGTAAATAGTATAGCATTGGGCAGAACGTACTGCCACTTAGTCTTTTAGAGGATGGTAACTGTCTTCAAATAATACCGAGTTCTAGCAATATGACAAAACTGCCCTGTCCTATGATGGATTTAACGTAATATTCACTATCTAGAAGTGTGGCGAAAACCATCTAAAACTGCAGTGAAGTGAAGTGAAGTGTGGTGATGTGAGGTGAAATGAAGCGGTAGGACATGTAAATGGGGTTAAACCAGATGAGAGGGTACTGAAGTGTAGTTGGGTGAAGTTTAAATGAAAAAAGTGAAGTGTCGACAAGTGTAGTGAAGTGGAGTGAAGTGTAGTTGGGTGAAATGTAGTGAAGTGTAGTGAAGGTCTTAGTAACAAGGCGTCTAACGTTATTAGATGATATACAGATCATATGAAGTTTGCTGCTTATATGGCTGTTTCGTTTAACACATTCTTTCATATTCTTTTGGTTCCATTTTTATCATTGTATATATGGTTTTATGTTTTGTACGCTTCTGTTTAATTTTGTAAATTATGTATTGTTATTGTTATGTATATGCATTTTTATTGTTATGTTTATATATTCTTATTGTTATGTATGTTCCGTTCTGGTATTGTTTCATTGTGTTGTTCTGTGTATTGTTTGTGTGTAAATGTGTACTGTACTGTACTACTGCCACCAGGTGTCAACCTAATTGCTGTTAACAGATTTATCATATCATATCAAATCAACACTGCGGCGTCCTGACGATTTACACAGATGAACCGTCGGTTTATCCTTTCGTATATAATAAAGACCTGAAGGAAAGCTCTGACGTCATAGTGTCAATGAATTGTCACGTCATGAATGTGAAAATTGTTGGAAGTTGTCGGTAAAGTAGGGTGCTGCGAAGTCGACCGAGGCATACATATCTCTTGACTGTTGCATATACACAATTCCATATCGTGTGCCCATCAACTTATTAATCACTCACTCACAAATCATGCGCAGTTTAATCTTTTACTTCCATTTACGCATAGGTTTCGCTGTCAACCTATTCCCTCAAGTTCTCCAACTACAATGTACACAAAATTCGTGTCCTGCAAATTCTGTCTTCCTACATTTAATCGCCTCCGTCATGTTTGGTGAAGAGTACAAAACACAAAGCTGCCCAACACGCAAGTTTCTCCAGTCTCCTATTTCTCCCTCCCTCTTGGGCCCAAATATCTTCCCCATCACCGGTTGTTCTTTCCTTTGACTCAGAAACTAGCTGACGGTCCTCATCGCGTCGCATCCGTCAGTGTGGGATGGCACTGACGGTGCTGCTGCCCGTTGGTACTCGTGATTCGGCGTTTTCACAGTGGCGCTGCTGAAGGTGCAACGAGTGTCGCTGGCTAAACAGATCCAGACGTTTCGAAGGCATCAAAACCAACAGCAAGCTTAACGACCTCGTGTTTTCGCTTATAATACAACTTACTGCGTGTTAGGGTAGGTGCTGGAAATTACCTCCTTCAACTCTAGCATATGCCAAATTTCGAAAGAACCGATATAAAAGGAAAAACTTATCCTAAATTTCCTGCGAAACTTTTCATACAGTTTCCTCCTTATGCAGGATTCCGCAACTAAAATCTTGTACAATAAACTGTAATGCAGACTCACGAAGAAACAAACATACGCAATAATGTGATTCACACTTCTGTTACAGATATCATATTAAACTGGACTTCTTACTAAGGCGATTCTTTGTACTACATAAGAGGCGATAAGACTGATGAAATGTGAGTCCTGCAGCTGCCGTTCAACTTTGATGTGCAGAATCTGTAGTTTCTGAACAATAACTTGGAACAGTACGGAATAATCTGTCCACCAGTTGTCCAGCACGTCTGAGGGTCGCCAAAGGCCAAGTCCACCGCAAATTCTAAAGCTGCATGTTGCATGTACTAAATGAGGAAATGCCAGACCGTAGCTTGCCTACTCCCTCAGTTCAGTGTCAATTGATCACCCTATAGGAAGACACTCACCGGTAATCAAGACACTAGATGCGTCAAAGGAGATACTTCTTGGACTGCTTGACCCTTGAAGATGGGACCAATGGATTGCCCCGAAACGTCAGTATGAAACTACGATTATATGCTACGTAAAATGCAAAACAGCGCAGATCTGAAATTACTAATTACTGATGAAGCAGGGATATGCAGAGCGGTACAATCACTACAAGATACATGCAACACACTTTACCAGACTGTAGCATCAGCATGATCAAACTGGCCTAAATTATCACGAAAATAGCATAATACAGAGCTACGTACAGTGTCGTCAGTTATGCTGTCGTATGCAGCAACATATTGTGGAGATTTCGCCAGTAATTATGCATTGTAGCTTTAATAACATCAGTTCTAAATGGCAACAGACTAACAAACACTCAATCTCCAGTACAGCGAAGGAACGTGGTTAAGACAGCCGCCGGCTGATATAGACACTGTATGTTACATGAACTCTTTATTTTCTACCTGTCTGTACGTACAGACCGTCTAAACAATAAAATTCTTGGCAATAACATGTTGCACTCTGTGTCCATGACGACGACTCGCATTGATCGAAACGCCTTTCAGATTTATTAAATTATAACTGCATTACAACAGAAATAGCGTCTCTCTATATAGTAACTTGTGGTAGTCACTACAAAGTCTTTTTTTTCCGAATCTGGTTCGAAGCCTGACGGCAACAAAATTACATTTTTTCTAGAGCCAGCCTCTAGAAATTAAATCGGACGCAGCGTTGCCAAGACGCTGGACATTTCAGAGCTCTGAAGCCCCTGCCCTAACAGCACTCACACCGGACCGTCCTCGTCGCGATATACGTGTACGGTGACTGACTGCACACAGTACACATGTATTGCCCTTTTCTTTATGCAAAGCGCGTCTCATCGTTCGTGCTAGAGGAGCGGCCTAAGTCCGGGCCTTGTGTAGCGTCATGTAATACGTGGAGAGTTGTTAGTGCCTTTCCCAACCCACAAGTTGAAAAACCACCTCTTGTTGAATGTCCGCAACTGCCTATAGAATAAAGTCGCAGCTACTGCTGTCTATCCATTACGCAGCCTGGGGGCACCCCTAAAATGGAAATGTTCTGTGGCCCTGCGCTTTGTCAACAGCCTACGGATAGCAATGACTCCCAGCACGATACTGGCGAGACAATAAATGGAACAAGTCTAACTTTAACAGTTTCATATTTCAAGCGTATCCTTCAACTGCAAAAAAACAAATGTCTTCGCCTCCTTCATAATTCTGGAACTGAAGAGCGTAGCTAAACCACTGCTACGCGCTACTCCACGGTCTCTTTCAAAACGAACCATTAAATTGCACCTATCTGTTAGTGCTATGTAACATTACATACTGTTGCTGCAGCCTCGGCCTGTCCCTAACAGTCAACACTATGTCGATTACAACACTGCTTCTGCGCAAGAAACATGTACCTGGAAGAGAACACAACCTGGCAACAATGGTTGCCATGGCGACAAGACTGTTAAAACGAATAGCTCCCAGGAAGAACACGGTGCTGTAACAATGGTTGCCGGTAAAAGCAGCGTGTGGTTCACTCAGTCACACAAGGTAGTGTGACGGGGAGGCGAGCAATCGCAGTTCTCGCACCCCGTCAAATTGCAGATCGCGGTATTCAACAGGACTGCCCACCTGCGCTCTTTGTGCGGCCAACCGCAACTGCAACTGTGATGTTTGCTGCTGTCAGCAAAGATCCACGGCGAAATCCCCAACGCCTTGTTAAGTGGATCCGCAACACCTCAGGTTATCACAGCGGTGCTGCAGCCGAGGTCTCAAGCTGTGCCTCTACCGCCGTTTCGAAGTCACGTAGTTCCCTCTTCTTAAGGGTCGAAAGGAAATTATTTATGGATTCCTTTGTCCTGAAGACAGGGGCAGTACACTCCATCGAAACACAGCCTCATGTCCGAGAAGCCCTGAATCTTAAGCTTATCTGCTTCAGGCTAAGGCCAAGTGGAGTCTCTTCTTAAAAAGGTAACAAACGTTCGAGGACCTTCCAAGATGTGGCGACTAACTTATTAGAACAGGAACATTCTTCAATGCATTTTTAGATCTCTCGCCATGTCCTGCACGTTACTACGTCATTATTGCTACTTCTGCGACACGTTCGTTAGGTAACGTTGCAAATACACCATTTGCGCCAGCAAGCAGTAACTAGGTAACAGATAAACCGATTTTTATCAGTTTCCTATTGGGCAGGCCGTGCCAAGGTTCAGGCGGTCAGTCGCCGGCTTCTCACCAAGCCCTCTTTTCTCCGAGCTCGTGTATGTGATTTGTAGTAGAAAAAGTGGCACTACAACGGGTTTTTCTCTTAGTACTTCGGTTTTTTCCCCCGTCAGTACGTTTCCGCCAATTCTGCATAATCATTCATCTACTACCAACGCTATATAATCCTCTCAACCGACAGCGTCTTTAAATAACATGGTTAAAAAAGAAGCAACACAACTGATGCACTACTGATACTGTATATATAAGGTTATTAAATTTAATTTTGAAATAGGATGACCGATTTGGAACAAACTTCGACCCAACCTATAATCCTATCTCAAGCTTATTGTAGAGTTGCTTTGTTTCTCGAAGGAGTGTTAATTCCACCGGAAATAAACAAATTGTAAAAAAACGTCGTTTTGTTCCATAAATTCATCTCACTCTCGTGAAAAGCTGTAATACTGGCATACACTAGACAGCGTCTGTAATGCCACCATGACACGTTTAAAATAGGTCACGACCGCGTGACCCACATAGCTACTGATTCATCACTTATATTACAGAGTCATTGGGCGGTATTGATACAACGTCTTTAAATAAATCATCATAGCTCTTGACAAAGACCTGAAAGAGTTGTTAAACCATCTCATGGATGTTACGTCAATGGTTCAAAGGAGCACAAAACCTTTTTGTCCGAGCAAATGTAAGATTTGTAATTAGCAGTTTTAGGTTCCTCGCTCCATGAGGTCCTCATTTTTAAAGTGTCAAAGCGATTTGTTCTTCATTTCGGGCAATTCGCACAGCGGGTGTGCCTCGTGCAGTCTTCATTAAAATAAAGCACAAGAGGAAATGTTTTGAATGGACCATTCATTACGCAGAATTCCACAGTCATCCTACTCCAGTTCTACTTTGTCCACGGGGCAGAAGCAAATCACCACTTGCTTATGTGTGAACTGCTTCACCAGTCGGAGCCACGGGTGTGAGTCGCGTGACAAATGCAAACACTTACAAACTATACTTGAATGAATTATAAATAAACATTCAGCTCGTACCGCGCAGTAAACACTCTCCGATTCTGTTATAAAAACCAGTCAGTTAATGCTGTATAGACAAATAATCGCTGTTTGTTCTTAGATCCACACAAAACACATAAATACACTGTGTGGGCAGAACGTAGAATTGTTGAATGTTAAACTGGCGGTACATATAGTGACCACTGGGCTTTGTAGGGTTAAC
>Ga0123353_10006414_pt1 | contig 15654 bp, 5 predicted proteins | sample TergutLab28metaG_3_FD_92763 | JGI IMG/M metagenome (GOLD analysis project Ga0123353, IMG submission 92763) | Labiotermes labralis P3 segment gut microbial communities from Petit-Saut dam, French Guiana - Lab288 P3 | ecosystem: Host-associated > Arthropoda: Insects > Digestive system > Gut ... | reverse complement strand
TATGTGTGTGTGTATTTGTGTTTATGTGTGTGTCTTTCAGTGTGTATGTGTGTATGTATGTATAAGTGTGTGTATGTGTGTTTATAGTCTGTATGAGTGTGTACGTGTGTATTTGTGTATGTGTATGTGTGTATTTGTGTGTGTATGTGTGTATTGTGTGTGTGTACGTGTGTGTATGTGTGTATTGTGTGTGTGTGAGTGTGTGTATGTGTGTATTGTGTGTGTGCGTGTGTATCTATACAGCACGTCTGTGTTACGGGTCAGCTGATTGGCTATTTCCAGTCGGTATCTGAACTCAGTAGAAGAAGCATCAGCAAACATGCAAGACAGTAGGCTATATTGGAAGTAAGCAGCGTCCGGAAATGAGGTTTTTTAAATTCAAATACAAACCACAATGGGCGATGTGAATAAATAAATTATATTCCGGAACAAGTGAGATTGTCTTATGCTTCCGTGTACTGGACCGTGCTTCTTACTTTCTGAATCCAACAAAGTGTTTGGGAAGGGAAGTTAGAATAAGTCCCATTGTTGGGATGGGGGTTTGAATATCTTTCAAAGCGTGGCGACAATACAGTGGGTAATTCTGTAATGTCAAAAGATTCAACTGTCATGCGCCATCGTCAGAACCCTGTACAATAATAAGGCATCGCTAGCATGCTGAAGTTCAAACCCAGTACCTGCAGGCGAGTAATTTTAAATTTAAATTTCAGACATAAATTTAGTGCCCTTTCCGTCAAAGTTTTACAAAATTAGTAAAAAGCAATTCCTAAAATACATCTCGAAATGCTTCTATTTGTATATCCCACGAATAACATCCAAAAACCTTTTGATCTTCTTACAATTAACCTGAGTTTGAAGACCGTCTGAATAAGTAACAGTAGAAACATACTATATTGCCATACTTCGTGCTTTGTTTATTTCAATAATTAAACTTCGAGGAATTTAAACATTCACTTACAGTGTCTCGGAGAAATATCCTATATTATTTACAATAGAATAGGGATGACGTAGTGTGTATAGCGAAATGGTACGTACTGGAATGTCCGAGCTGAGACTCCCGGTGGGTGTGAGTTTTTCCGCACCCTTCCACCCCAGCCCTGTATTCCAAACACACCCCTCCCTCTACAGTTAGTACCGGCACATTCCCAGGGTAAAACGGCCGGGGCGTGGCGTTGACCACCCAACCCCATCTAGCGCCAAGATTAAAAAATAAGAGTAGAGTTATACCCCTGCCTCCATTCTGGGTATCATGGCAGGTTACAGGGTAAACTTTACATTTTACCTCCTCATTAGATAGGTAAATGTACCCATGTCTTTTATTTTCTAAGTTATTGGCATCCCATGAATAGATTTGTAGGCTGACAACTAGATTACCAGAATCGTAGAATTAATCGGTCTAGATACAGTGGCTCAGTCAATATAAACTTTACCTGCTCAGTAAGTTTATCTCCTGCCCAACAAAACGCCAGCAGCCAAACGTAGAAGAAGGACCCACTCATGAGAAACTTCAGGCTCTCCTCATCAGCTTCTCCCTGCAATGTAATTTGAAATGTTGCAGTGTCAGTGTGGAGTAGTGCATCAGGAATTCCAAGAGATGGCGGAACTGACAAACAAAATGGCGCTGTGACAATTTCCTCTCTCGGTGTTCGCCTGTCCGCTATCAGCCCATCAACGCTCCATGATCATACTGCACTTATCTACCACTCACGCCACGTAATTTTAGTACGTATTTGAACACTTCGCTCAGTGCTTGTGGCTTATCCGTGCGTGTTTCATCAAGTAACATGTAATTCGTTGGCTTTAAGATGATCTTTGTTCGGCATTTTCTGTTTGCTGAAGGTGTAGTATAGTTTTCACCTCTCCTCATTTCCATCCGCCTGCTTCAGTAGCAAAATAAAAGACAGTAATTAAATTTGCTACTACACTCGTCTATTCATCAGTCTTTTTAACAAAATGAAATAATATTGACCTTTGGCTACCTCGAAAATATTTGTGATGGTCAAATCAAGAAGAAGAGATGGGCAGGGCATGTAGCGTTTATTGGTAAGAGAAAAGGTGCATACAGGTTTTTAGTGGGGAAATCTAAGAGAAAGAGAACACTTGGAATACGTATGCTTATATTAGAGGATAATATTAAAATCCATCTTAGAGAAGTGGAATGGGGGACATGGGCTGGATTGATCTGGCTCAGGATAGGGAGAGGAGAAGGGATGTTGTAAATTAGATAAGAAACCTCCGGTGTTCATGAAATGGAGAGAATTTCTTGGCTGGCTGAGGAACTGTTAGATTCTCAAGATGGACTTTGTGCCATTGAGTTATTTAGTTAGTTGTTTGGTTGGTTAGTTAGTTAGTTATTTGGTTAGTTGGTTAGTTATTTAGTCAGTTAGTTCGTTTGTTAGTTATTTAGTCAGTCAGTCGGTTGGTTGGTTGGTTGGTTAGTTAGTTAGTTAGTTAGTTAGTTACCTTGTAAACACACAGAACTGAATGTAGGAATTCCAGGTTTCATCTTCTGTCAGGTGGTAAAATATAGCCCTCTTTAAACAATAGCACTTCCAGGAAGTGGGGGACTATTGTTTTTAATAAAATCCACATTTCGTGTTACTGGAAGACTAAAGAAATTTAAGTCGTTAATACGCGTCATATATCCACAATTATCACTTACGTAAGCTAATCTAAATGTTGACAAGCACATCAGAACTTCGCTGAAGACGAAGATTATGAACAGCATTGGCCTCAAGAAGGTTTCTAGCTCGTAACTGAAACTGTAAAAGAGAATTAAAATATCGTAATTTTTTGTACAAAGAGTATTATTGTTAATGTAAGAGACATCTCAATCATCACACCATAAGACTACGCGTCATTCTTGTCAAATTTCAGTAAATCTTAAATTTTCTCCACAGATTTTCGAAAAATACTCAAATGTCAAATTTAATGAAAATCCTTCCAGTGGGAGCCGAGTTGTTTCTTGAGGACGGGCGGACAGACAGACACGAAACTAAAAGTCGCTTTTCTCAATTTTGTGAACGCGCCTGAGAATAAATTTTGTTGTTAATCGTAACATTTTTATGAAAAACATTATATTATTAATTGTCAAAAAATGTATTATATTATATTATATTATATTATATTATATTATATTATATTATATTATATTATATTATATTATATTATATTATATTATATATGTTCAAAATTAGAAGTTGTCGTGTGAAATTTCTACTAAACCTTTTGGCCTTCATGGTTTCTATATTTCGAAATTCGACTGTTAGCTTCGTCATATCTGTCTGTCTGCCTTTCCGTCCGTCCGTATGAAACAACTAGACTCCCTCTGGACGAATTTTTACGAAATTTCGTGTTAGAGTATTTTTCTAAATTCTGTCGAGAATAATCAATTTCTATTAGAACATGACACTAACGGGTACCTTCCATGAAGACCTATGTACATTTGTAATAATATATCGCTCCGTTTCTCTTAGAGTGATAAATGTTGCAGACAAATTTGTAGAGAAATGAAGGCCACATTTCATGTTCAATAACTTTTCTTCCGAAAATCGTGTCGCTTATGAGGTAATGTGGGAAATTATGGTACAGCCAGGAAGGACACAGATGACAATATAATAGGGCACATGTGCTCAACGTGCTGTATAACTAAGGCTACAGACACACACTCAGAATATGTAATAATTACTGCACTTCCACGACAAAAATGACTTCTCGCATGTGCTTCAATGTTACGTATTTACCTACCTTGCCGGTCGTATTAGGATAAGAAAATGATTTCATATGCGGGATCGGTACTCACTTGATGATTTCTTGATGATACTCGATACAGCGCACCAAATATTGATTCAACTCAGAGTCTCTTTCTATTGGCAAATGTTGGCTGTTTTCGTCAGGCGTGTCTTCAATGTGCAATTGATCTGCAATCACGCATTGACTTCGATCTGAGAGTTTTTTCGTAGAAAATCTTATACCAATGTCATCAATTAAATCCACTAACATGCTAAAATGTGAAGAAGTGTGGTAAATCAATGCGAACATTGCCATGAACCATCCTGTGATATTGAGCACACCTGTGAACACCGTAATTCCGTGGACAACTTGTGCAGTTTCATAAATAGGAGACTGATTGACGTTCGACGGGAACCACATCGATAATCCAAAATATTTCCCACGCTTGTGTTCAATGTCTTCCTGATCAAACTGAAATATATATTCGATATAACCTTTGACACACGGAATTATGACCCATATAAATATGGTCATGTATGCACAGTACAAAAACATGTCTGCGATCAATTTGCCAAGAAACATTGATTGCTCCAAACTTTTTAATTTTTTTGTAGATGATCTCAGCATTTCCATGTAAGGTCTGAAGTTTGTTTCCAACGTAAGAAATAAATTCATCATAATTTTTCTTCTGTATACAAAATACATCGCCAGTATTGCACTTAAAACAAAGGCTGATATTTGAAAGATGATAGGTATAGCTTTCTCCAGATTGTCCAAGTAGTTACACAATTCAATACACATAGCACTAATGGCAGGTATAAACCACATGAGTGTGAAACATGTGTAGATGTTATATAATCTTAATTTCCACGAATCTGAAGAAATGCTTTCTGAAGGCCAGACACCGCATAAATTCAGCGCCCTTAGGTGGAATCTTATATTATAATTAATTATAAATTCTTGTAGCTTTCTTCCTTCAATTTCGCTCATTGCCATCATTGCAAATGGTCAGATTACTTGTGTTGATACTGTTTCACGGATTAAAATATTTAACGTCCGGTGGTAATTAAATGTAACACCCGCAACAACAACACTAAATTACGCACTTTGCCTAACAGAAATTTGTATGATTCTAACAATATGCACCAGTAGCTGTAATTTTGCTCAGCACAATTAGCCGACTTCTCAATATTGCAGACTGATCAAGTTCTCAGTGAGGCAGAACTGGCCTTTCATATACAATTAAGATGTACGTCATACTTTATCAAGCGACTTTGCTGTTCCTTCAGCATTCGCAAAATGGTTACAATACAGACAACAGAATTTAACGATTGCTGGTTTAAACAAAGTACAAAATAAACGCGTGAAAATAGCAAATATATATGTTCGGTTTCTATGGCCTACATATTTAATGTAACACATTATGGTGTCTTACTGGAATAGCGCCATTAGTAATTGCTTAATTTCCTATTCCTTTTTACTTTCATAAGTTCCGAAAAACTTAATGCCTGAACACTTAAATTATATTCCTAATTATGCCCCTAACTTTCTTTCAAAATGTAATATAAATTTTATCAGCTTGACTTCATATTCTTAGGTGCCTTTATTACCGACTGTCACAGATATTATTGATCAAAGCCATAACGTTCACACATGCTCTACGAACCTTTGAAAGCTAATGATTGTTCATGAAATATTTTAAGGCCGAGAATGCTGGCTAAAGCAGTAACACCTCTGATTTCTATTCGAGGGGTTGGGGGGGGGGTACCCGGATCAAATACAGGAGGGGACACTGAGTTGCCGTAATTTTTATGGTTACTTCAAAGAAAACTTCAAAATACGAGTACTACTGCCAATAGAATATTACCTCTGTCTTCCTAATCCTTACAATTCGTTATTCACTACCCATTCGACTGCTTGATTATCTATAATATTAGCTACGGACTGCATCGTTAAATAAAAAAATATGTACATGAACACAAAATACTTTAAGGAAACAAATAAGTGGAAAACCTGAAAGAGAGGTACATGATTTGGTAGACCTCGACATATCTAAAGGAAATTTTGTGGGGACATGCAGCGTTTTGTCACTGCCTGTAGATCTGAAAGCAGCAGCAGCAGCAGTAGTAGTAGTCGTAGTAGTAGTAGTAGTAGTAGTAGCATCAGCAGTATTAGTAGTCATAGTGGTGGTAGTAGTAGTTGTTGTTGTTGTTGTTGTTGTTGCTGTAATAGCAGTATTTCTTATCATTGTTGTTGAAGTTGCTGTTGTTGTTATGTATTATTTATTTATTTATATACTACCCATAATATGAAACCTGGATATTTAATTCGCAGCTTTACCAGAATTCCAACAAATGTAATTTACTGGTTTTGATATTCACCTGCACTGCATCATTACACTAACCACTTCACTGACCGACCAACTGACTGGATTCATGAAGTAAAATCGTTCTAGAGAATCTGACTTGCCTCATACCTTCCTAGTTCTTGTGGAAACCAAATGCTCATCTTCATGTCTGTAGCTGGCTGCCTTTAGAAACGACACTCAGGCTGATAAATCCTCCCTCCTATACCCTACACATATTTCATTATGATCTACATTCATAATATCCTATCATCTGCACTTTAACTGACATATGTCACTTTCCCTCCAGGTCTTCTGAATGACACTTCTTTTATACTTTTCATGCTGCATGCACTGCCCCTCTCGTCCTTTTTGAATTGATCATACTGGTATTGCTTGGAGGAGAGTATAAATTCCAAATCTCATATTATGCAACTTCATATTTTCTTTTTCTTTGTATGTCTCCATATATTCCTCAGCATTTCAATCTATGCCATTTGCAAGTGTGAGGTCATGTAGTGCACAATTGTAATCTGTCACATCTGACAAGAAGGTTAAAATATTTCAACTACTGGCTAGGCTGTATAAAATACTGAACAACAGTAATGAATATTTTCAAAGTAATTTTATTTTTAATTAACGTAATACATTCTCCTGTATCATTTATAACTTGCTTTTTACATATATTTTCAAAACATTGATGATGTCTAATTCTTCTAACATCAATACTCTATGGATTGGAATTTAACATATCTACAATTATGCATCGACAGAATTTATTGACGTTTATGAGTACATAACAACAGCATCACATTCTTTTTTTTTAAGCTGTGGCTTGGGAAAGATCCATGTTTCATATCTCACCGTCATACGTAATGCATACTCAAAAAATTCTCCATTATGAAATCGATATGACTATACAATTGATATTCGAAATTTGTTGACTGGTTCCATTAAGTTTGATTTAAGTATATAATAAAATTAAGAAGTTAGTTAAGTACTTGCCAATCATGTTTTTTAAACAAAATCATACAAATTTAAAAATACAGAAAGCACCATATGTGCGCTAGTGCCATTTCCCCATGAGATCTGAAATTCCATCAGCAACATCATCATAAACAGATCTTTTTCCTACCCATACCAAATTAAAAGAAAGATGTAAGTTTCTGTTTTATTGTTTAATGAATTAGTTTGAGTGACTTGCATATAGAAGAGTTGCTAAGATATAAAAGCATTCCTAAGAACTCTCCTAAGGTTAACCTCTTCCTTCTTGCCACCTAGCTAGGCTATTTTGGTGACATTATAAAGAAACAATCTCCCTCCTTCTTGAGTCAAAGAGAATCATTGAGTTTGTGGATACAATGTATGGACAGGTGGTCACTTTGATGGTCACACTGCTTAGAGGAAAAGCTACAGCCTGATCCACTCCAATATGACCGACACAATCAGATTAAAAAACAACCCCTTTCAGGCGCCTTCCTTTTGTGATGACATGGTCTTTCAAAATTTCAAAAAGACAGTCCACTTTTATTTAGTGTCAACAGTAAAAACATGTTCACAATTTGCAGAGAAATGCCAGTAAAGCTTAAAATAAGTAAAATCTCTTTATATATGCTTTCTTTAGTCAGTTTTAGGTGGTCCATACTAAGGCCAACAGACATAAATAATGGCAAATGTTCTGATCACTGAAGATTGAGTACAATGTGGGGAGACAGCCATAAAGAAAACTGACATATTTGTTTAATATAGCAGACACAGAGTTAGAAACAGAAATTCAGAGCAACATATATTTAGGTAAGACATTTACAGAATCACTTAAGCAATTAACTTATTGGAATCTGAAACATTTTTTTAAATATTATGATCTAAAATACAGGATATTCAAATTACTAATTATCAAGGATTCTGACCTTATGAAATCAGGAGCTGTAAACCCCTTGTTGACTAAATTTTTGTCACTATTTCTATACTTCCACTTGACAGATTGTATTAAAACTGTCTTTATGGCAGTAGCTGAAGAAAATTCAGCTAGAAAATTGTGAAAGATTGCAGATTTGCTAATTCATTAGACACACATGCCCATTTTGAAGACCCAGGTCATAAGATCACTGATGTGTGACAGGGTTCTTTCGAAATAACAGGAACCAATAGCTAAGTGTCCAAATTAGATCTCAGTGTTAAGAGCTCTCTGCGCTTTAAAAGATTAAACATAATATTAACTAAAGGGCCTTGGCAATGCTTCCATATAGAGTAATTTCTCAGAAATGGTCAACAGTGAATTTCTGATTATAAGGCAGGCAGGGCTTAAATATTCTGCAGGTTACAGTCATAATATATTTAAATGTGCTCTGGCTGCTTCTAATGATACTTTTAAGAAATAATAACAGATTCACACACACACACAAATATAGGCATGAAAATTTTATGATCAACCTGTAAGTTGGAGCCTCAATTTAACAGTTACAATTTGAAATAATGTTAGGTCTTTTGTGGAACAGTTTAAAGGTCATACAGAGGAAATTACATCACATAATTCCTAAGAAAAATTAAAGTAAGCATATATAAAAATTAACTGGAACATACAGCTCCTTAAGTACTTGGAGAATTGAAAACAAAGTTGCCTTTTTTACTACAAAAATGTATCACATGCTATACTGATATCCTGGAGTATCCATAATAGCCTGCAGCAGTAACATTAATGGCTTCATTTCATACTGACCATAATAATGCACATTTCAACAATAAATTGCAGTTGATTATTTCACCGACATTTACGATGGGGACTTGTGCAGGTACAGATACTGTACCTGAAATATATTCCTGGGACTCTTTAAAAGTAGGTACCTGATCATTCTGACTAACTTCTCTGGACATACTGTTGAACAATACATTTCTTTGATTGTTGCTCTGAACACTGCATCTCTCTTAGAATATCAGAGAAGATGCAAGTTTTCTATGCAATATAGCTCACATGCTTGCTGTAGCAATTAAAAAAAATGCTGTATATTCTATTTAGCTGTAACAATGTAGACTGTGATCTAATGAAACAACTCTTCTGTAGTCTTAACAACAATCTGTAGGTAGCGCACTGGACGCTACCAGATGCTGTATAATACAATTTGACCTCCTGACGATGAGCACATGTGCTCGAAACATGTAGAGGAATATAATAAACTTATTATAAAACAAGAATTTGTGCATTAAGTTGGTCAGTTGCTAAGATTATACTGAGATGCACAGTCAGCAAAACATCAAAACTCTTATGTATTTTTTTTCCCCCTGTCCTGAAGGTGTTATTTCATGTCTCATACATAAAATCATTTTTATACATTTATATTGCAATGAATGAAAAAATAAACCAATGAACAAAGAACTGAATAACTAAATACTTATACCTACTGTGTTTATACACATCTTCTTGTGTTAAAAATGCAACTGTACAAATATGTACTGTAATTAACCTACTAGATTTAGCTGTACATTGACACACAACAAATGAGTTACATATGGTTACCACTTCAGTATTTTAAAATCATTGATCAGTTAATTATGATCTAAGCAACCTTAATTGAACCAGTAAAAACTTGTAAGACTTGAAAAATGCATCGTTTTATGCAATGGCTATAGATAGTAAGCAGTATTAGCCACAACATTATGTTAATAAATACATCTTCTGTCCAATCCACTGTACTTTCATTAAAATAAAAGTAATTTTTTCAGAATATTTGTCTTTAAAAATGTAACAGTTTTTGGTATTTTTTTTAGTGGACTGAATCTGTATATTAATAACCTTGACTGTTATAAACACATAAACATTATTTCTTTTGGATCTCCAGTTTTTAAAACCATAACTATTGTACCAAAAAGCATGGATTCTGTGAAACGTAAAATTATGATACCCTAAAATCTCTACATTTTTATGTTGTAATTTAAAACTTCCAAGCTGCTAAACTGAAAGAAAAATCGAATCCATTAACATCCCTAATCATAAACATAATTTTAACTTTTACACTGTTTGTTCCATGCATTAAGACAAAGTTAAAACTTACATAACCAGCAATATTCTATAATCTATGCATACTATCGTTTGCATAGCTCCTACATGTTTTGGTGTTATTATCTCACCTTCTTCAGGGCATGGACACCAAAATTTCCTTAAAACATACAGCAAGAAAACAGGTCACAATAAGCATACATATGTTATGGTACCAGTAGTGCAGAATTTCATAGGTTTCGATTCAAATAATATACAAAAATATGATATGATGTTGGTGCAACAGTAATAATAGTACACTTCATTTGTATAAACGGTTAAAAATTATACAAGTCTACACGTAATTTAAGTCATTGTGTACAAACATCTAATCTTCCTTGATGCAAATTGGATCCCGTCTCTTTGTGGTGTGTATATCCTAAATGAATGTTTCTATGTAATGTAGGGAATGTAGACTGAGCTTGACGTGTCCGATGTCATATTTGTGACTGGATGGACTGAATGGAAAAGTAAAGAATAAACAGTAACGAATAAAGAGTAATGTATGGCATGTGGTTTGTGACTGTCACCAACCACACGCCATACAAAAACTGGTATTACAATTATTTATTATAACATAGACATGTATAATTTTTAATCATCATAACAAACAAACTGTACTATTATTAACCCTTTACCAGCATTATAGAATATTTATACTAATAAGGCTGAAAAACACTGCATACTAGATGCATCCCGTGTTTGCGCTACGTGCGTGTGTCTCGACTGCACAGTGTAGACTAGACGCTTCTGTACTCATCTGTGCTGCTCTTCACAAAAATCACATTACAAAGCAGTTTATGACCTCACCCACAATATATTCATATCCTTATAGCCAAAACCTATGAAATTCTGCACTACTGTTACCATAACAAATGGATGCTTATTGTGACCTCTTTCATTGATGCATGTTTTAAAGATATTTTGGTGTCAGCTACATGAAGATGGTGAGATAATAACGCTGAAACATGTAGATACTACATAATTAAGATCGTACGCAAACATTACAGAGTAGTGCAATTGTTGGTGTTCTTCATAATATTAACTGACTATGGCACAATAACTCCATTAATAGAGAACTATATTTCAATAATTAAAATAAGCAGAAGTACTTTCAGAACACAGTTATTACACAATTTCCATACTTCATGAAATTTCAAACAGCCTTTATGCTCACCTACTGCAAGCAAAGTGTTTGTCCTTCACGGCATTTCTTGCATTTTTTTACCTGAATTTAATTTTATGTTAGAAATGAAGTACCTCAGACAGTAGTGACTCCATGTGGGTTACATAATCAGGGTCTCTGTGCAAGCAGGACCACTGTGAGCTTTTCCCTTCCACTGAAACCTCCTGAACATACTTTCTGTCTCTGGAGGTTATTTCCTTACAAGTAAAGTGGTTGGAGGTTGAAGCCAATCACACATGCATATTTCAGACAGAGGTTAAAAATGCGTAGAGTTTTACCTCCATTACCATACGTGCAATATCGCATGGCATTACATACATACACATATTTCACTCAAGAATAAGTGGCCATCAGTGCCAGACCACATTACTGAATTTGGCATCAGAGCTGACATACTTTGCTGGTGTCATATTCATGGCTTCTAGAGTAAACACATTAGTGCATTACAGTCTGTTTCAAATACTGTTCAGTACAACTTGTGTAAATTTTGTATACCTGTATAAAAAAAATATCAATATATATATATATATAGCAAATACCAGCAAAATTTATCAGCTATCCAAGACAATTAATTTGTTGTAACTGTAATAAATGCAATTGCAATACAGAATTTTGAGACATTTTTATAACTAGCACCGTCATCTATTGCTACTATTTACTTCATTGATTTGGTTTTACACAGACAGAAAATGTCACATTGTAATTCCACATATTAAAGAATTGTATTTAATGAAGACATGAAGTGACTCTTCAGACAACTACGGTGACGTGGACAGAACTTTTTAAGTCTTGATTGAAGGTCAATGAATGTGTGATGTGAATCACTTGAAGCAAATACATTTAGAAAAGTTTGGCACAGTTTGTTGTTCAAATAATCACCTACCAACTTAAAGAAAAAAATATGTTATGAGAAATACAGTTATTGTAGCAATGATACCTGCATATTAATGTCATTTTCATTACTGGTGTTGATGTGCACTGGGTTATCTTGCATAAGGAATATCCAGTTTTTATTTGATGTTTCTGGAGAGTCCACTTAAACAACAGCTACATACATGGGGTGCTGATAAGTCCTTATCCTGACCAGGAAGGAAACAAGCTAATGTTTCTGTCAGAATGGCATGGATTTCCTTCAGCACCTTGCCTTGCAGGGAAAAAAACTTAATAACAGCTCACGTCTTTATGTTGTTGAAATCGTGCGCGTCCCTGACATGCTTCTGACCTTATTTCCTTCCTGGTCGGGCTAAGGACTTATCAGTACCCCGATATTATAGGTCAAAAACCTATGCCATATATCATGACACTTTTATGAGAGGTAATTTATTCAGTGTTGTTAAATAAGTTTACATTTAGGAAAATAATTTAGCAGACAGACATACAGACTGGCATTTTTCAATTTGAGCAGCATGATGCAACACATGGCTTTTACTTATTAAGTTTACATAAAAACCTACGGTATTTTCTAACTTCGTTAGTAAAAGACCTATCTTCATAACAATAGAAATAAATCTGTAACTTACAGTATTTCCTTTCAGACTAAATGGTGCAACAATTTTATTTAGACCAATTATAAAAAAGATCTTCTCTAAAGTTACAATAAGTTAGGAGTAATTTTTATATTTTTTTAAATTCTTGGATTATATACAGATGCCTTGCCAGCTCTTAGGGTATTAACAAATGGTGAGACACGAAGGATGGGGACAGAAGCAGCTGTCTAAGTTAAGCATGAAGGATAATGACAGTGCTGTTAATTTAAATGATACTTGAACACACTGCCTCTCATCCTGGTATGCATGGAGGGAAACAGAGGTTCATATATGGTCTTGCAGAGGAAGTCTGTGGGAAGAGATGTAAGGATAATATAAACACTGATCTTCAATAAACAGGATAAGAGCATGGACTGAGTTGAGAAGGTTCATGACAGGGACAGGAGCAGAGTCTGTATGCACAGCAATGAACCTTCAGGTTCCATAAAACACAGGAAATTTCTTGACTAGCTACGGAATTATTGACTTCTCAAGGAGAGCTCAGCACCATGGAATGGGTGGGTGAGTGAGTGAGTGGGTGGGTGGGTGAGTGAGTGAGTGACTGGCTGGCTGAACAATCATTCAGTCAGGTGATGGGTTGAATGGTCAGTTGGTTGGATGTTTGGTTGGTTAGGTAGTAAGGTTGGTCAGTCAGTGGGTTGATTGGTTGGTTGTTGGTTTGTTGGTTGGTAGGTTGGCTGGCTATTTAGTTAGTAAGTCAGTCTGGCTGTCAATCCATGATCCAAGTTCCTTCAAACCACAATGTCTCAGGAACTAATTGTTGCCTTCTGTAACTGACAGGACACAGTAACAAATCCTCTGACTGTGGGTTCCCTGGCAGAACCAGTCTCAAATCCTAGACTTGGTCCACATTCCTTACATTACCTTGTTGCCAGAGTAAATAGACAGTACCAGTTAAGGTAATGGACAGTGGCCACAATATCACTCCAAGAGAGTGTGCATTTTTTAAGCCAGGCAAGAGTAATAAGAGTAATAATGGGAGTGAAAGGGAAGCTGGACATCATAGACATCACAGAGAAGAAAAGACTACAGTGGTATGGCCATGTCAAAAGGATGCCAAAGGAGAGAATACCAAAATTAATTATGGATTGGATACCATGGGAGAGAAGGAAAAGAGGACATCCACGAAAAACATGGATGGAAGGAGTACCAGCAGCCATGACAACAAGAAATTTAGAACCAGATCAATGGAGAAATAGAGAGCAATGGCGTTTGGTTTCCAGAAGGCGACAGCTGTTAAAAACACGGGATAGATAGAAGAGTAATAAAATAGGGAACAGCTTGGAATGATTTACTTTTTGCCCATTTACAATACCATGTTTAATAGAATGCAAAGACCACTGAGGAACACGATCAGTCCTCATCTTCAGGCTGAAACTAATTTTAAGACCTACTTGAGTGGGGAAAGCTTGCAAAACTATTCCCTGGTCTTTACTTGATGGGTCCATGTGAACAGGTATATACAATCTTCAATTTTAGCTACAGGACAGGGACCAATCTGTCCATGAAACACAATGTTTTTATTTCTGTCACAGGATTATAGACAAAGTACATAAAGTTAATGACTCAAAATGTGATATACCATCATCAGAATCCTACACACATGAACAATATGTTGAAGCTGGTATCTGAATCAGATACCTCATACATGAAACAGGAGTGGTAACCACAATATGACATTATGTAGAATGCATCTTTATCTTATTATTTTGGCAATAAATATACTGGATTAGTCTTGTAATTTCCCATATTCAATTCGTATTGATACTGACAAAACTAAAAAAAAATACAAAAACATACTATAAAAAATGACAGCCACCTAAAGACAAAAAAAAATCCAATTCTGAAAATACTGAGGATTTCAAATGTGTCTTACAAAATGACAGTGTCATCATGCTTTGCATATAGTGAATGTCAGATAAAATCAATTTACTAACTTACATTAAAAGAATTTGTAAATAACTGTCATTTTAAATACAGGAAACTCAATCTGAAGAGTACTGATGGTAATAAACGGTATTATATAAGTACCTTGTGCTTAAATTTATGAATGTGGAAAACTATCAGATATTTTACTTAATATGCATTACATGTGTGACTAAGTGGAAGAACAAATAAACTAAACTAAACTAAACCACACTAAACATTCTACACATCATATCCAGCTTCATTTGAAGTCCAAATTTAGTCATTTATTTACCTTTTACATATTTTATAGGCAATAGAGACACACAAGTAAACAAATAAATAAACAAATATGGTATGTTACACAAATAAATATAAACAAATAAAAAGCACCTAAATAAAATGATGTACTAAGAGTGATTGTATTAGAAATTTCCCTCATTTTAAAAATGCACTAACATTAAAATGTGAAGATACAAGCTTTTCTCAGACCATAAATTATATCATGGCAGAATAAAATTAAAACAGTTTCTATCTTCTTTGTTATTATGGCTTATGATTTCAGAACTCTTTCTATTGTAATGTGCTATGCTGGATCAGACTACTGTGAAATTCACAGGTGAAGTGGACATGAGCTCTTGCCAATGCAAGACTTCCAAAAACACTGAAGGGCACTCCATCGGCTGTTTCTACAGGATGATTCTTCTGCTAGAGGCCCCAAACTATTGTCTATAAATAGTTTGGGGCCTCTAGTGACAGAATCACTATAATGTAAAAGTAAAAATGGTAAAGTGCACCCTTGTACAGGCACTGAGGCTCTGTACAGGCCGTACGGCCCATAGGGGGAGTAGAGGTATAGCTCTACTCTTTCTTGACCATGGCACTAGAAGGGGGTGAGGGGTCAGCG